>JGI12048J13642_10793530_pt1 | contig 11786 bp, 10 predicted proteins | sample ElkSlonscriptome_16_FD_13642 | JGI IMG/M metagenome (IMG submission 13642) | reverse complement strand
TTGGTTTTGGAGAACTCAATATCTGGTAGCCTTCTTCCGCTGATTGAGCCTGCGATGCGAAGGGCGAAGGCTGCTGCTCAGCCATCGCGTGATGAGAACCCTGACCTCAAAGAACTAGATGATCGCGTGGCGATCGTAAGTCTGATCGACTTCTTCCATGATCGACTAAAGGTATCCCTCCGCGACAAGGGCATCCGTCACGACATCATCGACGCCTGCATTGCCATGCCCGGCAACGATGACCTGACCCTTCTCGTCAAACGGGCCGAGGCACTGGCCGCAACCCTCGCCACCGACGACGGCGAGAACCTGATCCAGGGCTTCAAGCGCGCCAACAACATCCTCAGCCAGGCCGAGGAAAAGGACGGGGTCGAATACTCCTACGGGGCGGATATCAAATTCGCCGAGGAACAGGCCGAGAAGGACCTCTTCGCCGCCCTTGACGCCGCCGATGCCAAGATCACTCCCGCCATGCAGGCCGAGGATTTCGGCACCGCCATGTCAGCAATGGCCGCCCTGCGGGGCCCGATCGATGCGTTCTTTACGGATGTCCAGGTCAATGCCGATAGTGCCGTGCTACGTCGCAACCGGCTGAACCTCTTGTCGCGCATCCGGACCATCTGCCTGTCGGTCGCCGATCTGACCAAGATCGAAGGCTAGACAGCGCAGTGTAAACATCCTTGGACAGTGCTGCTGCACTTGCCTATGCTGCGGCCACATAATGAATGGTGCCGCAGTGCAGCAACAGACGATCGATAATCCGCTTACCCTGATCACGCCGGACGTGCCGATGTCTCCCTCGGTGCATGGGGGGCGGGCGAAATGCCTGCAACGCCTGATCCGGATGGATATGCCGGTGCCGGTGACGGTCGCGCTGTCCTTCGATGCGGTCCATGATGTGGCGATCGGCAAACTGCCCGACATGGACGCCTTGCTGGAACCCTTCGGTACGGCGCCATTGCTCTCGGTCAGGCCCTCCAGCGAGGATCCCGATTGGGGCGGCCCGGTGGCCATCCTCAACGTCGGCATGAACGACGCCTGTCATGCCGATCTGGCGCAGCGTCTGGGAACCGAGACGGCGACGAAACTCTACCTGCGGTTCATTCAGGCCTATGCGATCCATGTTGCAAGGCTCGACCCGGACGAATTCCATATGCCCGAAGTCGCCGATGCGGCCGGTCTCAAGGCGATGAAGGATACGTTCGAACACGAAACCGAAATGGCCTTTCCGCAAGATGTCGGGACGCAATTGGCCGAGGTCCTGCGCTCGATGGCGCGGGCGTGGGACGGGACGACCGCCCGCCTCCTGCGACAGGCCAAGGGGGCACCCGCGGATGCGGGTCTCGGGCTTGTGGTGCAGGCGATGGCGACAGGCACGGGGCAGGGCGAATGTGGCCTTGGCGTTGTCCAGTTCGTGGATGCGCTTTCGGGCCAGCGCGCCATCATCGGGCGCTATCTCAGTTCTCATCTTGCCGATACGCGTGCCGTGGGCCGCGACACCGAGGGTGCCCTTTATCTGACGCGCGACACGCGCGGCCCGTCACTCGAAGAGCTCTGCCCCGATCAGTTCGCACAGCTTGTGTCCTACGGCGATCTTTGCCGCGAAAAGCTGCGCGAGGAGATGGAGATCAAGTTCACCCTGCAGGACGGGGCCTTGCGGATCATTGATGCCGTGCGTTTGCAGCGCTCGTCGCGGGCCTCGGTGCGGATCGCGGTGGATCTGGCGCAGGACGGGATCATACCGCGCGAGGAGGCGGTGATGCGGATCGAACCCTCGGCGCTATCGACGCTGCTGCACCGCCAGATCGACCCGACAGCGGAACGCGATGTGATCGTGCAGGGTATCGCGGCCAGTCCCGGCGCGGCTTCGGGCCGGATCGTTCTGACACCGAGCGAAGCACAGGCGAGTGCCGCACGCGGCGAGGCCTGCGTGCTGGTGCGACGTGAAACCACGCCCGAAGACATCCGTGGCATGCACGCAGCCTCGGCCGTTCTGACGATGCGGGGCGGCGTGACCAGTCATGCCGCCGTGATCGGGCGCGGTCTGGGTCTGCCTTGTGTCGTGGGGGCGTCTGACATGTCGATCGACCGTAAGGCAGGCAGGATCGTAGCCCCCGACGGGCGCAGCTTCGCAGTGGGCGAGACGATTACCGTCGATGGTACCACGGGGCAGGTCTTGCTGGGTGCGCCCACGACAGTCGAAGCCGCCCTTGACGGCGCCTTCCGGACATTGCTGGATTGGGCTGATGAGTTTCGGGATATCGGTGTGCGTGCCAATGCCGATACCCCTGCGGATGCGCAGACTGCCGCCAATTTCGCCGCCGAGGGCATCGGTCTGTGCCGGACCGAGCATATGTTCTTCGAAGGCGACCGTCTCGGCGTGATGCGTGAAATGATCTTCACCGAGGACAGCAACGACCGCCGCGAGGTTCTCGACCGGCTGCTGCCCATGCAGCGCGCCGATTTCCAGGCGCTCTTCGAGATCATGGCCGGCAAGACCGTCAGCGTGCGTCTCTTCGATCCGCCGCTGCACGAGTTTCTGCCATCGGACCGCGCGGGTCTGCGCGATCTGGCCGAGCAGGTCGCCTTGCCCTTGTCGGAAGTGACCGAACGGGTCGAGGCGCTGGCCGAGTACAACCCCATGCTGGGAATGCGCGGTGTCCGTCTGGGCATCGCCGTGCCCGAAATCTACGACATGCAGGCCCGTGCGATTTTCGAGGCGATTGTTGCGGTCGGGCAGAAAGGCATCGCGATCTCGGCAGAGATCATGATCCCGCTCGTCAGCGCCATGCGCGAGGTCGAATTGGTCAAATCGCGCGTCGAGAGCGTCGCGACGGCGGTACGGACCAGATCGCGGACCGATTTCGACTATCGCCTCGGCGTCATGGTCGAGACACCCCGGGCCTGCTTGCGGGCGCATGACATTGCCGAACATGCCGACTTTCTGTCATTCGGCACCAATGATCTGACGCAGATGACCTACGGCCTGTCACGCGATGATGCCGGGCGCTTCATGTCGTCCTACGTCCAACAAGGCGTCTATGCCGAAGATCCCTTTCATACGCTCGATATCGAGGGCGTGGGCGAGCTGGTCGCGATCGGGGCTGAACGCGGACGCAAGTCGCGGCCCGATATGGTGCTGTCGATTTGCGGGGAACATGCAGGCAGTCGCGCCGCGATCGCGTTCTGCCGCGAGCGGGGCTTTGACTACGTGTCCTGTTCGCCATTCCGCGTGCCTGTATCGCGCCTGACTGCCGCACAGCTTGCGATCGCCGACCGTATGTCGACATAAGGGACCCCTGCATCTGGTAGGTTTTACCTTGCATTTACCGAAAGCGGGCTAACTCTGGTGTTATGCGCAGGGCGGGCAACGCCTATGCGACCAGATGGGTCGGCGGGGGTAGACGTCGCGCGATCCATGTTCTAAAGACTGCCCCGCCAGCGTGGGGCGATACCGCGTTCTTTCCTGGGTGGGAAAATGAATTTTGTGAAGACGATTATTTCCGCATGTATTGCGGCGACAATAAGCTTTGGCGCATCGCCAGCGCTAGCCGACGAAGTGCTGTCGAGCCGGCTGAGCGCCATTCTGGGCCAGGAACGTGAAGCTCTGTCGGTGGTTCCCGACAGCCGCCTGAGCCTCTTGACCAGCCTGCCTCCGGCGGATGAGCGCGGGGTGGATACCGAAAGCAGCGTGATCTACGACCGCACGTTCCTGTCATCCCTGCCGGTAGCAAGCGGTGGTGGCGAATGGGAATGCCTGGCGGAAGCACTGTATTTCGAGGCGCGGGGCGAAAGCATCCGCGGGATGTTCGCCGTAGGTGAAGTGATCCTGAATCGTGTCGACAGCGATGCCTATCCCGACAGCCTGTGCAGCGTGATCAATCAGGGAACCGGTCGCCGCTATGCCTGCCAGTTCACCTACACCTGTGACGGCAATCCCGAAGTGATCGCCGAGCCGCGCGCTTGGGAACGTGTGGGCAAAGTGGCCGCCATCCTTCTCGAAGGTGCACCACGCGCACTGACAGGCGGTGCCACGCATTACCACACCAAGGCCGTCAATCCGTCATGGGCCAAGCGTTTTCCGCGCACAGCCGCGATCGGGTCCCATTACTTCTACCGTCAGCCGGTACGCACCGCCTCCATGTAGGCCGGTTGCAGGGCCGAATGCGTCGCGCCTGATGCTTGTCGCATCGGGCGCGTTTCTGTATGCCGGCCCAACCAATGATGCAGCCGGACGCCCTGATGACTGACGATATCCGCCTTGCCTTCGCCCATCCTTCCGAACGGGCCGAAGCCAGCAGCCAGACCCCCTGTGACCGTATTTCCTTGCGTGACTATACGGTCGAGGTCGAGATCGGCGCGTTCCAGCAGGAGCGCGGCAAGATGCAGCGGGTGCGCTTCAATGTCGTGGTCGAAGTCTTGCCGCAGACGGGGCCTATCGATGACGATGTCGATCGCATCCTGTCCTATGACAAGGTCATCGAGGCGATCGGTATCGAACTCGAGGCCGAACGGATCAACCTTCTGGAAACGCTCGCCGCGCGTGTCGCCGACCGTATTCTTTTCGAGCCGCAGGCGGAACGGGTTTTCGTCAGGATCGAGAAACTGGATCGCGGTCCCTTTGCCCTCGGCGTGGAAATCGTGCGCAGCCGTGACGGTATCCAGACCGTGGGTCAGGAACACGTCGCGGTCCCGCACCCCCGCGTCGTCTACCTGTCGAACGCGGCGATCACCGCGCCACATCTGCGCAGCTGGATGGATCAGCTGGTTGCACGCGATGCGCCGCTGATCGTCTGCGTCGGGCCCGATGACGTCGCCGCGCCGCAAGTCGGCAACGCGCTTGCCCAGCGGCGGATCGACCTGCTGGCGATCGAGCAAAACGCCTGGAGGCTTGCGGCGCATGACCACCGTTTGATGGTGGTAGGCAGCCGGACCGAACTCGACTGGGCGATGAAGAACGGGCAGACCTGTATTTGGGCACCGTCGAAGATCGTACTCGATGCGGTCGATGGCCCCTCGGCCAGCCCGCGTGATGCGACGGCGCTGGCGGCGTGGTTTGCAGAGCATTTGCAGGCGAAAGAGCTTCTGGTGATCGGTACGGACGCACCGCCGGCGTCAGTGCCGGTGCGTAGCCTAGCCGAAACCGAACCCTTGGTACCATGACCGGCTATTACCGCCCGATCGTGCGCTTCGGCGAAGTGCCTACTCCGCAGAGCTTTCCTCTCGCAGGGGGGCTTTGCTGGTTCGACAAGGTCATGTTGCACAAGCGGGGCGCCGGACCCAGGAAACTGGCCGCGGGGGATTTGCCCGACGAAATCCTGACACGTCTGACGCACCCACGGTCCCCGATCTGCGGGCTTGATATGGGACGCCCGCAGGTCATGGGGATTCTCAACGTGACACCGGACAGTTTTTCCGATGGCGGGCTCTTTGAGGCACCGGACGCAGCGATCGCCCGGGCGCGGGCGATGCGCGATCAGGGTGCGGCGATCCTCGATATAGGGGGCGAAAGCACGCGACCGGGGGCGGCCGTGGTGAGCGTCGAGGACGAAATCGCGCGGACAGCACCGGTGATCGCCGCGGTCCGCGCGGGAAGCGATGTCCCGATCTCGGTCGATACGCGCAAGGGGCCGGTGGGGCAGGCGGCGGTCGCGGCTGGTGCGACACTGATCAACGATGTGGCGGCGTTTCTCTATGATCCCGCCTTGCTGACGGTTGCGGCCACATCGCAGGTGCCCGTCTGCATCATGCACGCGCAAGGCACACCCCAGACCATGCAGGACGATCCGCAGTATGGTGATATCCTTCTCGACATCTATGATTTCCTGGCCGCGCGCGTCGATGCAGCGGTGGCTGCCGGTATTCCGCGCGACCGGATCATCGTCGATCCGGGTATCGGGTTCGGCAAAACGCTCGATCATAATCTGACAATCCTGCGTGGGATCGCGATCTTTCACGGGCTGGGGTGTCCGATCCTGCTGGGCGCTTCGCGCAAACGCTTCATCGGCACGATCGGCGGTGGTGCGGATGCGGGCGAGCGTTTGGGCGGCTCGGTCGCCGTGGCCCTGTGGGGCGCGCGACAGGGCGTGCAAATCCTGCGGGCACACGATATTCTCGCGACCAGACAGGCCCTTGATCTGGAGTGGGCGATTGGTGGAGCGGCAATGACATGACGCGCAAACTGTTTGGTACCGATGGCGTGCGGGGCACGGCGAACAGCTATCCCATGACGGCCCCGATGGCCCTGCAGATCGGGGCGGCGGCAGGCCGGTATTTCCGCAACGATGGCTCGAACGGACACCGCGTCGTCATCGGCAAGGACACTCGGCTGTCGGGCTACATGTTCGAGAATGCGCTGACGGCAGGTCTGACCAGCACGGGCATGAACGTCCTGTTGCTCGGTCCGGTGCCGACGCCCGCGGTGGGTCTGCTGACAACATCGATGCGCGCCGACCTCGGCATCATGATCTCGGCCAGCCACAATCCGCACCACGACAACGGCATCAAGTTTTTCGGCCCCGACGGATTCAAGCTGTCCGACGAGGCCGAGGCAGAAATCGAGGCGATCATCGCGGGTGAGGTCATACCGGCCCAGGCCGGCAACATCGGCCGTGCCAAGCGTATCGACGATGGTCGGTTCCGCTATGCCGAACGCGTGAAATCGACATTTCCGCATGGCATGCGGCTCGATGGTCTGAAGGTGGTGATCGACTGTGCCAATGGTGCGGCATACCGTGTCGCGCCCGAGGTTTTGTGGGAACTCGGGGCAACGGTGATCCCGGTGGGGGTCGCGCCCGATGGTTATAATATCAACAAGGGGTGCGGCTCGACGCATCCCGGGCTTGCCGCCGATGTGATCCGCCGCGAGGGGGCCGACGTGGGGATTTGTCTCGACGGCGATGCGGACCGCGTGATGATCCTCGATGAAAACGGCAAGGTTGCCGATGGTGATCAGCTGATGGCCTTGATGGCAGGGCGCTGGGCCGATCAGGATCGGCTGCGGGACGGGACGCTGGTGGCCACTGTCATGTCCAATCTCGGGCTCGAACGTTACCTGGCTGGCCGGGGTCTGCGCCTGGAGCGCACGGCCGTGGGCGACCGCTATGTGGTCGAGGCGATGCGCAGGGGCGGGTGGAATCTGGGTGGCGAACAATCGGGCCATATGGTCATGACGGATTATGCCACCACGGGCGATGGCCTGCTGGCGGGCTTGCAGTTTCTGGCGGCAATGATCGAAACCGGCAGTCCTGCAAGCGCGTTGAGCAGAACGTTCGAAACAGTGCCGCAAATGCTCAAGAACGTGCGGTACAAGACCGGGCAGGATCCCCTGGCGGCAGCGGCCGTACAGAAGGCCATAGCCGAAGCCGAGACACATCTGACGGGCAAGGGTCGCCTGCTGATCCGCAAATCGGGGACAGAGCCGTTGGTGCGGATCATGGCGGAGTGCGAGGACGATGCCCTTCTGCGGCAGGTCGTCGACGGCATCGTGGCCGAGGTCGAGGCGGCTGTCTAGAACCCCGTGATCTTGCGCAGATTGGCCCATTGGCTGATCGCAAGGCCCGCAAGGATCAGCGCAAGTGCGAGAAAGAAGCGCAGGGGTAGAACCTCGTTCAGGATCAGCGCGCCGCAGATCATTGACCAGACGGGCACCTGAAATCCGACAGGTGCCATGAAGACAGAGCCCGCGCTGCGTATCGTCGTGATGCGCAGCCACGCCGCCAGCGCCGTCGGGATCAAGCCAAGGACGATGATCGCCACCGTGGGCCGCAAGTCGGCGACAGGCGGTAGCCCTTCAAATACGATCATGGCGGGGATCAGAGGGATCGCGCCGACCACCAGGACGGCGGTTGCCATCGCAATAGGGTCGATAGTCGGACAGCGGCGCGTCATGATGCTCGCAACGGCATAGGACAGTGCCGCACCCAGACAGGCGATCTGACCAAGCGGCTCGAGACCGGATCCAAGCTGCAGAAGGCCGGGACCGATCAGGATCGTCGCACCGGCAAAGCCGAGCGCTATGCCCAGGCTGTTGCGCAGAGTGAGGGGTTCGTCCGAGAAAAAATGCGCAAGGGGAAGAACGAAAAGCGATACGGCCGCCATTGCAATTCCCGCGAACGCCGATGGAACGAACTGCTGGCCCCAGCTGAGCAAGGTAAACGGAATGGCTGAATTCAGCAGGCCGATGACCACCAGATACCGGGTCAGCCGCCACGAAAATTCCGGTAGCGGTCGGCCCATAACACGCATGAGACCGATCAAGGCGACGGCACCGAGTGTCACACGCGCGCAAGCCACCGTCAGCGGCCCGTAGCCTTCCAGCGCGATCGCCACGACCATGAACGTCGCGCCCCAGATGAGCCCGAGCGCGGCGATGGTCAGCCAGTTGAAGAGGGTCGGTTGCTGGGTCATGATGCTCGCCGGGGTGAAAAAAGGCCCAAGCGGTTGCTCGGGCCTTCGCGGACTACATGGTGCGAAAAGCACCGCGGGTCCATATCAGTTCTTGGATTTGTCGACCATCTTGCCGGCGGAAATCCAGGGCATCATACCGCGAAGCTTTTCGCCGACCTGTTCGATCTCGTGCTCGTCATTGATCCGGCGGGTGGCCTTGAAGAAGGGCTGGCCGACGGCGTTTTCCTGCATGAAGTCGCGCACGAATTTGCCGGTCTGGATATCGGTCAGCACGTCCTTCATGCGCTTTTTGGTTTCATCATAGGGCAGGATGCGCGGACCCGAGACATATTCGCCGTACTCGGCGGTGTTCGAGATCGAGTAGTTCATGTTCGCGATGCCGCCTTCGTAGATCAGGTCGACGATCAGCTTGACCTCGTGCAGACACTCGAAATAGGCCATTTCGGGCTCGTATCCGGCTTCGACCAGCGTTTCGAAACCCATACGGATCAATTCGACCAGACCACCGCAGAGAACGGCCTGTTCGCCGAAAAGGTCGGTCTCGCATTCCTGGCGGAAGTTCGTTTCGATGATGCCGGACCGGCCGCCACCGATGGCCGAGCAGTACGACAGGCCGATTTCCATCGCCTTGCCCGATGCGTCGTTGTGCACGGCCACGAGGCACGGCACGCCGCCGCCCTTGGTGTATTCGCCGCGCACTGTGTGGCCCGGACCCTTGGGGGCCATCATCAGCACATCGACACCGGGCTTCGGCTCGATCAGACCGAAATGCACGTTCAGACCATGCGCGAACGCGATTGCGGACCCTTCCTTGAGGTTGTCATGGACGTACTTCTTGTAGGTTTCGGCCTGAAGCTCGTCGGGCATCGTGAACATGATCAGGTCGCACCATGCGGCGGCCTCGGCGATCCCCATGACCTTGAGCCCTTCGGCTTCGGCCTTGGCGGCAGAGGGCGACCCTTCGCGCAAGGCCACAACGAGGTTCTTTGCGCCGCTGTCACGCAGGTTCAGGGCGTGGGCATGGCCTTGGCTGCCGTAGCCCAGGATGGCGACTTTCTTGTCCTTGATGAGGTTCACGTCGCAGTCGCGGTCGTAAAATACGCGCATAGTCTTGTTCCCTTGGTTTGTATTCGGTCAATCGCCCTTATAGCGACGCTTGGTCTATTTGTGAGTGATGAATTATGAGTATTTTTGGCAAGATGATGATTCCTATTCGCGAAAATAAGAATATATAAGAAAAGTATGTTAGATGATACCGATCGACGTCTTTTACGCCTGCTGCAGTCCGATCCCGCCCGCGGTGTCCCTGATCTTGCCCAAGCAGTGGGGCTGACACCCGCACGGGCGGGACGCAGGCTTGACCGGATGCGGGCGAGCGGGATCATTCTGGGCAGCCGTGCGGTGATCGGGTGGCAGGCCTTGGGATACAGCATCTCGGTCAGCCTGCGCATCACGCTCGACAAGACCCAGTCACGCGCGTTCGACGACTTTATCGCCGCCGCCCGCCGGGTGCCGGAAGTCATCGAAATCCAGACCTTTCTGGGGCGTGTCGATGTGCGTTTGTCGCTCATCGCGCGCGATCTGCCGGATTACCAGCGCATCTATCGCGAAGCGGTCCTGCCGCTGCCGCATATCGCGGATATCGAAGCGCTGATGACCGTGTCATCGGTCAAATCGGACGAAAGCCTGCCCATATGACACTGGATGAAATCGACCGTGCGCTCGTGCGACACCTTCAGGCAAATGCGGATCAGTCAACAACGCAGCTGGCAGGCAGGCTGGGGCTCAGTCAGCCCGCGACCTGGCGGCGGATCAGGCGGCTCGAAAATGCCGGCGTCATCATGGGCCGGCAATTGGTGCTCGATGCAGGGAAGGTCGGTTTCGGGGTGACGGTTTTTCTGGGTGTGAAGCTTGCCACCAAGGGCCGCGTGAGTCTCGAAGACTTCGAGCGTGCGGTCGGCGCGATCCCCGAGGTGCAAAGCGTGGAACACGTCCTGGGGCTTTACGACTATCGGCTGCGTGTCGTGGCCCGTGACCTGGCAGATTTCGAACGCGTCCTGCGCCGTCGCATCATGACCATGCCCGGCGTGGGGGATGTCGAGGCGAATGTGCTGCTCAGCGAGGAACGCCGCCCCGGACCGATCTAGACGTAACAGCGAAGGCGCCCTTTTCCCCTTATGGTATACACAGATAGGCTTTGCTTTCACGCAAACGCGGGTTTAGCCAATTCAAAGCGTCAACGGGAGAGAGTCATGGATACCCAGCACACAACAGTCGATCCGGATGGGCTGATGGAGTTTTCGGTCGTTTTTACCGATAGGTCGCTCAATCATATGTCCAAGGCCTTTCAAGGTGTGATGACTGATATCTCGGGCATGCTGAAGCAGGTTTACAATGCCGACGCGGTCGCGATCGTCCCCGGCGGCGGCACCTACGCGATGGAGGCCGTGGCGCGTCAGTTCGGGGGGGGTGCGCATGCCTTTATCGTGCGCAACGGTTGGTTTTCCTATCGTTGGAGCCAGATCTTCGAGGCTGGCGGATTCACTGCCCGGACGACTGTCCTGAAGGCGCGGCAGACCGGAAACGGAACCCGCGCCCCATTTGCACCCGCACCGATCGAGGATGTCACCGCGGCCATCAGGGAGGCAAAGCCCGATGTGGTGTTCGCCCCGCATGTCGAAACCTCGGCGGGGATCATCCTGCCGGATGACTACATCGCCACCATGGCTGCCGCTGCGCATGACGTGGGGGCGATCATGGTTCTGGATTGTATCGCCTCGGGCTGCGCCTGGGTGGACATGAAAGCCACCGGCGTCGATGTCCTGATCTCGGCGCCGCAAAAGGGCTGGTCTTCTACCCCCAGCGCGGGTTTGGTCATGATGTCGGACCGCGCCGTCGCCCGGATGGGCGAGACCGCTTCTGATTCCTTCGCGGTCGACCTCAAGAAATGGCACGCTATCATGCAGGCCTACGAAAAAGGCGGTCATGCCTATCACGCGACGATGCCCACCGATGGTCTGCGCGCCTTCCGTGACACGATGCGCGAGACGCGAGACTTCGGTTTCGACAAATTGAAAGAGGCGCAGTGGGAGCTTGGCAATGCCGTCCGTGCGGCGCTGGCCGACAAGGGAATCCGGTCGGTCGCCGCCGAAGGCTTTGGCGCGCCGGGTGTCGTGGTCAGCTATACCGACGATCCCGATATCCAGAACGGGTCGAAATTTGTCGCCGAAGGCATGCAGATCGCGGCAGGCGTGCCGCTGCAATGCGATGAACCCGCCGATTTCCGGACGTTTCGGATCGGACTATTCGGATTGGACAAGCTTTACGATGTCGATGCAACGCTCGGGCGGCTCTTGCCGGTGATCGACCGCGTGCTT
>JGI12048J13642_10198634_pt1 | contig 11789 bp, 11 predicted proteins | sample ElkSlonscriptome_16_FD_13642 | JGI IMG/M metagenome (IMG submission 13642) | reverse complement strand
GGAGTTTACAGATCCAAAGAAGGACTTGTATCTGACAAGACTGGAATTTTCTATTCGCATATACACACGGTCCAGAGATTATCTTAGAAAATGAAAAGCCTAATTACATATACGGTTTGCCTATTGATATTATGGTCGTGTTATGTTGAAGACCAAAATACTTTTGTATCTGACCCCTTTGATCCCCGTGTTCCGCAGTACACAGAAGAAGGTGCCAATACTGCTGGAGCCTACATCAATAATGAACCATGGGTTTGCCGGAAGAGAACTTTAAGTAGCATATTTTCTCCAACTCCCGCTACTGTTGGTGTGATGACTCTTTACCATTCTACAGAACCACAAGGCACTTTTATTGCTTTTGAACAAGGTGATATACTTGATGAGCCGAGCGATCAAAGTTGCTCGATTGGCTTTTTTCTCAGCGGGGTGGACTTAAATGGGCCCAATGGGATATTTCAACTCGATAACAAGCGTATTGAACTGGATGGAGTTGAGAATTTTGGTCAACTCGTATTGAAAAATGATTTTGATGAGATCAATACGGAAAATACTGGGCAAGGAATTTTATATATCAGAAGGATAGATCGATTCGGAGCCAACCATTTATTCATGACTGGAACATTTGGTTTTTCCGTTACATCACAAGATAATCAAGAAACCACAGTTTTTTCAGGTAGATTTGATTATGAAGTTTTCCCGGAACAATTTCAGGAGTTTTGACGGTAATTAAATCATTAAGGTATGAGCTCTGAAATCTGAATCTTGCTATTTCTTCCACTCCACTCAATCCACGAACCGTCGTAATTGTAAACGTGCCTGTAGCCCAGTAATTCGGTCATGACCATGTAGGTATGCGCTGACCTAACTCCTGAGTGGCAGTATAGAACGACTGTGTCTTCCGGATTGGCATAAGCTGAGTAAACGGTTCGTAAGTCCTTTACTGGCTTGATTTTCATATAATGCTCAGGCCTGAAATCAAAGGTGTTGGTATAGCAGATATTTTTTGCACCTGGAATATGGCCTGCGAAAGAAGCTCCTTTTTTGAGCACCAAACCGTCAAACTCATCTTTTGATCTATTATCCAGTAGAATAATACTTCCAGTCTTTCTCCACTCTTCTAGCTGGTCGTAATCTATGACCATATCCGGTTGCTCGGGGCTGGTAAAGTGAAAATCAGAAACCTGAACCAGAGGTATTTCGGTTGCCACTTCTCCCTTCCATGAATCCATCCCACCATTTAAAATCTGCGCATTTTCAAAACCGTACATTTTCAAAATCCACCACAACCGAGAGGCTTCCACACCACCTTTTCGGTCGTAGAGAATTAGTTTGGCATCTGATTGAATTCCCTTCGAGCTTAGTAGTTTTTCCATTTCTCCCTTAGTCATGCTCATGCCCTTTACTTGTGCATTCGGGTTTTCAAACTCAGCCCGGTTAATATTCACAGCATCGTGGATATGCCCATTTAAATATGCATCTTCAGATTGCAGATCTACTAAAATATAATCTGCCGGACTGTCAAGATAATCTTCTACTTCAATCAACACATCCCCTTTATGGGATGTATTGCATCCAAATAGTATCAGTACGAGTGCTAAAACAAAACTAGTTTTCCAGTACATACCAGTCATCGGATTCTATTTTTAATTGTTTTCTTCTCCCTTCCTCTTTAGGCGCATAATTCTTAGCCAGGTATTCCACTATTTTTTCTTTGTTTGGGCCTAGATCCCATAGATTTTGCTTTTCCTGCATCCAGACAATAATATCCTCCCAACCCTGCTTTGTCATCCTGTTCTGGGTTACCAGATCTGCGGCATGGCAGCCGGTGCAGTTGGTAACCACCAATTCAAAATTCACATCGGCAATAAAACCGGTGGGAATGTGAATTCCGTCCTTCACATCATCTTCTAGTCCTGAGGGCTCGCTCTCTTTCTCAGTAGTCTTGACCTTGGTAAACTTAGGCGCTTCTTCCTTTCCGGTAAGGGCGATAATACCCGAAAAAAGCGTGATGAGCACCATGAAGATGATAATATTTCTGGCGTGTTTATCTCCAGCCATACTATTGAACTTTTACAGCAATTCTATGCGTGGCGTTATTCAGGTAGCCTCTTGGATTCCATCCGGGAACAACCATGGGTTGTGAAATGCCTTCACTATCTGTAGCTTTTCCCCATACCTCGTAATATCCCGTCTGATCTAGCGATAAAGTTGTGGAAAAATTCTGCCAGGCTAAGCGATTAGCTGGTTTTTCCAACTTCGCTTCCTTCCAGGTCTGTCCGTAATCTGTAGAAATTTCCACTTTGGCCACTTCCAGCTCTCCTGCCCAGGCATGCCCGCGGACTTCAAATTCTTGTCCCGGCTTTACCATGGCTCCGGTCTTTGGATAAGTGATGATGGATTTAACCGGCATAGACTCAATAATCATCATGTCTTCATCTGGCACAGTTTGCCCCGGTTCAACCGGATATTTTGGAACCCGATAAGAAGGAGACTCCATCTTTGGCCCATCGTGAACCTGATTGCGAACTACTAATCTGTGAAGCCACTTACCTGAAGCTGATGCGGGCCAGCCGCCTACAACCAGGCGCAGCGGATATCCATGAACGATCGGAATATCTTCTCCGTTCAATTGAAAGGCCACCAACGTTTCATCTTGCATGGCTTTATCAATGGGTACTCCTCTGGAGATAACTACTTTTTTGGGGTCTCCACTCAGGTGTTTATCCGTGCCGTAGTAGCCCACATAAACTGCATCGTCAGATATACCAACATCTTCCAGGATGTCCCTTAATCTCACTCCAGCCCACTTTCCGCAATTTACCGCACCATAGCTCCATTGATTTCCACTGGCAGGCGGATTCATTTCACCTCGACCATTTCCACCACATTCTAAGACCAGACTGTAGGAGTAATGCTTGAATTTACTCTTCAATTCATTCAGTGTGTATGTTTTAGGGTTAGGAACAGATTCACCGTCAATGGTCAATGTCCATGTTTCTGGATCCAAATCTGTGGGCATGATTCCATTGTTACGCACAAACATTTTTTCAATAGGAGTAATATCATCATCGAGTAAATGCACCGGTGTCTCAATATTCCAGGGACGATCATTATGGACAATCATTTCCGGGCTTTTCCATTCTGTTGGTGCCTGGCCTACTTCATATTGTGCTGTCGATTGAAAGCTAATCAATAAGCATATTACAATCAGACCAAACATGGATCGATCAAGAACTGGTTTGAAAAAATTCACTGTTAGCTAGTTTCTAGCCCTAAGTTACTTAAAGATGAAAAGCAGAGAGTGACTTTTATTACAATCAAGTCTTCTGATGCTTTTTCTTGGCGGCAGGAAAGAGAATATTATTTAGGATAAGCCGATATCCCGGGCTGTTTGGATGAAGGTTTAGGTCGGTCGGTGGATCACCCACTCGGTGTTGGTAATCTTCCGGATCGTGGCCGCCGTAGAAAGTCCACTGTCCCTTACCGAATGTTCCGTGAATATATTTCACCGATCCCTGTGGCTTACTTTCACCCAGAATAAGTACCTCGCTTTTTACATACTGTTTTTTGAAAGCCGTTGTTTGCCCCATAAATCCCTTTCACAACTGAACGGTGATTCTGGGTAAGCATAGTTGGAACTATATCCCATTTGGCTGAAAAATCGAAAAGGGTAAAGAAGTCTTTGGTCTGTGGAGTTGAATTGTGCACGTCCGTAGCGTCTATTGACGAAAATTCATACTTCAGTGGGTCTTTCTCAAGAATGAAGTCGGAGAAAGCAAGTGTTTGAGAAAAATCTAATTTGGACTGGGCAGCGGGATCTGCAGGATCACCGTCAAACATGCTTTCGCAAATATCCGTATTGTGGGCAGATAGGGCGATGTCGTACGAATCTGTTCCAGAGCACATGGTAAACAAGAATCCACCACCCGCAGTGTACTCTCTGATTTTTTGAGCCACAGCAAGCTTTTTTTCCGAGACCTTCTCAAATCCCAATTCCAGAGCTTCTGCTTCTGCATCGCGCACTTGTTTTTGATACCAGGCTGCATTTTTATAGCTGCGGTAAAACTTTCCGTATTGGCCTGTAAAATCTTCGTGGTGAAGGTGCAACCAATCGTATTGTGGCAATTCCATATTCAGAATCTCCTTATCGTAAATTACATCGTAAGGAATTTCAGCATAGGTCATTACAAGGGTTACGGCATCGTCCCATGGCATCTTAGACTTTGGAGAATAAACGGCCACTTTGGGCGCCGTTTCCAATTTTACCGTCTCCATATTTGCTTCGGGGTCTGCAATTTCTCTTATGATAGAAGCAGCCTGCACATTGGCAATTATCTGATAGCTTACCCCCCTAATTACGCATTCTTCTTCGATGGACTTATATTGATCAATCATAAAGCTTCCACCCTTATAATTTAAAAGCCATTGCACTTCTATTTCGTTATCCAGAACCCAGTAGGCAATTCCATATGCCTTTAGATGGTTTTTCTGGGTTTCATCCATAGGAATAAGGATTTTAGCCGCATCTACCTGGCAGATTACAAACAAACTGAGAATTAATGTATAGAAGTGTTTTGTCATATTAAAAGGGTGGGTCTTCGTCATTTTCTTTGGAAAAGTAGTCTTCTCCTTCATCGTTCATTCTCGACTGCATCGTAATGGTATTAAAATGGTCGTAATCAGGATTGTCCTGCACTCCACCAGATTCTCCATAAGATACCTCGAGATTTTCAAATTTCGCGAAATCTTTTACGAATTTCAAGGAAACCGTGTCTAAAGCTCCATTCCTGTGTTTCGCAATGATTACCTGTCCGATACCTTGCATAGAATTACCTTCTTCATCTTGGGTAATATCGTAGTATTCAGGACGGTAAATGAAAGATACAATATCAGCATCTTGTTCAATGGCACCTGACTCACGAAGGTCAGAAAGCATGGGTTTTTTGTCGCCGCCACGTGTTTCAACTGCACGGCTCAATTGCGATAATGCCAGAATGGGAATATTCAATTCCTTAGCGATTGTTTTTATAGAACGCGAAATAGCAGAGATTTCTTGTTCTCGGTTTCCTTTATCGCTTCCGGCCGTCATCAGCTGCAGGTAGTCAATGATGATGCACTTAATGTCGTGCTTGGATTTCATTCTTCGGGCCTTGGCTCTCAATTCAAATACAGAAAGCGATGGAGTATCATCTATAAAGATCGGAGCTTTCGCCAATTTTTTAATACGGGTGTGAAGCTGCGTAAATTCGTGATCTTCCAGATTTCCTTTTCTGATCTTTTCTCCCCGAATACCCGTCTCGCCCGAAATCAGTCGGTTAACGAGCTGCACAGATGCCATTTCAAGTGAAAAAACCGCTACGGGAATATTAAAATCTACGGCCATATTTCTCGCCATGGATAAAACAAATGCCGTTTTACCCATACCCGGACGCGCAGCAATTATGATCATATCGGAATTCTGCCAACCTGAAGTTACCCGATCCAGCGCATTAAAACCGGTAGGAACTCCACTAACACCGTCTACGTTCTTTTTCGCGGCTTCAATGTGCTCAATAGCTGTTTTCAATACATCGCCCATGGTATCGTATTCCTTTCGGATGTTTCCCTGGGCCACCGTAAATAAGTCTTTCTCTGTTTTGTCTAAAAGTTCAAATACGTCCGTACTTTCTTCAAAAGCCTCCCGGATGGTTTCAGAAGAAATTTTTATTAATTCTCGCAGAATATGCTTTTGCGAAATAATCCGTGCATGGTATTGAATATTTGCAGAGCTGGCTACTCTATTGGTGAGATAAGAAATATAATAAGCTCCACCAATTAGGTCTAATTCACCCGTTTTTCTAAGCTCTGCTGTTACGGTCAGAATATCAATTGGCTCGGATCTTTGAAAGAGTTCCTGAATGGCCGCATAGATTTTCTGGTGATTTTCTTTGTAAAAAGATTCGGGTTTCAGGATATCTATAACATCGTTTACCGCATCTCTTTCAAGCATCAGAGCACCCAGTACGGCTTCTTCGAGCTCAATAGCCTGTGGGGGGATTTTCCCTAGTTCATTGTTTTGTATAGGCAGATTAGAACGTTTTGTTCTTCTGCTATCGCTTCTTTTTTGCGAAATTTCGTCCATAAGCTCAAAGATACTATTGTATTGCACGGGTTTTAAACCCGGACGAACACGATATCAAAAGTTTTGCAACTATGTTTTTAACACATGTTTATAGAGTTTTATTGTTCTGTTTACTAGTGATTTCTGTGTTCATTTTTGGGTGTAAAAAAGATGATGTGGATGAAGATCCCCCCAATATATTCATTGAATCGCCTTTTGAAAACCAATCTTTTTCTTCTGTTGACACCATTTTTGTAGATGCTGTCATAACAGATAATGAAAATGTAGAATCTTTAGAACTAGAGTTGCTCTCTCTTGATAATGAACTAATCACCAAGCGTCAATTCAGTGTTTCTGGTACCGAAGTGAATTTTAGTTATAGTTTTGAAATCAACGAACCACTTTTGTCTACAGGCCAGTATTATTTTGCGCTAAGAGCAAGAGATAGCGAAAACAGGGCATCTTCGTTCAAGCAAATATTGATCAATGCTATACCCAGGCAAATTGATCAATACATCGCAATTACCACCCAGACCAATGATGTGAGAATTGAATCAAGTACAGATCTCCAAAACTGGATACCTAGAATAAACCGCTTTATGGATTACAACGGAAGCGCGATGAATTTTCGCCAAAATGTAATGGGTGTAGTGGGCGGCGAAATTGGCGATGCCGAATTTTACAGCACATCTGAGTTTAATCAACTTATCACCTATCCCGGTTTTGGTACTCCTTCTATCGACTATTTCATGGGACTTGATTACAGTGAAGCCGGAGAGCAATTTATACTCCTGCAAAATGAACCGCGCGCCAGAGTTCTGGATAAAGAAGCCCAACCACAGTCAGCAGCTGAGTTAACTCAGAACTTTTTACCGGTTCTCAGTTTTGGTTTTGGCGACAGGTATTTTGTTTTGGAGAAACGGATAACTAATAATGAGCGTTTTTTAAATCTGTATGCATTCGCTGGTCTCAAGCTGAAATCTTTTACTGTTTTTGGGCCCGTAGTGGGCGTTTTTGAAAAAGACCTGGACGAGTATTTTGTCTGGGTTGCAGAAGAAGATGGAACGAAGCTTTACGAATTGAATATTCAAAACGAGCTTTTCGCCCCGGTATATGAGCGACCTGGAGAGAGCCTTTTATCTGTTGTGGAAACGGATAATGAAGTTTTTATTTTCTCTACAGATCAGGGTATGTACCGTTACACCTATGGAAACGGCGGAACAAATCCTCTAAGCGATACATTTTCTCCCGAGCAATTGATCTACGATGAATTGAATGGATTGATTTACGGAATAGACGGACAAACTCTCTATGAATTATCATCAACAGCTGAATTTATTCAAGCTATTCAATTCAATAGAGATTTGGTTTTCTTCGGAATTGACTACAACCGCTAATTTGTCTGGCCCATGGATGCAAACTTGTTGATCCGCTTTTCAATTCGCTTTTCAGGCGTGAGCTTATTTAACTGTTCCAGGTATTTGAGAATCGCTTCTCTCACATTCTCATAGGTTTCTTCCGGATTGGAATGAGCACCACCAAGTGGTTCGCGGATAATTCCATCAATCAGCTTGTTCTTCTTCATGTCTTCAGAAGTAAGCTTCAAAGCTTCTGCCGCTTCAACCTTATGATCCCAATTTCTCCAAAGTATAGTAGAACAGTTTTCTGGTGATATAACAGAATACCAGGAGTTTTCAAGCATAAGAACTTTATCTCCAACGCCAATACCCAAGGCTCCACCCGAAGCACCTTCTCCAATAATTACACAAATGACGGGAACTTTAAGGCGAGCCATTTCAAAGAGATTTCTGGCAATAGCTTCACCCTGCCCGCGCTCTTCAGCCTCGAGCCCGGGAAATGCACCCGGCGTATCAATAAAAGTTACGACGGGCTTTTCAAACTTCTCGGCCATTTTCATCAACCTTAAAGCTTTGCGGTATCCTTCCGGATTAGGCATTCCGAAGTTCCGAAACTGCCGCATTTTGGTATTAACCCCTTTCTGCTGGCCAATGAACATAATTGTTTCATCACCCATTTTACCGAATCCACCTACCATGGCATTATCATCCTTAACAGTTCTATCGCCGTGCAGCTCCAGAAACTTACCTTGTGTTAAGTGATCTATGTAACTAAGGGTATAAGGTCTTTCAGGATGTCTCGATACCTGAACGCGCTGCCAGGGGGTTAAATCCTTATAGATCTCCTTTTGCTTGGCCTTGATCTTTCTTTCAAGATCTTTGACCGTTTTGCTGGTATCTACTTCGCCCTTTTCAGCGATTTCTCTGGCCTTTTCCAGTTGCTCCTGCAACTCTCCAATTGGCTCTTCAAACTCCAGTAATATTGGCATATTTGGTGTTTAGCAAAGGCAAAATTAGTATTTATTTCAGAAACGCTTTCCAGATTTGCATCTGAGAACCATCTTTGCGGTTATGATAGGCTTTCCGAACGCTAAAATTAATCTGGGTCTTGACATATTAGACAAAAGACCAGACGGCTTCCACAATATTTCGTCGGTTTTTTATCCGGTTCGGGAGTTCTTTGATGTCTTGGAAATTATTCCCAACGGCTCTGGATCGGATAAGTTTTTCTTTTCCGGTCTTCAAATACCCGGTGATCAGAAAAATAATTTAATCACTCAAGCACTGGACTTTATTCGTGAAGACCACAGCATACCGGGCCTGAACGTCTACTTACACAAAGTAATTCCTATGGGAGCCGGACTCGGGGGTGGCTCAAGCGATGGTAGTTTTATGTTGAAAATGTTGAATGATATGTTTTCGCTCAAACTAAGCTCTAATAACATCAAGAAAATGGCTTTAAGGCTCGGAAGCGATTGTCCCTTCTTTATCCCAAATAAAGCAGTCTTAGCTGAAGGAAGGGGGGAAAGGATGAAGGAGTTAGAACTGGATTTAAGCGGATGCCACATCGTTTTGGCTTTTAGTTCTATTCACATTTCTACGGCCGAGGCGTATCAAAATGTAGTTCGTCAAAAGGAGAGTCGTATTTCAGAACTTTTGGGTAAGAGTCCAGACTTTGATCTCTGGAGAAGGAAACTAAAAAATGGATTTGAACCCTACGCCCTGTCCAAATATCCAAAGCTGGTGCAAGTAAAGGACTATCTATGTGCTCAAGGTGCGGTTTATGCTTCTATGACGGGGAGTGGTTCTGCCGTTTATGGAATCTTTCAAGAAGAACCCAAAGAGCTTAAGCTGGATAGTTTCTCATTCTGGAAAGGCCGGGCTTGATTACTTCTGAGCCTTGAAATAAAGGAAAATACCAATAATCAGGAAAAAAATATTGGGTAACCATACGGCTAGTAAAGGATTCATACCAGCGTTTGTCGCAGCTACCGTCGTAACTTTTAAAGCAAAAATATAGGTCACTGCAATAAAAACCCCAACCGCCAGATGTACTCCTATTCCACCGCGAGCCTTCCTGCTGGCAATACTCACTCCTATAAGCGTAAGTATGTATGTAGCAAAGGGAAGAGAAGTGCGTTGGTGCTTTTCAATTTCATAATGAACAGTTTTATCTGAGCCCTTTCTTTGTTCTTCCCGAATAAAATCATTGAGTTCCTTGTACCCCATGGTGGATGCAATTTCGAGCCGTTGACCAAAGTCTCTAGGCTTCAGCGTGAGCGTTGTGTCCTTGCTTCTTCCTGAATTCAGCTTTTCGCCATCTTCCGTATAAATTCGCTCGTAATAGTTCTCAATTTTCCATTTATTATTTAAGCTATCGTAACGGGCCCTATCTGCCATTAACTTATACTTCAGGCTGCCATCTTCATTCCATTGCTCAATAGAAAATTTATAACCGATATTATTGATGGTGCTGAATGATTCAAAATAGGCGATCGTTTCTACATCAAATTGCCTGTGTAGATTTTTATCGTTGATGCGAAATTTACCCCGCAAATAGGTGTTTTCGAAATCCAGGCGGTTTTGGTTGGCAATGGGTAATTGGTAATGTGTAAAGTACAGGGAGAGCACAAATAGCACAGTAGCCGAAATGAAATAAGGCAAGAGCAACCTTTTAAAAGATACGCCCCCGGCTAAAATGGCTACGATTTCTGTTCGCTGAGCCATTTGGCTGGTAAATAGCAGAACGGCTAAAAAAATTAACAGAGAACTGAATAGATTACCGTAATAGAAAACAAAGTTTAGGTAGTAATCAGTCAATACTTCCCAAATGGGGGCTTGTGCACGAACAAATTTGTGTAGCTTTTCAGAAATGTCAAAAACAATGGCAATAGACATAATCATCCCCAGCATAAAAAAGAATGTGCCGAGGAATTTCTTGATAATGTATTGATCAATTTTCTTCATTCACTATAATCGCCTTTCTACCTTGGGCACCATTTGGTTTTTCCATGAAGCAAAGGTACCTGCTTCAATTTGCTTCCGGGCTTCTTTCATTAACCACAAGTAAAAAGACAGGTTGTGGATGCTGGCTATTTGAGATCCCAAAATTTCCTTGCTAATAATCAGGTGTCTGAGAAAGGCTTTATTATAAGCCGAGTCTACAAAACTCGGGCCATTTGGGTCAATTGGCGAAAAATCATCCTGCCATTTGGCATTCCTAATATTGATAATCCCTTCTGAAGTGAAGAGCATTCCGTTTCGAGCGTTCCGCGTGGGCATTACGCAATCAAACATGTCAACACCAAGCGCAACATTTTCCAGAAGATTTGCCGGAGTTCCCACACCCATTAAATAGCGCGGTTTAGACTTGGGCAAGATATTGCAAACTAACTCGCTCATGGCATACATGTCTTCGTGAGGCTCGCCAACGCTAAGACCTCCTATGGCATTTCCTTCTCTTTCCATTGAAGCGATAAACTCTGCCGATTTTTCGCGAAGATCAGGGTAAACACTACCCTGTACAATTGGGAAAAAAGTTTGTTTGTATCCATACTTATCTGGAGTATTGTCAAAACGATCGCAGCATCGCTTTAGCCACCTATGGGTTAAATGCATACTTTTTTCTGCATAGTCGTATTCGCAGGGATAGGGAGTGCATTCATCAAAAGCCATAATGATATCGGCCCCGATGGTTCGTTGAATATCAACCGCTCTTTCTGGAGTAAAAAAGTGCCTGGCTCCATCTACATGCGATTGAAAACTCACACCACTTTCAGATATTTTCCGGCTTTCGGCCAGCGAGTACACCTGATACCCTCCACTATCTGTGAGTAAGGGTTTGCTCCAACTATTAAATTTATGCAAGCCTCCGGCCTTTTCAATAATTTCTATGCCTGGTCTTAAATACAAATGGTAGGTATTACCCAGAATTATCTGTGCCTGGATGTCTTCATCGAGTTCGCGCATGTGAACTGCTTTCACAGCTGCGGCTGTACCAACGGGCATAAAAATGGGAGTTTCTATTGTTCCGTGATCTGTCTCAATAAGTCCCGCTCTGGCACTTGATTTCGGGTCAGTAGAAGAAAGGGTAAATTTCACCGGATGTTGTAAACTTTGTTGAAAATTGGAAGGTCGGCAAAGATAAGTAGATTTAAAATAGAACTAGGTTAGCAAACGAGAAGAAGCCCGGAATGAGCTTGAATGTAGAACCTGAGATACTGATCTTGTTATGTAAGATCCTTTTTGTGTTTGCGGCTGCCATGCAGTTGTTCTACTACCTCTTTTTTTATTCTCGCATGGCCTTTTACAAAGTGAAGGTTCAAAGTACT
>JGI12048J13642_10664179_pt1 | contig 11790 bp, 7 predicted proteins | sample ElkSlonscriptome_16_FD_13642 | JGI IMG/M metagenome (IMG submission 13642) | reverse complement strand
ACGGCCACTTCCAATTGACGATGTCGGGCTTATCCACCCCATTTTCGTAAGCGTAGGCTCGATATTCGATGATGGCGTTGCGCATTCGCTCTCGCACGTAGGCTGCTGCCGATCGCATGTGAGGCACCCGATCGATCACATCAATCACCAAGTTAAAGCGGTCAATCTGATTGCTAATCGCCAACTCTAGCGGGGTGTTGATGTTGCCTTTTTCCTTGTAGCCACGCACATGTAAGTTATTGTGATTGGTTCGTCGGTAGGTCAGCTTGTGAATCAACCAAGGATAGCCGTGGAAGTTGAAAATAATCGGCTTGTCGGTAGTGAACAAGTTGTCGAAATCTCGATCAGGCAGACCATGAGGATGTTCTGTTTCAGGAATTAGCTTAAACAGATCCACCACATTGACGAAGCGAACCTTGAGGTCGGGAAACTCTTCCCGCAAGATAGCCGTTGCCGCAAGGGACTCCATCGTTGCCACATCGCCACAGCTCGCCATCACAACATCGGGAATGTCAGCTTCTTTTCCACAGTCATCGTTACTGGCCCACTCCCAGATGCCAATGCCTTTGGTGCAGTGCTTAACGGCGTCATCCATGTTCAAAAACTGAACATGTTTTTGCTTGTCAGCCACAATGACGTTGACGTAGTTTTTGCTTTGCAAGCAGTGTTCAGCACAGGACAGCAGGCAATTAGCATCTGGGGGAAAATAAACCCGTACGACTTCGGGACTTTTGTTTGTCACCAAATCTACATAGCCTGGATCTTGGTGGCTAAAGCCATTGTGATCCTGACGCCAAACTGTAGATGACAGCAGAATGTTGAGAGACGAAATCGAGGCGCGCCAAGGCACTTCATTTTTGCAAATGTCTAACCATTTAGCATGTTGGTTGAACATGGAGTCCACCACATGGGCAAACGCTTCGTAGGTGTGAAAAAAGCCATGACGACCCGTCAACAGGTATGCTTCGAGCCAGCCCTGGAGAGTGTGCTCACTCAGCATTTCCATCACTCGTCCGTCGGGACTGATTTCTGTACCACCCGCATCCTCAGAGAGGACTTCACCCATCCAGGTTTTCTGGCTGACCTCATAGATAGCGTTGAGTCGGTTAGAAGCCGTCTCATCGGGGCCAAACACCCTAAAAGTCTGCATGTTGTTGGCCATCACATCGCGCAGAAATGCACCGAGGGGCTTAGTGTTTTCCGCGTACACAGCTCCCGGTTGGTCAACCGTGACTGCATAGTCTCGAAAATCTGGCAGTCGCAGTGCTTTACGAAGCAGCCCACCATTGGCATGGGGATTCGCGCTCATGCGCTGTTTGCCTGTAGGAGCCAACGCTTTCAGCTCCGGTAACAGAGTGCCGTTTTCGTCAAATAGTTCTTCGGGCTTGTAGCTGCGTAGCCAGTCTTCCAGCTTTTGCATGTGCTCTGGATTGCCATGCATTCCGGATAGAGGAACCTGGTGCGATCGCCAAAAATCTTCAGTTTTCTTGCCATCCACCTGATCTGGGCCTGTCCAGCCTTTAGGCGATCGCAGCACAATCATCGGCCAGCGTGGGCGACGCGCCACTCCAGAACTACGAGCTTCGGACTGAATGGACTGAATATCGGCGATCGCCGTTTCCAACGTAGCCGCCATCTTTTGGTGCATCTCAGTGGGATCGCTGCCCTCAACAAAATAAGGCTTGTAGCCATATCCTACAAACAGCGCCTCCAGTTCCTCATGGCTAATGCGCGCCAAGATCGTAGGATTGGCAATCTTATAACCGTTGAGATGCAGAATCGGTAAAACGGCTCCATCTCGAATCGGATTGAGAAACTTATTAGAGTGCCACGCCGTTGCCAGAGGTCCCGTTTCTGCTTCGCCATCTCCAACCACACAGGCAGTGATTAGATCCGGGTTGTCTAACACCGATCCGTAGGCGTGCGACAAACTGTAGCCGAGCTCTCCTCCTTCGTGAATCGAGCCGGGTGTCTCGGGAGTGCAGTGGCTGCCAATACCGCCGGGAAACGAGAACTGTCTGAAGAAACGCCGCATCCCTTCCGCATCTTCGCTCTTGTCGGGATAGACCTCAGAGTAAGTTCCCTCTAAATAGACTGGCCCCAGCACTCCTGGAGCTCCATGCCCTGGCCCTGCCATGTAAATCATGTCCAAGCCATATTTCTTGATCATCCGATTCAGGTGAATATAGATGAAACTTAGACCTGGGCTTGATCCCCAGTGACCTAGCAAGCGAACTTTAACGTGCTCTTGCTCAAGCGAATCTTTTAACAGAGGATTATCTCGCAGATAAATCATGCCGACTGCGAGATAATTGCAAGCCCGCCAAAATGCATGCATTTTCCGCAATTCATCATCTGAAAGAACGGCATTATCTGGGGTTAAAGGTTTGTCAGGCGCAAGTGTCATGTGAAATTGCTCCAATGCGATTGTGCAATGCAGAATTTGCTGTACGGACTTAAGTGAAAACTGTTAGTGCTGTCTCCCGAACGATGGAATCAACGATATAGCCATAGATTCAAAAGAGATCGCTGATCCTGCAATCCATTTTGCGAGGACATTATTGGCAATGGGAATTTAGTGACGAAAGACTATCCACTATTCCAACAATCGAAAAATCGAAACAGTTAAACAATGAAACCTAATCTCAGAGATTTCAACTGATCTAAAGGTTGAAATTTCTAAAAAGCGAGGATCTGCTTCATGAAATTTCTGCAACATAGGTTGAACCAATATGTGCTGATTTGAAAACTAAAACCGAGTCCTCTCGGAAGAACCATTGGAAAACCTTTATGATGTCAATCAACAAGCTCCACAATCCAATTCAGCGAAGAAAATCAAGTTTCGTGAAAGACAGGTAGCCAAAAAGGTTGGGAGCCAGGAAAGAAGAGCATTCGAGGGAGATCCAATCGCGGTTGTCTTTGGGTGTACAGCAACTCTCAGGTGCAGTATAAGGGGCGTAGTTTGAGAGATATTTCGGCTTGTGTAGAGATTCGAAGTATTGACCTAAGCCGCTATGCGATCGCTCAAATTCCTGATAGACAAGACCATAGGCAATTTTTTCAACCCCTCTGTTGCGAACGACTGGTTCGTCAATTTCAGGGCGATCGCCCTGAAATTAAGCATCTAAATTTCCAAAAATATTTGGGTTTTCTTTGGGTTTTCTAAAGAAACTGTTCCCTCGTTCCCCTCAAGTCTCACAACAGACTGTTAAGCATTCCTTCAATGCCTCACAAATTTAGTGTAAAGGCTCATGCTTTGTGTAGAGATATGTAGTAACTTTACGTGAAAATACGGATTTAATTCCGTGTTTTTTTCTGATTTTCGAAGATGTTGCGTAGGATTATGGGCGAGAAAATCCGCTCATTTCTGATATGGTCTCCCTTAATGAGCAGGGCTTTTGCACTTTTCCAAGCTGGTGCTGCACGGAGTTGGTGCTTCTATGCGTCATTTCTAGTCGCAGAACTGCGACGAGTTTAGATCGTTGAGCGAATCATGAGGCGATCGCTTCAACGCATTGAAATTTATGAGCTGAATTCATCCACCAACGTTGAGGTTGCTGAGGCGTTTTTATCTCTATTCTAAGCTCGATGGAAAGACTGAAATTTTCTGAGTTTCACAATCTCTGAGTTTCACAATGGGTTCAAAACTTTAACCTCGTCACGTCAATAGCAGGGTGGTTCACGTATTTTCTGAAGCTGAACTTCTGGAATGCTCGACCAAAGGATTTTGCATCCTTCTCTTCCGGCAGTGTTGAAACGTCAAGGTTTCACTCACTTCATTAAATTTCATTTGAAATTTCATTTGGACTCGCAGGTTCAAAACTCTAAACACTGAAAGCGTCTACTAAATTTCATCAGACGCATTTCATCCCTCAACTCGATGTCTTGTTGATATTGAGCTGTAGCTTCTTATCGGAACTCAATTTATTTTTGGTTATGACAGAACCTTTTGCTGCATCCATTCACAGCGCGAACGAGGCATTTTGGCACTCTATCGTTTCTGATGATTCCAATTCTGATGATGCCTTGAATTCAAAGCATTCTGATTCTTCAGCAAAATCTACCGCAGCAGACAAGGCGAAAGAAATTCCCAATCAAGAATCTGATATCGCTGTTCGACAGTCTCGACAATCTTCTTTACATCAATCCTTGCAGTCGAGTTCTGACCCTGATTCAGCGTCAACTTTTTCAGACATCATGGCTTCCAACTTAAGTTTGAGTCATGATGCTGATACAGACGAAGATGAAGCCGAAATCGAGAATTCCCAATCATCTAGAAACGGTGATGTAGAGGATGAGATAAGCACAGTCATAGAGGATGTCGCGATCGCCACGTTTAGCGAAAAGACCCGCCGAGGCTATCAAAGAACGATATCCGATGATGCCGTAGGTGCGTTCTTCAAAGACATGGCTCGCTATCCTTTGCTGCAGGCTGCCGAAGAAGTCGAACTCGCCCAGCGCATCAAATTTCTCAATGACGTTGCGGCATGGCGCGATCGCTACATCGACGAGCAAACTCGGCCACCTACGGACGAGGAGACCGCCAAGGAGTTTGATCTCAGCCTCAGAATTTTACGAGAGCGTCTTCGTGCCGGCCATGCAGCCAAGCGAACGATGATTCGTTCGAACCTCAGACTTGTAGTTTCGATTGCCAAGCGATACCTGAATCGGGGTGTGCCTTTTCTTGATCTGATTCAGGAAGGTGCTTTAGGGCTCAACCGGGCAACGGAGAAGTTTGATCCCGACAAGGGGTACAAGTTTTCAACCTATGCCTACTGGTGGATTCGTCAGGGGATCACTCGCACCATTGCTAACGATGCTCGCACCATTCGCTTGCCGATTCACATCGTCGAAAAACTCAACAAGCTCAAAAAAGCTCATCGCGATCTCCGTCGTCAGCTCAACCGCAACCCAACAGAAGCAGAATTGGCAGAGGCTCTAGATTCCAATCCTCAGCAGCTGCGCAGTTTGCAGCAGGTACGGCGAAGTGCCCTTTCACTCAATCATCGGGTGGGCAAGGGCGAAGACACCGAGCTTTTGGAATTGCTGGAAGACAGCAGTAATTCCACTCCCGAAGATCAGATGAATGATTCGATGATGCGCCAAGATGTTTGGTCTGTTTTGTCGGAAGTGCTGACCGAGCGGGAGCAGGAAATCATCACGTTACGATATGGGCTAACCACGGGCGAACCCCATACCCTCGAAGAAGTTGGAGGCATCTTTGATCTGTCGAGGGAGCGCGTCAGACAAATTCAGACCAAAGCGATGCGCAAGTTGCGCCGTCCCCAGGTCGCCGCACGATTGAAGGGATGGCTGCGATAATAGGCCAAACTCTGCAATCGTTTCAGTCGATGTTTATGTCTATTTCTTCTGCTCTGTTTAGGGTGCGGACAGCCAGTGTTGACGATGCTGGCACTATTTTCTCTCTAGTTCAAGCTTTAGCCGATTACGAAAAGTTGGCTCATGAGGTGGTTGGTAATGCGGCGGCGATCGCCACTCACTCTGGAGGCGATACGGACTACACCCAGGCAGGCCAACGCCCCTACATTGCAACCTTGCTGGCTGAGGTCGAGCAAATTCCGGTTGGATTGGCGCTCTTCTTTCCGACCTATTCCATCCGCGCTGATGCTCCAGGATATTACCTCGAAGATTTGTTTGTGCTACCTGAGTATCGTAAACAGGGGGTAGGCAAGACTTTACTGCGGGCGTTGGCTCAATATACCCTAAGTCACAACTGTCGCGAGTTGCGCTGGAGCGTGCTCGACTGGAATGAGTTGGCGATCGCCTTTTATCAGAAAATTGGGGCCGAGATTTCAGAGCATTGCCGCATCTGTCGATTTACAGGAGAGGCATTGCAGGACTTGGCGCGGTCTGGTGCTAGAGGCACCTCAGATAGAGAATCGAATGTCCGGCTTGTCCCACCTGATGAGTTGTCTGAGGTTCTCGGTCAGATATACCCGTTGGGATGGCGCTTTTCCACAGGTGTCGCAAACGGATCAGAGGGCGAGGATAGCGCACAGCAGATCCAGAAACAGGTAGATGCGCTGGTCGATCACGGTTCTATTCAATCTCCTCGATTTGAGGTGCTCCAGGTCACTCAGGGGGATCGGCTACTGGGATTTGCTCTTTTCACTCACAGCTATTCGACGTTCTTGACTCAACCTGGCATGCTTGTAGAGGCGATCGCCACCAACCCCAATGAGCCTTCCGGTGAGGCAGAACAAGCCATTTATCAAGCCTTGGCACAACTGACGGTGGAGCGACAGAGCGGACGTTTGGAATGGTATGTGGATGATCGGGCGGCCGCAGCCGTGGATCGCTATCAACAATGGGGAGCGACTGTATTGCCAGACTGGCGGATTTGTCGGCTAGAGGAGCGGGCGATCGCCAACCTTGCCCAGTCTTGAGCGATTCACCTGAGCCATTGACCCTTCTTTTATCCGTTTTAAGTTGTTGTTTTAAGTTGTAGTTGGCCTCAAATGGAAGAATCGACAAAGAGTTTTCTGATCGACGTTAGGATAGTTCAGAGACTAACGTCAACACTAGGGCACAAGCAGCATGAAAATCTGGGTGAACGAGCAGATCGATCCCTGCGGCATCATCTATGCCTGTATTGCCTGCTGTGACGAAGACCAGGCGAATGCTTGTTACGAGGAATTCCAATCGAAGCTGACAGATGCTCAACGAGATGAGGGTTGGGAAGCTCGCATGAGGATTGTCGACTCTTGGGACGATGTTCCTGTTGCGGCGCTGAAGCTCAGTTGACTCTGCTCACTTCCTCTTCTACGGTGTAAAGTGGTTCACGATCTGAATTCTGCCCGCCTTGCATCAGTTACTATCGATATTTTTTAATTTTTTTCAAAAGGAGCGATCGCTTGAGTAACCCGCAAACCCAAAGCACCTTATCTATTGTCCTCGGAGCCCTCACTGCTGCTCTAATTTTTGTGGGCTTAAACAGCGTTGTCATTATCAATCCGGGGGAAGCCGGGGTGTTGAGTATTCTCGGAAAAGCTCAAGATGGTGCCTTGCTTGAAGGGGCACACCTGAAGCCTCCCTTTATCGCGAATGTTGATATATTTGACGTGACGGTGCAAAAGTTTGAAGTCCCTGCCCAGAGTTCGACAAAAGACCTCCAAGATCTGACCGCTCGATTCGCGATCAACTTCAGAATTGATTCGACTGAAGTGGTAAATGTCAGACGTCAGCAGGGAACCTTGCGTAACCTAGTTGCAAAGGTCATCGCTCCCCAAACTCAAGAAGCATTTAAGATTGCTGCGGCTCGACGCACGGCAGAAGAAGCCATTACAGAACGGGCTCAGCTCAAGCAAGATTTTGACAATACGCTGATTGACCGTCTACAGAAATATGCCGTGACGGTGCAAGACACAAGCGTCATCGACCTGAACTTTTCCAATGAGTTTGCAAAAGCGGTAGAAGAAAAGCAAATCGCCGAACAGCGAGCACAGAGAGCCGTCTACATCGCGCAAGAAGCAGAGCAACAGGCTCAAGCCGATATCAACCGAGCAAAAGGACGATCCGAAGCACAGCGGCTCCTGGCTGAGACTCTGAAAGCATCTGGTGGTGAGTTAGTGCTTCAAAAAGAGGCGATCGCAGCATGGCGTTCGGGTGGATCGAGTATGCCCCGTGTTTTGGTGATGGGTGACGATAGCGATTCGAGTGTTCCGTTTTTGCTCAATCTCAGCGATCTCTAGCAAGCAACTAAAGCGTCTTTATTTGTAGCAGAGTCATGACTCTTAGGTCGTGACTCTGCTGTCATTTCAGTCTTAGGGAATAGTGGTCTGATTTTATAGGTGTGATATTTTAGCATCGCTGCGGTTCATGTGAAAAACTGGCCGCATTCGCAAGAGTACATCTGTAACAGTGGCATCAATAACAGTGGCATCAATGACGACTGAGATCTCGCTTTGCTTGCTCGATGAGCTCAAGAACCATCTTTAAAATCCTTAATTATGATGTGCGATCGCCAAATGCTCTACAGGTAGCTATGAACTTTGATGCTTACGATCCCCAAGATTTCTACGACGAGTACTTTGCATCTGAAGGTGTTCTCCGGTCGGATATTGCCCCTATTTTGCAATGGTTTCAAAACTCTTCCTCGCTGAATATGTCTGAAATCAAATCCTCGATCGAAGATGTGCTGGGGGAACTGGGCGCGACGTTTACCCTTGAAGGCGATGAGGAGCGAGTTTTGCCGTTTGACCCCATTCCACGGGTGATCTTTCCTCAAGAATGGCAAAAACTCACGGCTGGTTTGAAGCAGCGAGTGACCGCACTCAATTTATTTTGCGCGGATGTCTACAGCGAGCAGCGGATTCTCAACGACGGGGTGATTCCGCGTGAGGTCGTAGAGTCGGCCAAGCGCTTTCGCCCTGAATGTATAGGGATGAAGCCTCCTAAAGGCATCTGGTGTCATATCAGCGGCATTGACCTGGTGCGCGATGGTGATGGCGATTGGCGGGTGCTGGAAGACAACCTGCGAGTGCCTTCTGGCATCGCCTATGTGCTAAAAAATCGGCTGGCGATGGAGCGCGTACTGCCTCAGTTTGTCCAGAAGTTCGATCCAGCACCCGTAGACGATTACGCGCAGCAGCTAAGAGCCGTGCTCGATGCCGTGTCGCAAAGTAATAGCAGCGCAATGGCTCTGCTGACCCCAGGAGCCGACAGTTCAGCCTATTTTGAGCATTCTCTACTAGCAGAGCAGATGGGCATTGCTCTCGTCACCCCAGATGATGTCGTCATTGAAGATGGCTATCTCCAGCGCAAGAGCGACCAAGGACTGCAACGCATCGATACGATTTATCGGCGCGGCGATACAGAAATGTTTGATAATCTCAATTTGGGCGATCGCTATCCCGACGGTACCGCTGCTCTGATCGAACTCTGTCAACAAGGAAAACTGGCCCTAGCCAATGCGATTGGAGCCGGAGTCGGTGATGACAAAGTGATTTATGCCTATGTTCCAGACATGATCCGCTTTTACCTAGACGAAGACCCGATCCTGCCCAATGTGCCGACCTATCTCTGCTGGCGAGATAGCGATCGCGACTATGTGCTGAACCATCTCGACGAGCTGGTTGTTAAATCAGCGAGTGCCGAAGGAGGGGATGGCATGCTGGTTGGCCCCAACGCAACTGATGAAGAACGCAACGCCTTTGCCGACAAGATCAAGCAAAATCCGAGAGGATTTATGGCTCAGCCTACGGTCTATCTCTCGCAAATTCCGACTGTGATTGGCGAATCGATTGAGGGACGCCACACCGACTTGCGGCCTTATGTGCTACATCAGGGCGACGATATCTATGTTCATCCAGGTGGCCTGACGCGGGTGGCGTTAGAGGAGGGTAAGCTCGTCGTCAATTCTTCTCAGGGGGGTGGTGCGAAAGACACCTGGGTTTTGTCGAAATAAGGCAGGAGTTAGGAGACAGAATTCAGGATTCAGAATGAAATGCCTATCATGAAAGCAGTTCAGCTCTCCACGCTGTTTTAGCCTAACCGCGACTTACGATACGGCAACCCTTTACTTCGACTTCCAACTCCTGGTTTCTGACTCCTATCTCCTCACTCCTAACTTTTATGCAAGATGCAGACGCAATCATTATCGGCAGTGGCCTAGGGGGGCTGACTGCAGGGGCTATGCTGGCTCGCTATGGCTGGAAGGTTCTAGTGTGTGAGAGCCATACGATTCCCGGTGGAGCCGCCCATAGTTTCTCTCGACAGGGTTTTCATTTCGACTCTGGCCCATCGTTTTATTGCGGATTGGGAAATGCAGGGGATGCTGGAAAAGCTCCGTCGCTGAATCCGCTACGGCAAGTGCTTGATGCGCTGGAGGTGACGCTGGAAACCGTTCCCTACGATCCGCTGGGGCACTACCACTTTCCTGAAGGAACCCTGCCGATTTATGGGGATGGCGATCGCTATCGGGCTGAGATTGCGAAGTTCACAGCTACTGGAGCACAAGAGCTAGCGCAGTTTGAGCAACAGTTGATGCCGCTGTATGAGTCGCTGAGTCAAGTGCCGACACTGGCGATTTGTCCAGAGCTGAAAGGGTTGCCGTTGCTGCTGGGTCGCTATCCTTGGGCGATGTTGAAGTTGCTGACCCAGGTGGGGCGAGTTCAGGGTTCGACCGGAACGGTGATGGACAAGACGATTCGCAATCCGTTTGTGCGACGGCTGGTGGATTTGGAGTGTTTTCTGCTCTCTGGACTCAAAGCTGAAAGCACCGTCTTGCCTGAAATGGCCTTTATGTTTGGGGAGCGTAGCCATTCGGTTATCGACTATCCCATCGGCGGTGGCGGGGCGATCGCCCAAGCCCTGATCACGGGACTCGAAAAATGGGGCGGCACTCTCAAGCTCAACACCCATGTCGAACAGATTGTGATGCGAGATGGCAAAGCGGCAGGGGTGAAAGTTCGCGGTGGAGAGACACTTCATGCTCCGGTCATCATCTCGAATGCAACGATTTGGGACACCTACGGCTCATTGCTCCAGCCTGATGATCTTCCCTCCAGTTTTCGTCAGGACGCACTCGACACTCCGGCGGTAGAAAGCTTCATGCATCTGCATCTCGGTATCCGAGCAGACGGACTCGACGGCTTAACTGGGCATCATGTCGTGGTTCATGATGGCGATCGCGACATCACCACTCCAGGCAACACCTGTATGATTTCCATCCCCACGGTTTGGGATACGAGTCTTGCACCCGCAGGGCATCACACCGTTCATGCCTACACCCTGGAATCCTTTGAAGGATGGCAGCGCGATGAATTTTATGGGGCTCGTAAGCGAGAGCGGGCAGAACCGCTGTTTCGTGCTTTAGAAAAGGTCATTCCCGACGTGCGCGATCGCACGGTGGTAGAACTCATCGGCACACCCCTCACACATGCCCATTACCTCCGGCGCTATCAGGGAACCTATGGGCCAGCGATCGCTGCTCAAGATGGTATGTTTCCGGGCTGCAAGTCACCGATTGCCGGACTCTATCGGGTAGGAGATAGCACCATGCCAGGAATCGGCGTCCCTGCGGTGGCAGCCTCAGGCATTCTTTGCACCAATACGTTAGTCGAACCTGCTCAAATTAAGGAACTCTTGAACCGCACAGGCTACTAACTGCGCATATCCCTCTAGAATAGACATAACACCTTACACAGAGTCTTGTCCTATGTCAGTAGAAGCCGTCGGAAACACTCCCCCAGAAGCGGATCAGTTGCGGTCTGAAATCGAACAGCAACTGCCCAATATCATCGCCAGCTTTAGCAAAGTGCTGCAAGAAGAGTTTGGGTTTGAAGGACTAAAAATTGGCGGGTTCACTGTCGTTCCTGCTGAAGCCACTGCTGAAAATATTTCCTGCGACGAAGACGGCTGCACGGTTGATTAGCAGTTGAAGGGCGATCGCCCTTTCTTTTCCTTTGGACTCTCCTCCATACATGACCCATGCTCTGTCATGGGACGCTTAGGATGAGCACCGATACACTCATCCTAAGCCCCTTGGACTCTATTCGATCTCATACCGTTTTGGCGAAAATGCACATCACTTCACCTGAACGTTCCGTCGGCATGGGTCGGTTCCATTGGCTCGGTTCGGCATCGACGAGGCTATGCAAGTTTTTGATAACCTCTCGAACAGCTTGCGGTGAACCGTAGAGCAGACGTCGCACAGGTTAGTTATGTGGATTAGATTTCGGATTACGCGAAAAATCTGCACCGGAATCTGTGGGCGCATTTGCGCCTAAAATGGAATTGAAACATGAGGTTCTGGTTTCTTGTAAAAAT
>JGI12048J13642_10521656_pt1 | contig 11790 bp, 11 predicted proteins | sample ElkSlonscriptome_16_FD_13642 | JGI IMG/M metagenome (IMG submission 13642) | reverse complement strand
ACGGGACCGCTCCAGCGTTCGGCGTCGGCCTCCCGGTCCGATTCCAGCGTGACCACCACCAGGAACTTGTTCCACGCCACGGAGCCGGTGACCCGACCGTCCTCGTCCAGTGGGCCCAGCCGCCGGATCTCATCGATCTGGGTGGTCGTGACCCAGGCGACGTAGCTGCCGCTCCGGGGGGTCTCGGCGTCGGAGAGGTCCACGTGGACGTCGTACTGGTAGCTGCCGTCGGCGGCGATGGAGATGCCGAAGGGGGAGGTGGGTGCGTAGGTGACGTCGGCGTGGGCGTCGGTGAAGGCCGTGCCCGGCACGTTCTTGGTGCTCACCAGCTCGATGGCGTAGTACTCCGGCGGCTCGGGGTCGGGGGTGCAGACCAGCGCCGGCGGCAGGCCCGTCGGGGTGGAGGCGGCCGGGGCGATGGTGGGCAGGGAGGCCGCCAGGAGGAGCGGGAGCGCGAGGGCGGAAGCGCGGTGGAGTCGTCGTGCGGACATGGCGTGCGGGGTGCGGGGATCCTTCCGAACAGATCCGACCCCGCCCCCCGTCGGAGGGTTCCGGCGGAGGGCGGGGTGTGCAGGCGTGGTCGGCAGCGTCGTCCGGGGCCGGCTCAGCTCCCGGGGACGGCCGGGAGGTTCAGCGGTCCTCGTCCTGGCTCACGGGCCGGCGGGCCGGGGCGTCCCAGTCCTGGGCGCTGGAGATGTTCGGCAGGCCCCACTGCTCACCGTTCCAGCCGTCGAATCCGTCCATCTTGAAGGTCCAGAGGCCGGTGGACATGTCGCTCACCACCACCAGGCCGTCCTCGTTGCGGACGTCGATGCCGAAGGCGCCGTTGAACTGGCTGTAGCGGTCGGTGTTGGGGGCGCCGAGGTAGGTGTCGTAGTAGCCCACCAGCTGGGGGTTGGTCGGGTCCATGAAGTTGAAGACCTGGAGCCCGTCCAGGTAGCCGGAGGCGAAGACGAAGGGCCACCGCACCTCGTGGTTGTGGATCAGGTGCTCCCAGTGGGCCGTGAAGGCGGAGATGGGGGAGCGGATGTTCTGGACCTCGCCCTCCAACGCCGGCTGGAGGTCGAAGACCCGGATGGGGGCGTACTGGTACTCGGTCTCGGCGATGACGTAGCGGCCGCTGGGGTCGGGGGTGAAGGTGTGGCCGTAGGAGACGCCGCGGACGCCGGTGAGGGTGATGGCGATCTCCGGGTTGGCCAGATCGCTCACGTCGTAGATGTAGTAGCCGCCCGTGCCTCCGCCGTAGAAACGGTCCTGCCCGGTGTCGGGGTGGTAGCCCACGTAGAAGTCGTGGTAGCCCCGGCTGCTCCCGCTTCCCAGCGAGGACTCGGGGACGGGGACCATGCCCACGTAGGCGTCGGAGGGGTCGGCACCCTCCACGATCTCGCCCAGGTCGTAGATGAGGGCGCCGGGGGCGTTGGCGGTGGTGAAGAGGTAGACCTGACCGTTCGAGTGCTTGTAGATGAAGATGTTGTGGAAGCCGCCGGGCATCTCCGGCTCGCGGATGCGCGCCACCTCCTGGACCGTGGAGGCGTCGGGCAGGCCCGTCACGTCCAGGATGACGGCGCCCAGATCGTTGTTCGGGCCGCCCTGCCCGAACTGCAGGGACTGGACCACGTAGTAGCGACCGTCCCACTTGAAGTGCTTCACGTCCATGCCGCCGGTCCGCATGTGGAGGTCCTGGTTCTCGATCCTCCACTCGTAGAGCAGCTCCGGGTTCTCCGGATCCTCGATGGAGATGATGTCCATCCCCTTGTCGCCCTCGTCGCCGTAGACCATGCGGGCCACGTAGGCGTAGGGCCGGCTCATCTCCTGCTCCACGTCCATGTCGGCGACGTTGAGTCGGGGCCCGAGGGGCAGGTGGCCCAGGACTTCGATGTTGTCGCTGCCCCGGTTCATGGCGGTCCAGGGCGTGTCCTGGGCGGCGGCGGGCGACGCGGCCAGCGCGGCGACGATGGCGGTCAGGAGGGGAAGGCGGATCCGGGACATTCGTGACCTCTGCGGCGGCGTGGGGAAGAGCGAATCGGCAAAGTGGCTCGGAAGGGGGCCCGGTGGCAAGGAGGGCCCGGCCGGTGGCCCGANGAATGGTAGGCGGGTGGTGTGGCGGAGCTCTGGCTTGATCGTTCAATCAAGTCTAGTTTGGCTCCGTGAATCATGCCCGTCCACCGAATCGGGAGGAGGCCATGCGGGACAGAAGCGGCACGCCGGCGAGGCGGACCGTCGAGGTCCCAGCCCGATGAGCTCCTCCGGGACCTATCCTCTCGACGCACCCGACGGCCCGGAGCCGGGTGCGCCCTCCACGCGGGACCGCCTGCTGCAGGTGGCCATGCGCCTCTTCTGGGCGAAGGGCTACCAGTCGACCAGCGTGGCGGACATCCTGAGGGAAGCCGGCGCCAACTCCGGGAGCCTCTACCACTTCTTCGAGACCAAGCAGGCCCTCCTCGTGGGGGTCCTGGAGCGGTATCGGGACGGGATCCACCCCATGCTCCTGGCGCCGGCGTGGGCGGGGGTGGGCGATCCCGTGGAGCGGGTCTTCGCCCTCCTTGCTGGCTACCGGACGCTGCTGGTGGAGAGCGACTACCGGCTGGGCTGCCCCATCGGGAACCTGGCCCTGGAGATCGCCGAGCCCGACCCGCCGGTGCGGCGGGCGCTGAAGGAGAACTTCGAGGCGTGGACGGATGCGGTGGCCGGATGCCTCGCCGAGATCCCGGGACTCCCAGAGCGGGCCGACCCCAGGGCCCTGGCCCGCTTCGCCCTGGTCACCATGGAGGGCGGCGTGATGCTCGCCCGCACCTACCGGGACCCGAGTCCCTTCGACGACGCAGTGGCGGGCCTGCGAGCCCACCTCGCGCCCCTCATCGAGACCACCCCCGGCCTCGCCGGGAACGGAGCCGAGTGATGAATGCTCAGGTACAGACCATGATCGACAACTTCCCCACCAAGACGGGCCGTTCGCTGGACGGGTGGCTCGAGCTGGTCCGGGAGGCCGGCCACGAGAAGCACGGGGCCATCGTCTCCTTCCTGAAGAAGGAGCACGGGATGACCCACGGTTACGCCAACCTGGTCTCCCAGGTGGCTCGCGGGGCCCTGGAGCGCTCCGAGACACCGGAGGAGGCGGCGGACCGGCTCTTCTCCGGCCCGAAGGAAGGCCTGCGTCCGGCCTACGCGGCGCTGCACGCCGCCTGGACGGCGCTGGGCGATGACGTGGAGGTGGCGCCCAAGAAGGCGTACCTGAGTCTCCGTCGGACGCGGCAGTTCGCCCTCGTCCAGCCCTCCACCCGCACCCGCCTGGACCTGGGACTCCGACTGGACGACGTAGAGCCGGCGGGGCGGCTCGAGTCGTCGGCGGGCTGGAACGCCATGTGCTCCCATCGGGTCCGGGTGGAGTCGGCGGACCAGGTGGATGCGGAGCTGGTGGGGTGGCTGCGTCAGGCCTACGAGCAGGCCGGTTGACGCCGACCCTCGACCCTCAGGGCTCGTCCCGGGCTGGACGACCTTCGATCTCCGGCAGCCGTTCCCCGGCGGTGGCGAACCGGATGAGCTTCTCCAGGCGGCGTCGCCGGGTGGAGGCCCGCTTGGCGTCGGCGACCCAGTGGCGGGCCCTCCTGCGGTACCCGTCCGGCTGGCCCCTGTGGAAGATCCACGCCGCTGGGTCGTCCTGGAATCGGGCCCGGTGGTCCGGGTGCCACGGGTGTTCCCCGTCACCGTCGGACGACACCGACGGGTCCGGGGCCTGGAACCGGGCGCGGGCGGCCCGGCCGGGATCCGCCACCCGGCCTTCCCTCTGCAGCTCCCCGTACCGCCTCCGGTTCTTCTCGCTCCAGTAGGAGTCGGGACGGCGCGGGGTGATGCGGTTGGTGTAGCGCTCCTCGTCCACCTTCTTGCGGATGCCGTCGATCCACCCCCAGCAGAGGCACTCGTCCACCGCCTCCTCGTAGCCCAGCCCGCCCAGGCCCAGCGCCGTGCGGTAGAAGCCCACCCAGAGCTCGTCCGGCCCGTCGTGATGCTCCGAGAGCCAGGCGCGGAAGGCGGCTTGATCGGGGAAGTGGCGCGGGTCGTCCCAGCGACCGCCGGACATGTCAGCCCGGCCGGGCGAAGTCGGCGCGGGCGGCCTCCACCCGGGCCCGGGTCGTGCACCGCTCCTCGTGGTCGTTCACCAGCCCCGCGGCCTGCATGAAGGCGTAGGCGGTGGTGGGCCCCACGAAGCGCCATCCCCGCTTCTTCAGCTCCCCTGCCAGCGCCTTCGCAGCCGGCGAGGTGGTGAGGGTCCGAAGGGTGGCCTCATCCAGGATGTCGGGCCGGCCCGCGGGAGAGGGTTCGTGCCGCCAGACGAAGGCGGCCAGCGAGCCCTCGGCGCCGACGATCTCACAGCAGGCCCGGGCGTTGGCGACGGCGGCCTCGATCTTCCCTCGGTGCCGCACGATCCCGGCATCGCCCAGGAGTCGGTCCACGTCGGTCGTGTCGAAGCGGGCCACCCGCTCCACGTCGAAGCCGGCGAATGCCCGCCGGAAGTTCTCGCGCTTGCCCAGGATGGTCCGCCAGGAGAGCCCCGACTGGAAGGACTCCAGGGTGAGCTTCTCGAAGAGCCGGACGTCGTCCGCCACCGGCATGCCCCACTCCCGGTCGTGGTAGTCGGCGTAGAGCTCGTCGTCGTCGGGGACCCAGAAGCACCGGGCGGGCGAGGGCCCGGCGCCCTCCGGCGTCTCAGTCACGGACGGGCCCTTCCAGCAGCCCCTCCAGCGGCTCCTCCCGGGCGCCGTTCTCGTCGCAGACGGCGAAGGCGGACTCGCCGGTGCCGTAGAGCGCCACCCCGGCGTAGTCCCCGGCCTTGTTCAGGATGAAGAAGCGGACGTCGAAGGCCGGCAGCCCGCGACTGTTGAGGAGGCGGGGCTCCCGGGTGTTGTCGGCGATGCGGCGGAGGATGGCCATCCCGGCGTCCTTGGGCGCCATCCCGTTGCGCATGAACTCGACGATCATGGCGCAGGAGAGGTGGGCCAGGTTGGCCTCGCCCCGCCCGGTGGAGCCGGCCGCCCCCACCTCGTTGTCCACGTACTGACCGGCACCCAGGATGGGCGAGTCGCCGGCGCGGCCCGGGATCTTCCAGGAGAGGCCGCTTGTGGTGGTCACCCCGCAGATCTCGCCCTGGGCGGTGACGCCTTCCAGGCTGGTGGTGCCCCAGAAGCTGTGCTCGTCGATGAGCCCGTCGTCCACCATGGAGAGGCCGGCGGCCAGAGCGGCGTCGTGGAAGCCCCGCATGCGTTCCGCCCGGTCCCGGGCAGCCATTCCTTCGCCCCGGCCGCCCCCGCCCGGCCGACCGATGCGGTCCGGGTCCGTCTCCTCCATCTGGATGTCCAGCCCCTCCAGGCGCTCCCGGGGGTCCAGCCAGTGGCTCGGATCCACCCGACGACGCCATTCCAGCCAGAGCTCCCGGGAGCGCTCGGTGTTGAGATCCTCGTGGATCTCGAAGCCCAGATCCCGGGCGAACTCCGTGGCGCCTCGCCCGACGATGAGGTGGTGGTCGGTGAGCTCGGCCACCGCCTGGGCCACCCGGGAGGGCGTCTTCACCCCCTCACAGGCCGCCACGCCACCCGCCCAGCGACGGGGGCCGTGCATCAGGCACGAATCGAGCTGCACGACGCCGTCCGCGTTGGGGAGCCCGCCGTAGCCGATGCCCATCTCGGTGGGATCGTTCTCCGGGATGTTCACGCCGGAGACCATGGCCTCCAGCGGGTCCTCGCCCTCGGTGAAGCCCCGGAAGGCACGCTCGATGGCGCTTTCCGGACCGCCGTTCGTGTAGCGGATGGAGGAGACGTCCGCCACCAGGACCGGGCGGGCCGCCTGGCGGCGCCGGACGAAGGGAGCCTCCAGGGGGCGGGAGCGCGCGTCGTCGGCGGCCAGGGCGGAGGGGACGGAGGCGGCGGCCACGCCGGCTGCGGTGGTCTTCACGAAGTCGCGTCGTTTCATGGCTGGTCGGTAGGTTGGGTCGGGGCATCGATGCGGGTGGTCGGCATGGACACAGTACAAGGGCGCCGGTCGTGTCGCTGCCCCACGGTCACCTCCGCCTCCCGTCCCTCTCGCCTCCGGTCCACGTGCGTTCCTCTTCTCCCGCTCCCGTCGGATCCCGCTGCACGCTGCCTCGACGCGCTCCCACCTTGGCGGTGCTGTTCGCCGTCCTGCTGGGGGTCGCCGGCTGTGGCGACGGGGAGGGCTCCACCGGGCCCACCCCCGGGTCGCTCTCGGTGGTCCCCGGGGCCGAACTGCTGGCGGAGGCAGGCGGAGAGCGCCTCTTCCAGGCACGCCTCGAGGACGCCGACGGGAATCTCTCGCTGGTGACCGACGCCACCTGGAGCACCAGCGACCCCTCGGTGGCCACCTCCCTGGGCGGGGGACGCTTCCGGGCCGCGGGGGCCGGCACCACCGTCGTGGCCGCGGAAGCCGACGGACTCCGGGCCACGGCGACGCTGGAGGTCTACCTCGCCGATCCGGTGGAGGAGTGGACCGCCGGCGAGACCTACACCGGGCGGCAGGACTACGCCGAGTACATCCCCGGCACCCTTCCGGTGGTGGTGAGCGCACCCCATGGCGGCCTCCTCGAGCCCGATGAGATCCCGGACCGGGCCTTCGGCGTTATGGCCACGGACCTGGAGACGCAGGACCTGGCCCGGCGGATCCGCGCCGCCCTCCTGGACCGGTTGGGGGCCGCCCCGCATCTGGTGATCTCCCGGCTGGATCGGAGCAAGCTCGATCCCAACCGCTCCATCGAGGAGGCCGCCCAGGACGACCCCTTCGCCGAGCACGCCTGGCAGGAGTACCACGCCTTCGTGGACACCGCACGGGCGCTGGTCACCCGGGGCTACGGGTCGGGCCTCTACCTGGACATCCACGGCCACGGCCACCCGGTGGACCGGGTGGAGCTGGGCTACCTCCTCAGCGCCGACGAGCTGGGGCGATCGGACGAGGAGCTGGCCTCCGGGAGCCTGGCGGCAGAGAGCAGCGTCCGGGCGCTGGTGGCGTCGTCGGGGGCCTCCCTCACGGAGGTGGTGCGGGGAGAGCAGAGCCTGGGGGCGCTCCTGCAGGCACGGGGGGTGCGGGCGGTGCCCTCGCCGTCGGAGCCCGACCCGGCGGGTGAGCCCTACTTCACTGGGGGCTACTCCACCCGACGCCACGGCTCACGAGACGGAGGCACCGTCTCCGGCATCCAGCTCGAGCACCACTTCGATGGCCTGCGGGACACCCCGGAGAACCGGACGACCTACGCGGGCGTGCTGGCGTCGGCGGTGGAGGTCTTCCTGCGACAGTGGTACCCGGGGCTCCTCCCGGACGGCTAGCGCCGGAGGGGTGGGGCGGTGGGAGGCGGCTTCCGGTGGTGGGTGGCCTGCTCGTAGGCGTAGGCCACCCGGATGAGGGTTTCCTCGCTCCAGGCGTCCCCGTAGATCTGGAGCCCAGCAGGCAGCGTCCCCTGACGCACCCATCCCATGGGCACCGTCATCGCCGGGAAGCCTGTGGGAGGGGAGAGGATGGGCGAGTTGTTCCCGTGGGGCGAGCTCAGGTCGCCGACCAGCCGGGGCGGGTTGTTCCAGGTAGGATAGAGGAGCGCCACGACGTCGTGTTCGCCCATGGCGTCGCGCACCCCCGCCCGCAACCGTTCCTCCGCGGCGTCGCCCGCCACGCACCCCTCGTGGGTCTCCGGCGTCCCTTCGAACTCGAGGAAACGCTCCACCCGCGGGAGGACGGTGACGTGGACGTCGCCACCGTCGCGGATCTCCTGGAGGGTGGTCACGGGTGCGTCAGGCAGGGTGGCCAGGTAGTTCTCCAGGTCGTAGCGGAAGCGCGGGCAGTTCCAGACCCCTTCCGTCAGGGAGTCCAGCCCCGGGATCTCGAAGTCCCGCACGACCGTGGCGCCCAGCGCCTCCAGGTCCACCAGGGCCTGGTCGAAGCGCCGGATGATCTCCGGGTCGGCGGTCTCGGTGTAGGCGAGCTGTCCGGCGACGCCCAGCCGCATCCCTCGGATGTCGGTGGAGAGGGCGTCCAGGTAGGAGGAGGCCCGGCGGCCGTCGGCCTCGGCGGTGACGGCGTCCGCCGGATCGGAGCCGGCCAGGACGTCGAAGACCCGCACCGCGTCCTCCACGCTGCGGGTCATGGGGCCGCCGATGTCCCGGTGCAGGTAGAGGGGCACGATCCCGTCCCGGGAGGTCAGTCCCATGGTGGAACGGATGCCCACCAGGGCCGTGTGGCTCGAGGGCCCCCGGATGGAGTTGCCGGTGTCGGTGCCGAGCCCCACCAGCCCCAGGTTGGCCGCCACCGCCACGGCGGTCCCTCCGCTGCTCCCCGCCGGGACGCGGTTCAGGGCGTACGGGTTGAAGGTCCACCCCGGAAGCATGCTCCCCACCGTCTCGAAGGCGGTGAAGGCGAACTCGGCCAGGTTGGACTTGGCCAGGACGATGGCGCCGGCCTCGTGGATCCGCCGGACCTGGAAGGCGTCGTCGGCCGGGAAGCTCTCCGCCAGGGAGGCCGATCCCGCCGTCGTCGGGAGGCCGGCCATGTCGTAGTTGTCCTTCAGGATGACGGGGATGCCGTGAAGGGGACCCACCAGTGCTCCGGTCCGCTGGAGGACGGCGTCCAACGAGTCGGCCCGATCCAGCGCATCCGGGTTCAATCGGATGAGGCTGTTCAGCGTCGGCCCCCGCTCGTCGTAGGCGACGATGCGCTCCAGGTAGGCCTCCACCAGCGCCCGAGCGGTCAGGCCGCCCTGCCGCATGCCCCGGTGGACCTCGGTGATGGTGACCTCCATGAGCTCCACCCCACCGATCTCCTGGGCGCCGAGCTCGGCCTCGAGGTGGGTACCGGGGACGAGGGCAGCCAGGAGGAGGGCGGCCGCCAGGAGGGTGGCGACGCGAGGCTGGAGACGGGGGCAGGCTGCAGACATGGACAGAAGGGGCAGGAGGGACCGATGGACGGCCGCCAAGGTGCCGGCGAGGGCCGGCGTCTCGCAACGTACCGTCAGCCCTCCAGGAGCTCACGGGTGCGGGTCCACACGGCGTCGAACATCTCTTCGGTGAGGGTGCCGGTGAAGGTGTTCTGCTGGCTGGGGTGGTAGGAGGCCAGCACGGTGAGCCCGTCCAGGGCGACCTCTCCGCCGTGCTCGAAGGGGGGACGGGGCACCGGCACGTCGGTGCGCCTCGTCGTGAGGATCCGCATGATCAGGTGATAGGCGAAGCCCCCCAGGGAGACCACGACCTCCGCCTGATCCAGGAGGTCCAGCTCCCGCTCCAGGAAGGGGCGGCAGGTGCGACGCTCCTGGGGCGTGGGCTTGTTGTCCGGCGGGGCGCAGCGGACCCCGGCGGTGATGAAGGCATCGTCCAGCTCCAGGCCGTCGCCCCGGTCCTCGGAGGTGGGCTGGTTCGCGAAGCCGGCTCGGTGCAGCGCCCGGTAGAGCCAGTCTCCGGAGCGGTCGCCGGTGAACATGCGCCCGGTGCGGTTGGCGCCGTGGGCCGCCGGGGCCAGGCCCACCACCAGCACCCTGGCCTCGTGGTCTCCGAAGCCTGGGACGGGGCGGCCCCAATAGTCCTGGTCCGCGAAGGCCGCGCGCTTCTCCGCGGCCACCTTCTCGCGCCACGCCACCAGCCGCGGACAGCGTCGACACCCGGTGACGGCGTCCTCGAGGGCGTCGAGGGTCGGGAGGTCGGTGCGGTCCTCGCTCATGGGCGCCGTCGCCGACTCACAACTCCGACGCCCGGCTCCGTCCTTCCTCCACCACCTCCGAGAGGCGGTCCAGAAGCTGCTGGGTCCCGGCGATGCGGGTCAGGGGTTCGGTGGCCAGCGGTTCCTGGGCCCCGACCTTCCAGGCACCCACCCGGATGCGGTAGACGTCGTTCTCCGGGGCGTCGATGAGGACGCCTCGCTCCCGTCCGTCCTCGTACCAGGTGAGTCGGCGCCGGCTCGGCTCCTTCACGAGGTCCATGCTGTTGGCCAGCGCATAGATGGTGAGCTTGGAGTCGATGGCCTCGAAGGGCCCGCCGTCGTCGTCCTGCCTCGTCATGCCCACCTCCCGTCCACACGAGTTTCGCCCGCTTCACTAGGTACCGACGCCGGCGTGTGGCGCAAGGTTTCTCTACCATCTGCCTGCGCGAGCCAGGGCGGGTGAGGTCCCCTCGTCGCCTCCGGTCAGCCCTCCGGCTCGGGCTCCGCGCTCTCCAGCCAGGCCGACCACCAGAGCGTCCGCAGCATGTCGGCGCCGGCGGCGAGGCGCTCGGCGGCGAAGGCCTCCAGCTCGGGATGCGGCGAGGCCGCGTCCGGATCGAAGCCGTGGGCCTGCTCCAGCTCGTAGAGCGTCACCACCAGGCCGTGGGTCTCCTGCACATGGTCCCAGATGGCCTCCCGTGCGGCGCCCACCACCGAGCGCACGCCGGGCTCGGCGGCGGCATCCACCTCGGACTGCTCGATGTGCGCGGACACGAAGTCGGACTCGAACCGCCCGTGGAAGTCCCGGGCGTAGGTGTATCCCCGGGGGTTGGGGGCATCGGAGTCCCATCCGTTGTAGTGGATGGTGGTGTGGTGGGGCTGGGAGGCGTCCGTGGCGTAGTGCCCCAGGATGCCGGCGTCGTTGAGGATCCGCATCTCCACCCAGGCCCGCTCTCCTGGAGGCGCCGCCCGCCAGAGTCGCCACTCCGCCACCAGGCGCTGGTAGAGCTCCAGCGTGCGGTAGGGGAGGAAGCCCACCGACTGCTCCGGACGCTCCACTCCGGCCTCGTAGAGGGTGCGCAGGAACTCGTAGCGGTGCTCGGCACTCAGCGCCCCGGACCCCTCGGGGATGTTCTCCAGATCGATGTAGTGGCCGTAGTTCCACGCCTGGTCCATGGCGATCTGGGTCCGACTCCGCCACCGGTCGGGCTCGGGGTTGAGGTAGGCCAGCATGGGTCCGGCTTCCAGGAAGAACTCGGGCATCGAGCCGGGGAGCCCAGCCGCGGCCGTGCGGGCGGCCATCTGGTGGCCGTCGGAGCCCCATACCGCTGCCGCAGCAGCCTCGCTTCCAGGGGCCGTCTCCGGCACGGGGCCTGGATGGGGCGCCGGCTCGGGGTCGGAGGCGGTGAAGCCGAGGCCGCCGAGGAGGATCGGCAGGATGAGGACCGTGGCTCGCATGGGTCGCGGGGGTGGAGTGGGACGGCGTGCGGCGATTCCAAAGATATCGCGGGGGCCCCGGGGGTCGGGAGTCGTCGTCCGTGGCGGGGGCGTCACGGTGGTCGGACAGGCGGATGGCGTCCCGCCCGTATGCAGAGACACGCCGATGTCGTCTCATGCCCGGGAGGCACCCTGTCCATGGTCCGCTCCACCTCCGTCGCCTGCCTCCACCGTCGTGGCGGCCCCGCCCGACTCGTCCGTACCGTCCTGGCCACGGGCCTCCTCCACGTCCTCCCCTTCGCGGCCGCCCCCGCGGAGGCGCAGTCCCCCTGGCCCGAGCGGGGCGAGAACCTCCAGGAGCTTCCAGCGGACTTCTCCGGGGAGCGCATCGCCGCCGTCATGCGGGGCTTCACCGGCGCGTTGGGCGTGCGGTGCTCCCACTGCCACGTGGGCGAGGAGGGCGCCCCGCTCTCCACCTACGACTTCGTGTCCGACGACAACCCCAACAAGGATCGAGCCCGGGCCATGCTCCGCATGCTCGGCGACATCAACGACCGCCTGGGCGAGATGGACCTGCAGGCGGGGGTGGACCGGGTGAACATGTGGTGCCACACCTGCCACGCCGGGAAGCCTCGCCCCCAGGTCCTCTCGGAGGCGGTGGACGAGGCCTAC
>JGI12048J13642_10273284_pt1 | contig 11790 bp, 12 predicted proteins | sample ElkSlonscriptome_16_FD_13642 | JGI IMG/M metagenome (IMG submission 13642) | reverse complement strand
TTCTCAAAGACAGTATTCGCAAGAACATTGATTTTCGGTCGAGCGACCAGCACAGAGGCGTACCCGTGCCGCCGGCACAGGAACCCGCTGATCCATCGCTGCCCCGTATCGACCTGCCCGATATCCGGTCTTTTTCCAAGGCTGTGCCGGAAATGGACCTTAAAGCCGCTATTGCCGGCCGTAAGAGCAGGAGACGTTTCAGCGGCGCTCCCCTGACGCTGGAAGAATTGGCTTTTTTGCTGTGGGCGACGCAGGGAAGAAGAGAGCCCGCTCGTCCAACCCCGCATTTCCGTACCGTGCCCTCCGCCGGCGCCCGCCACAGTTTCGAGACCTATCTGTATATCCAGCAAGTGGAGACCCTTGCCATGGGCCTCTACCGCTATCTGCCGCTGTCGCACCAGCTGGTTGTGCAGGCAACCCTCAAGGCGGGTAGCAGAAAAGAGCTCAGTGATGCGGTTTTCGGTCAGCATTTCGTCGCCGACAGCAGCGTTGTCTTTGTCTGGACCACCGTAGCCTACCGAATGGAGTGGCGCTATCTCCAGGCCGCTCACCGGGTCATTCTCCTTGATGCCGGTCACGTCTGTCAAAACCTCTATTTGGCCTGTGAGGCCATCGGCGCCGGAACCTGCGCTATTGCCGCCTATGATCAGGAGGCCATGGACGCGCTGTTGCAGGTGGACGGCGAGGAGCAGTTTACCGTCTATCTGGCGCCGGTGGGAAGAGTAAAGAGCAGCGCTTCAGGTGATCGCGGCTGAAGACCATCCCTCCGGGTGTCCTGCCTCTGGGCTTTGATTGAAAAGGTGTGATGTTTAAGGTTTTTTTTACCCTTTTTACTCACGATTCCGTTACTCGGCGGCCGGACGCGAAGTTGGTGATGGACATCATTGGCCGCGTTTGATTAAATAGAACTACTTACTCGAATTTCAAGGATATCTAACAATCACAAAGAGAGTAGTAGTGATTGCAAAGGGGCATGCCGCTCAAACTCAGACTGTATCCACCATGTTTATATTTTCCGAAAATTCTGTGTTCCCTGAAGAAAACGATGCAGCGTATCTATTGAGGTAAAGAGTGACTGAACAGCCTTCCGATGCCTTGCCTGATGAACAGAAATCTTCTGAGCGGTTTATTCAGGAGAGAGACGAACTGCGTGCTTTGCTCAAGGCCGAAAGAGAACGTTGCCGGCTTCTTACCGAGGACAATACGCGTCTCAAATCAGTCCAGACACCGCAAAACGAGCAGATATTTTGCATGCTCTTTGAGAAAATGACAGAGGGATTTGCCCTTGGCGAACCGATACTGGATGAGAACGGCGAAGCGGTTGACTTTCGTTTTATTGAGGTTAACCGATCTTTTGAGAAACAATCGGGTCTTTCGCGGGACGTTGTGGGTAAGCCGCTGAAGCAGGCACTTCCACGGGTAAAAAGGGAATGGGTTGAGATATACTCCGAGGTTGCCCTCCATGGCAAAACGGTCCGCTTTGAGAATTACAACCAGGACCTGGACCGGCATTTCGACGTCTGTTGTTACAGGCCCTTCCAGGGACACTTTGCCATTCTCTTTACGGATGTGACCGAATACAAGAAATCCGAGGAAAAACTCCAGCAGACTCATGGACTGCTCAAGGGAATTACAGAGGGCACGGAAGAGATGATTGCCGCAGAGGATCACAAGTTCCGTTATCTCTTTTTCAACGATGCCTACCGTAGGGAGTTCAAGAAGCTCTGGGGAATTGACATCGAGGTTGGAATGAGCATGGTCGAAGCTCTGGCCCCATGGCCCGATGAGCAGCAGAAGGCCAGAGCCATGTGGGCTCGGGCGCTCAATGGCGAAACGTTCCAGCAGACGATGAATTTTGGTCCATCGACGGCGCAGACACAGATTTACAACCTGCGGTTCAATCCCATTCTCGACGCTAGCGGCCAGCAGATCGGGGCGGCTCACATCCTTCGCAATATTAGCCAAGAGGCCAGGATGAGAGAGGAGCTGAGAGAAAGCGAAGAGAAATTCCGGACTGTATTCGAACAGGCGGCGGTTGGCATATGCCGGGTGAACTTCAGCGATGCCCGTTGGATTGAATTTAACGACACATTTAAAAACATGCTCGGCTACTCTCGGGCGGAACTGAAAAAAATCCCCTGGCCGGAAATAACTCATCCGGAGGATGTTGACCTGGACTTCATCCCCTTTCGAAAGATGGCCGCCGGAAAATTAGAAAGCTACACGGTGGAAAAACGGTTCATTCACAAAGAGGGACACTATGTCTGGTCGAGGCTTACCTTGTCGCTGGTACGCGATGCCGAGGGACTGCCGGACTACGAGATTGCCATTATTGAGGATATTAACGAAAGAAAGCTGGCAGAGCAGGCTTTGCGGGAAAATGAGGAACGGTTGCGAATTGCCGTTGAGGGAGGTGATCTCGGAACGTGGGATCTGGATTTGGTGAACGATGCGGCAACCCGCTCACTGCGCCATGACGAAATATGGGGCTACAGTGAACTTCAGCCGGAATGGGGATATGAGATAGCCATGCGCCAGGTAATTCCTGAGGATCGCCCTACTGTTGAAAAAGCTCTTGTCCGTTCCGAAAAGACCGGTCTGTTGTCGTTTGAGGCACGGGTGCGCTGGCCGGATGGCAGCATCCATTGGGTTTTCCTCAAGGGAAATGTTCATTTCGATGATCAGGGAAAATCTGTACGTATTGTCGGTGTAGTGGCGGACATTACCGAGCGCAAACAGACAGAACAGGCGCTGGAGCGTGTCAGGGACAGCTACCAGCAGCAGTTGCGGCTTTTTCGTGGAATCACCACCAGCACGCCAGACCATGTCTTCGTCTTTGATCCGCAGGGCAGGTTCGTCTATGCCAATCGCAGACTGCGTGAGTTGTGGGGAATGGAACAGTCCGATGTGCTCGGTAAGACTCCTCTGCAGCTTGGATATGAGCAGTGGCAACATGATTTACACATGCGTGAGATAGCGCAGGTAATCGAAACCAAGCGTCCAATAAAGGGTGAAGTATCGTTTAAGAACCCCCTCACCGGTATTTTTGGCGTTTATGAGTACATATTTACTCCTGTGGTAGGAACAGGTGGCGAGGTGGAGAGTATCGCCGGAATATCCCGTGATGTCACAGAAAGAGTGCGTCACGAAGAGGAGCGGGAGAGACTGATTGCCGAAATGGAAGCCGCCAATACCGAACTCGAAGGATTCACCTACTCGGTCTCTCATGATCTGAGAGCGCCGCTCAGGCATATGAACAGTTTCTCCGAACTGCTCAAAAAGGAGGCCTGGCCTGTTCTCAGCGAGCAGAGCCGTTCCTACCTCTCTATTGTTATGAATGCGTCCAATCGAATGTCGACAATGGCCGACGAGCTTTTACGCTTTTCCCGCATGGGAAGCTCCGCCCTGGAAGAAACTCTGGTGAACATCAATACCATTGTCAGTGAAATCATCGACAACTATGCCACAGATATCCACGTCAGAGATATCCAATGGCGAATATCGAAACTGCCCAGGCTCTTGGGAGACTCGGTAATGCTGCAGTTGGTGTTCTCCAATCTGATAGACAATGCCCTGAAGTTCACACGGAATTGCGCCGCTGCCGTTATAGAAATCGGCTGTGTACTTGATGACACGGAGTGCCTTCTCTATATCGGGGACAATGGAATCGGCTTCGACATGCGGTACTACGACAAACTTTTCGGGCTCTTTCAGCGGCTGCATACCCTCGAGAAAATAGAAGGCACCGGAGTGGGACTGGCCAACGTCGCTCGTATTGTCCAGCGCCATGGTGGAAGGGTATGGGCAGAAGGAAAGGTGGATGAAGGAGCCGTTTTCTATCTGGCTTTTCCGAAGGAGAAAATGGAATGTGATGGATAAACTCAAGCCGATACTTATTGCGGAAGACGAGGAGAACGATGTCATTTTGATTAAAATCATCCTCGAAGAGTTGTCCCTCGGCGATCAGTGCGAGATTGTCCAGGACGGCCAGGAGGCTCTGGATTTTCTCTACCGCCATGGGAGATATAGCAAAAGAAAGAAGGGGAATCCGGATCTCATCCTTCTCGACATGAAGCTGCCCAGAGTGAGCGGTCTGGAGGTCCTGCGGGAAATACGTTCGGACAGGAGTCTGGATAGGGTTTCGGTGGTGGTTTTTTCATCTTCTCTTGATGAAAATGACAAGAGAGATGCGTTTGAACTGGGAGCAAACGATTTCATCGTAAAACCGATGGAGCTACAGGATTTTCAGGAAGCAATACGAAAAACGACGTCTCGCTATCTGTCCCCGAGGTGAACAGTCCATGACCACCTTGTTCTCGGCCAGGGTGGCAAGGCCTCAGGGCTGAAAAACACGCTGTTCTCCGACTGTCAGGGTGATGCGGTCGTCATTTTTGATAGAACGTGGCGGAGGAGCAGGGATTCGAACCCTGGGTGGGGTCGCCCCCACAACGGTTTTCGAGACCGCCCCGTTCAGCCGCTCCGGCACTCCTCCGTACGAAGGACATTCATACCTGCAGGCGGTGTTTTTTGCAAGTATTGAGTTGACGGCTGCCGCAGAAACGAAGCCCTATCCTGTCCGGTCCGGTTGCCCTGCGAGGACCGTTTTCGGACAGGGACGGCTGCATCGATGCTTTCCCGGCGGCGGGGCTAGGCTTATTTCTTTGCTTCCTGCAGACGGTGAGGATCGATCCCATAGACCGTCGCCAGATAATGGAGATACTCCCTGTCCTCGCACATCGATTTACCCGGTTCGTCTGAGATCTTGGCCACCGGCCTGCCTGCCGCTGCCACCATTTTGAAAACGATATTCAGATGAGCATTGCCGACGTCGTTGGTGAGATTGGTGCCGATGCCGAAACTTACCCTGATACGTTTGCTGAACGTCCGGTAAAGAGTGATCATCTTGGGAAAATCAAGGCTGTCGCTGAAGACCAGTGTTTTGGTCAGCGGATCTATTCCCATGCGGAGGTACATGGCGATGGCCTTGCGCCCCCATTCGACCGGGGGGCCGCTGTCGTGACGGAGCCCGTCATAGAGTTTGCCGAAGTAGGGATCGGAGAAATCACGTACAAAGGAGTCCATGGAATAGCAATCGGTCAAGGCGATGCCCAGACGGCCGCGGAACTCGCGGACCCAGCCCTCGAGAGCGGCCTTCTGGGCATCGGCCAACCTGGTGACGGCCTGCCAGGCCTGAAACCACTCGTGGGCCATGGTGCCGATCGGTTTTATCCCGAGGGTTTTGGCGAAATAGATGTTGCTGCTGCCGGCGAGATACTGCGGTACCTGCTCGATGAGCATTTCCAGGACCTGTTTCTGCCATTCGTGGCTGGCTCGCCGTCTGGTACCAAAATCGACGAAGACAAAATCATCGAGGTTGTCCTCGGCGCGCAGCAGATCAATTTTCTCCTGCAGCTTGCGGCGGCCGCGCTTTTCAGAAAAGCCATTGCAGTTGATCACCGTATGGAGCTCGCTGATTATCGCCAGGAGATAAATTTCGAAAAGGGCGACATGGATAAGCGGTCCTTTGAGGCGAAGGTCTAAGGCACCATCTTTGTTTTGCAGATGAACAAAGCGTCCGTCGAGTCGAAATATCCGTAGAAATTCAATAAAGTCAGGGGAAAAGAATGGAAAGGCTGCCAGATACCGTAGTTCTTCGTCAGTAAAAGAGAGACTGCAGAGGTGTTCAAGCTGTTTGTGGATGCTGGGGATCAGGTCGGCAAGACCGATGGCGAGCCGGTTGCGGCAGGCGAATTTCCATTCGACTTCGACCGTGCGGAATTCCGGCGCGTGATAGAAGGCCTGGAGCATGGTGATCTTGTAGAGATCGGTATCGAGAAGGCTCGTAATCAGGGGACCGGTTTCGCAGCACTTGCTCATATCTCATTCTCCCTTTGTCCTTCTTCACCTGTGCTGTGCATGGAGTTGACGTCGATGCTGTTCTGGCCGGACTCCTGTAGTGTGCTGATACCTGTGATTTTAACATGGCGATGCCCGGTCATTACGGCGGCAGCAGTACTTTTGTGTCTTGATTAAAATTCTTCTATCTGCCGGCGAAAGCGACGAAGCTGCTGTTCCCGTATTTTGGTATGATCGAGGTTGTATATATCCTGGGGGAAGAGAAGTTCGGCAACGCCTGTATCGAATATGCGTTTGACCTCATATTCATCGTGAGCCACATCGCGTTGATAGATATAATTGAGGTAGCTTTTGTTGGTATGGAGAATGAACTCCACCCGTATACCGCCAAGCCGGGCGAAAAATTTAAGCATTTGGGTCTGGGACGAGCTGCCCACAGCCGTACTCTGATATTTTTTACCGGTAAGCGTATCAGAGATATCCTCGAGGGTCATAAAGGAGTCGATTCTGAGGGCGCTGCGGGTGAGGTGCTGCTGGAATTGTTTGACATCGCTGGTGGTGTTGAGAACGGCCATGAGACCGAGTTCGTCGTCCACGGCCACCGCCGGGTTTTTTTCATTTTTGCGCAGCAGCTTGAGGACCTTGGCCTCCGGCGCCTTTTTACGGATGGTGACATAGATGGGATACTCGAGCCCTCGTGAGGAGAAGCGCCGGCGCTTGATAAGAGTGACTTTCTGGCCGGGGAGGTCCTGGAGTGATTTCAGTTGTTCCTCCCGAATGATCCTGACGTCAATACAGGCAAAGGCCTGTGGTTCGTGCTGGCTGACGAGATAGGCTATTTCCAGTTCGCCTATTTTCATCGACGGGCTCCACACATGTTCGTTGAGAAAGAAAAGAAAAGCCGAGAATTTCTGCTCTATGTCGGTCTCCCGTTCACGCTGGTCGATGGAGCCTGCCAGGTTCATGAGCGTCAGTTTGCGCTTGGCCTCGAAGCGAGCTTTTTTGTGGTATCTGTCATTGAAGATGATGAGCAGCAGGTCAAGGGGGTTGCTGGTGACCTGGATCTCGTTGGTCGTTTCGATGTGGGAGGTACTGGGGGCAAGGACCTTGGTGCGCAGATAGGTGACAACGTTGTTTGCCGTTCGCGCGAATTCGTTGAGTCTGCTTTCTATCTCGCGGAGGGTGCCGTCGATGCCGAACATGTTGCCAAGAAGCTTCAGCGTGCGCTCCTGGCGGTGATTTCGGGCACTCTCATTGTCTATGAGGTGCTGTATCTGCCGAAAGGAATCGACATTGAGAAAGTCGAAAACCTGATTGCGGACGCTGCGGTATTTGGTGACGTCGATCTGCTCACGGCAGTATTGGCGCACCCATTCCCTCGTCTGCCGTGAAAAGGGCTGGAAGGCGGGTACGCTTTCCCGGCAGGAGAACAGTCCGTCCTGTTTGAGGGAGCTGAAGATGGATTCCTTGCCAATAATTTTCATCGGCTTCGTCGTCACTGTAGGGGAATCGATGGTGGTGCCGTCTTTCGGCCTGCCGTTAGAATTTCCTGTTGAAATAGGGCTCCAATACCTCGGGAACTGTGAAGGTGCCGTCTTCCTGCTGGTAATTTTCCATGATCGCCACCAGGGTTCTGCCCACAGCCAGGCCGGAGCCGTTGAGGGTATGCACCAGGGCGCTCTTGTTCTGACCCTCAGGGCGGTAGCGGATGGATCCCCTGCGGGCCTGGAAGTCGAGGAAATTCGAGCAGGAGGATATTTCCCTGTAGGCCTGCTGGCCGGGCAGCCAGACCTCGATGTCGTAGGTCTTGGTTGCTGAGAAACCGAGGTCGCCCGAGCAGAGGGTGACGACACGGTAATGCAGTCCGAGCAGCTGCAGGACTTCTTCGGCGTCAGCCAGCAATGATTCGAGCTCGTCCATGGAGCTTTCTGGTGTGGTGAACTTTACCAGCTCAACCTTGGTGAACTGGTGCTGACGTATCAGCCCCCGGGTGTCACGGCCGTGGGAGCCGGCTTCAGAACGGAAACAGGGGGTATATGCGGTCAACTTGATCGGCAGATCCTTTTCGGCAATGGTTTCGTCTCTGTATATATTGGTGACAGGTACCTCTGCTGTGGGTATGAGGTAGAGGTCCCAGCCGTTAATTTTGAAAAGGTCCTCCTCGAACTTGGGCAGCTGACCGGTGGCTGTCATGCTGGCGGTGTTGACCATGAAAGGCGGCAGCACTTCGGTGTAACCGTGTTTTTCGGTGTGCAGATCAAGCATGAAGTTGGTCAGCGCCCGGTCGAGTTTGGAGGCCATCCCGCTGAGGAGCGAAAAGCGTGATCCCGACAGTTTGGCCGCGCATTCAAAATCGAGAATCTGCAGCTGTTCCCCAAGGTCGTAGTGTGGTTTGGGGGTGAAGCTGAATTGAGGTTTCTTTCCCCAGGTTTTGATCTCCTCATTATCGGCGTCATCATTGCCTTTGGGAACGGAATCGTCGCAGAGATTGGGGATGGCCATGACGATTTCCTGCAGTTCCTCCTGTATTTGGGTAAGGGAGGTGTCGAGGCCCTTGATCATGGAGCTGGTCTTTTTCATTTCGTCGATCAGCGGTTCGGCCTTTTGCTGCTGCTCCTTGTCTCCCCGTTTGAGTTCGGCAATTTCCTTTGAGGCAGTGTTGCGGATGTTTTTCAGGTTTTCGACCTCGGAGAGCATGTCAAGCCGCTTGCGGTCAGTGGCCAGGAAGCGGTCAACGATGTCGGTGGCGATGCCGCGCTTGGCGGTTTTCTCCTTAACACGGTCGAAATTATCTCGTATGAATCGTAGTTCAAGCATAGCAGCTGTATTGGAAAAGGATGGATTTTTGAGTGATAAAAGGTCAATAGCACAAGAATTATGTATCATGGCTGTGGGGCGAAAGCAACCTCTGATCTTTGCAAAGGTCCATTATTGATCTATTGCGCAGAGTTTTTGCCATGGCCGAAGCCACCTGTCCACGAAAAAGATGAAGAGGTATTTGCCTGCCCGGCAACGCAAGGTAATTGCTTTTGTCTCCCCTCTCTGCTATCTTCCGCCGCATACGCATGGGCACTCACCCTCCATCGTTCTCCTGGATCCGGTAATAGACAACGTTTATGGAAAGACATACCAAGCTGATCATATTCCTCAAGGAATTGCGCAAGTCGATTCGCATGCTGGCCGTGGCCATAGCTGTTACCACCACCGGCGTATTTTTTCTTGCCCCCCGGCTGCTAACGATGGTTCAAAATCATTTGGCCGACACGCTGTATTTCTTTTCCGTGGCGGGGCCCTTTCTCGCCCATGTCAAGCTGGCCCTGTTCTGTTCCCTGTTTTTTCTCATGCCATGGCTGATGACGGTGCTGTGGAAATCCATTGGGAAACCGTTCGGTGTCAAAGGAGGGCAACTTTTCGTCTTTATTTTTTTCACCTGTCTGCTCTTTTACTGCGGAACTCTGTTTTGCTATTTTGTCACTTTGCCCTTCGGGATAAAATTTTTGCTGGGCTTCGGTTCCGAGGAATTGCGCCCGGTGATATCCATTGGCAGATTCGTCAATTTCACAACGGTTTTCATCCTGGCCTTCGGCATTATTTTCGAGTTGCCTATTTTTATGGTTTTTCTGGCCAAGGTAGGTGTCTGCACCAGAGCCTTCTACGAAAGGAGCAGGCGCTATGCCCTGTTGCTGATTGCTATAATGGCGGCAGTGCTGACGCCTACCCCGGATATTGTCAATATGTCGCTCATGGGTGGACCGCTCTACCTTTTGTATGAGGCGGGTATCGTCATTTTGATGATAATGAGGATAAAGTGAAACCGGGGGAACAGCAAAGGGCTCAGAATTCTTCCAACTTCACGCCATGGGCGTGAAGAAGGGCGGCGGCAACTCCCATTCTTTGAGACACTCCGCAGGAGGGACTGCCGGATTTGAGCAGAGCGCCTGCCACCGGCTGAGCCGAAGCGATGGCCAGAACCTGTTCTGCGCCGCGGATGAAGGCCTCGCTGACATCGATGCCACTTTTGGTCACAACCCGCTCCTGGCCTTTAAGTACATCGGCACCGTTGCCGGAGACGATGTCAGCTGCCTCCCGTGGTGTCGGCAGGCCCCCGAGCTGTTCGGGACAGACCGGAATCCACAGATGTCCCTGCAGGCGGCTGCGGCAGGGAGAACTTGCTTTGAGTTTTCCATCGTATCGGGTACACAGTCCCATGAGACAGCTGCTGACCAGATAGAGAGAAGGCGATGAATCCATGACAGCCTCGGCAAGAAGAATAAGATGAAGAGCAGACCCAAAAAATCACTTTCACCGCTGCAACGCAGCAGGTTGCTGAAGATATGCCTGATTCTGGCATGTGCCGCGCTGCTGTGGATTGTTTTTGCCCCCGACATGGGGCTGCTGTCGATGAAAAGGGAGCACGATCGTTTGCAGGCGCTGCAGCAGAAAAAAGCGCAACTTGAACAGGAAAACGCCGCTCTGCGCCAGGAAATAGAACGTATCCAGAATGATATCGATTATTTTGAGCAATTGGCCAGGGAAAAGCACGGTCTTCTCAAAAAAAACGAGATGATCTTTGATTTCAGCACGGATGAGGCGGAGCAGGAATAGTTCCGTCAGGGATGATGGAGCAGCCGGACCGGCCGCAGGGCTAGCCTCAGGAGAAGCCGCCGCGGGGACTGCACCCCGCACTTTTCTCCGAACCCGGCGCCATACTGACTCCTGCGGAAATCAGCTTTGTGGTGTCTTTGCTGCCGCAGTGCCTGCAGCCTATATCCCTATTGCTGTGCAGCGAGACGATTGCCTCAAAAACCTCCCCGCACTTTTCACATCGATATTCATAGATAGGCATGTTTACCACCCAAGAGGTATACGTATTATAGAATTACCAGGTATGGTAAGCATTATTCACCGAGAAGAGAAGTGAGGATGTCGCATTGCCGGCATTTTTGGATCTTCTCCTCGTCGCTGAGATCTTTTATCTCATCGCATTTAGTGCCGCTGAGAAACCAGCAGAGATGCCCGCTCTGAAACTCCCAGGCTGGGCATTCATGCTTGATATCGCATTGTTTTTTTTCCCAGCAGGGGGTGAGAATTTTGTGGCGGGATCGCTGTTTGCAAAGAAGAAAGAACAGCTGGCGTTCTATATGCGAGGGTATCTTGCGCCAGCCCTGCTCATAGCTGTGAACTGTTTTGAGTGCCATTCCGAGAAGTTGGGCAAGTTCTTTCTGCGTTTTACCAAGTTTCTTTCTAGAGACAGCAAAATCTTCCTTGTTCAAACCATTCCCTCCAGGGTCCTGTCGTGGGGATTAACCGTTCACCCTCTATTCTGCAAGGTAATGAACATTTGCTACATTCGTGCGAGAAGGAATCTTCGGGTCACAGCTGCAGCGTACACTCGTAATTCTTATCCTGTTGCTTTTGTAGTATACCACAAATGGCATAAATGACACCTAGAAAAAGATGGATGAGGTCATTATTTTATATACATTATCAATACTTGACGTATGGTTGAAGTACTACAGTGTGATAGTTTTGTACTACATCGTAGTGAAGGAAGACGTGGACCCGCATACACGGCGATAACTAGAATGTGTCATTTGAGCAAGATAGCGGCTCTTGAGAGAGTTTGTTTTTGGAATGTGCATATGATAAATAGAAGGGGCTCTCCACCATCACCATTACCGACTTTTTACCTGCGGGCGTACTCGTGGGATATTCTTCATATATGGTGCTCGCTCTTCTTTGAAGAAAAACGAAAAAAATGTGATGCTTGTTTGCTGGATGGGGTAAAATAGGACGCAGAAAGAAGAACCATTGGCGTAGTTATGACGACGCTGCTGGCGGGCTATCCCGTATTTGCATTGTAAGGTATAGATAAAGGGTACCTTGAATAATAGGGATTTTCGCTCAAGGTCGAGGCGTGACAGGGAATTTTAC
>JGI12048J13642_10797565_pt1 | contig 11810 bp, 10 predicted proteins | sample ElkSlonscriptome_16_FD_13642 | JGI IMG/M metagenome (IMG submission 13642) | reverse complement strand
GCCATGACCAAAGTCACGGCATCATCCCAAGGCTGTTTTGACTTCGGGCTATATACGGCAATCTTGGGCGCTTTCTCTAATTTAACCACCTCCATATTTGCTTCGGGATCGGCTATTTCTCTCAAGATACTATTCGCCTGAACATCGGCTATTACCTGATAAGATACCCCTCGAATCACACATTCTTCTTCAATGGTCTTGTACTGATCGATCAAGAAACTACCGCCCTTGTAATTCAAGAGCCACTGTACCTCAATGTCGTTCTGCAATACCCAATAGGCGATGCCATAGGCCTTCATGTGATTCTTTTGTGAATCATCCATATTGATCAGGATCTTGGCGGCTGAGCTACTCAGTGTCACCGCCAAAAAACCTATCAATAAGAAAGCCTTCCTAAAATGGTGAATCTTCGTCATTGTCTTTTTTGAAAAAATCATCTTCACTTTTGTCATTCATTCGCGATTGCATCGTGATGGTTTGAAACTGATCAAAACCCGAGCCAGACGGAAGATCTCCTGCGTTGTCATAGACCGTTTCCAAATTCTCGAACTTGGCAAAGTCTTTCACGAATTTCAGGGAAACCGTATCCAGTGCACCATTCCTGTGTTTGGCTATGATCACCTGACCTATACCCAACAAGGAATTTCCTTCTTCATCTTGATCTAAGTCATAATACTCCGGACGATAGATAAAGGATACGATATCTGCATCCTGCTCAATCGCACCTGATTCACGGAGGTCGGAGAGCATCGGCTTCTTATCACCACCTCTGGTCTCTACGGCACGACTTAACTGAGAAAGTGCAATGATCGGTATGTTCAATTCTTTGGCAATCGTTTTAATAGAACGCGAAATGGTAGAGATTTCTTGCTCTCGGTTCCCCTTATCGCTACCGGCAGTCATCAGCTGCAAGTAGTCCACGATGATCATTTGAATGTCGTGTTTTGACTTCAGCCTTCTCGCTTTTGCCCGCAATTCAAATACAGAGAGCGAAGGCGTATCGTCGATAAAAATCGGAGCGGTGCTCAACTTCTTAATTCTCGTGTGAAGCTGAGTAAACTCATGATCTTCCAGATTCCCCTTTCTGATTTTCTCTCCCTTGATTCCCGTTTCGGAAGAAATCAATCGGTTTACCAACTGAATGGAACTCATCTCCAAACTGAAGATCGCCACCGGCAAGTTGAAATCAACCGCGATATTTCGGGCCATCGATATTACAAAAGCCGTTTTACCCATACCGGGACGAGCGGCGATAATGATCATGTCTGACTTTTGCCAACCCGAAGTGATGCGGTCTAAAGCGTGAAATCCCGAAGGCACTCCACTTACACCGTCTACATTTTTCTTGGCCGCCTCAATGTTTTCGATGGCTTGCTTGATCACATCGCTCATCGTATCGTATTCCTTTCTGATATTTCCCTGAGCTACCGTAAAAAGATCTCTCTCGGCCTTGTCCAGAAGATCAAATACATCCGTACTCTCTTCGTAGGCTTCGCGAATGGTATCAGATGAAATGCGAATAAGTTCGCGCAAAATGTGTTTTTGCGAAATGATTCTTGCGTGAAACTGAATATTTGCCGAGCTCGCCACTCGGTTGGTCAGGAAACTGATGTAGTAAGCTCCACCTACGATTTCCAGTTCACTCTTTTTTCGTAATTCTGCCGTTACGGTAAGGATGTCGATAGGTTCCGAACGCTGGAACAAATCGTGAATGGCCTCAAAAATCTTTTGGTGACTCTCTTTATAAAACGATTCTGGCTTTAAGATGTCAATCACCTCATTCACCGCCTCGCGTTCAAGCATCAAGGCTCCAAGGACCGCCTCTTCCAGATCCGTAGCCTGAGGAGGGATTTTGCCGAGTTCATTGTTTTGTATAGGAGGTTTGGCCGCTGATTTGCGCCAATTGTCAGTCTTTTTTTGTGAAATTTCTTCCATTATTCAAAGGTACTATCTCTATCGTTCAAGCCCTATCTTTGGCTACTCAGGATATGAAAAGTTTTAAGATTTCTTTCTCAACATTTGTTCATACCGCCTTGATCTCGTTGGCAATCATCTCTCTATCTTCTTGTAAGGATGATGAGGACGAGGTTCCTCCCCGAATAACTATTCAGGCACCCTTCGAAAATCAGGTTTTTTCCTCAACTGATACAATCGAGGCTGCAGCTACAATAACGGATAATGAACAGATAACGTCCGTTGAATTGGAAATTCTCGATTTGGATTTTAATCAAGTGGCTACAAGGCAGAGTTATCCTGCTTCAGGAAGTACCTTAAACTTCGGTCAATTTTTTCCAATTAATGCTCCTCAATTGCCTACCGGCGATTATTATTTGGCTTTTCGAGCCAATGACGGCAATAATGCAGGATCGGCATTTGTAAAAATTAAAATCAATGCCATACCGAGAGCGCTTGAAGGAGTTCTTATTCTCACCAGCGAGAGCAACCAATCCTACATTTATTATCGAGACGCGGATGATGATCAATTTGAGGTGGTTAAAAACTTTTTTTCAGATGCTGTAGGCGGAGCACTAAATTTCCGTCAAAACATTTTTGCTACGGCAGGAGGGGAGATTGGTGACGCGCTTTTCTTTGAAACAGAAGAATATTCAGCGGTGTCTTCTTTGCCGGGATTCGGAATGCCGGGTTCCCGGTATTATCTATCGGTGGCTTATCATGAAGATTTGGAGCAGTTTACCGTAAGCAACCGTGAAGGTCGTGTAAGGGTTTTAGACAAAAATGCATTCGCCCTTTTGGGCTTTGATGGAATACAGGGATACCTTCCCTTGCATGTTTTTGGAACGGAAGATGGTTATTTCCTTGCTGAGAAAGAACTCAATGGTCCGATCCACGCGCTCACCGCTTATTCTTTTCAAGGCCTGCTATTAGACAATTATCCTGTGGCGGGAGAGGTAAAGGGGGTTTTTGATCGAAATCTGAATGAGAAATTTGTATGGGTTGATGACCCTGAAGGATTGGAATTAAGACTGCTGAACAACACAACCGAATTTTTGTCATTGCCTTACGAAAGGCCGGGAGAGCGCTTAAATGATGTGGTGCGCATTGATCAAAACACCTTTATACTAAACACTACTGAAGGGTTACTGCGATACAATTANGGAAATGGCGGCACGGCACCTCTGTCAGATACTTCTCCTCAAGGAAAAATGTACTTTGACGAACTCAATCAACTGCTTTATATCACAGAGGGAGAGCAATGCTCCATTTACAGTATTGACGGAAGTTTGTTGGATCAATTCTCTTTTCCTCGAGATATCGTTTACGTAGGTTTTGACTACAACCGTTAAGAGGTAACTCCCATTTTTGAGAATTTCCCGATTCTGGACTTCACCAATTTGTCGGACGGGATGATTTGAAGTTTTTCCAGATTATTCAAGATGGCCTCTTTCACATTTTTAAACGTTGTCTCCCTGTCAATGTGCGCTCCCCCCAGTGGCTCTTTAATGATCCCATCGATCAATTTATTTTTGAGCATATCGGAGGAAGTAAGCTTTAAGGCTTCAGCGGCCTCGATTTTGTGGTCCCAGTTTCGCCAAAGAATGGTCGAGCAGTTTTCCGGAGAAATCACCGAATACCATGAGTTTTCAAGCATCAAAACCTTGTCTCCAACTCCTATTCCCAAAGCTCCTCCTGATGCACCTTCGCCAATGATCACACAGATGATCGGCACTTTGAGCTTTGCCATTTCGTAAAGATTTCTGGCAATGGCTTCGCCCTGACCGCGCTCTTCGGCTTCGAGGCCCGGAAAGGCACCCGGAGTGTCAATTAAGGTAACTACGGGGATATCGAATTTCTCCGCCAGCTTCATCAAACGAAGTGCTTTTCGGTATCCTTCCGGATTCGGCATACCGAAATTTCGGTATTGGCGCATTTTGGTGTTGATCCCTTTTTGCTGACCGACAAACATGACCGTCTTCCCGTCAATCTTCCCCAATCCGCCTACCATGGCCTTATCGTCTTTTACATTGCGATCGCCGTGTAATTCGATAAATGTATTGTCAGTCAAATACTCTATGTAGTGAAGTGTGTAGGGCCTTTCAGGATGACGAGATACCTGTACCCGCTGCCAGGGCGTAAGGTTCTGATAGATATCTTTTCGCTTTTTCTGAATCTTCTTTTCCAAATCGCGTATGGACTTGGACATGTCCACTTCGCCTTTTTCGGAGATTTCTTTTGCCTTCTCCAATTGCTCCATCAATTCTCCGATAGGCTCTTCAAAATCGAGTAATACTGCCATAATCTCTTTCTTGGATTTTCGAAAGTACGATTTAATTCAAAAGGCAAAGTTAAGAAGGATTTTCAGCGCGAAAACGACATATTTGCCTCATGGTAGTTTTTCCCAATGCAAAGATCAATCTCGGACTTGAAGTTTTACGAAAGCGCAAGGATGGTTTTCACGATATAGATTCGGTGTTTTTTCCCATTCCACTTTGCGATGCGATGGAGTTGATGCCTGATAAACAGCTCAGAAAAGATGTATGGCATTTTTCCGGACTTCATATTTCAGGTAGACCTACGGACAATCTTTGCTCCGGAGCATTGAAGCTTTTACGTGAAAAGTTTGATGTTCCCAAGCTCACTATTTTTCTCCACAAGGTCATACCGATGGGCGCAGGCCTTGGTGGTGGTTCTTCTGATGGATCATTCGTTATTAGGGCGTTAAATAAAAAGTGTCAATTGAATATGTCCGATGAGGAAATGAAAGAAATGGCGCTCCAATTGGGCAGCGATTGTCCGTTTTTTATAAATAACGAGCCCGCTCAAGCTACCGGGCGAGGCGAAGTACTCAGACCTGTGGATCCCGGTTTGCAGGGGAAGTATCTGGTGCTTATTCATTCTGAAATTCATGTCTCTACAGCCGAGGCTTACGCCAAGATGGAAGTTGATGAATCACACGAATCTCCTGCTCAAATCGTAAAAAAGCCTATTGAAGAGTGGCGACACCTTTTGCGAAATCGTTTTGAAGAGTACGCATTCGTTGAATACCCTGAGCTGGCGCGAACCAAAGAGAAACTATATCAATCAGGAGCCCTATACGCTTCCATGACGGGAAGTGGGTCGGCTATCTATGGCATCTTCGACCGGAAGGTGGAAAGGCAAAGGTTTTCGGAGTTTGATTTCGTGTATGTCGCTCAGCTCTGAGGCTACTTTTGAGCACGGCGAATAACGAAGAGGGCCACACCCGCAAAGAAGATATTCGGAAGCCAAACGGCCAGCATGGGATTGAGACCGGCATTGGTCGCAGCCACAGTAGTAACCTTCATCGCAAAGATGTACACTACGGCTATTAAAACTCCCGTGGCCATATGCACGCCAATGCCTCCCCTGGTTTTTCTTCCTGCCAGCGACACGGCGATAACGGTTAGAATATAGGTAGCAAAGGGGTAAGAGGTTCGCTGGTGTTTTTCGATTTCAAAGAAAACGGTTTGATCAGATCCTTTCTGCCGCTCGGCTTCGATGAAATCGGTCAATTCGCGATAGCCCATCGTTGAAGCGATATTCAGCTTTACACCAAAGTCACTGGGCTTCATATTCAGAAGCGTGTCAAGTCGAGCGCCTTTAGATATTTGCTCTCCTCGCTCGCCAAATTCCCGGACGCGGTAGCCTTGTATTTCCCACTTGCCGGAGGCTGTATCGTATTTGGCACGATCAGCCATCATTTTGTACTCTAGCTTGCCCTCGTCATTCCATTTTTCCAATGAAAATTTATACCCTATGTTATTGATCGTGCTAAAGGTCTCGAAATAGGCCAGCGTATTCTCTTCAATCTCCCGATGCAGGTTGTCGTCCTTGATCCTGAACTTTTTATTCATGTATTGCTCCTCGAATTGAATACGTACACGATTGGCAATGGGCAGCTGGATATGGGTGAAATACAAAGAAATTGCTACCAAAATGGTGGCGGCAATAAAGTAGGGCCTTAACAGACGCTTAAAGGAGATGCCGCCCGCAAATATGGCCACGATTTCGGAGCGTTGTGCCAGCTGACTGGTAAAGAGCAGAACGCTCAAAAAGATCAGCAGCGAACTGAAGAGATTGCCGAAGTAGAAAACAAAATTGACGTAATACTTAAAAATGATCTGATCGAGTGGCGCATCGTATTTAATAAATCGCTCGAGTTGTTCCGACACATCAAATACGATGGCGATGGACATAATCAGCGCCAACATAAAAAAGAAGGTTCCCAAGAACCGCTTAATAATGTATAGATCGAGTTTTTTCATGCCTTAAAGGCGACTTTCGAGCTTGGTGACCATTTGGTTTTTCCAACTTGCAAAGTTGCCTTCCTGAATTTTACGGCGAGCTTCGCCTACCAACCACAAATAAAAGGCCAAGTTGTGAATACTGGCAATTTGCGCACCCAGCATTTCCTTACTGATGATCAAGTGACGGAGAAAAGCCTTGGAATAGGCGCTATCTACATACGAGGTTCCATTCGGATCGATGGGTGAGAAATCATCTTTCCACTTGGCATTCCGAATGTTTATGATTCCATCAGAAGTAAACAGCATACCGTTACGAGCATTACGGGTGGGCATTACGCAGTCAAACATATCGATGCCCAAAGCGATATTCTCCAAAAGGTTTGCCGGTGTTCCTACGCCCATCAGATAACGTGGTTTTTCTTTGGGCAGAATTTGGCAAACCACGTCAGTCATGGCGTACATATCTTCGTGTGGCTCGCCCACTGACAAACCTCCTATGGCATTTCCCTCCCGCTCTTGGGCAGCGATAAATTCTGCCGACTGTTTTCGCAAATCAGGATAGACACTTCCCTGCACAATGGGGAAAAACGTTTGTCGATAACCGTATTTATCGGGCGTATTATCGAAGCGATCGCAGCAGCGCTTCAGCCATCGATGGGTCATATGCATGCTGTTCTCCGCATAGTCATAAGGACACGGGTAGGGCGTGCATTCATCGAAAGCCATGATGATGTCAGCGCCGATGGTCCGTTGGATATCTATCGCTCGCTCGGGCGTGAAAAAATGTTTATCACCATCGATATGAGACTTGAAACTCACCCCACTCTCGCTGATCTTCCTGTTGTTTGAGAGTGAATAAACCTGATACCCTCCGCTATCGGTCAGTTGAGGCTTGGACCAGCCGTTGAAGGCGTGGAGTCCACCCGCTTTTTCGATGGTTTCTATTCCCGGTCGCAGGTACAGGTGGTAGGTATTGCCCAGAATGATTTGAGCTTGGATGTCTTCATCGAGCTCTCTATGGTGCACGCCCTTAACGGCTGAGGCAGTACCTACGGGCATGAAGATGGGTGTTTCGATGGTTCCATGATCGGTTTCCATCACTCCCGCTCGTGCATTTGACTTGGGGTCTTGGGCTATTAGTTTGAACTTCAAGATTCGCTGTAAAACTATGTTGATAAAATGAGGGCCGGCAAAGATAAGAGGAATAGAAATAGGGAATCGAAAAAGTAATTTTGATCACTCTATGGAGTTTTCATTTTCTTCAGAATCATATGCGGTGTTTTGGAAGGCTTGCTTTTTAGTCGGCGCCATCTTACAGTTTGCATTCATCCTTTTCGTCTACCGACGACTGGCTTTTGTTGAGCAAAAAAAACTTTCGGGATCTAAGCCTCCCGTAAGTGTCATCATCGCGGCCAGAAATGAGGAAGAAAATCTGCGCAAATATTTGCCAAGAATACTGGAGCAAGAATATCCCGATTTTGAGGTGGTGGTGGTCAACGATTGTTCATGGGATGATTCGCTCGAACTATTACAGGCTTTTCAGGAAAAATACGCGCATTTGCATGTGGTCAATATCGTCGAAAACGATCGCCACGACGGGGGGAAAAAGCTGGCGATCACTTTAGGGATTAAGGGGTCGAAACACGACCGCCTGCTCTTCACTGATGCTGATTGTTACCCCGTTTCTCCCAAATGGATCGAAAAGATGGTAGAAGCCGCAGCTCCTGACAACGAAGGAATTGTGTTGGGGTATAGCCCCTACTTGCCCGACAAGGGTTTTCTAAATCAAATTATTCGGTTTGATGCTTTTCTTACTGCTGTCAATTATTTCAATTTTGCCCTGGCGGGTATTCCCTACATGGGGGTAGGGAGAAATTTATCCTACGCTAAAGCATCTTTCTTTTCGGCGGGCGGATTCAGGTCTCACTACAGCTTGCGGTCCGGTGATGACGATCTTCTCATCAATCAAATTGCCAAGAAAGAAAACACCTTTCTATGCCTGGACGAAGAAGCTGCGGTAGCGACAATACCCGAAAAGAAGTGGAGCGATTTTTGGCGCCAAAAACGCCGGCACCTTACCACCGGTTTTCGATACAAGGCCGAGCATCGCTTTTTATTGTTCATTTATCCGGTTAGTCTGTTTCTTTTTTATCTGGCATCCATCGCCTTAATAGTTTCTCACAATTGGTTGGAAATTACTTTGCCCCTTCTCTTAGCGCGCATTCTTTTACAATTCCTTATTTTTAGGCGCTCATCACGATGGCTGGGTCAAAAAGACCTCCTTGTGTTTGCACCATTATTTGAAATTCTAATCATCAGTATCACTACTTTTGCACACGCGGCAAACGCCGTTTCAAAAAGAGTTACATGGAAGACGTAGTATCAAAACTCTCACCCAAAGCCCAATACGATTATAAACTGGTAAGAAGGGCGGTAGACGATCAAGATCAGGCAGCCTATGCCGAGCTTATGGAGCGCTATCGTGAGAGCATTTACTACATGCTCTTAAAAATGGTGAATAACCCTGACGATGCTGATGATCTGACCATTGAAGCCTTTGGTAAGGCTTTTAGCAGGCTGAAACAATACCAGCCAAATTACGCTTTCAGTACTTGGATGTTCAAAATCGCTTCGAATAATTGTATTGACTTTATCCGCAAGGAGCGAAAGAAACGCACCATGTCCATCGACACGGGAATGCGGAACGAGGACGGCGAGAATGTAACCTACGACCTCCAGTCCGATGTGCGTGATCCCGAAGAGGAAATGGAACGTAACCAGCGAATGAAAGCCATGCGGCAAGTGGTGGATAAGCTCAAGCCTCGCTACAAGCAATTGGTCATCTTGCGTTACTTCAAAGAGTATTCTTATGATGAAATCTCAAAAGAGCTTGATATCCCGCTGGGAACGGTCAAAGCCCAGCTTTTTAGGGCAAGAGACTTTTTGCAGACTTTAATGAAGAATACTAAAGACACCATCTAGTGTCTGTCCATAAATTTCAACTTCTGCGGTACGCTTGCTCTGAAAAAAGTCTTTTGCGAAATGCAAACTCCTATTTTCAGATCTACGCAAGCCTTGAATTTGAACTCTATGAACCAGACACGAGAAAATTTCAAGATATCCAATGATTGAGCTTCTGACTCAATACTTTCCCGAGATTTCTCAAGACAAGCTGGATAAGTTTACCCGATTGCAGCCACTTTACGAAGAGTGGAATGCGAAGATCAATGTGATCAGTCGCAAAGACATGGATCAGTTTGAAGAGCGCCATCTATTGCACTCCTTAGCACTCACATTTTATTGGCAACCGAAAGCGGGAGATAAAGTGCTTGATATCGGAACGGGAGGCGGATTCCCCGGTATTCCACTCGCCCTCCTCTATCCGGATGTTGAGTTTCTGTTAGTCGACAGCATTGCCAAAAAAATTAAAGTAGTCAACGAAGTAGTTGAAGCGCTGGAATTAAAAAACGTCATAGCCATTCAAGAGCGGGCTGAGAATATCAGAGGACACTACGATGCAGTAGTGAGTCGGGCAGTGGCCCGGTTGGATGTTTTGACGCGCTATTGTACACGCTCAAAGATGAAAACTAAAGAATTGATCTGCCTCAAAGGGGGAGATTTACGCGAAGAGCAAGAAGAGGTGGATCAATATCCCTCGGTGATTTACAAATTGGAAAATAAAATTGATCGCCCCTTTTTCGAAACAAAAAAGGTCGTAAAGGTCACCTTTGCCTAGTCTACAAGATTGACTTGTTGCATCTCTTGCAGCTTGGTATAAAGACCTTGTTCATTTGCCATCAGCTCGCTATGGCTTCCCGACTCTGCAATGGTTCCATCCTCCAGAACAATAATCTTATCTGCATTACGAATGGTGCTAAGCCTATGCGCTATGACGATGGCGGTGCGGCCTTTCATCAATTCTTCCAAGGCATCCTGGACCAGTCGTTCCGACTTGCTGTCGAGTGAAGAGGTGGCTTCGTCCAAAATCAAGATACACGGGTCTCGCAATACTGCGCGTGCGATGGCGATTCGTTGCCGCTGACCACCGCTGAGCTGAACACCCCTTTCGCCTACGAGTGTATCCATACCTTCAGGGAAGTTGGAAATAAACTCCATCGCATTTGCCTTTTCGGCTGCCTTAATAATCTCTTCCTCTGAGGCCTCCGGGTTTCCGTAGCCAATGTTTTCCTTAATCGTTCCGTTAAAGAGGATGACTTCTTGAGGAACGATTCCGAAAAGGGAACGGTAGGTGGATAAATCGTACTGCTTCGCATCTTTCCCATCCAAAGAAATCGTGCCCGAAGTAGGTTCATAGAAGCGGAGTAGGAGAGAGGTAATGGTTGACTTTCCCGCCCCCGAAGGCCCGACAATGGCCATCTGCTCCCCGGAATTCACCTCAAGATTGATGTTTCTCAAGACGGGCAGATTCTCACGAGTGGCGTAGCTGAAGCTTACATTGGTAAAACGAATCGTACCTTCAATCTTCGACTTAATATCCTTTATGCCGGGTTGAATGTCTTCCGATTCCCCGTCGATGATGTCCATTAAATTTTCCGTAGACCCCACCGCTTTTTGGATACCTGCATATAGATCAGGCAAACTTCCGATGGAAGCCCCAAGAAAAATGGTGTACATAATAAAGGATATGAAAGACGACTGAAGCATTTCTCCTTCTTGAGTAAGCAGCACTCCTTGCCAAATGACAAAAACAATAGAGCCAAAGAGGCAAAGGATGATGAATGAAACGAAAAGGCCACGCCAAACCGCCACCTTCATTGCTAATCTTCTGATTTCTTCGATTCTTCCTTGATAACGTCTAAGTTCAAAGGCTTCATTTGTGAAAGCTTTCACATTTTGAATGCCCTGCAAGGCTTCTTCCAAAATACTGTTTGATTGGGCGCTGGCATCTTGGGTTTGCTTGGATAGCTTGCGAATAAACCGACCGAAGAAAACGGCTATCAATGCCACCGCGGGAATGATGCTGAGCATGATCAATGACAATTTTGGCGAAAGCCAAACCAAGGCTGCAATACCTACCACTATAGTGATGACCTGTCTCACAAATTCGGCGATGGTAGTGGTGAAGGTCGTCTGGAGTTGGTTGATATCTGTTGCAATGCGGCTGGTCAATTCTCCTACTTTATTTCGGTTGAAGAATTCCAGAGGAGACATCACCAGTTTCGAAAAGGCTTCTCGGCGGATATCGGCTAGCGTGTATTCGGTCACCCGTGTAAAGAGTAATATTCTGAAAAAGGAAAAAACCGCTTGAGAAGTAAACACCACGGCCAAGGCCAGTATAATGTCTTCCACGCCATCAAAGTTGAGCACCTGACCGGCGACCCCTTCCGTTCCGTCGTTTCCGATCAGCTGTCCTATAAAATAGGGAAAAAGCATGGCCGTAAGGCTACTCAAGATCAGAAAAACAAACCCTACGGTAAAAATGCCCGCATAGGGCTTGAGGTAGCGAAATACGCGACTTGCTTCTTTAAATGAAATCTTCCCTTTTTTTTCTTTCTCTTCGGCCATAAGCGGGGGCAAAGGTAATATCCTTAACCCAATGAAATGGTCATTGTTTTGTCAGAAAAG
>JGI12048J13642_10908251_pt1 | contig 11815 bp, 7 predicted proteins | sample ElkSlonscriptome_16_FD_13642 | JGI IMG/M metagenome (IMG submission 13642) | reverse complement strand
CAGAAGCCATTGCGGCGGGCGAGCCGAGCCGCGGCGGCGGCCAGAACGGATTGGCGGCGAGCACGTCGCCACCCACCTCGGTTGATATCTCCGGCACGCATGACACCCCCGGTTGCACGGGGCGGCCGGTCAGCGAATCAAGCAGCCAGTCGGCACTCGCAGGCTCAATGCCGTAGGCCGGATCCAGAATATCAACGAACAGGCGAGTTGCTGTCTCTCCAATGCGGGGCGCAACACCCTCTGTCGTCACGACAAACTCAATGTACAAACCGTCGGCCGTCTGAATCGGATTCGGCCATACGAAGTCATTGCTGCCCCCCAGCGCCGGTGGCCACGGCCCTTGCGGCGTATTGACGAATTCGATGATCTGACCGTTTTGCCCTTGAATCCGCAGCGGGAAACCATCGGCATCAAAATCGAGGACGTCCAGACTTGCGTCGAATTCGACATATAGCCCGGTGGGCGTTTCGATGGGCTGGCCACCCCGCACAGCATCGCCCGGGTTGTCCGCGTTACAGCTATAGCCGCTGCCACCGGCAGACTCTGGCTTGCCGGTGGCCGGGATATTCGCGCCAGCGTCATCCAGGTTGGGTGCGCGCAGCTGCCCGAAGTCGGTCCGCGACGCATCAGCGAGGCCTCCGCCGACTTCGTCGGCGATGCCTTCAGCCAGGTTATCTGCGTAGCGTGCCGGCCCGGTGAGGCCTTCGATATTCGCGTTTGCCAGCGCATCGTCGAACACGCCGCCGATCTGTATCTCATTGATGAGCTTTGAGCGCAGGTCCAGCCGGTTGCCCGCATCGTACAGGTCTTCGAGTTGTTCAAACTGCTGCTGCGTCAGTGCCCCGGGTCCGGTCCAGGGTTTGTTGCCCAAGACAATGTCTTCAAGACGCTCAAACTCGCTATAAGTGATCACCTCATAGTCGAAGTGCTCAAGCCGCAGCGGCCCATAATTGCCATCCAATAGCCTGTCGGCTTTAACGACCAGATTCTGGTCCATCTCGGAGTACATGCGGCGGGCGCTGCCGGGCTCACCGGCATAGCGCAACGGGTTTGATACCCGAATGTCACCGCCGACTGGCGGCTGCACTGGGGTCAGGTTGTCGCCCGGGTTGAGTCGCGGCGGAAACTCATCCACAGCGCCGCCACCCGCACCGGCATTCGAGCGGTAAGTGGCGGACTGGCCATCGCCCAGGCCCGCCGCTGAGCCTGGTGGAGTTGTCGGTGGAATCGTGCTGTCGCCGGAGCCGGCCGGCGGCAGCTCATCGGGCGCCAGCCGCTGCGTTCCGCCGATGCGCTGGTCGGCGGGCAGTTCATTGGGCGACAGCCGCTGAGTGCCGCCGAGCCGCTGGTCGGCCGGCAGCTCGCCGGCCGCAAGGCGCTGTGTGCTACCCGGTCCGGAAGGTTCGGAGGCTGCCAGGATTTGCCGGCTGCGGCGGCCGGATGTCAGAACATCTTCCACACTGTCGGCCGACCCCGAGGCTCCCCTGCCGAGCTTGATGCCCCTGAAAACGCTGTCCGCCATCGCGCCGCCGGCTGTCGTCGCAATTTCAAAAAACAAATCTTCTTTGGTTTCGCCGAGGTAGGTTTCAAGCCGCTGTATTTCGCGTGTGTTCAGCCCTCCACCGGCGGCTTCAGCTTGCTGCGCCTGCTCCAGGCGCGCATTGGCACGATTAACGCGCATGCTCTGCAACGCAATAGCTTCGGCGCCGGCTGCAGCGCCAAGTGCCGTGTAGGTGGTGGCCAGCGCGCCGCCCGCGAGCAAGCCCGGCGGGGTCAATAGCGCCAGTCCCAGTAACACGACACTGATCGCCGAAATACCTGTGCCCAGAAACTCATCCCAATACTGCTCGTCACTGATGAACTCGGCGTAAATGGCTGTGATCCGGCTATTAACAATGTCAATGTCTGGAAACCAGGGACGAATTCGGTCGGCACTCGTCGCGCGAAACGGCGAGTACACGTATGAGCCCGTTTCGTTCATCAGGTCGCTGGCCGCGTCCATCTCACCAACGCGCGCAATTTCGTCGTCATATACATTGAGCAGGCCGGCCACTGCGAGGTCAAACGCGGCATCATTGTTGCCGAACAGGTTAATCTGCTGCCAGTAAGGCCCCTCGAAGGTGGGCGTCGTAATTGTCTGGTTCAGCAGCGGCTGACCGCTGAGTGCGGCCACATATTCGAACTTCGCCGCCTGCATTTCCGTCAGCGCCGCTGAGCGTTCGGCTTCGAGCCGCGCCTTTTTGTCCCGGAACGGCGACTGCAGATTCGGCGGCATGCTGATGACCGACTGCCATTCGCCCGCCAGAAACGTCGCCAATGCGCTGTCTGCTTGTCGAAAAGCGGTTTGCGCGTTGAGGAAATTCTGGTTCAGCCCGTTCAGCCCGTAAGCCAGCTGGGTCAGCTCATTCTGATAATCCGCGCGGGCATCGCGCAGTGCGCTTGAATCAGCCTGACCCGGCGTATCCAGCAGCTTGTCGCGTTCGCCGGTCAATGCAGTCCTGACCCCCTGCGTCGATGCCGCCGTTGACTCACCCGCATCAATCCGGTCCTGAATGTCGGCCAGTTCGCGATTGATCTCCAGCACCCGCGATAGCCCTGCGCCGACATCGAGCGCCAGCAGCGTTTCCGCGGTGTCTGCGCCGGCTTCAGCGACGACGAACAGACCGAGTTCTTGCTTTGCTTTGATGAGGTCAATCACGCGCAGGTCGCGGTAGATCACCAGCGCTTCGATCACGTCCGGCGGCAGTGTTTTGTCGTTAAAGGGGTCGTTGTCGACGCCGTCGGTGAGCTCGGTGACCAGCTGCCCCACCGTCAGCTGCTGATTAGCGCTCGAAACGACCGGGTACTGACCGAGCGGTGGGTCGTCGAACGCACTGGCGATGTCGTCGGCCCACGCCTCGCCGTCACCCATATTGTAGCCGCCGTTCACCGGTATGGTGACCTGAACGACTCCGTCTGCCACTCGCAGGTCCACCAGCGCATTGGCGGGCGCGGACGCTATGTCATCGTCAAGGCCTGGCACATCGCTTAAACCTTGATTGCCCCACAATCTGCGCAGCTGATTTTCTAGATCACCATCAAGGCTATCCAGCTCATCCATGGCCCGCCGGAAGTCAACCCTGAACAGCTCATCAAAATACTTTTTGAGTGCTTGCGGATCGTCACGCAGTCCGGCCGGGATGTCGGTTAGTGCGTTGGGCGAGATCGCCAGCAAACTGACGGTGACCAAAGTTTGCAGGTATCTGCAAAGTTGCCAAGGGAAAGCACCCGACGATAACTTTGCACGAACTGGAGATGACTGGCCAATCATGAACGTCCTCCTCCGCAGACACCAGATTATTGGCCGTGCCCTGGCTGTATGCAATGCTGCATCGCGCCCTTCCTCTTTCCGCTTATCAAGCGCATCCCGCGCCCGTTCGGGCAGGGTTGCAGGCAGGGCTCGGAAAAAGTTCCTGAACAGTCTTGGCGGATAACGTCAGAGACGACTGGATATCGGTATCGATATCGCCTTGGTGTCAGCTGCCAACTATCCGATTCGCGGCACCTGTCGGCAAGCGCCGGGCCCATTGGAAGATGAGTTGTCGTCAAGCTTCGCGACACGCGCAATAGAGAATGGACTGACTGAGTAGCAGCCGTATCGCGGCGTTAAGTTGGTGGGCGTCATATCTCCAGCCTGAGGATTTCGGCTATGACTTCCGCCAAAGGGTCAGCCCTTACACGAAATGTGCTCATGCGACAGGAGGACCGTGCGCGAGCAGGCACGCGCGCTTTACCGCAAGTCCCGGTTGTGGGCCGTTCCGTGTTGTCGGCGTTTTTTCTGGAGGATTTGTTGTTGGGGCGAGGTGAGGCAGGCTAACTTTTCAGTGCCGCGAATGCGCCCGAACACTTTTTACCAAAGCCATTTGACTTTACACACCATCATGGCCGAGAGCAGGGCGCTGAACAGGATGGGCGCAAATCGCGCAGGTATACGCATTAATAACAATACTTGAAACAAAAATGGTGGGCCCGCCAGGACTCGAACCTGGGACCAAGGGATTATGAGTCCCCTGCTCTAACCAACTGAGCTACAGGCCCACGTACACCGCGTGTAGTGCATGCACCGGCTGGTGCGCCGTGGGCTGGCGATTGTAGCACCGCTGTGGCTGCAGCCGGCCAAAACCTGGCCCGTCTTGCCGATTCAGCGCGAGCGCCGAACTGCTAGAATCCTGCCGTTGCCAGAGGATTCAGTATGGGAAACCGCACAGCCGACCTGCCCGAGCTTAAGGGCCTGCCGCACCTGATTCGGGAAGCGCGCTACAACGAGTTTTCGCGCCAGGCGGTGGGTATCCTGCTGGTGGCGCTCTTTGCTGTCTGGGCAGATCCTGAACCGCAGCTGTTCTGGTTGGGTGCCGCGATCGCCGTGCTGGGCATCCTGGTGCGGCTGTATGCGTCGGGGTTCGTCATGAAAAACAAGGAGTTGGCCACGGTGGGCCCGTATTCGATGGTTCGCCATCCGCTCTACACCGGCAATATCCTGATGCTGATCGGGTTTTCGCTGGCCAACGGCATGCTCTGGCCGTGGCTGGTTGGCGCGTTTTTCCTGTGGTTCTGGTATCCGCCGGCGATCGCTTACGAAGACAAGAAACTGCAGCGTATTTTCGGCGAGAGCTGGGAGCAGTGGTCGGCGCGCACGCCGGCGCTGGTGCCGCGCACTGCGTGGCCAACGTCCGGTAGCGACTCGAGCTGGTCGTTTGCCAAAAGCATGCGGCAGAACTACGAGCCGGTCATTGTGGTGTACTCGTTCTTCTGGCTGTGGTGGCTGTGGCAGCAACTGCCCGCGGCTGCCTGATCGTTCGCGGCCTTTGCCGTGTCGCGACGACCCTCCGAACCGAATGCGCCGCTCGCCGCCGCCCTGCGCGCGTGGGTGGCAGATCCGCAAGCGCTCGAGGCAGCGCGTCTCAGCGTTGGTTATCAGGGGGCGGCTTACCTTTACACCGGCGCGGTGGATGGCCAGCCTGTAAAGTTGGTCCTCAAACGCGCGGCCGACGGCTGGCTCACGGGCTGGTTTCATCGCCGAATGCTCGTTCGCGAGGCGCGTGCTTACCGGCAGCTGAACGAGGTCGACGGGGTACCGCATTCGCCGGGCCTGCTCGACGGCGAATGGCTGCTGCTGGAGTTCGTTGACGGCGCGCCGCTGAAAGCGGCGCGCGGCGAACTGCGCGAACCGGAGGCTTTTTACGCCCGCTTGCTGCAGGTGCTGCATGACGTGCATGCGGCCGGCGTGGCGCACGGCGACCTCAAGCGCAAGCAGAACGTGCTGGTCACGGCGGATGAGCGGCCGGTGGTCATCGACTTTGGCACGGCGGTGCTGCGGGACGGCGGGGTGTTGGACCGCGCGATGTTCAGACTGGTGCGGCGCTTTGACTACAACGCCTGGGTCAAACTCAAATACCGCAACGAGCTAAACGCAATGACACCGCTGGATGCCTCGTGGTACCGGCCGACCCTTGTCGAAACGATATTTCGCCAGCTGCGCCGGTTCTGGCGCACGGTAACGTTTCGGCAGGCCCGCCGCCGGCGTCGCGGCGCCCGCCTGCGTGCTGCGGAGCGGGAAGAGGGCGAGCGCACCGACTAGTGCCAGAGCCCATGTTCGGCCGCCGCTGCATCTGAGCAAAGCCAGCAGCCTTGTAGAATTTACACGCAGCTACCAACGCATAGGTGCGAGACGGCTCTGAGCCTCCACGCGAGGCGCGCTCGGGCTCGGCATGGATATTGCATTTATATCTGTATATCCCGATGGGAACGCCGAATACAGGAGAAACTTATGGGCGCCGACGTTAAACGACAACTGCGGAAACTGCTGGTGGTCATACCGCCGAATACGTTGCAGGCCGAAAACGTGCCCGAACGCAGCCTGCTGAAGCGCGCCACGCTGCTCGCGGAGCGGTCCGGAGCCACTGTCGAGCTGTTCACGGCCTGTCACGAGAGTTCGCTGCAGCAAGGTTTATTTGCCGCTGACGAAGATGTCGAGCGGTCGCGTCAGGAGCGGGCGGACAAAGCAGCCACTTCGCTCGCTGAACTGAGCCTGCCGTTCAAAAGCGCCAACCTGCGCGTTACTACGGAGGCGGTGTGGTGCGCGGATGCCACCGCCACCATCCTGCGCAAAATCGAGGACAGCAACCCCGATCTGGTGATAACCGAATCGCAGCGGCACGCGTATATCCTCGGCATCAGCACCAACACGGACTGGGATCTGGTACGCAGCTCGCCCAGTCCGGTGTGGTTCGTGAACCCGGAGGTGTCCGCCATCTCCGCAGCCATAACCGCGATTGGCAGCAACACCGACAGTGACAAAATCATCTCGGCGCACGACTACGAGCTGTTCGACGCAGCGCAGTCGGTTGCGGCGACGCTCGACGTGCCGAACAAGGTGGTGCATGCCTATCAGGTGCCGGCCGGGGTTAAATCCTATATCGGTTACGCCCCCTATATGGGCCCGATGAGCGCCTACTCGGCGCCGAACCCCGAGATTCAGCGGCAGCAACGCGAGATGAACGCAGTCGAGCACGGCCGCCTGCTGCAGCAGTTCGCTAGCCATTTCGACATAGACGCGAGCTCGATCGAGCTGGTGCAGGGCCTGCCGGCCGAGGTGCTACCCACCACGGCCGAGAAACTGGGTGCCGAGCTGATCGTGATGGGTGCGCGCGAGTTGTCACGCTGGCAGCGCGCGACTGAGGCGGTGGCGGCAGAGCCGGTCCTGGCCGTGGCCGAGTGCGATATTTTGTTTATGAAGAGCTGGGATGAATCGGCGCAGGACGAAACCGACAGCGAGCTAAAGCGCGGTCGCCCCGAGTTCAATGTGGAGTCCGCGGTGCTCGACCCTCAAGGGGTGTTTGATTCACCCGCAGCGGTGATGGAAGCCGACTATCTCAGCGCACGCATGCGACGCAGGCTGCTCAAGATCTGGCGCGATGACCTGGTGGCGCAACAGACGGCTGTCGGCGAAGGTGGACCGGCTGCCGAGCCGGTGGATGCGAATCGCATTCAGGAAATTGATGAGCTGCTCGCCAGGCTGGAAGCGCAGAAGTCCGACGACGCCAGCGTAATGGACTTGCTGGGCCGCAGCCGGGTCATGATCGCCTAGCGCTCGCAGATGCGGCCCCGGCTGCCCGCGACCCGTACGTCGAACTCCCGCCCGGCAGCACGCAGCAGCACGCGATAGCCGGGCGTGATCACCTGCAGGTAAGCCATGCCGGCCACCGGGCAGCCGAGACCCGAATCGCTGAACTCGCGGTACTCGCGGGAAATGATTTCGACGGCGTCCGGCGGCAGCCCGGTGCGGTCCGCGACGACCTGGCGCGCAATATCCACGGGTTCGCCGGGTTCGCCGGTTTCGGCCGGATCCGGGGGGCGGCCGCCGATGTCCGCTGCCGGCTGCGCACAGCCGGAGCACACCAGAGCTGCAACCACACCGCACAACCTGAATAGAGCCATGACCACAGATTAAGCGGTCGCCACCCCGATCGCCACTCGAACCCTCACGCGAGTTGGCAGGCGGCCCCGCTTGTCATCAGGGGGACAGCCCCGCAAAATGAAGCCCGTCGCCTGACCCGCCAAGGTGCGCCTGCGCTATGAACCTCGTTACTGACGTCCTGCAGTTATTCGTTTACCTGTTTCTGTTCCTGATTGGTATGGGTGTGCTGTGGGTCATCACGTTGTACGTTATCGACGTCAACCAGACCACCCATGCGATTCGCCGCAATTTCCCAGTGGTGGGCCGCTTCCGCTACATGTTTGAGCACCTGGGCGAGTTTTTTCGCCAGTATTTTTTTGCGCTCGACCGCGAGGAAATGCCGTTCAACCGAGCGGAGCGCTCGTGGGCTTATCGCGCCGCGAAAGGGGTCGACACGACAGTCGCGTTTGGCTCAACCAAGGATTTGCGCCCCACCGGCACCATTATCTTTGTGAACTGTCCGTACCCCACGCTCGATGAGGATACGGTACCGATCTCGCCGGTGACTCTGGGCCCTTACTGCCCGCAGCCCTACACCACCGACAAAGTCTTTCATATCTCGGCGATGAGCTACGGCGCGCTGTCGAAGCCGGCGGTGCGTGCGCTGTCGAAGGGCGCAAAGCTGGCCGGCTGCTGGCTGAACACGGGTGAAGGCGGCTTGTCCGAATGGCACCTGGAGGGCGGTGCCGATATTGTGTTCCAGATCGGCACCGCCAAGTACGGCGTGCGTGATGCCGAGGGCAACCTCAGCGATGCCAGGCTGCGCGAAGTGGCGGCACACGAGCAGGTTAAAATGTTCGAGTTGAAGTTGAGCCAGGGCGCCAAGCCCGGCAAGGGTGGCATCCTGCCCGCCGGCAAAGTGACGGCCGAAATTGCGGCCATCCGTGGCATACCCGAGGGGCATGCCTCCATCAGCCCCAACGGTCATCCCGAGATCGACAGCAGCGCGGATCTGCTCGACATGATTAATCACATTCGCGAAGTCACCGGCAAGCCGGTGGGCTTTAAGGCGGTCATCGGCGCCTATGACTGGCTGCACGAACTCTGCGAGGAGATCAACAAGCGCGGGATCGAGTCCGCACCGGATTTCATCACGGTCGATTCGGGGGACGGCGGCACCGGTGCGGCTCCGCAGCCGCTGATCGACAATGTGGGCCTGCTGCTGCGCGAGAGTTTGCCGCTGCTGGTTGATGTGCTGAGCCACTCCGGCCTGCGTGAGCGCGTGAAGGTGGTTGCCAGCGGCAAGGCTGTTACACCGGAGGCGTGTGCGGCCGCGATCTGCGCCGGCGCAGATTTCGTCGTCACCGCCCGCGGCTTTATGTTTGCGCTCGGCTGCATTCAGGCAATGCAATGTAACAGGAACACCTGCCCGACCGGCGTTACTACACACGACAAGAAACTGCAGCGGGGCCTCGTGCCGGCCGACAAGGCGGTGCGCGTGTGTCGCTATCAGCAGACCATGGAAAAAGAAGTGAGCACCATCGCCCACTCTTGCGGCGTGACGGAAGCGCGGGGGCTGAACCGCAAGCATTGCCGCATCGTCCAGAATAACGGGCGCTCCAAACCCATGGATGAGGTGTTTCCCAACATCAAGCCGCGACCCCGCGAAGTCGCTTAAAGCTTGTGTATCAATAAGGCTCGCTGATGGCGGGTAGAGGTCAGTGCGTGAAAGCTTCGGATTTACTCGTGAAATGCCTGGAACAAGAGGGCATTCAGTACATTTTTGGTGTTCCCGGCGAGGAAAATGCCGATTTCATGCTGTCCCTTGAGCAATCAGACAGCATTCGCTTTGTGCTGACTCGGCATGAGCAGGGCGCGGCCTTCATGGCCGAAATCTACGGCCGGCTGACCGGCCAGCCGGCCGGCGCGCTCGGCACCCTTGGCCCGGGCTCCACCAACCTCATTACCGGCGTGGCCGACGCCAACATGGACCGAGCTCCGATGCTGGTACTGACCGGGCAGGGCTCGACCGAGCGCCTGCACAAAGAGTCGCACCAGATCATGGACGTGGTCGGCATGTTCGAACCGGTGACCAAGTGGGCGACTTCGGTCGTCAACCCGTCGACCATCCCGGAGATTGTGCGCAAGGCGGTGCGGATTGCGCGCAGTGAGAAGCCGGGTGCGGTGTTGATTGAACTGCCCGAAGACGTCGCCAAGCTGAATTCCGACGAGCCGCCGCTGCAGCCGCGCCGCTACCGCCGGTCGGTGGCGGACGACAAAATCTGTGATCGTGCGTTCGAAATTCTGAAAGGCGCCAAGCGGCCGGTGATTATTGCCGGCAACGGCGCTATCCGTCGCCGGGCCAGCAAGCAGCTGGTGCGCTTTTGCGAGCGCACCGGCATCGGCGTGCTCAGCACCTTTATGGCCAAGGGGTGTGTGGATGTGGAGGCCGACTACTGCCTGTACACGATTGGCCTCGGCTCGAAGGACGTGCCGACCCGGGCTATCGACGAGGCCGACCTGGTGATCACGCTGGGCTTCGACATGGTCGAATACCATCCGCGTCTGTGGAACCCGGCGCGCGACAAGCGCATCATTCACGCCGACTTTCTGCCGGCCGAGATCGATGCCAACTACCATCCCGAGGTCGAACTCGTCGGCGATCTTGCGCATACGCTATGGGCGCTGAACCAGCGTCTTGACAGCGAGCCGCTGAGTTTCGAGCTGGACAGCCAGCGCGAAGTGCGCGCCCGCATGGCAGAAGAATTGTCGATGCACGCGGACGATGACATGCAGGGTCAGATCCGGCCGCAAAAGGTGCTGTGGGACGTCCGCGAAGTGCTCGGGCGTCAGGACATACTGCTGTCGGATGTGGGCGCACACAAAATGTGGATCGCTCGTCACTATCACTGCCACGAACCGAACACCTGCCTGATTCCCAACGGCTTCTGCTCCATGGGCTTTGCGCTTCCCGGCGCGATTGCGGCCAACCTGGTGTTTCCCGACCGCAAGGTGCTGGGGATCGCCGGTGACGGCGGTTTCCTGATGAACGTGCAGGAGATGGAAACCGCTGCGCGGCTAAAATCCGACCTTACGATGCTGGTGTGGGAGGACGGTGGCTACGGGCTGATCTCCTGGAAGCAGCAAAACGAGTTCGACCGCCACACCGACCTGAGTTTTGGCAATCCCGACTGGCTGCAGCTGGCCGAGGCGTTTGGGTGGCACGGGCACAAGGTGGCCGACAGCACCAAGTTCAAGAGCACGCTGGAGACCGCCCTGCACGAGTCGGGACCGAGCCTGATCGTGGTGCCGATTGACTACCGCGAGAACCTTATTTTGACGCAGCGCCTGGGTGAGATGTTCAGCCCGGGCGCCGAAGGCTGATCAACACCGAGCGAGGCAACCGATGACAGCACGCCACGAGACACTGCGCATTGCCGGCGACGTCAAGGGTGTCGGCAGGGTTGAGGTTGTCCGCCCCTATGACGGTGAGGTTATTGCCACGCTCGATACGGGTGGTGCGGAGGCCGTCGAACAGGCGCTGGCCGAGGCCCACAGCCTGTATCGTGATCGCCGCGGCTGGCTGCCGGTGTACGAGCGGGTAGCCATTCTCGATACAACGGCCGAGCTGATGCAGGCGCAGTTCGAGCGTCTGGTGCGGGACGCGGCGGCCGAAGGCGGCAAGCCCTGGACCGACACCGAAGCCGAAGTGAGGCGCGCCATAGACGGCGTGCGCATTTGCAGCGAAGTCATTCGCAGTGAGCAGGGCGAGGTGATCCCGATGGGTACGACGCCTGCCGGCGCTAATCGGGCTGCTTTTACCCGGCGCGAACCCATCGGTGTCGTCGTGGCGGTCAGTGCGTTTAATCATCCGCTGAACCTTATCGTGCATCAGGTCGCCGCTGCCGTGGCCGCCGGTTGCCCGGTCATCGTCAAGCCGGCCGAAGACACGCCGCTGTCGTGCTTTAATTTCGTCCGGCTGCTGCACGAAGCCGGGCTGCCCGAAGCCTGGTGCCAGGCACTGGTCACCGACGGCCACGAAACCGCCGAAGCGCTGGTCACCGACGCGCGTGTGGGTTTTTTCAGTTTTATCGGCAGTGCCCGCGTCGGCTGGATGCTGCGCAGTAAGCTTGCACCCGGAACCCGCTGCGCGCTGGAGCACGGCGGTGTGGCGCCGCTGATCGTGGCCGGGGATGCCGATCTGGCGTTGGCCGTGCCGGCGATTACCAAGGGCGGGTTTTACCATGCGGGTCAGGTCTGCGTGTCGGTGCAGCGCGTGTTTGCTGCGAGTAGCGTGGCTGACGACCTCGCGCGCGAACTGACCGAAGCCGCTCAGCAACTCAAGGTGGGCGACCCGCTTGACCCGGACACCGAGGTGGG
>JGI12048J13642_10659138_pt1 | contig 11817 bp, 9 predicted proteins | sample ElkSlonscriptome_16_FD_13642 | JGI IMG/M metagenome (IMG submission 13642) | reverse complement strand
CGCTATTGCGTCTGCCGCAAATCAAGTGGATGATATTACTTAATATTTGTGCGTTGTTGGGTATATCGGGGCTGGCCTACACCGGGGTGCTTTGGGTGTTGGAACAGCCTGTTCAGTCTGTACGGGTGGAAGGCACTTTCGAGCGGGTTTCGGCAGTTCAGGTCGAGGCCACGCTGTCGCCGTATCTGGATCAGGGTTTCCTGAGTCTGGATCTGGCTGATGTGCAGGCGGCCGTTACGGCGTTGCCGTGGGTCGCCCATGCCTCCGTTCGTCGCAGCTGGCCGGCCACCCTGAACGTGACGTTGTTGGAGCAAAGCGCCGCTGCGCGCTGGGGCAAGGATGGCCTGTTGAACGTGTACGGTGAGCTGTTCGTCGAGAAAGCGTCGCATGTCCCGGCAGAACTGCCGCGCCTCAACGGCCCGGCTGGCACCGAGCTGCAGGTCGCGCAGCAATTCTTCGACCTGGATGCGCAGCTGCAGCAGCGTGGTTTAAGCGCGGTCGCGCTGACGCTTGATGCGCGCGGTTCGTGGCGGCTGAGCCTTAGCAACGGTGTCATCGTGCGGTTGGGTACGGTCAACATCGATCGGCGGGCCGCGCGGTTTTTTGCGGCGCTTGATCGCGTGCTGGCACCGCTGGCGGAACGGATCAACTACGTCGACATGCGCTACACCAACGGTTTCGCGGTTGGCTGGAAAGCGACCGGCAGCGCGGCGGCGGTGCCGGCGGAGAGTGTCGAACCCAATGCCTAACAAGGCCGACAAAGAGCTGGTCGTGGCCCTGGATATCGGCACTTCAAAGATTGTCGCGATTGTGGGCGAGGTGCAGGACGACGGGGAGCTGGAAGTGATTGGCTTCGGCTCGCACCCGTCCCGCGGCCTGAAGAAAGGCGTGGTCAACAACATCGAGGCGACCGTGACTTCGATTCAGCGGGCCGTCGAGGAGGCCGAGCTGATGGCGGGCTGCGATATCCGCTCGGTTTACACCGGTATTGCCGGCAGCCACATACGCAGCCTGAATTCTCACGGCATCGTCGGCATTCGTGACCGCGAGGTCGGCAGCGGCGACGTTGACCGGGTGATTGATGCGGCCCGCGCCGTGCCTATTCCGGCCGATCAGCGCATTCTTCACGTGCTGCCGCAGGAGTTCATCATCGACGGGCAGGACGGTATACGCGACCCCATCGGCATGAGCGGGGTGCGTCTGGAGGCCCGCGTGCACATGGTCACCGGCGCGGCCTCGGCGGCGCAGAACATTGTGAAGTGTGTCCAGCGCTGTGGTCTCGAGGTCGACGACATCGTGCTCGAGCAGCTGGCCTCCAGTTACGCGGTGCTGACTGAAGACGAAAAAGAGCTGGGCGCCTGTCTCGTCGATATCGGCGGCGGCACCACCGACATCGCGGTATTCCATGACGGCGCTATCAAGCACACCGCGGTGATTCCGATTGCCGGCGACCAGGTTACCAACGACATCGCAATTTCTCTGCGCACGCCCACGCAGTACGCCGAGGACATCAAGATCAAGTACGCCTGCGCGCTGTCGCAGCTGGCCAACCGGGACGAGACGATTGAGGTCCCCAGCGTAGGTGACCGGCCGCCGCGGCGGCTGGCGCGGCATACGCTGGCCGAGGTGGTCGAGCCGCGTTACGAAGAGCTGTTTCAGCTTATTGCCAGCGAGCTGCGACGCAGTAATTTTCAGGATGTGATTGCCGCTGGCATTGTGCTCACCGGCGGCAGCTCGAAGATGGAAGGAGCGGTCGAACTGGCCGAAGAAGTGTTTCATATGCCCGTGCGGCTTGGGTTGCCGCAGTACGTCGAGGGCTTGGGTGAGGTGGTCCGCAATCCGATTCACGCCACCGGAGTTGGCATTCTCCTCTACGCCAGGAACAAGGGCGAGCAGGGGGCTGATCCGATGGCGCAGAGCGGTTTGCGGGAAATATGGGCGCGCATGAAATCCTGGTTTCACAGGGATAATTAACAGGTCCTTTCTTAAGGATGAGGAGTGAAGACAATGTTTGAGATCATGGAAGACAACAACCAGAACGCGGTTATCAAGGTGATCGGTGTCGGTGGCGGCGGCGGCAACGCTGTGCGGCATATGGCGAGCTGCGGTATCGACGGCGTGGACTTTATCTGCGCCAATACGGACCGGCAGGCGCTGCTGAATGCAGAGGTCAAGACAACGCTGCAGATCGGTTGCAACATCACTAAGGGGCTGGGTGCCGGTGCGCGCCCGGACGTGGGTTATCAGGCCGCAATGGAAGACCGCGACCGCCTGAAAGAATTGATCGAAGGGGCCGACATGCTGTTCATTACGGCGGGCCTGGGCGGCGGCACGGGCACCGGCGCAGCACCGGTTATCGCGCAGGTTGCCAAGGACCTGGGCATTCTGACCGTTGCCGTGGTGACCAAGCCCTTCGATATGGAGGGCAACAAGCGCATGGGCATCGCCGACGACGGGCTGGTTGAGTTGTCGAAGTACGTCGATTCGCTGATCACCATTCCGAACCAGAAGCTGCTGCATGTGCTGGGCGCGGAGGTGACCTTGCTGGACGCGTTCCGGGCGGCGAACGAGGTGCTGCAGGGTGCGGTGCAGGGTATCGCCGAACTGATTACGCGCCCCGGCCTGATCAACGTCGATTTTGCCGACGTATGCACGGTAATGTCCGAAATGGGTATGGCCATGATGGGCAGCGGTGTCGCAGCGGGCGAGGACCGGGCCAGGGAAGCGGCCGAGGCCGCGGTTTCCAGTCCGCTGCTCGAAGACATTAACCTGGCAGGCGCCAACGGCATCCTGGTGAACGTAACCGCCGGGCAGGATTTGTCGCTCGGCGAGTTCGACACCATCGGCGATACCGTGAAGGACTTCGCCTCCGACGAAGCGACCGTAGTGGTCGGCACGGTCATCGATCCCGACATGAGCAACACCATCCGGGTCACCGTGGTGGCGACAGGTCTGGGCAAGTCGGTTGCGGGCGCTGGTCCGATTGGCCTGGTGAAGTCCGGCAGCGGGCTGGCGGCCGACGGCCGGCGACGTCCGGCAGAAACACCGGCCGAGGCTGAGGCCGAGGCCCGCGCAGTGGGTGGGGAGAAGCGGCCTTCATGGGACAGCTACGAGACCCCTCCGGGTATTCGCAACCGCGCCCAGCAAGCGGTCGGCCATGACGTCGTCGAAGACCAGGAAAATCTTGATTTACTTGATATTCCTGCGTTTTTGCGACGGCAGGCTGACTGAAATCTGGGCATTGTTGTGTTGCGGCCTGTCGGGCGGCTGTGGTAGCGTGCGCTCCTGCAGCTGCGCGATTGTCGAGTAGGCCGTTAAAAATATATTATAGGCAATCACTTAAGAGCAGCTTCTAGGAATAGGTTAAGGTTTTTTGGCAAGTAGGCAGATTCCGGTCAGGGTCGCCGGGGCTGTTATTCAGCGTCGCGTCCGTACGTGACATAATGTGCGGGCTAAGCTCTGACCAGTTGCGCCGCGTCTCTATGTTTATGGGTCTATGTTTAAACAACGAACACTGAAAAACGCGATACGTGCGACCGGTGTGGGTCTCCACACCGGTGAAAAAGTGTTTATGACGCTGCGCCCGGCTGCCGAAAACACCGGCATCGTGTTCCGTCGAGTCGACCTGGACCCTCCGGTGGACGTGCCGGCCGACTACAGCCTGGTCGGCGAGACGATGCTGGGCACAACGCTGCTTAAAGGTGATGTCAAGGTTGCGACGGTTGAGCACCTGCTGTCGGCAATCGCGGGTCTGGGTATCGACAACGCCTATGTCGACCTGAGCGCTGCGGAGGTCCCGATAATGGACGGCAGCGCCGCCCCGTTTGTGTTTCTGCTGCAGTCGGCAGGTATCGTCGAGCAGAATGCGCCCAAGCGGTTTATTCGCGTGTGCGAGACGGTGCGCGTCGAGAGCGGCGACAAATGGGCGGAGTTCAAGCCGCATGAGGGGTTCCGCGTCAACTTCAATATCGATTTCGACCACCCGGTGTTTCGCAAGCACCTGCAGGCTTCGTCAATCGACTTTTCGACCACCACATTTTTGCGCGAGGTCAGTCGGGCGCGTACCTTCGGGTTTCTGCGCGATATCGAAATGCTGCGCGCAAACCGCCTTGCACTGGGCGGCAGCATTGACAATGCTGTGGTGCTGGACGATTTCCGCGTCCTGAATGAAGACGGGCTGCGGTACGAGGACGAATTTGTGCGCCACAAGATCCTTGACGCGATTGGCGACCTGTACCTCGCCGGCTGCGGTATCCTGGCCGAATACACGGGCCACAAATCGGGCCACGAGCTGAATAATCTGCTGCTGCGCGAGCTGATGGCGCGCGCTGATGCCTGGGACACGGTCGTCTACGAGGGCGGCGAGCCGGCTCCGGTGTCCTTCAGGCCAGCGGTCAGCCCTGTCTGAGCGCAGGGCGCTGCTCGCCTTAGCCCGCCACTTTGACTTTCACTCGGTGGGCCTGGCTGCCGAAATCTCCCGCCAGCTGCAATAGCCGGGGCGTCTCAAAGCGCAGGCGTGCGGCCCACTCCGGGCTCGCGGCCGTGACCACCAGGGTATCGTCAGCACGCACGTTGCAGTGCACGAACCCGCCACCGAGTTCCGGCGGCAGGTGATTGCGCAGATGCGCGCTCAGGTCCGACCGCTGTTCGGCCTGTCGGGCCAGCAACCCGAGCTTGGAGTCACCGTCGGTGACAAATTCAGACAATGACTTAGGGCGATTATTTGACATATTTTCTAACCGAAATGTCGAGATTCGTGACCCGTTCCTTGTTGCGGTGCGGGTTTCTGACTATCCTGCTTCGACGATAAAGGCAAACGTGCTGAAAAGCACGGACGCAAAACCACCGATCTAAGGGAGTTTCCTATGACAGCGGGGTTGCCGGAGATTTGGGCAAACAGTTGGGCAAACAGCACGTCGGGCAGCGGAGTTGGGCGCGGGGTTCGACGCCACCAGCCAGTATTGAAAACGTTGAGCGACGGCCAATGTAGCCGTGCGCCGATTGTTGTGTGCGAGGATATGCAAGCGGTATGAAACTGATCGTAGTCAGCGATGGCGCGCGCGCGGCGCGGTCTTTTGATGTGGCCGCGGGCGCGGTCATCGCGCTGCTGCTCGGCGCCGCCCTCATGCTGCTGGCGGCGGTTTACGGTGGCCTCGGCGTGGGCGATGCCCGCCGCGCGGCCGATCCCCCTGATCTGCAGTTGCTCCGGGCCGACATCGAACGTCAGGATGGCGAACTGCGGGCGCTGCGCTCGTCTGCCGACGACCACATTAACGCGCTGGCGCTGCGCATGGGTGAACTCAATGCGCATGTAATCCGGCTCAACGCGCTGGGCACCCGATTGACCGGTATGGCTGATCTTGAAGATGGCGAATTCGATTTTGCGAACGCGCCGGCTTTGGGTGGTCCCGTCGATGCCGAGCCCGGTTCTCCGGGTACGGCTGCGGGGCGCCTGCCCGATCTGCTGGCCGAGATCAGCACAATGGAAACCGCACTCGACGCCCAGCGGCAGCAGCTGACGGCGCTGGAAGGCCTGCTGCTTGACCGAAAAATCTCCGACCGGGCATACCCCCGCGGGCGGCCGGTCAAGGCGGGCTGGCTGTCGTCGTATTTCGGCAAGCGGGCCGATCCGCTGTCCGGGAAATCCTCCTGGCACCGCGGCGTGGATTTTGCCGGTCAGCACGGTGACCCGGTGATTGCGGTGAGCGACGGCGTGGTCAGTTTCGCGGGGGATCGCAGTGGTTACGGCAATCTGGTGGAGATTCGCCACGGCAACGGCTATGTCACCCGCTATGCGCATAATCAGGAAAATCTCGTTGCGGTGGGCGACACCGTGCAGCAGGGGCAAACGATTGCGCTGCTCGGCTCGACCGGGCGTTCCACCGGCCCGCACGTGCATTTCGAAGTGCATCGCAACGGTCAGGCGGTCGATCCCGCCAAGTACGTTCGCAGCCGCTGATTGGCGTGCCGCTCGGCCGGCAGCGACCATCACCGCGATTCCGCGCAGATTCGGCGTTTATCCGGCCGCCACAAACCCTTAAAATGCAGCCTCTCTGCAGTGCGCTGTGTCTTGCCGTGCTCTGCACAAACGGTTTTTTGCCGCGCATGCGGATACAGATGAGCGTTCGCTCAGGTACTAGTTGAATGGCCAATTTTTTCACCCGGCTCTTTGGTAGCAGTAACCAGCGCACGCTGAAGCGCTATCAAAAGGTCGTGGCAGCTGCGAACGGATATGCCGAGGCCTTTCAGCAACTAGGCGACGAGGACCTGCGGGCAAAAACGGCCGATTTCCGCGCGCGGCTGGGGGCCGGCGAGGCGCTCGACGACCTGCTCCCGGAGGCGTTTGCGGCCGTCCGGGAAGCCGGTCGTCGCACCCTGGGGCTGCGTCATTTTGACGAGCAGCTGCTTGGTGGTCTGGCGCTGCATGAAGGCAAAATCGCGGAAATGCGCACGGGTGAAGGCAAGACCCTGGTAGCCACGCTGCCCGCGTACACTAATGCGCTGACCGGCGACAGCGTTCACGTGGTTACCGTAAACGACTATCTCGCGGCACGCGATGCGCAGTGGATGGGGCCGGTTTACGAGTTTCTTGGCATGACGGTGGGCGTGATTGCAGCCGGACAGAGCAAAGCCGAAAAGCAGGCCGCCTATCAGTGCGACATCGTGTATGGCACCAACAACGAGTTCGGCTTTGACTATCTGCGCGACAATCTGGAATACCGGCAGGATGGCCAGGTTCAGCGCGAGCTGGCCTACGCCATCATTGACGAGGTCGACTCAATACTGATCGACGAAGCCCGCACCCCGCTCATTATTTCCGGGCCGTCGGAAGAGAGTACCGAGTTGTACCTGCGCATCAACAAGCTGGTTCCGCAGCTGCAGGTGCAGGGCGGCGACGACAGCGCGGCCCGCAACCGGGAAATTGCTGCCAGCAAGGTGCTCGCCATGGATGCCGAGGGTCGCGAGCTGGGTAAGATGCCGCTCGGCGAGGCCGTGGCTGCGGCTGAAGAGGCCGGGTGTGATCTGGTCGAGCTCGAGCAGAACGCCAGCACGCCACGTTGCCGCTTCGAGAAGCCGGGGGATTTCACGGTAGACGAGAAGAGCAAGCAGGCCTATCTGACTGAGAGCGGCCACGACAAGGTCGAAAGGCTGCTGCAGCGCGAGGGCATTCTGGCCGAGGGCGGCAGCCTGTACGATGCCGCCAATATTCGCCTGATGCATCATCTGACGGCCGCTATGCGGGCGCATGCGCTGTTCGGCAAAGATGTGGACTACATCGTCAAGGACGGCGAGATTGTGATCGTTGACGAGTTCACCGGGCGTACCATGCCGGGCCGCCGCTGGTCCGATGGTTTGCATCAGGCGGTCGAGGCCAAAGAAGGTGTGAGCGTCAAGGAAGAAAACCAGACGGTTGCCTCCATTACTTTCCAGAACTACTTTCGCATGTACCGCAAGCTGTCCGGCATGACCGGTACCGCGGACACCGAGGCTTTCGAGTTCCAGACCATTTATGGGCTGGAAGTCGTCGTCCTGCCGACGCACCGGCCGATGATCCGTGACGACCAGTCGGATCTGGTGTATCTGACCCAGGCCGATAAATTTCAGGCGATTATCGAAGACATCGAAGACTGCGTAGAGCGCGAGCAGCCTGTGCTGGTTGGCACGACATCAATCGAGACCTCCGAGTTGCTGTCCCGCGAACTGAACAAGCACGGCATCCGCCATGAGGTGCTGAACGCCAAGCAGCATGAGCGCGAGGCCACGATTGTCGCCGAAGCCGGCCGTCCGCGGGCCATCACGATTGCTACCAACATGGCTGGTCGCGGCACGGATATTGTGCTGGGCGGCAGCCTCGAGGCCGAGCTCGCCGAGCTCGACGGTGCGGACGAAGCGGCCGTTGCCGCGCACCGCGAAGACTGGGAAGAGCGGCATCGCCGCGTACTGGAGGCCGGCGGGCTGCACATCATCGGCACCGAGAGGCACGAGTCGAGGCGGGTCGACAACCAGCTGCGGGGCCGTGCCGGGCGGCAGGGCGACCCGGGCTCCAGCCGTTTCTACCTGTCGATGGAAGATAATCTGATGCGCATCTTCGGCGACCCGGAGCGCACCAAGTCATTGCTGTCGCGGGTGGGTATGCGCGAGGGTGAGGCGATTGAGAGCGGCCTGCTGACCCGGCAAATCGAGCGTGCCCAGCGCAAAGTGGAAGCCCACAACTTCGATGCCCGCAAGCAGCTGCTCGAATACGATGATGTGGCGAACGATCAGCGCACCGTGATCTACCAGCAGCGCAACGAGTTGATGGAAGCCGACGATATCGGTGACGCGATCGCGGGCATTCGCGAGGAAGTGCTGGACACCGTTATCAGCGAATATATTCCGCCGCAGAGCATGGAAGAGCAATGGGACGTGCCGGGCTTGATGCAGGTGCTCGACCGCGAGTTTGGTGCCGAGCTCGATGTTTCGGGCTGGCTGGCCGAGGACGAGTCGCTCAGCGAAGAGTCGCTGCGCGAACGTATTGCGGCGGCGGTGGCTGAGGCATACGAAGCAAAGGCGGCGGCAGTGGGTGAGCCGCTGATGCGCGCCATCGAAAAGGAATACATGCTCAAGTTCCTCGACATGCACTGGCGCGAGCACCTGGGCGCACTGGATTACCTGCGTCAGGGTATCGGGCTGCGCAGCTACGCGCAGAAAAACCCGAAGCAGGAGTACAAGCGCGAAGCCTTCGAGATGTTCGGCGCGATGCTGGATCGCGTGAAGTACGAATTGATCAGTTTTCTCTCGCAGGTTCGAGTGCGCGGCGAAGAAGATGTGCAGGCCGCCCGCGAGCGCGCAGCCTCGGGCGAGATGGAGTTCCAGCATGCGGAAGCGCCGGCATTGGCGGGCGCTGCCCCCGCTCCGGTGGCCAGACCTCCCCAGGCCCCGGCCCGTGGCCCGGTCGCGCAGCCTGAGTCCGCCGAGCCGGCAACGCCGTTTGTGCGCGAGGTGCCCAAAGTCGGGCGCAACGAAGTGTGTCCGTGCGGTTCGGGCAAGAAGTACAAGCACTGTCACGGCAAACTGGGCTGACGACCGCGGCCACCAGCGAGGCACCGGCCCAGCAGGTGGCGGTGGGGGTGCTCGGTAACGCGGCCGGGCAGGTGCTGATCAGCCAGCGCCCTGCCGGAAAAGCGCTGGCGGGTGCCTGGGAGTTTCCGGGCGGCAAGCTCCTGGAGGGCGAAGCGCCGCTGGCCGCGCTGCGCCGCGAGCTGCGTGAAGAGCTGGACATCGAGCTGCGGCTCGCCCGCCACCTGGTCACTTATACTCACGGGACAGCCGATGCGCGCCTTCAGCTATACGTCTGGCGCGTGCTCGTCTGGTCGGGTACGCCCCGCGGGGCCGAAGGCCAAACGCTGCGCTGGCTGTCGGCCGGCGAGCTGCTCGATGCCGGGCTGCTGGGTGCCGATGCGCCGATTGTCGCGGCGCTCGAGCGGCCGGCGGCTGTGATGCAGCTGGACTGGGAGCGCTGCTGGGAAGCGATGACCGGTTAGAAACGTCCTAGCAGACGGTGAGCTGAAACTCGATATCCAGTGCGGTTTGTGCCGGCCGTGGCTCGCCGGTTTGCCAGTGCATCAGCCGCACCGAGAAGCGGTGTTGCCCGCCGCTGACTTCGGGGAACAGGTCAGCATTGTCCGGCAGCTCGATGCGAATCAGGCCGTTCAGCGTTTCACGGCCCATCGAATGCTGATAAACACCGCCCGTCGCTTTGCGCTGGACTGGCTGCCTGCTGTTGCGCACCAGCCAGAGTAAACCCATGACCGCTTCGCACAGTGGCCGCACGACTTCGATCCACACCCCCATGTCGCCGGAGCGCCGCGTAAAGTCCTGCCGCAGCCAGTGCGTGTATTCCGGTATGTCGAACGCGCAGGTACCGCCCGGGATGCTGCTGCGATGCTTGATCGCGTTCAGAAACTCGTTGTCGCGCAGCGGCTGCAGGTACTTGGGGCCGACGGCGCTCAGCGCGGCACGCAGTGCCTGCAGGTTACGCGTCACACCGTGCAACCGTTCAGTATCGACATCGTCCGTCTGCTGCAGCCGCTCGAGCATGAACAGCTGTCGCTCAAGCTCCTTGAGTACTTCGCCGCGGACGTCGCCGCGCGACAGAATCGAAAAAATGTCGAGGAGGCTGCTGACCGCGTTGCGGCTGGACCAGGACGAGTCACGCTCGGCCTGATAAAGCATCTGGTTAAACAAAAACTCCAGTCGCAGAAAGGTGCGCATCCGCTCATTGAGAGGCTGCTCATAAACCGGCCGGGTAGTGGCCGAAGAAACGTAGTCGGCGGCTTTTGCCGCTTCGCTCATGTAAGGACCCCACGCGAGAACACGCGTCTGCAGCAGACGCCCCTGATCGCACCGATTGTGCGCCAGCCGGGGGGTGACCGCAAATGCCGGCGCGGAGCGCCGGCTCAGCGCGCCGGGCCTGCCGCCGCCAGTTTGCAGTAGCGGGTGTGTAGCTGCGCGACCTCGGCGGCAAGGCTGGCCAGCGTTCCTGTGTTATTGATGACGTCATCCGCCTGCTGCAGCCGTTCCTCGCGCGTGGCCTGGCTTGCCAGCATGCGGCGAGCGTCTGCCTCGCTGAGTGCATCGCGCGCGACCAGACGTTCCACCTGTATCGCTTCGGGGCAGTCGATCACCAGCACGCGGTTCACGAGCGTGGCAAAGTTTGTTTCGATCAGGAGCGGCACGACGACGACCTGATAGGCGGACGGCTCGGCATGTCCGGCGGGCTCCGGCGCGGCCATGAGTTCGACCGTGCGGGCTCTGATCAGCGGGTGCAGCAGCTCGTCGAGGTCGCGCCTGGCCAACGGATCCGCAAACACGAGCGCGCGCAGCGCGCGGCGGTCCAACTCGCCCCGGGGGCTAAGCAGGTGTTCCCCAAAGCGCTTGACCACGGCAGTCAGGCCGGTCGAGCCCGGCTGCACCACTTCGCGCGCAATCACGTCAGTGTCAATTAACCGGACCCCGTGCTCCGCGAACAGCTGCGCCGCGGCCGACTTGCCGCTGGCGATACCCCCGGTCAGCCCGACGCTAAACACTCAGGCCAGACCGCTGTAGCTCATATACGCGTCGACCAGCTGTCGTCCCCACAGCATCGCGATAAAGCCCGCCGCCGCCAGATACGGGCCAAACGGTATCGGGATCTGCCGGTCGCGGCCGAGTATGACGATCATCGCGATCCCGGCGACCGCGCCGACCGTGGCCGACAACATGATGATCACCGGCAGCATCGCGTAGCCGGTCCAGGCCCCCAGCGCAGCCAGCAGCTTGAAATCGCCATAGCCCATGCCTTCCTTGCCGGTCACCAGTCTGAACAGATGATAGACGCTCCACAGGCTGAGATAGCCGCCGATGGCACCGAACACACTGGCTGACAGCGCCGGCAGCGGCAGCGCTGCGGTAAGCAGCGGCAGGCTATTCAGCGCGCTCAGGCCGAGGCCAGCCCACAGCAGGGGGTAGGTCAAATCGTCGGGCAGCAGCTGATGGTCGAGGTCGATAAAAGTGAGCGCAATCAGGCACCAGATAAAAGGCAGCACGACCCAGCCGGCTGGATTCCAGCCGTAGTGCCAGATCACCACGGCGGACAGCACTCCGCTAAGCAGCTCGATGGCAGGGTAGCGCGCGGGGATGGCGGCGCCGCAGGCCGCGCAGCGACCACGCAGCAGCAACCAGCTTAGCAGCGGAATATTCTGCAGGGCCGTAATCGGCGCACTGCATGCCGGGCAGCTGGAGCGCGGTACCAGCAGATTGAACGGGGCGTCAGCTTCAGGCGGCGGTTCGGCTGAC
>JGI12048J13642_10503656_pt1 | contig 11838 bp, 8 predicted proteins | sample ElkSlonscriptome_16_FD_13642 | JGI IMG/M metagenome (IMG submission 13642) | reverse complement strand
CTCGAGCCGGCCGGACTGGCTTGGCTCGGAAGCCTCTGGTACGCGACGCCTGCGGAGCAATTCAAGGTCGGGCTCAGCGGCGTCGCCACGCAACTGGAGTTCGACGCCGCGCCAGGCGGTCTGCTTGGCGCCGGGACCATCGACACCATCGATCTGATCGCCTCGGCAGAATATAACGCGCGGGATTGGACGCTGGTCGCCGAATACTCGCGCCAACCGCTCGACTGGGACGACTTTGGCCCCTTCTATCCCTTCGATAGCAACGTCATCGAGGGCTATTACCTGCAGGGCAGCTACCGGCTCCGCCCGGACCTGGAGATCATGGCCCGCTACGAGGAGGGCTTCGCTGACCGTTCCGATCGCAGCGGACGGAAATCGTCGGCGTTGACCGGCGGTCTCACGCCGCGTTACGACTTCTTCTCGAAGATCGCCACGCTGGGTCTGCGCTGGGACATCCACCCGAAGGTGATGCTACGCCTGGAGTATCAGCGCCACGACGGGACCTATGCCCTCTCCATTCGCGAGAATCCGGATCCAAGGGAGCTGACGCGTGATTGGGACGTCTTCGCCGCTTCCCTATCGGTTCGCTTCTAGAGAACCGAGCGTGGACACACCCGCGCAGCCGGGGGAGTCGCCGCGCTATCTGAGTCTTCGCTGGAAGTCGCTGATCGCGCTCAGTCTCGCGCTGGTCGCGGTCAATGCCTCCCTGGCGACCATCGCCAATCTCCAGTTGGTCGCGCAGTTCGAACGCCAGCAAGCGGCGGTGCGCGAACAGCAGGTGCGTCAGCTACGGGCCTTGATCGACGAACGCAACCGGGAGATGTCCAAGCTTGCAAGCCTGGTGCCCCTGCTGGGCAACGGGGAGACAGACGCTGAAGGTCTCAAGGAACAGATCGAACAGGCGCTGGACACCAACGGCGCGCTGCTCGACCTCGAATGGGATATCCGCTCGGCACACTGGGTCGAGCCCGAGGGCGCGACCTCGATGACCTGGCCTGCGACTGCTGCGCCGCTGCCCGAGGCGCTGCTCGCGCAGCTCACGAAGGCGCCGGAAAGCACGCTCGAGACCCTCTTCTGCAATGCCGCCTGCCGTCAGTACCTCGCCACGCCTCTGCTCTGGAAAGGCAGATTCGCCGGCACGCTGGTGCTCGGGCGGTCGCTGGCCGACGCCCTTCTGACCTTCAACGCCCTGACTGGGGCCGAAGTCGCCATCATCTGGCAGGACGCAGCGGGGGGGAGCCCGCTGCTCGATCCGCAGAGCGACAACTACCTGCAGTTCCCGGCGATCACCTATCCGGGTCGAACCCGCCCCATCCTTCGCGCGGCGGCCGAGACCTTAGGTGCAAGCAACCTCCCCGAAGCAGACGAGCAGGTCTCGGTGCAGCACGGCTCCGGCTGGTACGAGATCTTCCGCATCCCGGCGCTGACGCCGGGTATCGACGCGCTGATCCTCAACGACATCAGCGCGCAACGCGTCGCGATCCGCGCCGCCACGACTGGCAGCGTCGCGTTGGGAATCGTCGGCCTGTTCCTGTCCGGCGGCCTGCTTCTCGTCATCATGAGAGGCCCCCTGTACCGACTCCGCGACCTGGCCTCCGTGCTCCCCTTGTTGGCGGAGAATCGCTTCGCCGACCTGCGCCACCAACTCCCGAGCCGCGGCGAGACCTTGATGCCGCGCGATGAAATCGACCTGATGACGGCGACCGTCGGAAGCCTGACCGACCGCATGGACCTGCTGCAACGCGACCGCGAGCAGGTTGAAGAACGCCTGATCTGGCTCGCCGATCACGACCCGCTGACGCAGCTGTTCAACCGCCGTCGCTTCAACGAAGACTTCGAGCAGATCCTCGACCGCGCCGTGCGCTTCGGCCACCAGGGCGCGCTGTTCTTCTTCGATCTCGATCAGTTCAAAGACGTCAACGATCTCAGCGGTCACCGCATCGGCGACACCCTGCTGCAGCGCGTCGCCGAGCAACTGCGCCAGGCAACCCAGCAGAGCGACCTGCTCGCACGGCTCGGCGGTGACGAGTTCGCCCTGGTGATACCGGTCGCGACCGAGCAGGCGGCCCTCACCAACGCCGCTGCGCTGCAAAAGGCGATCCGCTCGATCAGTCTGCAGGAACGCGGCCGCCGCCATCGCGTCTCGGCCAGCATCGGCATCGTGATGTTCCCCGATCAGGGCAGCGACGTCGGTCTCCTGATGGCCAATGCAGACCTAGCGATGTATCAGGCGAAAGAGAAAGGGCCTGGTCGCTCGTACCTCTTCTCGGAGAAGGACCAAGGCAAGGAGCAACTGGACGCCCGGGTCGTCTGGCGCGAGAAGATCACCCAGGCCCTGCAACAGGACCATTTCGAGCTCTACGCCCAACCGGTCTTCGAGATCGCCACCGGCAAGCTCCGCCACCAAGAGGTGCTGCTGCGGATGCGCGATGCGCAGGGTCAAGTCGTCAGCCCGCAGCGCTTCATTCCGGTCGCAGAGCGAACCGGTCAGATCCAGTCGATCGACCGTTGGGTCGTCGCAAGCAGCCTCGCCGCGATGCAAGCCTCGCCCGACTTGCGCCTGTCGATCAACCTCTCGGCCAGCGCGATGGAGAGTGCCGAACTCTTGGCCGACTTGAAGCAGCTATTGCAGCAGTATCAGGTCAGCGGGGAACGCATCACCTTCGAGGTGACCGAGACGGCAGCCATCAACGGCCTCCTCAATGCAACCCGCCTGATGCGGGGCATGCAGGACCTCGGCTGTCTCTTCGCCCTCGACGACTTCGGCAGCGGTTACGCCTCTTACGCCTATTTGCGCCAACTGCCAGTCGATGAGATCAAGATCGACGGGGCCTTCGTACGCGATATCGTGGACAACCCGGAAGATCGCATCTTCGTCAAGGCCATCACCGACATGGCGCATGGGATGCGCAAGCGCGTCACGGCTGAGTTCGTCGAGAGCGCCGAGATCCTCGCTATCCTCAACGACCTCGGCGTCGACGACGCACAGGGTTACTACTTGGGCCGACCGGCGCCTCTTGCTGCGGGTCGGGGCGGGCGCGCGGAGCCGCCACCCGGTAGCGGGACGAGCGCGATCTAGCCTCAGACACGGGGCGCGGACGCTATCGGCACGGCCGGCTTCGCGCGCCCACCATCGCGCAGGCCCTGCCCAGCAAGGCTGGGCGATGCGGGCGATGCTCGCCGCCCGACCCGTCGCCCGACTCAGCCTGCCCCGAAGTGCTCGGCGAGATAGTCCAGGATGAGGTTACGCTCCTCAGCCGCCAGCGCGTCCATCCCTTGCTCTTCGACCATCCAGACGAGGGTGTCGTCCCAGCGTTTGCGGCTGAGCCCCTGCTGGGTGACCATGCGGATCGAGTGGCACGCAGTGCAGGCGTAATAAACCTCCTCGCGTCCCGGCCCGGGCGGCAGACCGCCCCAGCCACGCTCCGCGAGCTCGCCGAAGTAGGCGCCGAGGTAATCGAGCATCAGCTCGCGCGCCCAGCGCTCCGGCGCCACCATCCCGTTGTCCGCCACCATCTGATCGAGCAGCTCGGACCAGTCCTCGCGGGAGCGGTGCTTGCCGGTGAATTGCTCGAGCGCATGACAGGCACGACAGGTGAAGTAGACCGCCTCGCGGCCCTCGCCCTCCGGCAGACCGCCGTAGGCGGGGCCCGCCGGCGCCGCGGCGGGCTTCGGCAGGGCCAAGGGCTCGTCACGCAAGGTATTGAGGTAGGCGATCAAATCGGCCCGCTCCTGGGCGGACTTGACGCCGGGAAAGAGCATCCGCGAGTTGTCCACCATCGCACCGGGGTCGAACAGGTAGCGGCTGAGCTTCTCGAAGTCCCAGTCGCCGCCGATCGCCTCGAGGCCCTCGGAGTAGTCGAAGCCGGGCTGGGCGGCCACGGGCCGGCCGACGACGCCCCACAGGTTCGGTCCGACGGTCGCCTCGGCCCCAGGCGCGGCGACATGGCAGGCCTTGCACTGCAGGAAGATCTTCGCTCCCCGCTCGGCATCGGCCTTGGCCAGCCGCGGCGCAATCGGGTCGAGCTTCGTCTCGCCGTGGGCCACCGTTGGAGCTAGGGTGATCAACGCGATCCCAGTGAGCAGCAGGGCACGGCGTGCCCGCCGCGTCGCCTCTCGCGCGACTCCCGTCTCGGTGTCAGGCAGACAATCGCGGCTGGTCATCGCTCAGGCGACCCGCACAGGGATCCGATGCATGGCGTTGTTCAGATACCCCTTCGGATTCCAAGCGATGGCGAAGGGCTGCATGCGCCCCTGATCGTCGGTCGCCCGGGCCCAGACCTCGTAATAGCCGGCCATGGGGAAGCGCACTTGGGCACGGAAGTGCTGCCAGGCATAGTCGTTGACCGGCTCGCTCAGCTCCGCGCGCTGCCAGGTCGCGCCGAAATCGATCGATAGGTCGACCGCAGCGACCCAGTTGTCCCCGGCCCAGGCGTGCCCGCGCACCTCGGTGACCGGCTCCGCGGCGGCGACCTCGACGTTGCTCTGAGGGAAGGTGATCAATGACTTGACCGGCATCGACTCGATGATCTCGAACGCCTCGGTCGGCACCTCCTCGCCCGGCGCCACCGGGTAGCTCGGCACACGATAGGAGCGCCCGGTCATCTTGGTCCCGTCGTGGACCTGATCGCGGATTTGGATCCGCTGCAGCCACTTCTGCGAGCACGACCCCGGCCAGCCTGGGATGACCAGGCGCAGCGGGTAGCCGTTCAACGGGTGGATGGCCGCCCCGTTCTGCTCGAAGGCGATCAGGTTGTAAGGGCTCAGCGCCTTGCTGATCGGCACGCCGCGAGAGATGGGCCGCTTGTCCGGGTCCCCGGAGAGGTGCTCGTCGGCACCGTAATGCGCGGTGTAGACGGCGCTGTCCTTGAGCCCCGCGGCCTCGAGGACATCGGCGAGCCGCACGCCCGTCCACTCCGAGCACGCGACCGCCCCGAGGGTCCACTGATTGCCGCGCGCATTGGGCTCGAAGAAGGCACGGCCGTTGCCGCCACACTCGAGCTGCAGCTGCAGCGTGACGACTTCGAAGCGGTCCTTGAGCTCGTCGATCGACAGCTCGAAGGGCTCCTCGACCTCGCCGTCGACCGTCAGGGTCCACGACGCCGCGTCGACCGCCTTCGGCGGCACGCCGTTGTTGCGGATGAAGTGGCGCGCGGTCGGCGTCACCGCATCGTCGAGGAGGTGCGCCGGGGTTTCGGCGTTGACCGGGCGGTCATTGAGCACCACGAGGCCATCCTTGCCCTCGATGCGGAAGGGCTCCTCGGCCAGCGCCGCCGGTATCATGCCGGCCGGCATGTTGCGATGGAAGGGGATCGCCCCGCCTACCAGCGCCGCCATGGTCGCCAGGCCGGCGTTCTTCAGAAAGCCCCGGCGGTCCGGATTCGGCACCCGGCCGAACAGGATCTGGTCGGCCTTGGTGGGATCTTCCGCATAGAGCTCAAAGACGTTTCTCTCGCGCTTGCCCATGGTGTCCAGTCCTCCCCGATGCGCTTGTGTGTCGGTTGTTGCAGAGCTTGGGTCGCGGGCCATCGTCGAGTCGCTGAGACTCGACCGCCGGCGCAAGCCGCGAGCTGCCGCCTCTACGCGAGGCGCCACACCCCGGTGCAAGGCCGACCGGCACAGTCCCACGAGCAGGCAAAAGTATAGAAGCGATCGCGCGGCGAACAAGTCCCTCTCAACGAGAGGGTCTGGCGCTGGCCCAGGGGTTCGTGCAACGATCAAGGCGCGAGCTGGCCGAACGCCTCAGGCGCCTGAGGGCAGACTCCCGGTAGTGCAGCCGGGGCGTGCACCTTCACATCATCGGGCGCCGCCCCCATTTTCATCGAGATGACGAGCGATCGTCGCTTTTATTGCAAGCTCCGCAACCTGCTCCAGACCGCCGGCCTGGTCGGCGTGCTGGCCGCCCTGCTGACCTACCTGTCTTGGCTGCTTGGCGGGCCGGTCTTCGCCCTCACCGGTCTGCTCGTTGTCGTCCTGCTCTCGCTATTCGGCCCCCAGGCCTCGCCGCGACTGGTGATGTCGCTCTACCGCGGCCGCTACCTCGCGCCTGCCGAGGCGCCACTCGTCTATCGGCTGCTCGAAGCGCTCGCGCGCCGCGCCGCACTCGAGCATGTCCCGCGCCTCTACTACATCCCGGCGGCAACACTCCTTGCCTTCGCGACCGGACGCCGCAGCGAGTCGGTCATCGCGGTCTCCGATGGGCTGCTGCGGCGCCTCGATCAGCGCGAGCTGACCGGTGTGCTGGCGCACGAGGTCGGCCACATCGCCAACGACGACCGCGGGACCGTTTCTGGCCTTGAAGGAGCGCCCTTCCTCAAGCCTTTGGCAGCAGTGCCGGCACGCCGAAGAGGTAGGGATGCAGGAAGACGAACAGGGCGTAGAGCGCAATGCCGCCGCCGGCCCCGGCCAGGTCGCCGAGCATCGACTTGTAACCGCTCGCCTTCTGCGCCCCGCGCAGATTCGCCGAGATCATCGCAACGGGACAGTAGACGGCGAAGCTGCCGAACAGGATCATCGAGGCGAGATCGCCATTCCCGAGTAGATGGGCCAGTCCCCACAGGAACACGCCCCAGAGCATCGGATGACGCGTAAAGCGGTGGACATTGCTCGGCACGTAGGCCAGCACGAGCAACATGAAGGCGGGTAGCATGAGGCCGGGCGCCAAGCTCTTGGTCAGCTCGGACGGCTCCCAGACCGGCACGACCGGCGCCTGAGCCATGCCGACCCCGGCCAGCACCAGGCCACCGAGCGCGATGACCGAGTAGACGCCCTGGAAGGGCATCTCGCCCAGGCGATCGTGTAAGGTCCGATAGAGTGGCGGGACGCTCGGCAAGAGATGGACGGCGAAGAAGAGCACCAATCCCAGGATCAGCAGAGTCATAGATCAAAAAACCCCCGTAATCAGGCGACAAAAACGACACCAATGTTGCAGTTTCGGAACCGAATCGCGATCGAATGATCCAGACCGCTTGGTCTCAGAACCGCCCGGCACAGACCGCCCGGGCGCGACCGTGTCTGCCACTGGCGAGCGCCAGCCGGGCATTTTACCTGGCCAGCGGCGTACGGAGCGACGGCAGCTGGCGCAGCCGAAAGACGCCCGGCCGCAAAGCGCGCCCCCGAGGTCGTTGCGAACCTGCGCGAAGCCAAGGGCCCGGCCTCCTCGGCCGCGGGACGGCTCGAGCCGAGCGCCCCTGTGCGTTCGCCCGGCAAAGGCGCCGCTGACGCATGGCTTCAGCCTGGACACCGCAGACGCGCCCCGACTACGCCGGGGGAAGCCTCGTCAACCTGATGAGCTCGCTGATCGAGGCGCGCGGCGGAACACCGGACTGCGCCGCCCTGCGCGCCCTCCCTCCAGGCGAGATCGCGAGTGTGACCAACCTGGTGCTGCTGGTCGTCGACGGGCTCGGCGCCGATTGGCTCGCCCGGCACGCCCCGCAGGGCCTGCTCGGGCGCCACCAACGCGCCGCGATCACGTCTGTCTTCCCGCCGACGACGGCGGCGGCGATCCCGACCTTTCTCACCGGGGCCGCGCCGGCCCGGCATGGCCTCACGGGCTGGTTCACCTACCTGCGCGAGCTCGGGTGCGTGATGACGGTCCTGCCCGGACGGCCGCGCTATGGCGGCGTTGGTTACCGTGGCGCCGGTGTCGACACCGAACGGCTGTTTGCGCTGCCGACCGTCTTTGAGCGGATCCGCGCACGCGGCCTCGCCGTCGCGCCCGCCCACATCGCCTACTCGGATTTCAATCGTGCCATGAGCCGCGGGGCAGAGGTCAGGCCCTTCGAGACGCTGCAACAGGCGTTCCGCCAGACCCTGCGGCTCGTGCGTCGGGCGCGCACGCGCCAGTACCTCTATGTCTACTGGCCCGACCTCGATCGCATCGGCCACGAGCAGGGTATCGAAAGCGCCGCCGCGATCGCGCACCTGCACGAGATCGAGCGCGCCATCGGCGACTTCATCTCCGGTGCGGCAGGCACTGATACCCTGCTCGTCGTCACCGCCGATCACGGGCAACGCGACACGCGGCCCGGAGACCGGATCGACCTGAGCGACCACCCCGATATCGCCGATTGCCTGAGCCTGCCGCTGTGCGGCGAGCCACGCACCGCCTACTGCTACCTGCGCCCAAGCCGCGCCGCCGAATTCCCCGCCCTGTGCCGGGAGCGCTTGGGCGATGCGGCGGAGGTCGTCCCAAGCCAGGAACTGATCGAGGCGGGGCTCTTCGGTCCCGGCCCTGTGCACCCGCGGTTGCACGAGCGTGTCGGCGACTGCACGCTGGTGATGCGCGACGGCTACGTCATTGGCGACCGGCTCGCCTCCGAGAAGCCGCACACACAGATCGGCGTGCACGGCGGCCTCAGCACTGCCGAGTTGCGGGTTCCCCTTTGTGTGCTGAGATCCTGAGCGCGGCGGTTGTCGACGCCGCAATCGGCACACGCCCTACACCGGTCCCGCCGCGCGGACCGATGCTCTCGCGTACCGGCCGGCGAGGCCTTTTTCCCTTACTCTTTGGCCCCTATTATGCGAACACAGACGCCGATAAGGGATCGGAACGCGCAGTCGCCCCGGTGGCCGTTCGGCCCCGGAGCCTGCTGCCGATGACCCCAGCCTCTCACCAAGGACAACCATGACCGCTCCGAGACACGCCTCGCGCCGCAATTTGACCCTGCTGCCCGTCCTCGCCCTGTTCGTTGGCCGCGCCGCGGCGGCGCCGCCGCCGACGGTCGACCAGGTCGATGTCGAGCGCTACCTCGGGCGTTGGTACGAGATCGCCCTGCTACCGAACATGTTCCAGGGCGGCTGTGCCCGCAACACCAACGCCACTTACGGTCTGCGCGACGACGGCCTGATTTCGGTCACCAACCGCTGCACCACGAAAGGCGGCGATACGGTCTCGATCACCGGTGTCGCCAAGCCCCAGGATCCGGCACGCAACGCCAAGCTCAAGGTGAGCTTCTTCAGCCTGTTCGGGATTCAGTTCTTCCTCGGCGACTATTGGGTTATGGAGGTCGGCGAAGACTACGATTACGCCCTGGTCGGCCACCCGACGCGCAAATGGGGCTGGATCCTAGCCCGCGAACCCCATCCGCCAGAGGAACGGATCCAGGCCTGGCTCGAGAAGATGGCCGATTTCGGCTATGACCCGGACAAGTTCGTCCGCACACCACAGACCTAGGTGCGACTTGACCGCACCGGCCGCCGCGCTTGGGGACGCCGGAGCGGGGCCTGGCCGGGGACGATTGGAATCCCCACAGGCTGTCCAAACATTAGCCGACGTTGATCGCCAGCCACCCCAGCCAACCAGGATATTCGTGACATGGGAAAGAGGATTGCCGTCATCGGAAGCGGCATTGCCGGCCTCGCTGCGGCCTGGCTCCTGTCCGCGCGTCATCAGGTGACCTTGATCGAGCGCAACACTTACATCGGTGGTCATACGAATACCATCGATGTCGACGAGGACGGCGAAAAGGTGCCTGTAGACACCGGCTTCATCGTCTACAACGAGCGCAACTATCCGCTGCTGACCCGTCTCTTCAAGCGGCTTGGCGTGGCGACGCGCGAGACGGATATGTCCTTCGCCGCCTCGGTCGGGCCCTGGACCCTCGAGTATGCCGGCAGCGACCTGAATACGCTCTTCGCACAGCGCCGCAACCTGTTCAGCCCCGCGTTCCTCGGTATGTGCCGGGATATCCTCCGATTCAATTCGCGCTGCAAGTCCTTGCTGACCGCACAGGGTTTTGGCGATGAGACCCTCGGCGAATTCCTCGATCGCGAACGACTCGGCGCCGCCTTCCGCGACCACTACCTGCTGCCCATGGCCGCGTCGATCTGGTCCTGCCCGAAGGACACGATGATGCAGTTCCCGGCCGCCAGCCTGGCGCGGTTCTACGCCAATCACGGCCTGCTCAACCTGGTCGAGCGGCCCCAGTGGAAGACGGTCACCGGCGGCAGCCAGCAGTATGTCCAGCGGATGCTGAGCGACATGGGTACGCACCGTGTGATTCGGGGCGACGGGGCCAAAGCGGTCACCCGCGCCGAGCAGGGCGTCGCGGTGCAGCTCCACTCGGGTCAGGAGGAAGGGTTCGACGCCGCCGTGCTCGCCTGCCACGGCGATCAGGCCCTAGGGCTCCTGGCGGCCCCGACCGAACCCGAGCGCGAGTTACTCGGGGCCTTCTCCTATCAGCGCAATCAAGTCTACCTGCATACCGATGACTACCTGATGCCCCGTTCGCGGCGCGTCTGGTCGGCCTGGAACCACCTCTCGCGGCATGCCGACGGCGACACGGCGGTCTCCGTCACCTACTGGATGAATCGCCTCCAAGGCTTGGCCAGCCAGCAGGATTACTTCGTGAGCCTGAACCCTTTCGCCGGCCCGCGCCCCGACCGCACGCTGACCAGCCTGGTCTACGAGCATCCGGTGTTCGACCAGGGCGCCATGGCCGCCCAGGAGCGGCTGCACGAGATCCAGGGGCGCGATCGCATCTGGTACTGCGGCAGCTATTTCGGCTACGGCTTTCACGAAGACGCGCTGCGCGCGGCCGTCGCCGTGGCCGACGACCTCGGTGCCGATGTCGGCTGGCTCACCCAGCCAGCCGCCGCCCCAGCCGCGACCACGGCCGCTGAGCCCAGCTTCGTCCAAGTCACCTCGTGAATCATCCCCATCGGCTGTACCTCACGCGGGTCATGCATCGGCGCCTGTTCCCGGTGCAATACCGTTTCGTCTATCGGGTCTTCAGCCTACTGCTCGACCTCGATGCGCTCGAGCAGACGGGAACCCGCTGGCTCTCGATCGGGCGCTTCAATCTGTTCAGTTTCTATCCCGCCGATCACGGGCCCCGCGACGGCTCGCCGCTGCGCCCCTGGATCGACCGGGTGCTCGCAGCGCGCGGCATCGATCTCGACGGCGGTCGAGTCAAGCTGCTCTGTTTTCCGCGTGTGCTCGGCTACGGCTTCAACCCGCTCAGCCTCTGGTATTGCTTCGACCGCAGCGGCGCCCTGCGCGCCATCCTCGCCGAGGTCCACAACACCTTCGGCGAGCAGCATTGCTATCTGCTCGGAGGCGACGGGGCACCGCACCGCGCCGGGCTCACCGATGGCGCCGAAAAGGTCTTCCATGTCTCGCCGCTGATCGGGATGCAGGCCCGGTATCGCTTTCGTCTCGCCGAGCCGGGGGAACGGCTCGCGGTGCTCATCCGCGAATACCAGGACGATCGGTTGATGCTGGTCGCGAGCCAGTCCGGCCAGGGCATTACCCTGAGCGACCAGGCCCTGCTCCGCGCCTTCCGCCGCACGCCGCTGATGACCCTCAAGGTGATCGCCGCGATCCACTGGCAGGCGTTGAAGATCTGGCTCCGCGGGGCACCTTATTTCCCGAAACCTGCGCCACCTGCCCAAGAGATCACCTGATGGCAAAGGATAAGACGCTTGATCTGCCCCGGCCGCTCGGCGGCCACCTCAGCTTCCACCCGCTCTCCAGGGTCCTCAGGCGGTTCGCTGAAGGGTGGCTGCTCCAGGGCATCGTCCGCGTGCGCCTTGGGGCCCAGCTCGTCGCGCTGACCGGTGCCCAGCCCGGCGCGACCGAGGAGCTCGACGTGCGCCGGCCTCTGCGGCTGCTTTGGCGCGCCGCGGTGGGCGGCGACCTCGGCTTCGGCCAGGCCTATGTGGCCGGTGATTGGGACAGCCCCGACCTGCGTGGGCTGCTGTGCCTGCTAGCCGTCAACGAGCCCGGATTCGCCTCGCTGGAGGGCGGCGCGCTGCTGCACCGCATCGCCGATCGCCTCCAACACTGGCGCAACCGCAACAGTCGCTCGGGTAGCCGCCGCAACATCGCCTTCCACT
>JGI12048J13642_10174329_pt1 | contig 11839 bp, 11 predicted proteins | sample ElkSlonscriptome_16_FD_13642 | JGI IMG/M metagenome (IMG submission 13642) | reverse complement strand
GGATACCACGGTAGTGTCAAAGATGTGGACCTTCAACTCTACCGAGGAGGTTTTCAGCTGAATAATTTGAAAATTTTTGAAGAGGCCTCTGAAAACCCTCAAGTTCCTTTTGTCGATCTACGCTTTTTGGATTTTTCCATTCAGTGGAAAGCGCTCTTTAATGGAAAATTGGTGGGAGAAGTATATTTAGATACGCTATTAGTAAATTTCACCAAGAGGAAGTCAGAAGCGGACACTCAAGTGGACAGCACCGATTCACGGATAAACCTTCTTAAAGAAATTCAAACGTTCAATCCGATTCAAATAAATATACTTGAGATTACAAACAGTCAGATTTCCTATAAAGATCCCACGACCTCACCAAAAATTGATGTCATTCTCAGCGATCTTCACCTTCGGGCAAAAAATCTAAGGAATGTAGTAGAAAAAGAAGATGAGCTGCCCGCTGATTTCCTTTTAGAATCAACTATGCGAGATAGCGGCACCATTTACATGAAAGCTCAACTGAATTATCTGAACAGTCCTCCGGACTTCGACTATGATTTGAAAATGGAAAAAATTGATATACCACGATTCAATGAGTTTCTGGAAGCCTATGCAAATTTCGATGTGGAGGCAGGACACTTTAACTTCTACTCTGAGGGTAAGGCGAGAAATGGTGAGTTGGAGGGGTATGCAAAACCCTTGATCGAGGGCTTGGAAGTAGCTCCTGCTGACTCATCTGACGGTCTTTTCAAAAAAGCCTATGAAGGATTGATTGAAGTCGGAACTGAACTTTTTGAAAACCAAAAAGAGGATCAGATCGGGACAAAGATTCCTATCTCGGGTTCATTAAAATCGCAGGAGGTCGACATCATGCAGAGCATTTGGAATTTTTTGAAAAATGCATTTCTTAAAGCCTACAAACAGGATATAGAGAGGTCGATCGGAATTGGCTCTACCGGAGAAAATGATAGCTCAGAATGAATTCCAAAGACTTACCTCCTACGCTCATCTACCTTACAGATGAAAAGCCGGGAATCACGCGGAAAAAATACGGCCGTGGTTTTGCCTACTACCACCCGAAAACAGGGCATATTAAAGAGGGTGAAGATTTAATTCGAATAAAAAATTTGGTTATCCCTCCGGCATGGAAAGATGTGTGGATAGCACCGATTGATAATGCACACCTCCAAGCTACCGGCCGAGACACACTTAAAAGAAAGCAGTACCGCTACCACGATTTATGGAGTGAATATTCGACATTTAAAAAATATGAGCATTTGGCTGAGTTTGGTCAAAAGCTGCCTATTATAAGGAAGCGATACACCGAACATCTGAAAAGGGATGACTGGGATTATAAAAAGGTGGCGGCTCTTGCCGCAGCCGTAATGGACACCTTAAACCTAAGGGTAGGAAGCAATTACTATTCGCGTAAGAATCAGACATACGGATTAACGACACTAAGGCGCAAACACCTGAATTTGAAAGAAGACGAACTAAAACTTGACTATATAGGCAAGACGGGAAAAGAGCGCAAATTGAGTTTGGAAAACGAGAAACTGATTAGACTGATAAAAGAGTGCTCTGAATTGCCGGGCTACGAGCTTTTTCGTTTTCAAACCAATGAGGGAATGAGACAATTGAAAAGTGAAGACTTCAATGAATATTTGCGCCTCATCTCACAAGACGACAGTATTTCTGCTAAGGATTTCAGAACGTGGGGTGCTAATGTTCTTTGTTTGGAAAAAGCTAAGGATGCCAAAGAAGCGGCAAAAGATTCCAAAAAAAAAATGGAGAATATCTTGGTGAGCATGGTGGCCAATGAGCTGGGGCACACACTCAATACTTGTAGAACATCCTATCTGAATCCCGATGTTTTAGACTTTGCCACTACGCATGAAATAGAATTGACGGATAAAGAAAATCAGGGAAATTTTTCGAATGCCGAAGCGCTGCTAATGCAAATACTGGAGAAAAGTAAACGTGACTAATCGAAGAAGCGCGTTTAGCGAAAACACAAAAGTGAAACTAAGATTTTCATCTTTGGTCTCATTTTTTCTTTCAGAAATCTCAAAATTCACCTCATGGAAATGGATTTGAAAAAAGTATCGAATACAGTATTTACAAAATTGAAGGGCTGGGCAGAAGCGGGGATAGAACTTCTCCCGAACTTTGCACTCGCTGTAGTAATAATGATAGTAGGCTATCTCGCTGCCAAGTTCATTTCAAAATATAGCGAGAAGTACATCACGAAGCTTTCGAAGAATAAAACCATCGGTTCATTTTTGAGCAAACTCTTGTTTATAGGCGTTTTCGTTTTAGCAGGGGTACTAGCACTGTCCATAATGAATTTAGACAAAACCATCTCGTCAATTTTGGCAGGGCTCGGTATTGTCGGTCTGGCTTTGGGGTTTGCTTTTCAGGATACTGCTGCCAATTTAATGTCAGGAATTTACATTTCCTTCAAGCAACCATTCAAATTAGGTGATATCATAGAAACCACCAATGGTCATATGGGAAAAGTATTAGACATCAATTTAAGGGTAACTAAGCTACAGCTCTTTGATGGCCCCATTGTTTTTGTGCCGAACAAGTATTTATTCCAAGACTATTTCATTAATTACACCGAGGCAGGCAAGCGCCGTTTCAGACTGGATTGTGGGGTGAGTTATGGTGATGATCTGGAAAAAGTAGAGCGCGTAGCTATTGAAGCGTTGGAAGGAATACCGAGTAGGCTCAAATCGGAAGATGTCACTATTCACTGGAAAGAATTTGGATCCAGTTCCATCAATTTTTCCGTAAATGTCTGGATGGAATACGCAAAGAAACATAGCGATTATATCACCACTAGAAATGAATCGATCAAAGCGCTTAAGAAAGCTTTTGACGAAAACGACATAACCATTCCATTCCCGATAAGAACCCTGGATTTTGGCATCAAAGGAGGCGAGCATTTAAGAGATGAATTGGGCGTTTTTGAACAAAATTCGTCGGAATAAAAAGCTATTTCGTTTTTGAAACTAAAAGTTATTGGAATATCTCGATGGCTTTTGGGTTGCGGACTGAAGTCGTCATTAAGAATTGACCTCCTCATTCTACCGAACAAAAAAGCCCTCGCATGGAGCAAGGGCTTAGGCAATTTATTTTATCAAAACTCTATCCCAAGAAATTCATGACTACCGTCACAATCAGGACAATGATAAAAATGTAAAAAAGTATTTTGGCAATCTTTGCAAAGCCGGAAGCGATACCTCCGAAACCTAATATTGCAAATAGTACTGCGAGCACTGCGGCTCCTATTATCCAACCGATCATAGTTTTTTGGTATTGATTTATCTCTATCAATTCAAGAACAATACCAGCCGATAAGCAGCGGTTCGAAAGATCTGTGGAATACAGATAAATCGCGCTTACGCTATAGCTGAGTGCACTTTCAATTAATCAGTATTTAAAGCTTTATGTCAGATAACTGACCATCTCCTTCCCATTATCGGGCAAGGATGTAGAAATAATTCAACACAAATAAGTTCTCTAAGTCGAAGGCTCCATGCGGAAAACAAAATGGAATCATTTTAGCTGTTTTCCCTTCGCATTTCATAACAGATTTAATGAGTCAACAAAAACAAGATTCTTCTCAAAGGTCTTTTAAACTCAAAGACAGTTTTTCCATACTCAAAGAGGCTGCTATCGGGTGGAACGAATCAGAGCCCTTCCGGCTTAGCGCAGTCATCGCTTATTACGCGGTCCTCTCTATGCCGGGCTTGCTGGTTATAATAGTCAACTTATTGGGCTTGATTTGGGGGAATGATGCTATCGAAGGCCGACTGAGCGATCAACTTTCTACCGTTCTGGGACCTGATAGCGCAAAAGCAGTATCCACAATGATTGAAAACTCTCGCACTGAAGATAAGAGTCTGTTCCTTACCATAGTCGGCATCGGGAGTTTAATTTTCGGTGCAACGGGAATATTTTTTCATCTTCAGATTACACTAAACAAGATTTGGTGTTTGAAAATGGATCCCGACGCGAATTGGAAGCGCATTGTCCTTGATCGCATACTCAGCTTCGGTTTTGTACTGGTGCTTGGGTTTATGCTCTTGGTTAGTTTCGTACTAAGTGCCATCCTTACGGCTCTCAGTGATAAGCTTAAAGTAATTTTTTCGGATTTCACGGTCGTCTTGGTGCAGGTGGCAGACGTGGTCATCTCACTCGGTGTGGTAACACTTCTTTTTGCATTGATCTTTAAATATCTACCGCACGCAAAAATCAAATGGAAATCAGTTTGGGTAGGCGCGATACTCACATCAATCCTCTTTGCGCTCGGGCAGTATGCATTGGGATTCTACTTTAGTAAGGCCGAGCCTGGAAGCACATATGGAGCTGCAGGTTCAATTATTCTCATTTTATTATGGACGTCCTACGCATCGCTCATCTTGTTTTTCGGAGCAGAAGTTTCGTACATATTTGCCAAGCGCTATGGACCCGGTGTAAGACCGACCAAAGCAGCGGTAAGAGACAAATCTTCGGTGTAATTTAAATCAATTAATCAGGAATCGGAGCTACCCAATCGAGGTATCAAGAATCAATCTCAGGATGGTCTTCACGCTTAATTAAGGTTCGCCCAAAGGTCATACGGTAGTCAGTGGGAGTCATACCCTGTGATTTGCGAAAGAGCTTAGAAAAGTACCCCCCGTTGCTCAAGCCTATTAGATGAACAATTTCTGATATGCTGTATTCCGTATTCACCAGCATATCTCGTGCTATGCTCATGCGTTCATTTTGAATAAAGCCCCGCACGGTTGTATTGTATAGAAGTTTAAATCCCGCCTGAAGTTTGTTTTCGTTTAAGCCGGTTTTTACGCTCAAAGATAAAATGGAATGATCATCATTTAGGCGATTTCTTATTTCTTCGGCTATCTGCCTGATTTTCGAAAGTTCAGATTGACGAATCAGATTTTGGTTGGGTTTTTCTCGCTTATCATCAGTAAATTGACGAATTTGCTCGGACAATATTTCCAAAGATTTTCCCTGATAGTACATTCGGCGTACCAAACCTTTTTCGGAATAATTACCAATTCCTTCCATCACATCACTTATCATGGCGCTATAATCTCCTTCGTGATAAAACTGTGACTGAGCTGTGGTATCTTCAAATACTTTCCTGAGGTTCTTATTCACTTTTTTCAAATCGCAGGATACTTGCGAAATGTATCGCTTGCGATCTATCTCCAAGCTCCCGACTTCAGTTTCAATACCACCCTTAAATTGAATTTGATGGCCTACGGTGCCTTTGCTCGCTACGATGGCACTTTGAAAGGGGTCCAAATCGTGCGGTTGGTCTGAATCTAAAAAACAGTGTCGTAGATACCCTGATTTGCAATAAAGGAACTTCGCAGGATGCACGTCACTTACGTCAAACTTTATCACCACATCTTCATTAAACTTGCATGCGTAGTAAATTAAACCAATGCCGGATGGAAAGTTGATCCCTCTGATAGTACCGTTTCCGCAATCATCAGGTACCTTCAGGTAGTATACCTGACAATCCTCGGATACAGTAGTTCCGAGTTCGTTTGCCAAATCATTGAGAACATCCTTGAAAGGAAGTGACTTAACGTGAAAAGTATGCATCTGTCAAATTCAACCTAATTGAAACAGCCTAAAAGTAGACTATCTGATTTAATTCGTTGCCGCATTTTCGTCTAAATGTTTCTCCATTTCATAAAATGCCAGATTAACACCTTCAGCCATCAATTCAGCATCAGCGAGGCTCTTTTTAGCTCTTACCAAATCCAAGAACTTGCTTCTCAATGCCAAATCATTTTGTATAAATGTAAAAGCACGATAAGCGCTTTCATGAATGTCCCCATTATTTTCGAGAAACCGCCCTAAGGAATGGGCATGCATTTGAAAGACGTGAAAGACATAGAGAAATCCTATTGCAATCGTTTCCGGGATAGATTTGTAAATATCCGACACCGACGGTACGGGTGGTAAAACATCCAAATCGATTAAGGCTCTCATCAAATCAAAGAGCCTGTTCTCAGAAATAAACACCCATTCAGGATGTATTTCTCTCAGTTTTTCTACACAGCCGTATATCCGATAAACACGAACAATGATCTTGCGTAATTCTGCAAGTTCAACTTTGCCATCAGGTAGTGAGTCGAGCGCCAATAACTCTTCAATAAGTCGCTCACTTTTCTCGGTTTCGCTGCGGAGAAAATCAATAATTTCACCCATTTCCGTTTACTTTACTCAAGTCGATAATAGATGTGTTAAACCGAATAACAATTTATTACAATTTTGTATCAAACTGAGGAATTAAGAGGCAAAACTATTTAGGTTGATTGGCTTTCGATGTTCAAAAAGCAGTTTTTACTAGTCCTATTGACACGATCCTCCAATTAAGAGAAGAGATGATGCTGCGCTCAATCTACCGGGTCAGGTAATCCCGATTGAGCAAAATAACGGTCAATATCGTAGAGACCAAATACACACTTCCACAAACTATCTCCGATCATAAAAGTCAAACTTCGCGGTGCTATGATTTGGCTAAAAGAGTATTAAGACTTTTTCATCTCCTGAGGCATAATTTTTTCAAGGTATTGGAATACCTCAATCACTCAATTATAAAATGACTTGTCTATGAAATCTGCCAGCTATGTCCTGATAGTCTCGGAAAAAAACGAATGCGCTGAAACTATTCAGCAAGTCGGAAAGAAAAGAGTCGGAAAGAACAAGGTGTTCAGAGTGGACGAACCCTCAGCGGCCTTGCCCCTCCTTAATAAAATGGGCTTGGTAAACAGAAAAATTCCGGCCTATATTTTCTTGAGCACCGATATTGAACGCTCTAAAATCAAAGCATTTCTTAATCTCTTGGATAGAGACTATCCTTTCGCTTCTCACGGAAGAGTGGTACTGATCGACGCCAATTTTAAGCTGAACCAATTGATGAGTTTGGCCATAAGTGATTCTGTGGGTCAGTTTATCAATTGTCCCGTATTGCCAATTGAAATCGAATCGGTGCTTAACCAAAGTATTATGCCCGTAGGTATGATGGCCTGATCATTCTATGTTGCGCGTTTCGGTCAAAATGTTTTGAAGAACTCCATGTTTATTCTTGGCCTCTTTCACTGCCCTCTCTATACGAGGTTCTTATCCTTTAAACGTTGATGTTGACGAAGGCAGAAAAAGTCTACTTCCATACTCAGCTTAAGAACAATCTGATCGATTCGCTGTAGTTTTGACCTGTCAACAAAACATTATCATTGAAAAAAATCGGAATTATAGGCTCAGGGGTCGCAGGACTTTCATCGGCAATTCACTTGAAAGCAGCAGGCCATGAAGTGACAATTTTTGAAGCCAACTCTTACCCCGGCGGCAAACTCACCGCCTTCGAACAAGACGGATTCCGCTTTGATGCAGGTCCATCTCTTTTTACCATGCCCCAACTCTTAGATTCACTTTTTGAAGTGGCAGGTAAAAATCCCAGAGACTATTACAATTTTCAAAAGATCGATCCGGGCTGCCATTATTTTTGGGAGGACGGCACCCGATTTTCCGCCGCGAGTAATATTGATTCGTTTTCCGCTCAAGCCGAAAAAACTTTCGGCATCAACCAATCAAAAGTGAAGAAGTATATTGAAGATTCTTTTGAATTGTACGATATCACAGAGGATGTCTTTCTAAAGAACTCACTTCACAAAGCCTCGACTTATTTAAAACTGTCTACACTTCGGTCCTTCGCTCAACTTTATAAAGCACATCTCTTCACTACGATGAATCAGGTGAATGAACGAAAACTCAATCACCCGAAATTGACTCAGTTTTTTAATCGGTACGCAACTTACAACGGGTCCAACCCCTACAGTGCTCCGGGGACGCTGACGGTGGTTCCGACGCTGGAATTTCGCTGGGGTACTTTTTTACCGACTGGCGGAATGCACGAGATTACAAAGTCTCTGGTCCGATTGGCAGAAGACATTGGAGTTAAATTCAACTATTCTGAAAGAGTAGAGGAAATAACGATAAATGAAGCAAAGGCGAGCGGCATATCGACTTCATCGGGTACCTATGCCTTTGATACGGTGGTGAGTAATATGGATGTCATACCCACCTACAAAAAACTCTTGCCAAATCAGCGCATTCCAGGAAAGGTTGAGAGCCAAGAGCGTTCCTCCTCTGCCTTAATTTTTTATTGGGGTATAGATGAGGAGTTCGATGAACTGGGTCTTCACAATATTTTCTGGAGCGAAGATTACCAAAAAGAGTTCTCTCTGCTGTTCGAGAAAAAAGAAATTACTGATGATCCAACCGTTTACATCAACATCACTTCTAAGTACGAAAAAAACGATGCTCCTAAAGGCTCTGAAAATTGGTTTGTTATGGTAAATGCTCCCCATGTGGCCAATCAAGACTGGACCGAAATTGAAAAAAAAACTAAGCAGAATATAGTGCAAAAACTATCGAGAATGTTGGACACCGATATCGAACCTTTGATAAAAACGGAGCGGGTTTTGGATCCGTCGGGAATAGCACAACAGACGTCGAGTCATTTAGGATCGCTCTATGGCACAAGCTCAAATGATCGCTTATCAGCTTTTTTACGCCATCCGAATTTTTCATCTGAAATTAAAAATTTGTACTTCTGCGGGGGTAGTGTACATCCGGGTGGAGGGATTCCATTATGTTTGCTATCAGGAAAGATCGTAGGCGATCTGGCATCATGAGCAAAAGCACCACATTAGAACAATTCAAATCGAAGAAGGCGGGAATCGGAATTCTCATTGTCCTGCATATTGTCGGGGCCTTAGGTTTTCTTTCGCCTCTCTCTGATTGGTTTGTATACCTCACACCGATTAACCTTATCGTAACGGCGGGCATGCTTTGGATCGATACAAAGCCCGACGGAAAAAATGCCTTCCTCGTTATTTTTACCGTTTGGTTAATCGGTTACGTTGTAGAAATTATCGGCGTGAAGTCAGGATTCCCTTTTGGAGACTATTCCTACTCGGAGGTTTTAGGATGGAATTTTTTCGAAGTGCCTCCTCTGATAGGAATTAACTGGCTCATTATTATTTGGGGCGGTCACTCGATAGCCCGAACCTTTATAATACCCCGTTATTTCAGGTGGTTTTTCACTGCCTTGCTAGCAGTAGGACTCGATTATGTCATTGAACCGGTAGCCATGAAATACGAATTCTGGTATTGGCACTCAAATTTGCCGCCCCTTCAAAACTACCTTGGCTGGTTTGGAGTGGCGGCTATACTGGCTTTAATCTTTGAAAAATATCCACTTGTCGCAAAACCTCGATTGGGAGCCACAGCGTTTATCTGCCAATTGCTTTTCTTTGGTTTGCTTTACAGTCAAATAAAGTAGCAAATGGAAAAGCGTATTCTGAAGTTTCTGGCTCTTCTGGGAGTGCTTTTCGTTTTGGGCTGGCTTCTTTACGAATCGTCTACCATCATTATCTACATCCTGCTGGCCGCAGTAGTTGCTCTGATCGGACGACCGCTATTCAAAACCTTGGAGCGCATACAAATCAGAGGCAGGCACCTGCCCAATTCAGTTAAGGCGGCCATTACGTTAATAGTCATTTTTGGAGGCATAGGTGGGCTGCTTTCAATCTTTGTTCCGATGATTGTGGTGGAAGCTCAACTCTTAACCACTCTGGACCTCGACCAGGTGAAGGAGGCTTTGAGTCCAAGCTTGAATTGGTTCAATGGAATAAGCGAAAAGATAAATCTTAACCCTGATTCAAAAGTAGACGAAAACAGGCTGGTGCAGCACATTTATGAAAGTTTGGATCTGAAAGCTTTTCCTGCCTTCTTAAATACCATCGTTGCAACGTTGGGAAATCTGCTTATCGCAGTATTTTCCATCGCGTTCATGTCATTCTTCTTTTTAAAAGATAAGGACATTCTTACAGATTTGGTCATGAAGCTGGTGCCCGGATCAAAAGAATCCCGAGTGAAAAATATCATCCGAAATACGCGAAGTACCCTCTCTCGCTACTTTTTAGGACTACTAATCCAGGTTATCGCCATCTCGACATGTGTGTTTATCGGCTTACAAATTGTCGGTGTGGAAAACGCACTGCTCATTGCCGTCTTCTCGGGAATCGTAAACCTCGTACCTTATCTAGGCCCTTGGATCGGAGCATCTTTCGGAATTTTTATTCTTGTCGCAAATAACATTGATGCCAATTTCATGGATGTAGTCGAACCCAAGATTATCGGAGTATTGATTGTTTTTGCTTCAACTCAAATGATTGATAATTACATCTTTCAGCCCGCTATTTTTTCTAATAGCATCAATGCTCACCCCTTGGAAATTTTCATTGTCATCTTAGTAGCGGGAAGTCTCGGAGGCGTTGGTGGAATGATTGCGGCCATTCCCGTGTACTCTTTCATCCGCATCGTCTTTACCGAAATGGAACGAGAATTCGGTTGGATGGAGAGAATCAAGCAACGCTGATCTCCCCACTTGAGAAGTTTAGAAAACTCGAAAGCTCTTCACAATTGAAGAGCTTTCAAGGCTATGAAACAGATAAACTATCTTGGAAAACTCGGAGACTAAACTTAGAGTGAGACGATGAAAGAATGATGAGGAGGTAGTCCCCAAGTGAATCTTCCAAGTAATCCAACTATAGAAGAATCTTTTAATTTCCGCAATGGAAAACACAGTTAAAAATTTGACAGGTAGGGGCTACCGTCGGGTATAGTTTTAGGCAAACTCTCGTGCAAAAAGCCTCCGGGCTGCTCAAAACTTTTAACTTCAATTCCTCGTTTGAGTGCCCCCTCCTAATCAGTCTAATCCATGAATCACTGAAGCGGATTTGACACCTTTTTTCTATATTCGGGCCCCGTATCTTGTAAGCTACCTGAATGAAGAAATCTACTTGCCTCATTACCTTCTCCTTACTTTTACTAACTGCCTTCGGACAAAAGGCCATTACCCTCGAAGAGATATGGAAATCGGGTGAGTTTCGCCCCGAATATGTTTCGGGTGTCCGGAGCATGAATGATGGGCTTCATTTCACCAGTTTGATAAGTAATAACGGCCGTCACATAGTAAAGTATGCCTACGATAGCGGTGAGGCCGTAGACACATTGGTTTCCTCAAACGAGCTGGCTTTTGAAGGTAGCCCTGTTCGGTTTTCTGGTTACGACTTCAATTCTGATGAAAGTAAGCTACTTTTGGCCACCGAGCGCGAGCGTATCTACCGCCATTCTTCCCGAGCCAATTATTTTATTTATTCCATCGACTCGAAAGAGTTGGAGCCAATCACCGATTTCAGCAAGGGAAAACAACAGCTGGCTTCACTCTCCCCTTCTGAGAACAAAGTAGCCTTTGTGAGAAAAAACAACCTTTTCATCAGGGATTTGGAAAACGGAAAAGAAATTCAAGTAACTGATGACGGCAAAGAAGAAGAGATCATTAACGGAGCAATAGATTGGGTTTACGAAGAAGAATTTAGTTTCCACCGTGGATTTTATTGGTCTCCCGAAGGAGATCAAATCGCTTATTACCGTTTTGATGAATCTCAAGTACCGAAATTTAACATGCCGATTTATTCCGGCCTTTATCCTGCTGATTTTGAATTCAAGTATCCGAAAGCAGGCGAGAAAAACTCGAATGTTCAAATTTTCATTTACGATTTTAACAAGGATTCATCCACCGAAGTAGACGTGAATGCAAATGCCGAACAATACATTCCACGAATCAAGTGGACCGAGAAAGATAATGTCTTGGCCATCATGCGAATGAACCGCCATCAAAACAATTTGGAGTTTTTGCTGGCCTCAACCGATGACGTTTCGACGGGAAAAATTCCTATTGAGCGCATTTACC
>JGI12048J13642_10096124_pt1 | contig 11839 bp, 8 predicted proteins | sample ElkSlonscriptome_16_FD_13642 | JGI IMG/M metagenome (IMG submission 13642) | reverse complement strand
CTCACGGCATTGGGCTGTGAAAGCATTGTCGCGAACTCGCGGTACGTTGCCACCACCTGCTCGCCGCGTGTTGCCGCCAATGCCGGTTCATCCAGTGCTGTCGCCAACGCCGGCATTCCGGACATCACATGCGAATGCTGTGCCAGATAGCTCAGCCAACGATAGCAGGCTTCCGGGTAGGCACTGTCTCTGCCGATGTACCCCGCACTGACGCTATACGAAACAGGCGTGAAACGATCCCCCACCGGGTACGTCACAGAACGCACCTCGCGGTCAAGGGTCATAGAGAAGCCAAATGACAGCGTGGTATCCTGCCCCAACGGTGCGGAAGTATCGCCAATGTGAAGCATCATGATTTCACCATCATTCGCCAACGCGCTATAGTCAATCAATCCCACTTTTGCCAGATCAAGCACAGCGCGTATTGCCTCGACGGTATGTGGTGAGGTGAAATCGACTGTAATGGAAGTTGTACCGAAATCTAACGGTAATCCGCCCTGTGCGGCGATCAGCATTAAAAGATAGCTACTGCCAAATCCAGCCGGTTTGAAAGGGGCTACATCCTCGGCAATCACTGGTTGCAGGCTATATAGCGCGGTGATGAAGTCGTTGACTGTCCAGCCATTGACCGGTTCTGGCAATCCAGCAGCAACGAAGTCATCCGGTGAATAACGCAATATCTGTGGCAAGATAGTCATCGGCAGCGCCAATACCTGACCATCACGGCTCACCTGATTCAATGTATCCCCCAGTAAGGCATCCGCGTTCAGATTGGGGTCTGTATCCAATAAAGGCTGAATAGGGAGCAATATCGAGGTGTCCATGTTCGGGATGAGATTATTGATATGGTACATACATTGCGTTTCCACCAGCAAATCTTCGGGGGAGGCGGCACGTGTGATGATGTCAACCCGTGCGATTTGCGGGTCTTGCGCCACGAAATCGGCGATCAGGGCATCCCATTCGTTCTGATTTGGTAGATTGCCAACGGGTGATGACAACCCAAAATTGAGCGTGATTGACCCTTCGGGAATGGGTGGTGGTAGTGTCGGCAAAGGCACAAAAATCTGCGTCGTTGTGGCACGGTCTGCGGTTGCCAGCACTATCTGGCGGGCGCTTTCTTCGGCAACGCGCAACGCTTCTGTTAGATCGTTACTATTGGTAATGTCATCCATTGCCAGCGTTAAATACCCCGAAAAGCGTAAATCGGCAGGGGATAAGCCGTTCGTCAGTACATCCGCGACCAGTGCTTGCTCGTCCAGTGTGCGCTGCGGGTTGGCATCCATACCGCTCAAACTGCGACGTGCCGCTTCTCCACCAATGGCGGTGATACCCGAAACATCTGCCCGCTGTGTGAGATGACGCACCAGCTGATATGCGAGTTCAGGGTAGTTGCTGCCACTGCTGACCGCGAAACCGTGCGTCCTAAAACTCCCAATACCGCCCGGCATGGTCGTGGCAACCAATGTCTGTTCCGGCATGGGGAAGTTTGGGGGTTCGTCATTATCATCACCCACCCCAATGCCGATAGTTACGATGCTCGTCCCAGTACCAAGTTGTAATGGGATTTCATCAAAGCGTTCACCGAAGCTACTTGAGACAACACCTTCTGCTTCGAGTGCTTGCCACGTCTCCAAGAGATCAACCAGAATAGGCGTGTTCAGGCTTGGAAGTGCAGGGTTTGTCCGGTCATCGCTGAACGTGTGCCCGCTTAAACTGGCAAACAACAACGGAAGCGCATCCGGCGTGACATACAGCCCCGGTAAGGTGATGGCATTGTTCGCATCACGCTCTGATAATGCCCGTGCCGCTTGTGTTAATTCGTTCAGCGTCCAGTTCGCGTCAGGGTAACTCACGCCAGCAGCATCAAACGCATCGGAGTTAAAGCGTAACATCACGGGTGATGCGGATACAGGTAAACCCCACAACCGAGTATCCCACTGGAAAGACTCCCATACGGCGGGATAAAAATCACCTGTATCCAGCACCGCATCCGCATTTACAAGTGGTGCGAGGTCTAGCAAATAGTTTGCATACGTCACTTCTGGTATTAGGGTGTTGCTGGTCATATAAACCACATCCGCTTGTGATACATAACTCGCCATTTCATCCATAAAATCAGCCGTGCTATCAGCATCATACCCGGTACGGAACGGCGGAAAATTGGTGTAAACGACCTCAACCTGAGCATTGGTCTGTGCCTCAAAATTGGTAAACGTATCCTCGCCAAGGGCAGTATCCCAGAAGCCCGGCAGCGCAATCGTCACGATAGGTGTGTCCTGTGCAATAGTCGGTAGTACGAGCACTGCCGACAGGCTCAAGACTAGCAAGAATTGATAGAGTTTTCGCATTATGGATAATCTCTTCACAATTGTTTTCGCTTGTGTCTTAGCCTATGCGTGCGTGGTTGTGGTGCGAATGCAATGAGATTACAGGTCCACAATATTAACCGTTAAGGCGGTAACCGATGCCCATCACGGTTTCGATCAGGCGCGGGTCGCCGGGGTCATATTCGATTTTCTCCCGTAAACGACGAATGTGGCTGTTGACTGTGCGTTCGTTGCCGGGGGTGTCGTCATACCCCCACACCGCTTCCAGAATTTGCGAGCGGCTGAGTGCTTGGTTGCGATTTTGTGCGAGGTATACCAGCAGGCGAAACTCGACAGGGGTTAGGTTGAGAACACGCTCACCCCGACGCACCTCACCGCGTGTACGATCCACAATTAAATCGCCTACATATAAGAGATTACTATCCGCACCCGCAAATTCACCATATGAGCGGCGTAACTGTGCTTTGATGCGCGATAGTAACTCACGGAAATGGAAGGGCTTGGTCAGATAGTCATCCGCGCCCATTTCTAAACCCAATACGCGGTCAATGAGGTCTCCTTGTACGGTCAACATAATGATGGGCTGGTGTAACCCAATTTGACGCATCTCACGGCACACATCAAAGCCGGTCGTATCGGGCAAGCGCACATCCAGCACAATAAGATGGGATGGGTGTTGTTGAACATATTGCAACGCATCTTGCCCGGTTTCAACATGATGGATGGCATAGCCTTCCCGTTGGAGCGCATCTTGTAGGCTTGCCGCTACCCCAGCATCATCTTCTACCAGCAGAATTTTGTTATTTGCAGTCATCATACCTCCAAGCGGGTAGTATCTGATCTAGTCTATCCCAAGTATATTTTCCTGTTGTTGTGAATTGTAGTGCGGTAGAAAATCTGGAAAACTCAATAGTAGGGCATGATCTGTTTCGGGAGCAGTCCCAGGTGGTTACACAAAGCAGTCACCGAGGTTTGTTGCTCACGTCGCACCTGTTGCAGAATATCCTCGCTGGCATGTGTGTTCCGCAGGCGGGCATACCGCCAGAACAGCGTCAGGTTTGCCAGTTGATGCCCCTCGCGCAAGTCCTGATCTGTATAAGTGACGAAGTGGTAGTTGTTTTCCGCTGCCCACGTCTGCCCGATACGTCGCTGCTGTTGCGCGTGAGCAGAGTCGAGACGGGCAACCGGCTTGCACTCCGCCAGTATCTTCCGGTCACCGTCGTGGATTTCGTAGTCCGGTGTGTAGCGATGGCGTTTACCATCTTCCCCGAACCACGCGATGGTCATGGGTTGTTCACGATACCAGGTCACCGCCTGCCAGAAATCGAGGAAGTACAGCAGGTCACGTTCGATGGTGGAGTGATAGCGCACCATGCGCCCCAACTTGAGACTGGGAAAGTCACCCCGAATGGGGCTGGTATGAACCATGCGCGCTTGTCCTGTTTTGGAGAGGATTCTCGCAATAACTGTGGCACGGATGTCGGATTTCCGCAATAACTCTGTCAAAACTCGCGCAATAACTGTGTCAAAATGCCCCGAAATGGGGCACTTTTACCGCAATAACTTTGTCAACTGACACCGGATTACACTGGCGTTTAGGCTGAGGCATAGCTTTGACCCTTCTCTTTGGTTTGAGATCAGGTCAATTGTGCTTCAGCCACCTCTTTTCCACCAATTCCGTTAGAACCAGTAAAATTTCAGTTTTTGGAGGATGTTTTGGTATCTGGCAGTAGTTCTGCACTACTGCCAGTTTATAACTCGAACTCTACACATCATCATCACTGTTCGCAGGACGTGGTAGGGCGATCAGCAACGCTATTGGACCAGCTAATAGACACCACATGGCTACCTCAAGTCCTTGACGTTGCGCCACCATGCCCAGCAGTAATGGCAATAGTGTGCCAAACAGCCCGGCAGCGTTGCCCACGATCAGCACAGCGCCGCTCTGGCCATCCAATGTATCATAGAGTTTGCTCTGCAAGATGGCATACCAGCCCGCGTTGAACAGTCCCATGAGCGCAAGCAATACCAATTTGCCTACCCACTGATCGACCAGTAAAAAGGTCGGAAACAGAATGAGCGTCAGGGATGCACTGAACCGCAGATAGATCAGTCCGCGCACGCGTTCCAGCAGTGGAATCAACAGAAAGTCGCCCAATAACCCGACGCCTGTCCACACGACAATGGCAAGGCTGGCTTCTGCCGGGGTCACACCAACCACATCGACCATATAGAGCGCCAACAGACCGAACAGCACATCCAGCATAAGATTGCTAGATTCGAGCAGTATCAGCCAGCGCCACACATTTCTATTGCGGAGCAGAGCAACCACATCTTTCAGCCGATCCCGGAGAGATTGATTGGATTCGTTCACAACATCATCGGCGGTTTCGCTGCGTAGAGCAGGATTCTTCGGCAACAGGGCGATACTCAGGGCAACAACCAGAGACAACACACCGATTCCAATAAAAGCGGGACGCCAATTGCTGCCCAGGGCGGTCATTGCCGCCAGCAGTAGTGGACCGGTGACCACGGCGAGTGACCCGCTGAACGTCCACAGTGCCATACGGTGTTCTCGGCGTTGCGGTGCATCATCCATTAACGATGCCTGTGCCAAACTAACGAAAATACCGCTGGCTGGTGCCTGCAAGGTGGCCCCCACCAGAAACACGCTAAAGATAGGTGCGAAACCCTGCAAAATCAAACCCAGCCCGAATAATATCGCTCCGCTGACCATCAGCAAGCGGCGTTTACCCGTATCGGCGAATAAACCAGCGACTGGCTCGACCAGAATAGCAACCAGGACGGGCACGACTGTGATCAAGCTGACTTCGACGTAGGTCAGCATGAATGCATCACGAATCAGCGGGCGAGCCGCTTCCAGGGCGCTGTAGGCGAATTCATCCAAAAATTCGACCACCAGCATCACTAATACGAATACCGTCAGGCGCGCCGCAACGCGCCGATACATTTGAAGCATGGCGTTTTCCTTTTATTCTGTTGGATTAGAGACGGTGAATCGGTGTATGTGGGAACACAAAATAGGCACAACGGGAGCCGATGCACCTGCACAAGGTCATGCGTTATGAGGGATTTTGGGGGTTAGCAGCTACCGCGACAGTGCGTCATTCTGAATCCTTTCGCCATAGTTCGAGCATATTATTGCATGGTCTGAGTAAGCAAGCGAGTTTACAAGTGCATTGCTATGCTTGAAATGTGATATCGCCTTTGCGCCCACTGTAAACGATACTCATGTAAGCGAGGTTTGTGCGTGGCATCAGGGAAGTCACAGATACGGAAACTGCCCCATTCGATGTCAACTGGTCTGCGACGAATGACTGTGACATGGGTTTAAAGTTCCAGCGCAAGCTGAGTACAGCGGTCATCGGACACTGACGGGTTGCCACGATCATAAACTGCCCACCCGGTTTCAGTACGCGCATCAACTCTTGGATGCCGGTATCTGGCGCACTCATGTGTTCGAGTGCATGTGCGCTCATGACCAGGTCGAAAGACTCGTCTGGATAGGGTAGCGCTGCCAGGGTGCCGCAGCGGAAGTCCCCTTTAAGACGTTCACGAACGGTTGCTATCATGGATTCAGAAATGTCGATCCCAGCCAGTAAGGTGCCTGGCTGACGGCGAACAAGTGCGGCTGACAACTCGCCCGTACCAATGCCCGCATCAAGTACAGAGGCCGTAGCCGGTAGTTCGGCTAATGTCCCATCATTGTACAAACCCCGGAACAGCCGATCATAGGCATGTAGATACCCCATGCGCTGGATAGATCGACTCCAACGACCAGCCGCCTGATCGTACATGTCGGCGAGCTTACCCTCCTCAAAGATGACCCGTTCGATTCGCACCCGCCAGTTCAGAATGTTAATTTCCATACGATATCTCCATTATACTTGCTAACGCAAGTATTTTTCAAAAAAAGCTAAGGCAAGTTCGCCTCTAACCGATGCAGTATCGATATCAATTGTTCGACCTCACTATCGTCAATGTCCGCAAAAATGGTTTCGCGCACGGGGATGATCGCTGGCAGTAACCTGTCCATCAATGCCTGCCCATCTTCCGTAAGCGATACTAACCGCTGCCGCCGATCATTCTCGTCTGCTACACGTTTGACGTATCCTTCTTTCTCTAGTGCCCGAACCAAGCGTGCAATATTCGGCTCATCATTGATAACCGGGTCTGCTAATGCTACCTGTGGGAGTGGTGTTTGATTGTGGAGCTTGAACAGAATAAACCACTGCTCAGGGCTGATATCCACGCCAAGTTCCGTCAGGGTACGGTTCAGGTGAAGCCGCAGCAGCCGGGACACGCGCAGGATAATGTACGCGACAGCGTTATTTAGGTCGGTAATGTCATGATGACGGCTCATTTATACATTTCCCTTGCTCGCGCAACTATATGGAAGTCTATGGAAAAGTGATGGCCTTGTCAAGTAGCGACCACTTAGGTGATTTCCAGACGAAACTCTTGCTAAGGGCGGCTCACGGTGCCCAGGTGTGATAGCGGTTGATACTCCTACTGTCGGTCACGTTGATAATCTGTTCACCATCCCAGACGGCAATATTCCAGCTAATGCCCGTATCGGCGACCCATGCTAGCCAACCATCGGCGTTCCACCTCGGCGAATAGGCATCCGTATCGGGCGACTGCGTGAAGTTGATAACTTGTTCGCCATCCCAGATGTAAATCTCATGGTATTGGTCACGTTCCGATTGCCACGCGAGGCGGCCATCAGGTGCCCAGTTGAGATTTGCAGCGTTGGTATTCGCTTCACTCACCCGAATGGTATTCTCACCATCCCACAGGTAAACGGCCTGATAATCATCGCGGGTGGAAACCCACGCCAGACGACCATCATCACTCCAGGCGTGCCACGCATCCCAACCGGCATCCTGGCTGACGTTAATGACTTGTTCGCCATCCCACACCAGCACCTCAAGATTATTATTGACGCCACTACCCCATGCCAAACGACCATCATTGCTCCAACTCGCATTCCTGTCGTCCCCGTCCGGGTTCTGGCTGATGTTGATGATCTGCTCACCATCCCATACATAGATTTCGGCATTCTCGTCCCGCTCGGATGTCCAGGCGAGGTGACCATCGCTGCTCCATGTCGGCATCGTGTCACGTCCGGTATTCTGGCTGACGTTGATAATCTTCTCGCCGTCCCACATATAAATTTCTTCATTTTCTATCTCACCGCCTGACCACGCTAAACGACCATCGACACTCCAGGCAGGCATACCGTTCGGAGCTAAATCCAGCCCCAGTCGCAGATCAAGATTGAACGTCTGCTGACCGTCCCAGATGAGGATGTCCGCTATGCCGTTCATGTCGGAGTTGATTGGATTCAATGGATAGGCGACCCATGCCAGTTCACCCTGATGACTCCAAACTGGCTGTGTGGCGCGTGCGCCCGGCGATGGGCTGATATTGATGGACCGTTCGCCATCCCAGAGATGCACCTCGTTGTTAGAGACATACGCTAGAAGTGGCTTATTATCCAGTATTTCCGGCGTAGGCACGGATAATCCATGCACCGTCACAGGTGGGCAGTTCGGCGGAGCCATAATATCATCATGCCAGATGAAGCCTATCCCCCCAGCATGATCTACCACAAACCAGACGCCATCACCAATTCGGATAAATCCGTCGGATTGAACGGTCTCGTTCTGCTGTAGTAGCCCGATGACCGCCAAATCGTAATTGGGCGATTCATATATAGGGACCTCTCCAATATATTCTCTAGGGAAGTTTGTAATCTGGCAGATTGGATCGGGCTGCGGTGGTAAATCCGGGCTGACCTGAGCGTTGACGACGATACCTGTCACCAGCAGCAATACCCATAATGACATCCCAATTTTCATGATGTGCCTCCTGTCGAAAAGAAATTTGTTCGACGGTGCAAATCCGCGACCATGACAACCCACATCACGATGGGCACCACCAACACAGCATACGCCAGTGGCTTCAGGCGCAGCCGCTCCAGCAACCACGATGCGCCGACGCTGGTTATGCCGACCAGTGGCGATAGTTTCATAAGCCGCCCGCCGATTTCCTGAAACGCTGGTGTAACACCTCCGCCGCTCAAGGCGGACATACCTCCCAGACACATCATTGGGAGAATGGTGCTGAGGACTACGATCTGACTTTTGCGTAACATGACATCTCTATCTGTTTAGTGCAGCACGCAGTATCTGCCGATAGTACAAGCGACGATCATGCACCTGCATGCCGACCCGCTGATACAGTGCTACAGCATTAGTAGAGCTGTTGCTATCCACATCGAGATACACGTCCTCAAAACCGCGCTCTCGATACGCTGCAAAACACTGTATCAGCATCGCTTGTGCGAGACCACGCTTGCGCCACGCTTGCCGCACGCCCACAATGCTGACATAGCCGCTACGCTCGTTGAAAGGATAGCTCATCAAGACACCCGCAATCTGATCTTCAGCATAAACCACCCACCAGAGACTCGCGTCAAAATTGTCCTGCTCGATAGTGTGCTGCCACTCTTCAAGCGTATCGTGCTGGTCGCCCCAATGATCGTGAAACGCCTCACCCTTCGCTGCGATCACCGTCTCAAGCTGTGAAGCCTCAAATGGGCGGCGCACGAATCCCGCTGGCAATGGTCGCAACTCAATCGGTTCATCAAGCACGGTGCGCATCTTGTAGAATTGCCGTACTAGCGGGAAGCCCCACGTTTCACACAGTGTGATTGCCTCTTCGTTGACCTGCGGGATCATCCAATCGAGCGCGATTTCGACATCCGGCGCACTTTTCGCAAATGCTACCGCCTGAAAACGTTCAGTAGTGGCTTGCATCAAGGCTTGTGCTGCCTTCTGATGACCCGGCATCACCTGATACACACCAAAAGCATAATGCGGCTCATCTAGCAGATCAGCAATGGTGTAGCCGATAATCTGACCGTTTTCGATGGCGACAAAGGCATCATCTTCAGGATGATTTTGCGGTGCACGCCATGACCGTTCGATTTGTTCGACTGTCACTTGTGCCGTGCGTCCGTTAGCAGCAGCATAACGATTCATAAATTCAACGAGTGGCGGCAGATCTTCCCAACGAAATTGTCTGGTTTGCATACAGCTCCTCACATAATCAGGTATCTACTTTGAGTATAAAAATAAAACGCCTAAGATTCGCCTATTTCCGCAACGTATTTAAGATTGGATCGCTTATAATCATTGAGATGAACGATGAGGGAAATTATGATGGATAAAGCAGAATTACGCATTTACACATTAGGGACATTTGCGGTTTCAACTGATGGACAAGTCATCGAGACGTTTTTAACGCGCAAAACCGCTTTGTTGCTGGTGTATCTGGCGATGAATCCCGGTGCTCATACCCGTGAAACACTGGCACCTCTGTTGTGGAGTGAGACAACCGATGCCCAGGCACTAAAAAACCTGCGTACCGTTCTATCCGACTTGCGAAAAAACACCCCCGACGCAATCACGATCACACGGCAGTCAGTACAAATCACTGACGGTGTATGGGTCGACGCGAGCCAGTTCGAGCAGCAGAGCGACGCATTCTTTGCGAGCGGGCAGATGGCGCATGAGGAGTTGTTGGCACTTGTTGATCTGTATTGTGGCGACTTCCTGCATAACATACCGATTCGGAAGGCCGACGGGTTGGAAACGTGGGTCGATCATCAGCGCAATCGGTTTCAGAAAATGTATGAACAACTCCTGTACCAGGTTGTCGATCATTGTGTGACAACAGGTGATGCCTACACTGGTGTCACGCTTGCACGGCGGTTGGTGATGCTGAACCCACTGTGGGAAGCGGCGCAACGCCAGTTGATGCAACTTCTGATGCAACTCGATCAACGTGGTGAAGCACAAATGCAGTACAAGCGGCTCGTAGATTTACTTGATGAAGAGCTTGGCACGACACCTGCTCCTGAAACGGTTGACTTGTATGAGCAGATCAAGTCAGGTACGTTCCAATCAAATGGCTCGACACCAACATCAGGGCGTATCGTACTGCCGGATGTGCCCTACATTGCACCAGAAACCAGCACAAGCGCACTGCGTGAAATGCTGGACAAAACGGATTGTCGCCTGGTGACCTTGACGGGTATCAGTGGAACGGGTAAATCGACCCTGGCAACGTTCATCGCACATGAACGACAGGACACATATCCACACGGGGTTGCGATGGTATCGCTCTCCACAGTGAAGGAGGCTACCAAACTCGCACAGGCCATCCTCAACGCACTGGATGTATCCGTCAAGAATGGGTCTCTTGATGATCAGGTCATTGCAGCACTTAAAGATCGGCAAATGCTGCTGGTGCTGGATAATTACGAGCAACTTCTGCCGGAGACGACACTAATTGCACGCATCATTGATGAAACGCCACAAGTACAATTACTCGTCACATCGCAGGTGGCGCTCAATCTGCGCGGCGAATGGTTACTGCCGTTAACCGGGTTGGATATACAGACCCAGGGTGATAGTGAAGCGATCCAGCTATTCCACAAGACAGTTGAGCGCATCCAACCTCACTTCGACCTGACACGTTACCAACCTGAGATTGAACAGATATGCACCCTGCTAGATGGGCTTCCATTAGGGATTGTCATGGCTGCCGGACAGGTGAAGTATTTATCACCGCCACAAATACTCGATACGTTGCGCGATGACCCACTGGCACTGACATCCGCCTATCAAGATATGCCGGAGCGCCATCGCAGCTTCACCCATCTGGTATCGGCTACCCTGCGCCATTTGTCTGATGAAGAAAAACGTGCACTCCGCGCAATTGCGATCTTCCGGGGGAGTTTCCAGCATGAAGCGGTACTGGTCGTTTCCGGGGTTGACATGAGGACGTTTATCGGGCTAGTCGATAAATCGCTGATACAACGCGCTGAGAACTTCCGCTATCGGATGCATGGGCTACTGCGTCGTGTCTTTCTTGATGAGTTAACCGCATCCGGTGAACACGACACCGTGCGTCAGCGTTTGACGACGTATTATGTCAGTTGGTGTCGTGATCTATATCACCGCAACTTGGAACAAGCGGATACGATGCGTCATATTGATGGAGAACATATCAACATCTGGCATCTAGACCTCCTGACCCCATTCGAACAGGGGCGTTACCTGCTGGAAATCGTCCCGACACTGAACTCATACTGGCGTAATCGCGGTTTCAGGGAGCAGGTGAAAGCTATTCTGGCTCATGCAGTCAATGATGACCGTTACCCGCCAGATTTACGCGCACGCGGCATGGTCGAGCTAGCAGCACAACACTACGACTCTGCGGAGCAGGAAACCCTTCAAACGTTATGCGAACAGGCGATGAAGCTAGCACCGGACAACCTCTATGTTCAGGTGGACGCCCTGCAACAACTAGCACGGCTAAACATGCAGCGTGGGGATCATCAGGTCGCGTGGGGACACCTGATGACCGTCCTCGAACTTGAGGATAAGCACAGGCAATCCAATGATCCGCGCCTG
>JGI12048J13642_10542223_pt1 | contig 11840 bp, 13 predicted proteins | sample ElkSlonscriptome_16_FD_13642 | JGI IMG/M metagenome (IMG submission 13642) | reverse complement strand
GATCGTGGCAACGTGTGTATCCGGAGCGCAAACAAGTAAAAATGGCCCGGTTAGTGACACGCGAAATGTAATAATAAGGGCGGGGTTGATGCCCCGCCCCATCTTTTTAGGGAAATAATATGTCTGACATACATGAAGCATTAGAACTGTTAGATCATGACAATGACGACCATTGGCAGCGTAACGGCAAGCCTAGTCTGGCTGCCGTAAAATCCATTATGGAAGAGTTGGGCACATTGCCAGATGGCGGCGTGAAGAGGGCTGATATTGAGCATTTCTCAAGGCATTCATCCGTGGATGATGCTGCGGTTGATGATGAGTCTGATCTTAAAACGAGTCTCTCAAAATTATCTGATGATATCAAAGATTTGCAATCTAAGGTTGCTGATCTAAAACAAAAAGAACTGTCTCTACTACAACAGCGCGATGAGATAATTTTGCAGCTTGAAGGCAGCAAATCAAAGCACGATGATTTGCAGCAGATAAAGAGCTACATATCTAGCTTTAACAGGCTTAATATTGAGCGTCAAAGCCAAAAGGCGCGGATTTTGGATTCCATGAAAAAGATTAATATCCAGGATTAGTCGTTATGGTTATGATTGTCGAGGATGGCTCTGGCGTAGATGGTGCCAACAGTTATGTTAGCGTTGAGTATGCTGACGCTTTTTTCGATGCACGTGGGCGTTCGGATTGGCATTCCAATGCGGATCACAAGGAAAAAGCCCTTATCAAATCGACTGACTATATTGACGCGGTATTTGGATACCGTTTCAAGGCGCAAAAGTTTGATCCGTTCCAACCGCTTGAGTTCCCGCGGTTTGGACTCTATGACCGCTACCAAAATGTAGTTATAGGTATCCCTGACAACCTCAAAAAAGCGACTTGCGAATATGCTGTAAGAGTCATATCGGGGAGTGAGCTACTGCAAGACCCTAATCTGTCTACGACAGATTTTTTGTTGCAGTCAAAAAAAGTAAAAGTAGGACCAATCGAAGAGCAGTATAGCTATGATATGTCTAACAGGCCTTATAAAAAGTTATATCCTGCGGCAGACAATTATTTGCGGGATTATATCGACAACAGGTTATATGCGTACAGATGATTGATTACAACGCAATTGCGATATCTGCAAGAGAAAAAATACGGGCTTATGGTCGCGAGGTGACATTGATACAAATCCCATCTGCTGCGGCTGACCCTGATCGCCCATGGTCGGCACCGGATAACACTGCCGAGCCGATAACTGAGGTTGTTAGTGTGGTGGCTGTCCCGCCTGGCGGTACGTCCAGCTTTGGGCTGGAGGTTAACAAGGATGATTTTTTGTCTAAGGCCAAGGCAGTATACATAACGCATCCCACCCAGTCAGACCCAATTAATTATCATCTGCTAAGGGATGGCACAAAAGAGTACAAGATTGAGTTTGTCGAGAGATTGCAACCAGGGCCGGTTGAGTTATTGTATTTCATTGGTGTGGTGGGCTAGGTCATGGCTAGCTATTTGGAGGCGCGAGACAGTATATTTGAGGCAATATATGGCATATGGCAGCCTACTGGATATGACATACAATGGCCAGATAAGGTATTTAGCAAGCCCGATGAGCAGGTGCCATTTGCAAGGGTTACGCTTAACCATGAGGATGGATATCAGGCGAGCCTTGTAAACCACCATGGGCAACGCATATGGGAGCGCAGAGGCACATTATTTGTGCAGATATTTACCCCGTTGGGGCAAGGAAATGATGAGGCATACGGATTGGCTAAGATGCTGATAGACATGTTGCAAAAACTATATACGAGCGCCGGTGTTATGTGTCGTAACGTGCGGCTAAATGAGGTTGGGCAAGAAGATTATGATTTTTTCCAGGTCAACGTAGTCGCTGACTTTACTTATGAGGAGATAGCCTGATATGACTTTACGGACACAGATGGATTCCGGCACGACCGGCCTTAGGTATGTTACAGAAACAAGCCCAGGCGTTTTGCCTGTTGACCCGGTATGGATACCGGTCGCCCCTAATAGCTATGCGGACTTTGGATCGAGCATTACGACAGCGGCAAGCCAGCCTATTAGCCTTAATAGGCAGTCTGAAAAGGGCGCTGTCGTTGACCTTAACGCAACAGCCGGATGGTCAATGGACTTTAGCTTTGAGGGCACAAAAGACCTTATGCAAGGATTTATGTTTGCCGACTACCGCTACAAAGCATACCAGACAGTTACTTCAGTCGCATCTAATGATATGCTTATGTCATCAACTGCCGGCCTGCAAGTGGGCTGTTTGGCGATTGGGGAAAACTTTGCAAACCCCGAAAATAACGCTGTTAATGAGGTGCAGGCAGTAACCTTAGATACATCAGTCACCCTTTCTGGCCTTGTTGACGAAGCGTCCCCTGATGCTGATGCAAAATTGCGGGTTGTTGGTCATCATTTTCCGGCTGGCGAGTTGGACATTGACACCAGCGGATCATATCCCAAAATAGTGTACACGGGTGTTGGTAAAGATTTGACCACATTAGGCCTCAATGTGGGCGAGCGCATATATATTGGTGGCGATGAGGCTGGCACGCAATTTGTTAATGCTGCCAATAATGGATTTAAGCGGATAAAATCCATTACGGCAACAGAGATTGTGATTGATAAGTCTGTGTTGCCCATGGTTGGCGAGACTGGCACAGGGCTGGATATTAAATTATTTTTTGGCGATGTGCTACGTAACGAGACAGGGGAACTTATTAAGACGCGGACATATCAATTCGAGCGCGTTTTAGGCTATCCAGACACCACAAACCCGACATTGCCGCAGGCTCAATATGTTGTCGGCTCAATCGCAAATGAGCTTAGATTTTCCTATGGCGCTGCCTCAATTATATCTCTGGACATGTCATTTGTCTCAAATGATGACGAGATACGCAAGACTTCGGATGGCCTCAAGGCTGGCACAAGGCCCACTCTGGTCGAGTCTGACAAATTTAATTCGACAGAGCATGTCAAATATGTATCAATGGGCATTGTTAATGATGGAGATTATCTTATTACGCCGTTATTTGCATTTTTGACCGACATTGAGTTTACCATTAACAACAATGTGTCGCCCAACAAGGCTATTGGCGTATTGGGCGCTATTGGGGCTACTGTCGGCAACTTTGATGTAACCGGCAACGCCGAGGCATACTTTAGCAACGTTGAGGCTTTGGAGGTTGTGCGTCAAAACAAAAACGTAACGATTGACCTGGTCTCAGTAAAAGACAATCAGGGCATATCGTTTGACATGCCATTGTGTACAGTTGGTGAGGCAAGGCCCAACGTGGAGCTTAACCAAACCATCAAAGTGCCTCTTAGTTTCCAGGCCGCGAATGCCTCTCGTTATGGCGATGGTTACGACCATACAGTATTGATTACATATTTTAATTATCTCCCGACAGCTGCTGAATAAGCTTTTTTTTGGACCGCTTTTGGGGTAATATGGCACGATATATTATTATATTATAAGGGTATAAAAATGACTGGATTATATGAGCGTTTTGGGACTGACTCCCAAAAAGAGACCGAGGGCGTAACTTTAGATTTTGGTGATTTTAAGATCAAAATCAGACGTTTAGGTGGGCGCAGCAAAGAGCTTGCCAAGTGGCAGACCAAGCTAAACCAAAAGTATAATCTGACCATGAAGGATATGACTGTTGATAACGCAGATGAGATGATGCGGTATATCACTGAGCTTGCGGCACAATATCTCATTGCCGACTGGCAGACCAAAACCCCAGGCGGGCAATGGCGCAAAGGTATCGACCAGCGCGGCAAGATCGTACCGTTTACTACTGCTAACGTTTTAAAGGTCCTAAATGACCTCCCGGACTTTACTGATTTGATAATCAAAGAGGCGACCGACGTTGAAAAATTTCGGGAGGGGGCGCTTGATGTCATTGCAAAAAAGCTGTAGAGCTCCTGGAGTATAGCCTTGCATTTGATCCGGAGGAGGAGGCAAAAATATTAATGCAGGCCCAAGCCATGGGGATGCCGGTACCTGATTATATAGCAAATAAGCCCGTCCTTGATGAGTCTTTGGCGCTTTATTGGCGGGCGTTTGCAGACTTAACTACTTGCAGGCGTTTTGCGGATGGGCCAATACCATGGGATGCTATAGCGCAATATGGCATATCAATTGATCTATCTAATGACCAGTTAGACGATCTAGATTATATAATAAGATGTATGGATAATGCCTTTTTGGCTTGGCGGGAACAACAGATTAATAAGAATCGCAAATGATGGATTTTTTTAGCCGAATGACATCCAGGGGGCGGCAGATAGAGCAAGCTCTAAACGAGGTCAAGAAAGATGCCGCCCTTAGGATAGACCGCAATCTTGTCTATACGACGCCAGTTGACACCGGTCGCGCTCGGTCTAATTGGATTGCAAGCCGTGGGGCACCAAAATACGAGCAGGCAAATCCTGACAGTACAGCCATGGCGTCTTATCACAAATCAGCCCAAGAGATATCCAGGTCAAATAGATCTGATGAGGTGATATATATCACCAATACATTACCGTATATAGTCAGGCTTAACGAGGGCTACTCTGCCCAAGCGCCTGCCGGATTTGTACAGCGGTCCATCAACTCCGCGGCGTCAGCGGTTCGGGGTAAAAAGCTGCTTGAGCGGGGGGCGGGCCGTTGATTAACGAGGGATTTAATATCTATGTTAGAGCGTTTGGGGCTCTCGGCGTACAGCGAGACTTAAACCGCATAGGCAGGGCAGGGCAAGAGGCAGCAGGGTCAGTCGACACCCTAAGGCGTGCGTTATATGTTTTTGGCGGGGCTGTAACAGCGCGTGCAATAGTTGGTGTAGCCGACAACTTTACAAATCTGCAAAACCGTTTGAGTGCCGTAACGGATGGCGTGGAGAGCCTAAACCAAGCTAATCGAGAGCTATTTGAGGTTGCGGCCCGCACCCGCACATCATTTGGCGCGGTTGTTGCGCTATACTCGCGCGTTGGTTTGGCAGCGCAAGATTTAGGACTTACCCAGAGCGAGCTTGCAGACTTTGTGGAGTCCGTATCCCAAGCAGCGATTTTGTCGGGCGCGTCGGTAACAGAGGCGGCAGCTGGATTTACTCAGTTGTCTCAAGGCCTGGCGTCAGGGCAACTACGCGGCGACGAGCTAAGGTCTGTGTTGGAACAAATACCTGTCGTGGCCGATGTCGTGGCCGAGGAGATGGGCACGGTAAGAGGCAGGCTACGCGAATTTGCCGAGCAGGGGCTTATCTCATCAGAGATAGTAATATCCGCATTTGCCAATATGGCCGACGAGCTCGACGAAAGATTTGCCCGCACCATCCCCACTATTGGGCAATCAATACAAGTGCTCGGCAACTCGGTGTTATTTGTGGTTGGGTCATTTGCACAGGCATCGGGGATAGCTAACGCAGTAGCTAGTACGTTATTGTCATTTGCAAGTAATGTCTATCTGGTCGAGACGGCTCTCGGCATCCTTGCATCAACCATAACAATAGCTCTTGTAAGGGTGGCAATCCCCGCACTTATTGCCGCATTTGTCTCCCTAAATTCTACAATGCGCGCCAATCCCTTTGTGTTTTTGGCTAGCGCAGTAGCAGCTGCTGCTATTGCATTACGGCAATATATAAGTATATTTGACGGCCTTTTAGCAGCGTTATCAAGGACAAGAGCATTTGGCCAGGCGGCATTTGCGGAGCTGTCTATCAGCGCCCAAGCGGCGGGGCAATCCATGGTCGGCATAAGCCAAGCAATTAATGAGGAGGTGACAAGGGCGGCTCAAAATGTCATATCCACGCAGACGCAGACGGCTGACATAATTGCCAATGTAACTGATGCATCGTTAGGCAAGGTGGCTGGCATTGCTCAGGAAAAATCAGGTCTATTTGCGCAAGCATTTAAAACGGCGTTTGATTTTGTCGGACAGGGCATTGCCGATATCAGCGACTACATGGTAAATGCGCTCAGATCGAGTTTTGACAGCACGCAACAGGCCGTTGCTGTATTTGCGGATAAATTTGTGCAAAACATTGTAGGCGCTGCAAGGTCTGCGATTGCAGCGCTTAATCAGGTGCCCACATCTATTGCGCGGTCATTCTTGGAGGCATTTAACACGGCTTCTGCCTCGATTGAGACAGCCATTAATAATATTATTAATGGCCTTAACAGGATACCGCTTTTTGACAATATAGAAAATGTGCAATTTTCTCGGATCGGCGAGGAGTTTTTGTCCCAGACAAGGACTATGGGCGATGAGATTAGAGAGGCTTTTGAGTCGGCGCAAGACTTGACGCCGGCACAAGATTTGTTACGCGCCGGTGAGGAGTTTATTGAGCGAGTCAGGGCCAGAGCGGCTCAGACGGCGCTGCCTGATATGACGTTACCAGGGTATGAGACTATTGAGATCGCTGCCCAATCAATGGATGATCTTAATATATCTACTGACCTTGCATCTTCTGCGACATCTGGCGCGGCTGGCGCACAAGAGCAACTAAGCGAGCAATTGTCTGAGACGGCCAAAATGGCTGATCTGACTAAGACACGGATGGATGCCCTTGCTAATATGTCCATTAGCGGCGAGGTGTCATTTGTGTCAAGTCTGTCTAGTGCTTTTGACAGTTTTAACGACGGCCTGCATTCAATGGCTGAGGATATCGAGGGTACATTGTCGCGGACTTTTAAAGCGGCCGAGGATATTATATTTGATTTTGTGTCGACCGGCAAGGCTAGCTTTGGCGATTTTGCCACGAGCGTTGTTAACGATTTGCTGCGCATATCAATCCGGCAAAACATCGTCAATCCCCTATCTGGTATATTAGGCGGTTTGGTCAACGGCGTGTCTTCTATGTTTGGTGGTGGTGGCAAGCCCGGCGGTGGGCTATTTGGTTTTAACACGGGCGGGACTTTTGCTGTGGGCGGAAATCCTGGCATCGACCGAAATACACTGAGTCTTAATGGCGCCCCCATTGCTAAGGTTAGCCGCGGCGAGATGATTGATGTCAAATCAAGGGGCAATATCAGCAACGGCCCAACTGTGGTGCAGTATAATACATTTAATGTGTACCCAGGTGTGGAGCAGACGGTACAACAAGAGATTATGAGATATGCGCCTGATCTCCAAAAAGCTACTATTGAAGCCATCAAAGACAATAACGCCAGGGGCATAAATTGATAAATTATCCTCTCACAATGCCGCTAGGCCTAGGCTCTGGACAGGCTCAATATTGGGAGTCTTTTAGTATGTCATTGCGGCATGCTGTGGCAGTCTCCGAAAGCCCTTTTACGTTTGAACAGCAGGTGCAGGAGCATGCAGGCAGCGTTTGGGAGTTTAGTGCTAAAACATATGCAATGTCATATGACAGGGTAAATGATTATGCTGATCAGTTTGAGAGTTTTTTGCGCGCCCTCAATGGGCGAGTGGGCACATTTTTGTTTAGCCCACCTGGCCGTTATCGCAATAGCTCAGGCGCTATATATGGCACAAGCGCGCAGCCAAAGGTTAATTTAGGAGGTCAGATAGGCAGATACCTGGGCATAAAAGATTTGCCTGTATCTACTACTAATGTATTTAGGGCCGGGGATATGGTGCAGATAGGTCAGGATTTGCAAGCAAGGCTATATCAGATATTAGAGGACGTAACAAGCGATGAGGCAGGGCTAGCAACATTGTCGTTGGCCCCTAAGATTATGACGCCATACAATGATAATGATCTTATTACATATAATAATCCACATGGATTATGGCGTCTTAAAGACAATTATACAACAACAGTTATAGAGGTTCCGTTTAGGCGGTCTTATGAGATAAGGGCTATGTCTGCACTATGAGTAGAGATATAACAAATCAATTTCGGGATGTTGTAACAAGCCAGCATGTGTCGTCTGTGATGCTAATAACGATGGATTTTTCCCAGACGCTCAGGCTTTGGAATGGCATTGGCTTATTAACTTATAATGGCCATGAATATACAGGGTCTGGTAACGCCCTGAGCGTAGACGCAATCCACGAGACAAACAGCATTGAGGCAAGAGGCACTAAATTTGTTCTAAGTGGGGTTAATCCGGCCATTGTAGCAATAGCTCTAGCCGAGCCATATCAGGGCAGGCGCGTAACTATCGAATATGCTGTTTTGGATGATAATGGCGTTATTTTGCCCGATCCATATCCGTTTTTTGCTGGTTACGCGGATAATATGGACATTGAGGCGGGGCGAGATACGGCAACAGTTACGTTGAGTGTCGAAAACGAGTTGATAGCGCTAAAAAGAGCAAGTGACCGCAGGCGGACCCACGAAGACCAGCAGATCAATTACCCAGGTGACTCGTTTTTTAGTCGCGTCGCATCAATACAAGACAAGAAATTTGTATGGGGGCGCAATGGTTAGGCACCAAAATTGGCCAAGTATATTAGCGGAGTATTTCCGGGATTGCGAGCATGAAAGATTTATGCGAGGTCATTACGATTGTGCACTGTTTGCAGGCCGGGCAATTGATCTCATGACAGGCAGTGATTTTTGCTCAGAATTTGCAGATAAATACACTACAAAAAAGGGTGCCACCGAGTTAATCAAAAAAAAAGGCTATAAAAACCTTGAGGATTTGGCCACAAAAAAGCTAGGCGTTCCATTGAGTAATATTAAGATGGCCCAGCGGGGGGATTGCATATCATTTGATGCTACTGAGGGGGTAGCACTGGGGATAGTTGATTTATCTGGCGCCAAAATAGCTGCGGCGGCTAAAGATGGCATACAATTTTTGCCCATGGCTTGTGGGCGCAAGGCTTGGCGGGTGTAAATGGGGGTCGAAGCTCTTATTATAGGCGTAGCTGCCGGCCTTATCAAAGGCGCAACTGCTGGCGTAGCTGCTGGCATATTAGCTGGCGTATCCACGTTTGCAATGGGAGGTATCAGCAAATGGCGATCTGAAAAGGCACAAAAAAAGCTTGCAAAACAACAAGCTGCTATTAATGCACAATTTGCGTCTAAGGCGTCTGGATACACCTATAATAGCAATGAGCCTATAGCGTCGCGCGAAATTATATATGGTGAAATGCGCAAGGGTGGCAGCATAGCGTTTTTGGAGACAACAGGCAGCGATAAATACCTACATATGGTATTAGTATTGGCAGAAGACGATGTCCACGAAATAGGTGAGATATGGGCAGATGATGTCGTTATCCCGGTTGATTATTTTGATGGCAACGGCAATGTAATAGCCGGAGAATACAATGGAGTACTAAGGATAAAAAGACATAACGGTTCAGAGGATCAATTAGCAGACTCTGATCTTGTCGCCGAGACTACAGCTGATGCAAGTTTTAGGGGGCGCGGCATAGCATATCTGTACATAAGATTTAAGTATGACAGGGACAAATATCCATCAGGGCCGCCTAAAATATCGGCGATAATAAAAGGCAAAAAATTATATGATCCAAGAGACGGAACAAAAAAATATACCGCCAACCCCGCTCTAATACTATATGATCTACTGACAAAGCCGGCAGACGCATTATTCCCCGGGCTGGGCGTTGACCCTGTTTACATAGACGAGCAAAGCTTTATAGCTGCGGCCAATGCTTGCGAAGAGTTTGTACTTGTCAACGAGATAAGCGAAAACATTACATCAGCTGACCCTAATACTAATATAATGTCCATAGTGGGCAAAAACAGCAGGACAAACTTGCAGACTGGAGATAAGGTACATTTAATTGGCGCTGGAGTTCCTGGCGGATTATCACAATTGACTGATTATTATGTAATAATGCATCAGCGCAAAGATAATGTGCGCATCAAACTTGCCAGCACATATCAGGACGCTTTGGACGGTAATGCTATTGATATCACAAGTAACGGTCAATGCTCGGTGCGAAAAATTGCAGAACCAAGATATAGCGCTGGTGGTATAATGCAAGCAGATCAATCGCCGGATGAAATGATCGACGAGATCATTAGCGCTATGGCTGGTAATATAAATTATATTGGTGGCAAGTGGTTTGTAAGCGCAGGCGTATACAAAAATCCAACCTATGCATTTAGCGAGTCGCATATAATTAGCAGCTATAAGATTAGGCCAAAAGCGTCTAGACGAGAAAGATACAATATAGCAAAAGGCGTATATGTCAGCCCACTTAATGATGGCAAACCGTCTGATTATCCCGTAGTTAAAAATGCCCTATATATCAGCCAAGACAACGGCGAGGCAATATCAGCTGATGTGCCGTTGCCAATGACTCAGAGACCGCATACGGCACAACGGATCGCAAAAATCGAACTTGAAAAAACAAGGCAAGAAATACTTTTTGAGGCATCTTTTAGCTTGCACGCAATGCAAGTTAAGCCAGGCGACACAATAAGATTAAGCATTGCCCAGATGGGCTGGGACCAAAAGTTATTTGCGGTCAAAACTTGGAGATTAGCCGCTAAAGATATCGATGGCGTACCGTTAAATTATGTGCAGATGGAGCTACAGGAGACGGCCGCTGAGATTTACGACTGGAATAATGGGGAGGAAACAGCAGTTGATCCTGCACCAAATACAAATCTAACAAATTATATGTTTGTGCCGCCGGTTACAGGATTGGCGGCGACTCCAATTGAAGTTAGGACTGCAAGTGGTGATATGACTTATCAATTTAAAATCACCTGGACTCCGCCGGATACTGATTTTGTCATAAATGGGGGGCGATACCAGGTGCAATTTAAGGAGACGCTAGACAATGTTTGGTCGAGATCATTTACGGCAGAGGATGAGGACATCGAGGTCGCAGTACCGCAGATAAATCCTGGGACTACTTATGATGCAAGAGTTAGGGCAGTAAGCTCGATTGGGGTGAGGTCCGAATATGCAAGCTTGTTTGGCATAAATATATTTAGCCCATCAGGCGCAACTTTTAAATTTGATTATCGCTATACTTTTGAGGCGCCATATGAGATAATAGACTATGGCAGCATTGAGGATGAGCCTGTTTCGGATCTTGATTGGGGTCCACTGTATGTTGAGAATTAATAAGAGGTCATAAAGATGTCATCAACTCAGGTAAGCAGACGTCGAGGCACAACAGCGCAACACCAAAATTTTATCGGCGTTGTGGGAGAAATCACTTATGACACCGATAAAAATAGGATAGTTGGTCATAATGGTCAGCAATTTGGCGGCATACCCCATGTTAATTGTTATGACGCAATGGACAATTCTTTCACCTCCTCAAACGCTGGAGGAGGTGCTAACGACATTACATTAACGCTTGCAAAGTCACCTACGCAATATGCTACTTATCAGACATTTATTTTTAAACCAGCAATAAATAATACTGGCGCGGTTACTGTAGACATAAATGGACTTGGCCCCCAGCCCTTGCGCAAGGTAATTGGGGGTGCAGTAGTTGATCTTGACCAAAATGACCTAATAGCAGGTATCCCTATTACAATTACATATGATGGTACACAATTTATAGCAACAGCAGGCGGCGGGGTTGTCGGCAGTGGCGGTGGCAATATTGGCAATATACAAAGATTTACAGCTTCTGGCACTTGGTTTAAGCCGGCCAATTTGTCATCAATAAAAGTCATTGTTACCGGGGGAGGCGGCAGCTCACCCAATCATGGTGGGACCTCATCTTTCGGTTCTTTTTGCAGCGCAACTGGGGGTGGTTCTTATGGCCATTCCGGTGGCACGACAGAAGGAACCGCAATAGGCGGCGATAATAACATAAGAGGCGGCAGCTTTTACCAGACCAGTTCATCACCGGTAAAGGGCGTATCCGGGGCATCATTTTGGGGCGGCAGCGGGGCTTATGGCTCCGGTGGCAATTTAGGGGCGTCTGGCGGGACAGCCAT
>JGI12048J13642_10398396_pt1 | contig 11840 bp, 10 predicted proteins | sample ElkSlonscriptome_16_FD_13642 | JGI IMG/M metagenome (IMG submission 13642) | reverse complement strand
CAGCCGATTATCCACAAATGCCTAAGTCGGTATGCCGGGTCTACGTTCACCCTGCCTATATCTACTAGTTCACCGAGTCAGACGCACGTTTTCAGAAAATGAGGAGCCATAGGCAAACCTCAGATCTGCACGCGATCAGTCCTGGGTATTCCCTTATCACTTACGAAGATGCTGTCCCTGTGCGTTCTGTGCGTTTCCTACAGCGCCACGGCGACCAAATCATACCCTTCGGCGGCTACGATTTCCGAATTTAGCATGTCACCCACGTGAATCGATTGCTCTTCATCCGATGCAGTGACGTAAACAATGCCGTCGATATCGGGTGCTTCCGCCCGCGTGCGTCCAATCCATACGCCTGGCTCATCCGGCAAGGGCGAGTCGATAATGACTTTCTCGATCGTCCCCACGCGGCTTTGGTTCCACTGGAATGCTATCCCTTGTTGCAGAGCCATCAATTCACCTTGTCGACGGTCGGCGACCTCTTTCGGGACGCGATCGGGCAGTTTTGCCGCTGGAGTGTCCTCTTCGATTGAATAAGTAAACACGCCCAAATGTTCAAAGCGCTGCTGCTCGGCGAAGTCCATCAGCTCAGCAAAATCCTCGTCCGTTTCGCCTGGGAATCCAGCGATCATGGTTGTTCGCATGACCACATTCTTTATCCGCGATCGAAACTGGCCAAGAATTTCTTCTTGTAGCGAACGAGTCGTCTTTCGCGACATTCGCTTGAGCATCCTGTCGCTGGCGTGTTGCAGCGGCATATCAATATAGGGCAAGATTCGCTCGGCACCCGCTAGAGTATCGATCAGGGCATTGTCGATATACATCGGATAAAAGTACATCAAGCGAATCCAGTCGACCGAATTGATCTTATCGAGTTCGCCAAGAAGCTGCGTCAGACGAGGTTCGCCGTACAGGTCTTTGCCATAATAGGTCGTGTCCTGAGCAACCACGACAATCTCTTTCACGCCACTATCCCCAAGCCGCTTCGCTTCGTCGATCACTTGTTCGATCGGTTTGCTGTAGTGCTTGCCTCGCATTTTCGGGATTGCACAAAATGTGCAAAGCCGGTCGCAGCCTTCACTGATTTTCAAATAGGCAAAATGCCTCGGCGTCACAGCGCTGCGGACGGCATCACTGAGCGGTTTGATCGGTGCAGGCCGAAACACTTTCTGTTGTTCTTCGATACCCGATTGCAGTCGATCGATGACCGAAACGATTTCATTGCGACCGAAAACGCCAATCATGGCATCGATCTCGGGACGAGCTTCCAGCAGCTTGCCCTGCTGCCGTTCGGCCAAGCATCCAGTAACAATCACATTGCGAATCTTGCCCTGGCGTTTAAGAGCCAGCATCTCGTCGATTGCACCGAGCGATTCCTCGCGTGCCGAGTCGATGAACCCGCAAGTGTTGACGACGACAAAGTCCGCGTCGTCGACCGAGCCGACCATGTTGTAGCCGTCCTCGTCGAGCCGTCCGAGCATTTGCTCGGTATCGACGAGATTCTTTGGGCATCCCAGGCTAATGACGGCGTACCGGCCTCGAGCGTTCGGATCGCTACTGATGTCGCGCGAAGGCGAACTGGTCGGAGTGTCCGAGATGATAGGAAGCTGCATGGAGTTGGGTGATGCTGTGAGAAAAAGATTGGCGAGAGGGGAAAGATGCGAGTGGGGCGAGGGATCCGACCATTAGATTAAAGCGAACAAACGGCAATCCAGCTAGTGTTAAACGAGGATTTTCGTGAGTGATTGTTTGTTGGGGGGGCTTCGCTTACGCAAGTCCGCTCGGAGAGTGGAGCGACATTAGCGGAGCGACGCTGCGTCGAAGCCGCCTCGAGCTACAAAAAAACCTTGCTACAACGGTAGCAAGGTTTTTTCGATTATCTAAATAAGCTCGATCGCAGAACTACTTGAGTTCTACCGAACCGCCTGCTTCTTCGACTTCGGCCTTGACCTTTTCGGCATCTTCCTTGGAAACGCCTTCCTTCAAAGTCGCTGGGCAGCTTTCGACCATCTTCTTGGCTTCCATGAGGGAAGCACCGGTCAAGTTCTTGACGACCTTGACGACGTTCAGCTTCTTGTCGCCGAAGCCAGTCAAAACGACGTCGAATTCGGTTTGCTCTTCGACGGCTGCTGCACCACCACCATCGCCAGCAGCAGCGACCATCACGCCACCGCCTGCGGCAGGCTCGATGCCATGCACGTCCTTCAAGTAATCGCTAAGCTCTTTGGCTTGCTTTAGGGTCATTTCGGCGATCTTATCGCCCATTTCTTTCGCTTCGGCGCTAAACTCTGCGACTGCAGTGCCTTCTTCGGACATTTCTAATACCTCAAAAACAGTTGGTGATTTGTTACGGAACGACTAACAAAAGAGCAACTACTCGTCGCCTTCTGAAATTTTCTTAATTTGACTGTTAAGCTTCTTACCAGGCCCAAGTAGTGCAGCCGACAAGTTGGCTCCCGGTGCCAGGATTTGACCCACAAGCATCGAGATTTGTTCTTCACGGCTGGGCCACTTGCTGACTTCCTTCAATTTGTCAGCGTCTAGCCGTTCGCCATCCATGACACCGCCAGCGGCGATGAATTTCTCATACTTCTCACTGTCCTTGTCAAGCCGAACCAACTCTTTGACGAGGGAAACAAAGTCACTTGCTCCCCAGCAAACAGCGGTTTGGCCCGATGACCCTTCGAAAGCCGGATGCAGTGAAGATCCTTCAGTTGCTCGACGTGCGAGCGAATTCTTGACGATCATCATGCGAATGTTTTTCGCATCAAGCTCGCCGCGAAGTTCATTGGTGGTGTTGGCATCCATCCCGACGTAACTGACAACGACAGCGTCTTCGACACCGTCAAGTTGACGTTTGATATCGCGAGTGACCAACTCTTTTACATATTTACTCATCTTAGAACGCGATCCTCACACTGGGGCTCATCGTTGCACAAATCGCAACGCCTTTGACGTAGGTACCCTTGACCGATTGCGGCTTCATTGCGGTGACAAAGTCAAGAAACGTAGAGATATTCTCAGATAGCTTGGCCGAGTCGAAGCTCATCTTTCCGACCATGGCGTGGACGTTGCCGCCCTTGTCGTTGCGAAATTCGACTTTACCCGCTTTGTACTCGCCGACGACCTTGGCAACGTCTGGTGTTACCGTGCCCGCTCGGGGGCTAGGCATTAAACCGCGAGGTCCGAGCACACGACCGAGAGGTCCGACCAAGCCCATCATGTCGGGGGCAGCGATACAGACGTCGAAATCGGTCCAGCCATCTTTGATCTTTTTCGCCAGATCTTCTTGGCCAACTTCGTCTGCACCCGCTTCCTCAGCCGCCTTGGCTGCATCGCCCTTGGCGAAAACAACGACTCGCTGAGTTTTGCCGATTCCGTTTGGCAACACCAAGCTGCCGCGGATGATTTGATCCGCTTGATTGGGGTCGACGCCCAACCGCATGTGAACTTCGACCGTTTGGTCAAATTTTGTTGAATCGTACTTCTTGAGGACCTCAACGGCTTCGCCCAAAGGCAACGCCTTGGAGGGTTGCTTCTCAAGTGCAGCGCGATAGCGCTTTGATTTTTTTCCCATTTCTTGTCACGACTTTAAGTGTTGTCGGGTGGTTTGGCGAGACTCACCTGACCCGAGCCATCGAGTTCGACGGATGCTCAGCGGCAAGCTCTCCCACTTGTTATTCGCAATCATTGCGATTGCGAAGCGGAAATGTCGCGAATTGTTCTCGAATCGTCAACGGCAAACATGCCTTTTCGATACACTTTTTCCAAGATTTCTTTCTTGCCTACTGTAACACTCGCGATAACAGTGCCCCCACCAATGCCGCACCTACGTCGCGAGAATCGCTTCGCTGTAGGCTCGGCTGACCATACGTTTGCCGCCCAAAGTATCGTTCCTGCCCCATGCTGCGGTACGCTGGACTGCGGTGGCCGGGAAACGGTGTCGCGCTTTGGCGATAACTTTCATAGGGAACTGGGGCGATCACTTGCGGCGGAACCGAATGAGGTGAAATTCGCTGTTGGGGATGATCGTACAAGCATGCCTGTTGCTCCGCTGCAATGGCGTTGGCCCTATCAAGAACCAAGGCGAATTGACGATGGGCAACGTCGACTCGAGCCCAGCATGCTTCGAGCGCCGGGTTGCGCGGATAGCAGGGCCGCTCAAACAATGCCGTCTCGACCGCGTGATGCAGCCGTTCGATTTCATCCCAAGTGCAGTTCAAACGGTCCAAATCTCGTGGATCCAAATCGCTCGCCCGCCGCGAGTCCGAACGTAGACGACTGGTAGCATCTTCTAATTGATCGACCAATCTCCGGTCTTCGCGCTCGATGTATCGTAGACGAAGCACGTGGTCTTCAAAGTCGCAAACGGTATCTCGGTAATGGTCAGATGCTTCGTAAAGCGGGCCACGAGACGATGCGCTCGCCGTACTGCCAAACATCACACTGGCCAAAATCGTGGCGAATCCGTAAGCAATGCCTTTTGTTAATTGTCGTTTCATGGTTCGTTTTCTTCTCAATGCGGGAGGAGGTTCATTTGGCGGCTCTGAAAATGAGCCGTCACTACCTGTTCCTTCATTGCATCGGGTATGCCAAATCGGCAAGGCAAGCAAGTAGTAGCAGTTTTACACCCTGTTTCACGCTGTTTTCGATGCATGGGGTCAAAGAAAAGAAAGTCGCGCGTGACGTCAAATTGACGTCGCCTAGCTTTCAAAATGAAACCGGTTGGCTAGGCCGACCCGGCATCCACTGGTTACCAATTTGCGAACATCATCCTACATTTCCTGCCGGGTCGGCGCCGCTACCGCGACTTGACCCCGACCCAGCCAACGTCACTCGTTCTTCATCAGCACTTCGGAAAAGAAAGGGCCTTGGGATGTTTTGGCACTTTCGAGTAGCTGGTCGGCTTGCTGTTGGTTGCCGAGCTGGCTTTGCAGTTGTGCCAGATACCAAGCGGTATCTCGCGAGATTCCGCCTCCCGAAATCGCTCGCGAAAAGCTATCCTTGGCCGATTGAATATCGCCGAGCCGAAATTGGATCCAGCCCAAGGTTGCCCAGCCGTCGGCGCGATTCGGGTTGTTGCGAACCATGAGTTGGGCGATTTGAAGGGCTCGGCTTCGCAGCAATTCGTCTTTCGACTCAATCATCGCCAATGCCATTTCGTTGCCGACGGTAAGTTGAGTCGGGTTCGCCTGGTGAATGGGCGAGAGGGTTTCAATGGCTCCCGAAAAATCGCCTTTCATTCTCTTGGCCATGGCGCGGAGCACGAGCCGTTCCTCATTGGCCTCGGCTTGCTCGATCGGACTGCCAAGCACGTCGAGAATTTCATCGGGACGATTGTTCCAAAGTAGCCAACGCGCGAACGCGATTTTTGCTCGTTCGGCACCTTCTTGATTGGGATGTTTGATGGCCGAGCGAAACTGTTTCTCGGCTTCTTTCGCGTTTTTTTCAAGGTCATACAGCAGTGCCATCGACAAGGCGGGGACCTCTCGATTCGGGTCCATTTTGAATGCTTTGTCGAGCGCCTTTTTCGCCATCGTTTTGTCGTCCAAGCGGAACCGGACGCGAGCGAAGGAGGTAAGTACGTCAGCGGAAACGTTGGGTTTCCGGGCCAGCGACGCGTAGATCGAATCCGCTTTTTCCAATTGGCCTCGATCTTCATGATAGGCCGCCAGTAGCAACCGTCGATCCTCTTCTAATTGCGACTTGTACTGCTCGCTCCACTGATCCGACTTCGTCGCCGTTTCCGCTAATTGCAGATGGGTCCACCCGTCGTACCATCGCGATTGGGCGATGGCATTTCGAGCAAAAAACAGCCGGACATCAAACCGATCGGGGTTCTCGGCCGCCAATGCCTCGATCGCCTCGCCCGCTTCTGCCCCCCGTCCGGCAGCCGCAAGCAATTGGCCTAAAATGATTTCGGGGTGCGGCGAATCAGGTTTCTTTTCGGCATACTGTTTGAGCGATTCACGGGCCTTGTCAATTTCGTTTTCACGGACGTAAATCTGAGCTTCCTTCAAGAAAGCTTGGTCGATCGCCAAACCGCCGTCAGTAGGTATGTCGGTTAAAATATCGCCAGAAGCTGAGTGGAGTTTGAAAGCATCGGGCAGCAGCGTCAAGAGACAGAGCAGTGCCACGGGCCAGCGGATCAAACGGAAAGGAAACGATCCGCTTGTCTTGCGTTTGTTCATCAGCTTACCTTCAAAAAAAATAGATTCGATTTAGATGAGATAGAGATAGATGCCAAAGAAATGAACCGCTGCCGCCAACATCACGCTAATGTGCCATCCGGCGTGCAGGTAGCGGATTTTGTGATCGTTGATGAGCAAGAGGGTGCCTAGTGAGTATAAAACGCCGCCCACAAACATCGCTGCAATCACCGGACCGGGGACTTGACCGATCAGTGGAATCGCAGGCAACCATCCTAACATTAGATAGGATAACGTCCCGATCGAGTTGACTCGGTGTCGAACCAGAACTTTGTGGAAAAAACCGAGTCCTGCGGCAACCCAAATCGCAACGAGTAGTGGGGCCCGGACGCTATCGGCGGCACAAACGTAAACGATCGGCGTGTAGGTTCCCGAAATCATCACGTAAATCATCGCTTGGTCCCAAGCCCGAAGTGTATCGAGCAGCGGTTGGCGAAGAATGGCGTGCGACAACGTCGAGCAGACAAACGTCCCGATCACACCGACCATGTAAGCCGAACAAGCCATCGCTAACCCGATATCGGTGCTTTGTGCTTTCGCAACCAAGAAGATCATGCCGATGGTCGAGGTGACGGCGGCTAATCCGTGAGTCAGGGCATTGGCCCATTCTTGGTCCCATTTAACTGGAGCCTCTCCGCCGTCGAACCTGATTGGATTTGTAATGGAACTCACTTCTTTCTCTTACTTATGCGTCATAGGGCTTACGCCACCTATTTTCAGCATCTTAGTTGGCATCCGGCAAGACGCCTAAAACAGGATCCGCAAAATTGGCTAGATGGCGACATTCGATTTGTCCGCTGGTGACATGATCCGTTTGTGCGGGATCTATGCCCTGGTGGGGTTGGTCTGGTAGAATGTTTTCCACAAGCAACTACGACCAACGATCGATCCTGAGGCTCCGATGAACACGACTGCGATATTGCTCGCCGGCTTTGCTGACAAAAACGCATCTCTGTTTCGGCGTATCAAAGTTCCGCTTGGTGATCCATCCGCTTGGGTCGACATCCAAGGGCATACGACCGCATTGGTCCGAGACTTGGAAATGGACCGGGTTCGCCAAGCTGGCCATACCGACCACGTGACCTGTCCAGCCGAACATCCCGCGCCGTTGGGGCTAAGTGCTGATCGTGAAACGGCGACCGCTCAAGCAATCGTCCAACTATTACGATCCAAAAGAATTGAGCGAGTGGTGACCGATCGATCGTTGCCTTATCTGTTTGCGTGGCATTTGCAGCAAGCCGAGATGGAGTTGATCTACGACGAAGATCTTGGGGTGATCGATCGGAGATCAAAGAGCGATCAAGAGATTGAGGCATTAGCCAAAGCTCAAGCGACGACCGAAGAAGTGATGGAAATCATGCTTCGCCGCATCGCGAACGCCAACGTAAATTCCGATGGCTTGCTGACGGTCGACGGTGAGATACTCACCAGCGAAAACATGAAGCGATTCGCTGCGATCGAATTTCTGAACCGAGGATTCAGTATGACTCACGGAGCGATTGTCGCAACCGTGCCACATGTTGCCGATTGCCATCATTCCGGTACCGGGCCGCTTTCGACCGGTCGCCCTGTCATCGTCGACCTGTACCCGCGAGACGATTCAACGCGGTACAACGGTGACTGCACGCGAACGGTCGTGCATGGCGAAGTTTCGGATACGGTCAAAGCGATGCACGCCGCCGTTGTCGCCGCAAAAGAAGCTGCGGATGAAAAACTGATCGCTGGAAATTTAGCCAGCGAAGTTCATCAAGCGTCCGAAGCGGTATTGATCGCACAGGGTTATCCAATATCACGCGGTACATTGACCGACACCCCGAGCATCCAACATGGCACCGGACATGGCATCGGACTCGACGTCCACGAACCAATCCTGCTCGACGAGGGAGGTGGTGAAATGCTAGAAGGAGAAGTCTTCACCATCGAGCCGGGGCTCTACGGGCGAATCGACGGAGGCGTTCGCGTCGAGGATATGCTAGTCGCTGGCGAAACCGAATCGAAGAATCTCAATCGCCTGCCCTACGGACTCGATTGGTCCTGAGATGGCTTGTGCCGCTCAGCTCTCCGATTCAGACTAGGTTTTACAGTAGCGGAAGTCGTCAAGACTTTCGTTTTATTGGGTCAAACGTTTTATTGGGTGAAACCAGGCCGCGACGAAACAATGCCGCCATCCGCTCGGAGAGCGGAGCGATAATGGTTTACTCACCACGCTCTTCGAGCTGGTCGCGATACGAATCTCGTTCGCGGCGAGTCGCTTCGAGATCGAAGATTAAGTATTTCATATCGAGCCGCAACTGCGAAAGAGCTTCTTGAACCAAGTTCAGGATTCGGCGACGACGAGTGCTGCATTCGATCACTCTTGTCAAGGCTGGCGTGACGGCGTCGCGGTAATGTGCGGGCAATGCGTTGATCGCTTCGACCATTTCTTGAAGCTCAACCGGTGTTTGTTCGTTGGTCGTTTCGGCGTTTTTGATGGTCTTGGGCATTGAGAGTTTACTCCGAGGAAAAAACAGCAAGTCGTTCTTGTTTCAGTTGATTGCTTTCCATTGCATTCGCAGTGCCGATTCCTTGGCGAAGGTGGTCGTAGCTAACCTAAGTTCTTTGACGATTAGATGTTACGGTAGTTCCTTTGGAAATGTTGTCAAAAGGCAACGTTGCAAAAAGGAACACAAATCCGCCTAGCATTGACGATCTAAATCTTGGTATGCAAAGGTTTTACGTGCTACTGAGGCGGTTGGCGACCGGCTGTGGATTTTTTTCAACACAACGTCGTATTTACCGCACGCTCGCTGCAGCTTGCTGGTGTAGGAGCGATTCACTCCACGAGCAATGACTGAGCACGTGATTGTTTCGTAACCGATCCTTTAGGTCAACGATAAATGTCTGCTGCGAAAATAAACTCATCCGAAATACCGCCGGTTCCTCGGGCTTGGCAAGCGGTACGTTCTGCGGTCTCGAGTACGCTTTTTACGATCATAACACTGTTTTGCTTGTCCGTTCTCAGCCCTGCGGTCGCGTCGGCCCAGATTTACGATTCTCTTGACGCCTACCCGCCCCGTTGGCACTTGGACAGTTCCGACTGCGACGCTCGCGTTGTCGAGCACAAACATCTTGTCGATGGCGGCGTAGACGGACGCCCTTGCGAAACGCTAACCGTTGATGCTCGGCACGGCAGCGAGATCTTGTTTGCTTACCCGATCGAACCTGTCTTGCCCATCGACGGTTTGACTGCAAATGTTTCTGTGATGAGTGCGATTGCCGGAGCACGCATTGGATTTCGAGTCCGCTTTCCTTACCTTCGTGAAGATCATTCTCGACAAGCGGTCTCCGTCGTGGTGTTTGGCGCAAGTTACAACGATCCAGGCCGTTTCGCTTCGATCGGCGTTGGCATGATCGAGGCTTCGTTGATGACCAAAGAGTTCTCGCTCCGCCAAAAATACGGATCCGCCGCGAACCTGAAGGACCCGTACGTCGATGCAGTGATTGTCGACGCCTACACCGGAGCCGGTTTGCGGTCGCTGCGGATCGATGAATTGCGAGTCGACGGATTGGTCAGCGTCAGTGAGGTGTCGCCCACCAAAATCACCTCGGCATCGGATCGAATCCAAACTCGCCGGCAATTGCAAAACCGAAGCGATGATCTTTCCAGCAACCTTGATCCCACCGCTGGTGATGGCCCGAGTAACGCGTTTCCGTTTGGCCGTGTGACCCGTATCCTCGAGCACAACGGCGAACCGTTGGCCTGGGTCCGCTCACTCGGCTTTGACGCAGTCCTGTTGTCGCATCCCCCCAACTCCGAAATTCTCAGCGAAGCGATCCACGCTCGCGTTGCCCTCTATTGCCCACCACCGACGGCACCTGACCCCTCGTTAACGCCGCTACTGCAACCGGTTGCGGGTTGGTATATCGGTTATGGAACGGCCTTGGATTCATTGCAGGTGGGTGCTACGGAAGAGACGTCGCGGCGGCTAAGAGCATTCCCAGCGGCTTGGCAACGGCCGATCATTGCCGCACCGTCCGAAAGTTTTCCGCGTTACGCCAAATCGCTTGACGGCATCGTTTACGATCTGCCCATTCGATCGCGAGGGGTTACCGATGGGGAAGAGGTCAAGCAGTTTGCAAGTCTGCGAAAGCGAGTCGGAGACCAAATGCAAATTGCAGCGGCCGTGATGAGCATGTCGCCGGAGGTCCTGATGCGACAAACCGAGTCGATTGCCGATTCGATCGGAGCACCTCGGCCAACCGGGTTCCGTTGGCATTCGATGTGGTTGCAAGCGATGCGAAGTCTACAATCCACGCCTTCGGCAATTCTTTATCGATCCACTCGTTCGCTTGTCGCCGGTTCGGAAATGGATAATCAACGCTCGATGGCACTCAGCTACGTCAACCGCATGACGGCGATGCTCGAACCGTGGATCGCTGGTGCAACCTCTTCGCCACCGATCATGATCTCGGGAGCGCCGTATCGCTGTTCACGATTGACGAAGGATGGTGTGGAGGTGCTAATCTTGACATCTTCGACCATGCGGGGCAGCGAAGTCTTGGCGGGAGACGGACAATCGATCGAATTGAAACTATCGCCAAGTGATGCGACGAGAACATTTTGGCGAATGACTCATTTTTCCGCCGAGCGGCTGACACCTGAAACTAGCACGACCGGAACGCGGATCGAAATCGTTTCACCCGATGCCGCGGAGGTGATCGTCGTAAGCAGCGATCCAGCGATCGGCGCAACTCTAAGTCGATCGGCATCGCGTTTTGCCAAGCAAGCGGCCCTTGATCGTTGGCAGTTGGCGAGTGATTTGGTACGCCGTACGCAAGACCAATGGCAAACCGCGGTTGTATCCCGGGTTACCAGCCGTTCTCCCCCCAGCGATTTGATTGAGGTTGCTCGAAAGACGCTCGCCGATGCCGAACCGCTCTACCGAGCGGGCGAGACCGAAGCGAGCATCCGCATGGCTCGCCGGGCCGACGCGTGGGCACTGCGTAGTGAATGGCAATTGAGCGAAGCATTGATGCCCGATTGGCCTCGCCCGACAAGTTGCCCTCCGATCGATTGCGGAGCTGCCGAGGTCCAAGCGGTTTGGTATCCGCTCATGCGCGACCGCGGATGGAGCCACAACTATTTGACCACCGGATCGCTCGATAGCCGCGACATGATTGCTGCGAATCGATGGACGTTTGGAAAACGATTTGAAGACCTAGCCCGTAGCGAAGTGCTGTTTGCGGGCCGTGGCTCTTACGAGGGACCGGGTGCATTGACCGCTCGCACTGTTTCGCTCGTCGCTGAACCGCTTCCCGGCGGATTCGAAGGCACCGTCTTGCAAGTCCGCAGCCCTGCGGTGCGAGTGGCTGCCAATACAGCCATTCGCATTGATGCACTCGTTCGCACCATCGGCTTCGGCGGTGCTCATCAAGGCGTCCTCGTCTATGACTCCGTGGGCGGTCAAGAAATGGGAGTCCTCGTCCGCGGACGCCCCACATGGACACCCATTCGCTTGTACCGGCAAACGACTGACGAGACCGAAGTCAGCGTGATGTTCGAATTGATGGGCGATGGCGAAGCGATGATCGACGAGGTCGAAGTTCGCGTCTGGCAACCCGATTGATGATGGATGGAGAAGAAAAGCTGCC
>JGI12048J13642_10373013_pt1 | contig 11843 bp, 8 predicted proteins | sample ElkSlonscriptome_16_FD_13642 | JGI IMG/M metagenome (IMG submission 13642) | reverse complement strand
CGCGAGCTCCCCCAATTGAGAGCGCCGCATGAAGGACTCGTCGGCGCAAACCGGCACCGGCCGCGGCAGCGTCGCGAGGGCACCATCCGCGTCAGCCGCAAAGGGCTGCTCGATCAGCATCACCCCCAACGCCCCGAGCACGGGTGCCATGGTCCGATAGTCCGCGACCGACCACCCTTCGTTGGCGTCTACGATGAGGGGCGTTTCGGGACAGGCGGCGTGCACCGCCTCGATCCGGGCGAGATCGTCCTGACCGCTTGCCTTGAGCTTGAAGCAGGGCCGCCCTCGCTCCCGACGCGCCTTGTCGGCCATGGCCGCCGGTGTATCGACGCTGAGCGTATACGCCGTCGGCACCGGGGAGGGTCTCTGCACGCCCGCCAGCGCCCAGGCTGGCTGGCCCAAACGGCGGCTGTCCCAGTCCCACAGAGCACAGTCGACGGCGTTTCGCGCCGCACCGAGTTTCAGCTGCGCGGAAGCGTCGGCCCACACGTCTTGCCGACCCCCATCCTCGAGGACGAGCTGCCTCAACTCAGCCTCCACCGCCTCGACCGATTCGCCGTAGCGACAATAGGGTACGGCCTCTCCTCGCCCCCACGACCCATCGCCGACCACGGTGACCTCGACCACCACCGCCTCGTGCTTGGTCCCACGACTGATCCGAAAGCCACCGGCGATTGGCCAACGGGATACGACGACCTCCGCCTTCATGGCGGCGGAATGGTGCGGCGCCCGAAGCCGTGCCGAGCCAGGAGCTTGCCGAAGTTGCTGCGGTCCATCCCGGCCAGCCGCGCGGCCTCCGAACGATTGCCCTCGGCCCGCTCGAGTACGACCTCCAGGTAGGCGCGCACGAAGCGGTCGGCCATCGCCGCTCGCTGCTCCGAAAGGGGCCGCTCGATCTCGACGACCTGACGCAATAGATGGTCGAGGGCGGCCTCGCTGTCCTCCCGCTCCGTCGGCAGCCCCCCGAGCGCCACGTAGGCCTGAACCGCCTGGCGTAGCTGACGCACCTCCCCCGGCCAGGCCTGACCCATGAGCCGCCGAAGCAGATGGTCGGGTAGCGCGTCCAAGCCGGCCTGGCCCGCGAAGTAGGTCGCCAGGGCGGGGATGTCCTCCGGTCGGTCCTCGAGTCGTTTCAGCGGTAGGGTCACCACCGCGAGGGCCATGCGCAGGGCCTCCTCGAAGCAACCCGCAGCGACCAGGGCCGGCAACGAACCGGACCAGGCGGACACGACCCTCACGTCGACCTTCCTCGTCTGACCTTCTCCCGCCCGGGTCACCTCGCCCGACTCGACCGTACGCAACAGAGCCGGCTGCACCTCGGGCGGCAGGCCGCCGATCCCATCGAGGAAGAGCGTACTGCCATCGGCGGCCTCGAAAGCCCCGGGAAGGTCTTCCATCGCGCCCTGAAAAGCCCCCCGGGCATGGCCGAACAGGATCCGTCGCGCCTCATCCGCGTCGCCTCGCGATAGGTTGACCACGATGAAGGGACGGTGCCCGCGCACCGAGCCTTCGTGAAGCGCGGCCGCGACCATCTTTTTTCCGGTCCCAGGCGGCCCTTCCACGAGCACGTTCACCTCAGAGCCCTCGAGCTGGCGCAGGGTCGCGAAGAGCTGACGACTCGCGGGCGAGACGCCGACCATGCCGCGGTAGGTCTCTGGCGGTGCTGGCAAGGTTCGAAGGTACCAAGGCTCCCCCACCGCGGCTATCGCCTGCTCCGAGCATGGGTGTAACGTCGGCCGGCGACGCCGCGTGAGCGACGGCTCGGCGAGCCCTTCACCTACCGAAGGGCCATCACCCTCCCGTGAGACGTTGAAGTCACGCGCCCCCCTAGCTACCGGTACGCCGTGAGTACGCCCCTTCTCATCTATCTCGCGACGGTGGCCGGCATCGGTACGCTGCTCATCGTACGGACCATGGTCGGGCTGTCCCGTACCCTTCGACGGCGGGTGAACCTCGTGAAGGAGCGCACGCGGTTCACCGCCATTCGCACCGATTCGCCGGTCGAAGACGCGGACGAGCGCGCCAAGGAGCGCGCGCTCGCAGCCATCGCCAAGCAGACCACCTCGGTACGACGCCTCGTCATCCCCAGCCTCGTGCTGGGAGTCTTCATCCTCCTCGGTCTGCCCTTCCTGACCGAGGTGCCGGCCACCACCGTCTCGCTCGTCGCCGCCGCCATCACGGTTCTGCTCGGCGTGGCCAGCCGTAACGCGGTGGAGAACGCCGTTTCCGGTCTCCTCATCGCTGGCTCACGCACCTTCAACATCGGCGACACCGTCACGGTGGGGGCCCACTATGGCACCGTCGAAGACATCGGGATCACCCACACCACGGTCAAGGAGTGGGACTGGCGTCGCTACGTCGTGCCCAATGCCACCTTGCTCAACATGGACTTCGTGAACCACTCGCTTCACGACGACTTCCACTGGACCAAGGTATCGTTCTACGTCGCCCACGGTGGTGACCTCGAGGCCGTACGGCGCATGGCCATGGATGCGATGGAGGCCAGCGAGTACTTCCATCCCCACGAGCCGGCGCGCTGCTGGGCGATGGAGCTAGCGCGAGACGCGACGGAGCTCTGGGTGGTGGGCTGGTCCAAGACGCCCTCCGAGTCGTGGCTGCTCTCCTGCGACGTCCGCGGTCGCGTCTACACGGGACTGGCCGAGATGGGCGTCTCTCCGCATCGTCATGAGGTCGTCACCCGCTCCTGAGACCCGGGAGGGTCTCGTCCTCACCCGCGCCTGGCGGGACACCCCGCGCGGGGTGGTCGTCGAGCTGTGGGTCGCGACGTCGGAGGGGCCAGTACGGGTCGAGCTGACGCGTGAGCGCGCCGTGATGTTCGTCCACCGCGGCACGGAGGCCGAGGCGATCGCACGCCGAGAAGTCGAGCTGACGGATCTACGCGGCCGTCCGGTCGACGCTCTCTATTTCGATACAAGGCGCCAGGCGCTGGATTGCCGTGATCGACTCCGAGCCGAAGGGGTCAGCGTGTACGAATCCGACGTACGACCCCACGAGCGCTTCCTCATGGAGCGCTTCGTCACGGGGAGCTGCCGGCTCCACGGCCCTATCTTGCGTCGACACGGCCACGCCGAGATGCGCGACCCCAAGGTCAGCCGGGGCGAGGCGACGCCCTCGTTGCGTCGGCTCAGCCTGGACATCGAGACCGACGGCATGAGCGGGCCCGTCATCTCGGTCGCGCTCGTCGACGACGAGGTCTCGACGGTGCTCATGGTCGGTGAGGGCAGCCCCCCGGACGGTGTCACCTTCGTCGCCGACGAGCGCGCGCTTCTCGAGGCGTGCTTCGGGACCGTCCGCGCTCGTGACCCCGACCTCATCGTCGGCTGGAACGTGGTGGGCTTCGACCTCACCCACCTCCAGGCCCGGTGCGAGAAGCACCGCTTGCGGTTCGACATCGCACGGGGGCGCGGGCGCGCGGCCATCCTCGCGCCGCAGAGCGCTTCGCAGCTCCCCATTCCGCGGATCCCGGGGCGCGCCGTCCTCGACGGGATTCGAGGTCTCGAGGCGGCGACGTACAGCTTCGAGAGCTTCGCCCTCGAAGATGTCGCCCAGGCGCTCCTCGGCGAGGGTAAAGCCATCGACCACGGAACCGACAAGGTGGGGGAGATCAAGCGCATGCACCGCGAAGATCCGGCAGCGCTCGCCCGCTACAACCGCCGAGATGCCGAGCTGGTCCTCGAGATCTTGGACGCGACCGACCTCGTCGACTTCATGATCGCCCGCCAGAAGATGACTGGACTCCCGCTGTCACGCGTTGGTGGTTCCGTCGCCGCCTTCGACCACCTCTACCTGCCACGACTGCACCGACACGGACACGTGGCGGGCGACACGGCCGACGTTCCCCGGGGCAACCTCACCGCCCCCGGAGGCGTGGTCCTGGCGAGTCGGCCTGGTCTGTACCGCAACGTCGTCGTCTTCGACTTCAAGAGCCTGTACCCGAGCATCATCCGTACCTTCCGGGTAGACCCCCTGGGCCTGGCCTTCCCCGAGGCGTCCCCCATCGAAGGGTTCGACGGCGCCTCCTTCGCCCGCGAGCGCCACATCCTGCCAGGGCTCATCGAAGACCTGTGGAAGCAGCGTGACAACGCGAAGCTTGCGCACGACAAGCCACGCTCCACGGCGATCAAGATCCTGATGAACTCCTTCTACGGTGTCTTGGGGACTCCTGGATGTCGCTTCTTCGACCCTCGCCTCGCGAGCTCCATCACGCGGCGAGGACACCAGATCATTCGCGAGACGCGCGATCGCCTCATCGCCGATGGCCATCCCGTGATCTATGGCGACACCGACTCTCTCTTCGTTTGGCTCGGCGACGACCGCTCCCGTGAGGACTGCCTCGAGACCGCTAGAAACCTGGCGGAGACCCTCAATGCCTGGTGGACCGAGCGGATCGAGGCCGAGCACGGGGTGGTCTCCGCCCTCGAACTCGAGTTCGAGAGCCACTTCACGCGTTTCTTCATGCCCACCCTGCGCGGCTCGGCCGAGGGCAGCGCCAAGCGCTACGCCGGCCTGGTGCTCGGCCCAGACGGGCCGGAGCTGGTCATCAAGGGCTTGGAAGCCGTGCGCACCGATTGGACGCCGCTAGCCCGGCGCTTCCAGCGTGAGCTCCTGTGGCGCATCTTCCGCGACGAGCCCGTCGAAGCGTGGATCCGCGACCTGCGACGGTCCCTTTTCGCCGGCGAGCTCGACGCGGAGCTGATCTACAGGAAGCGGCTTCGCAGGCGCGTCGAGGACTACCAGCGCAGCCTCCCGCCCCACGTGAAGGCAGCCAAGCAGCTCGGCCGGGACGTCAAAGAGATCCGGTACGTGATCACGATCGATGGTCCGGCGCCGGTGGAGCTCGCCCATGGGTCCATCGACCACCACCACTACCTGGACCGCCAGCTCGCCCCCGCCGCCGAGGGGATTTTGGCGTCGCTCGGGCTCAGCTTCGAAGCCATCGCGGGCAACCAGCTCGCGCTCTTCTAGCTTCCCTTGACGCCGGGTCGCAATGCGCCGACCCCTAGAGCATGCGTGAGGTGGTGCGCGCGGAGTCGTCCGGAGGGGTGGTCGAGGCAGTGGTGCTCGACGTGGAGGGCGAGGGGCGCGTTCAGCTTCGTCTCGCCGACGGCCCCACCGTTTTCGCCCGCCTCGCGAGCTTCGGCCCCTACCGCCCCGTTGCCGGCGATCGCGTGCTGGTGACCGCCCACCCGCACTACGTGATCGGGGCCCTGCACGTCGCCCAGGCCGCTGCCTTCCGTACCGCCGACGGCGCCGCAGCCGAGCTTCATGACGACGCGATCGAGGTGAGGGACCCGCAGGGGCGCCTCCTCTTTCGCTACGAGCATGGCCAAGCGACGTTGCTCAGCGAGCAGGGCGACCTCGTCCTGTGCGCCCCCGAAGGAACGGTCCGCCTCGAGGCAGGTCAGGATCTCGAACTCGCAGCCGGTCGCGATCTGGTGGCTCGGCCGGCCCGACGTAGCGTCACCGAGATCGGCAACCGCCCTCGCATGACCGTCGATGCGCGTGCCACCCGGTTTCAGAGCGACCACTTCGACGTCGAAGCCAAGCAGAGCACGGTGACGGTCGGCGAGGCCACCATCATCGCCCAAGGGATCGCCACCACCGCCGCCCACGTCGTAGCCCGGGTCGAGCGCTACGAGCTCGAGGCCGATCGTGTCGTCGAGAAGAGCCGAGACGTCCTTCGCACCTGTCGTGAGCTCCTCGAAACCCGCGCCGGCAGGATGCGTACCCGCGTGAAGGGCGCCTTCTCGCTCTCGAGCCGCCGCACCGACCTCGCGAGCGAGAAGGACACCACCATCGACGGCAAGCGCGTCCTCCTCGGCTGAACCATGAGCCTTCCCGTCGCACCAGGCGACGTCGTCGCCGACAAATACCGCGTCGTGCGAGAGCTCGGCCGCGGCGGTATGGGCGTGGTCTACGCCGCCGACCATCTTCAGCTGCCACAGCAGGTCGCCATCAAGTTCCTGCTCGGCGGCGCGAACCCCGCCGCGACGGTGCGATTCGAGCGCGAGGCCAAGACGGTCGTCCGCATGCGAAGCGAGCACGTGTGCCGTGTGCTCGACGTGGGCAGCCTACCGAGCGGCGAGCCCTTCATCGTCATGGAGCTGCTCGAGGGTAAAGATCTCGCAGATCACGTCCTCGAGCAGGGACCACTGACCATTGCGGATGCCATCGACTACGTGCTTCAGGCCTGTGAAGCCTTGATGGAGGCTCACAGCCTCGGGGTCGTGCATCGAGACCTCAAGCCGAGCAATCTGTTCCTCAGCCAGCGCGTCGACGGAAGCGGCATCGTCAAGGTGCTCGACTTCGGGATCAGCAAGACCGACGACGCGACCGATCACCGCGAGCTCACCCAGAGTGGCGCCATGCTCGGCTCGCCCCGGTTCATGGCGCCGGAGCAGCTCGTGAGCGCCAAGCAAGTGACCGCCCAGACCGACGTCTGGGCCCTCGGCGTCGTGCTCCACGAGCTCCTCACCGGCGCCGCTGCGTTCGATGGCGCGACCCCCGCCGAGCTCTTCGTCGCCATCCTTCAGCACCCGCCGGCATCCCTCAACGAGCAGCGTCCCGACCTTCCCGCGGGCATCGTCCAAGCCGTCGCCGGTGCGCTCGAGAAAGAGTCCGAGGACCGCTACCCCAACATCGCAGCCTTCGCCCTGGCCCTCGCGCCCTACGCCCCGCCCCACGCCCGACCCCTGGTCGACCGGGTGGTCCGGATGGGGGCAGCGACCGGATGGTCCCCTCCGGCCCACACCGGCCAGACCACGCAACCCTCCGGCACGAAGCTCGACGGGGGTCCCCGAAGCACCGCCAAAGGCACCATCAAGATGGCGGCGGTCGCCGTCGACCCGGCTTCGAGCCCTCACGCCGACACGATGCAGGGCACCCCTTCGACCACGTCCCCGCCGCAGACCGGGCCCGCCGTCGTCCCCCCGGCCGCCAGCCCCCGCGCGGTGATCACCCCCGCCGAATCCATCGGGGCAGTCGCGACCGTTTCAAGCGATCCCGCTCCGAGCCCTCCGAGCCGCCCCCCGACAGCCGCCCCAGGGATCACCGCCGACCCCCCTCAGGCCCCTTCTACCCCCAGAGGGAGTGGCCGCGGGGGCGTCTGGATTGGCCTCAGTCTTGGCCTCTTGGTCGCCATCGTCGCCGTAGCCGGCGTGGTCTGGGCCACCCGCAACACGCCCACCGCGACCGAAGACGAAGATCGCGACGAGCGCAAAAAGAAGAAGAAGAGGAGGAAGCGCGACGAGGACGAAGAAGCCCCGACCACCCCGGGCCCCCTGCCCTGCACGTTCGAATTCTGTGACAACGAGTTTCGGCTCGATACCAAGGGCCCGGCCAACGCCGCCGCGCCGCTCGACACCATCCGAAGGAAGATCGAGTCCAAGCTCCGGGTCAACGCTCCCGAGCTCGTGCTCGTGTCGGCCTCAGGCATCGTCGAGGGCAAGTTCCACCCCCGCACCGGATCCATCAACTACGGGTTTCGGTACGAGGGCCCCGACGGCGAGTACGAGATGGCCCAGGCCATCCTCACGCCCTGGCAGCTTTCGCTCAGGCGCACCCCGAGCGTGGGCCAACCCCCGCTCGACCTCCCGAAGTGCTCGCTCGCCAAGGCGCTGGATAGGGCCTACGACGACGGGTTTCCCCGCGACGAGGGCGCCGTCGGGCTTGCCTACCTCAACGGTACGAACGTCTTTTGGCAGCTCTCGACGACGAAGAGTGGCAAGGTTCGCTTCGTCGATGGCGACTGCCAACCGTCGCAGACGATCACGCCTACATCGCCACCATGACCTTGGTCTGAGACGGTGAAGCATGGTTACCCACGGGGGCATTGGGCGTGCTTCCGTTGTGGGTCGTCATGGCCGTGTGGTGCACGATCTTCTTCTTCTTCGCGTACACCTTGCGGCTGTACTTCTTGAACTGCGCTTTGTCGCGATGTGTATTCGAGATGAGGCCCTTCAGGGTCCCCGCCTCGTCCCCCTTCGAGTTGGGCACGTGCGAGTTTTCGCAGACGACGGCCTTCTTGGAGAAGAGGACCTTCTTGCAGACCTTCTTCGCGCTGCTGCAGGAGGCGTTGTTGGGAAAGGGGGTGGGGATGGGCGGGCCGCCCGGATTGGGGACCTTGCACACGTCCGGCCCCCCAACGCATTCACCGCCCTTCTTGGTCGTAGCCGGAAAACGGATCATCCCAAAAGCACCCTTCCCTTGGCCGAGATGGTGACCTCTGAGGCGTCCACGCTGTAGGTCTTGGTTTCGATGGCCATGCTGGATTTGGTGACCTTCATGTGTGACTTGTCGACGTAGACGTCGACTTTCTCCCGGGAGACGAGGATGCCGTCCATACAGGCCCCGGCCTCGTACCTTTTTCCGCTGATGTCGAGCATCCCCACGAACACGTCCCCCCCCGTCGCGATGAGTCCAGATCCGTTGCCGGCTGCGACCACGGTCTTGGATCCCCCGTACAGAAAGGCCTTCTGGCCCGACAAGTCGACTGCCCCATCGGCCCCTACGAGGACGTCGCCCGACGAGCTCGTGACGGCGACGTCCTTCTTCCCTTCGACCGTAACCTCGCCGAGCGGCGCGGACAGCGACGCCTCGGTCAGCCCTTCGACCGACACCGCGACCCCGGCCCACACGCCGGCATAGGCGCCGGCCTTCACACCGGCGGTCGCGCCAACGAGGTCGGCCGTGACCGCTGAGCCCACCAGAGCGCCGGCGGTACCCCACAGGGTGGAGAGTGGGGCCGAGGCGGTGAGACCTTGCGCGGCATTGAGCGTGATGGTGTTGGCCGCATTCGGAAGCAATGAGCCAAGCCACATACCGAGCTTGGCCGCGTCGACCAGAATGGGGGGCACCCCCTTGAGCGTATGCTTGACGAAGCCATCCTCGCCCCGCCGGGGCCAATCCTTCACGGCCACCACTCCGCGCACGATACCGCTCACGGCCTGCGCCTGGTCCATGATGGCATGGGTCCAGGTCACACCTTTGCGGGTCGCGACCTCGTCGACCGTACCGGCGATGTCGTCTCCGTAGCTGGGGGTCTCGAGCGCGACGCCGGCGTCGGCGACGATCTTCACCGCCCCCTTGGCGCCCATGGCGATGTCGCCCCCCGCCGCAATGGTGCCGTTGGCCCGATCCGATTGAATCAGGAAGCTACCACCGCCGTGGCTTCGCACGACGATCTCACCCGTCTGGGTGATGACGTACTGGCTCTGCACCGACTCGTGCCACGCAAGGCCGCCGGTGAACATGCCGTAGCCCACGCTCGACGTGCTCGCGTACCCCAAGCTTCCCGCGTAGCCGCCGTTGGTGGCCTTCCCGCCGAGGTTGACCATCGTCTGCTCGGCCGCGGTTTGGAACAGGATGTGGTTGTCCGTCCAGCCGTGGATCCCCTCGTCCAGGGAACGGGACGGCTCGGCGGCGCCCAGGTTGAGGAGCGTATTCTCTCCGGGGATGCGCATCGTCAGCCGGGTCGAGTCCTTGTCGGCCCCGCCCATCGGGGCCGGTGACTCGATCTCCACCATGTCGGCGAGCATCGGATCCTGGACCCGCATACTCGGCTCCCGCTGCACCGCCGCCTTGAGACGCTCTCGTCGCTCGTCGCTCGGATCTGGCATTAGCCCTGATTGTCCTCCATCTCGATGCGAACCCCCGCCGCCGTCTGAATGACGGACTGGGACGCGTTGCTACGCGTGGCCGGGCTCAACGTCTGTGCATTGGGCACGGAGCCGACGATGACGGGGCGATCAGGATCGCCGTCGATGTGGGCGAGGAGGACCTCGGTTCCCTTGTGGAGCGGAAAATGCGTACCGTAGCCGCCCCCGGCGTAGGGCTGGGCCATTCGGACCCAGCGGGAAGAGCCGGCCCCCTTGGGCCCTCCGCCGTCAAAGGGGAGCCGCACCTTGTAGCGACCCGCATCGTCGATCTCCGATAGCTCACCCGATGTGTCTCCCGCGACGTGGGCGTGGATGACCCCGTCGATACGCGGCCACGCCGTTTGCCGTGGAGGACGGAATGGCACATCGAACTCGACCGCGGTGAATCGTGCACGATAGGCGCTCACCTCGCGCTCCTCGTCGGCGGTTCGCTGGCGCGAAATGGCCGCTCCGACCGTGATCTCGAGCCGCGTGATGAGATATTTGCCGTCGTTTTGGGCGTCGAAGTGGTTCTCGAGCTCGAAGCTGTGCCCGACCCGGAACCGTGCACAATCGGTGAGGGCGCGGTACCGACGACGTTCGCTGCGTAGTTGCTCGGCGCGCAGCTTGGCGACGCGCTTGCCGTCCTCGGGGGTGGTGAAGTGCTCACCGTAGTGGAAGACGCTACCGAAGCCGTGGGTCACATCCGCCTCGGCCTTGCCCACCAACGCCACATGGGGCGTGAGCGGGTTGTAGTCGAGCACGGCGACCCGAGCCGCGATACGCCGCTGGGTGAGCTGCCAGTCCCAGATCGTGGCCGCGCCGCCCGTGCTCATGTTGTTCCGCGCGCGGTAGCTCAGCGCGGTCGGCGCCGCGATGGCCGTAGCGTCCTCGTTTTCATCGGCGATGACGAGCGTCTCGGACGCCGATCCGTGCTCGTACCAATAGAAGAACCCCTCGTGCTCCATCCAGCGCTGCAGAAAGTCCCAGTCCGACTCCTGGTACTGCACGATGTATTCGCGCTTGGGGAGTGCAGCGTGGATGCGAAGATCGAAGTCCTTGCCCTTCTGCAATCCGTACGACTCGAGCACCGCAGCGATGAGCTCGGCGGTGTCGAGGTTTTGGTAGATCCGACAGCTTTGGGCGAGGCGCAGAGCGTCGGTGGTCGGCACGACCCGGGCCACGTAGCGGCCTCCCATGGCCGCGGTTCCGTCGAGCAGCTCGACCGACTCGAGGATGCCGTGAACCACGTCGTCGTCTCCCGAACCCAAGGCGATCGCGACGGGTCCCTTCATCAAGGCGTCGAGCTGGTCCTCGCTGAGCGGACCTTCACGACGATGCAACAACAGGTCGTAGGTGAATCCCGACGACAGCTCTTCGCGCCCTTCCACGCCCCGCAGGACGAAGTCGACGTCGGGCAACGCGCCCGACACGAAGGCGAGGATCTGCTCGTTCGAATCATCCGCCATGCTTGGTCTCCTCGTTCGGTCCGGCCGCGAAGGCCTCGGCACGGGCGCGGTCAGGCTCGGTGTCCATCATGCCGTCCCGCTGGCTGCCGCTCCAGGTGGTGCCCTCGCGAGAAGCGCCGTGCACCGTGCTGAGGGTGAGATCGGCGTCGGTGAAGTCGGCGTGGTCGAGCTTGGCGTGGCTCAGCTCGACGAAACGCAGGTCGGCGCCGGTGAGCTTGATGTGGTGGAGGTCAGCTCCCTCGAAGCGGGCAGCCCGAGCGCGCAGTCGCTCTCCCCGCGCTCCCCGCAGATTGGCGCCGTCGAAGCATGCGTCCTCCGCCTCCACCTCCCTCAGGTCGGCCCGGTCGAGGCACGTACCCTCGAAGCTCCCCCGTACCGCGACCATGCGAGCGAGCATGGCCTCGGTGAGGTCGGCGCCGTCGAAGCTGGCTTGGGTGGCCTCGACCCCGACCATGGACGCGCCGCGGAGGTCGGCTCCGTCGAGGGTAGCGTCGGTGAGCCGGCAGCCCGACCAGTCGACCCCCGCGGCCTCGACCTCTTCGAGCAGGGTGTCGGTGAACCAGGCGCCCCGCAGCTCGACGCCTACCAGCGACACCCCCGACCAGTCGCTCTCAGTGCAGCGCAGGTCGGTGAGACGCGCGCCGTTGAGCTTGCCCTCACTCACGGTGACGCGCTCGAGCTTGGCCCGGGTTAGCTGAGCGCCCGACAGATCGGCTCC
>JGI12048J13642_10573759_pt1 | contig 11850 bp, 13 predicted proteins | sample ElkSlonscriptome_16_FD_13642 | JGI IMG/M metagenome (IMG submission 13642) | reverse complement strand
TACACTAGCACCCCAAGCACTGTAGTTTTCTGCTCATTGTTACAAGGATTTTGCAATTCTTACAACCTGAATCTGTCGAAACACTTTAAAGTTACCGGGCAGTAATACCGTTATGGCTCAGTGTGACCGTGACCAGTAAGACAGTCGGGAAAATTGGCATCTATTTTGTTTTGGTAAGTTCAGAAGCCGTTAGAGGAACTAGTGAAGAATTGTTTCTTAAAGATTAAAAATTATCCAGGAGTTCAAGATGAACATAAAAATACTATTAGTCGCCGCTTCTTCCATGTTGCTGAGCGCCAATGCAGTCAGCGAAAGTGCAACGGAAAATGAAGAATCTTCAATCAAAGAAGACAGGGGTGAAAATCCTGCCCGAATAACTGAGGCAGATGAATTCAACAACTCTGATTCTGCTGCCGGAGAAAATAATTATGGTCAGGGCACCCAGGATATGACTCAGGTTACCGCCACACAAAGTGCATCACAAGACCAGTCACAGAATCAAACTACGCAAAGTCAGGCCCAGGGTCAAGAGAACTTAGATATTGCGGGTGCAACTGTGGTTGATTCTAATGGTGAGTCCATTGGCTCTGTTGATACGGTTGTTGCCAGGGGCAGTGATAAAATGGCGGTAATCGCTTTGGATGAGAGTGACAAGAAAGTTGCTGTTCCGTTGAGTGATCTGTCCTGGGAAAACGAACAGTTGGCGGCTGGAATGTCTCGGTCCGAACTGAAAGCACAGGAAGAAGTAGATATGGTTTATCTTACTGTATTGGAGCCAGGCGGATATAATATCTATGAGTTTGCGCGCTTTGAAAAAGAGGGTGAAGTAGGGGAAGCAGGTACAGCAGGTAAAGCAGGTAAAGTAGAATTCGAAAAATAACAAATGTTGATCAAACCACACTGGGTTTCCGTGTGAGTAGAACCCCACTCAGAGGGAAAAGATGAGAGTCTGCGTTTAACTAACCATGACGCGGTGATTCGTGCGTAGCCTATGAATGGTATATCAAAAATTGTCATTCATGGTTCTTGTTATTGAACCTTAACCCGCTATCACTGGAGCTTAAAGCCGATCGGACAATCCAGCAAAGGCCATCAATGGATCACTTGCTTGTGATCAATGCCAGCCTCAGGGCGACGCGTCATACAGCGTCAGATCTCTTTGAACACTGACTCGGAGACGCCCAGTACTATCTCAGGCGACAACTGAATCTCAGGCGACAACTGAAAAACAGAATAGGCGAGCCAGTCTGCGAACTGAGTGAAATTGCAAACATCAGAATTGTCCAAACCAATGGCGGGTGTGATTAACGAACCACACCAGGCTGAGCATGAGGCACTTCTACCAGCACGCCCACCACCGTTGCCAGCGCTGCGCCAGAATGAAGACCAAACAGAGAAATCGCCACCGCGACAGCCAGCTCAAAAAAATTGGAAGTGCCAATCATGCACGCGGGACCGGCAATATTTTGAGGCAGCTTTAGAGCCTTAGCGGCTCCATAGGCGATGGCAAAAATACCATAGGTTTGAATCAGTAACGGTATGGCGATCAGCACGATGGTGTGTGGCTGGGCCAGAATCGTCCCAGCCTGAAAACCAAATAACAGGATAACAGTGCCCAGCAAGCCAATAACCGACCATGGCTTGGCTTGAATCAGAAAGGACTGCAGCTGATCGTCGCTATGATTTTTGTGCAGATAGTGCCTGGTGATGATGCCTGCTGTTGATGGCAGCAGCACATAGAGCACAACAGATAACAGCAATGTTTACCACGGCACACTGATATCATTGATGCCAAGAAGCAAAGCTGCAATCGGGGCAAACGCAAAGATCATGATGATGTCATTTACTGAGACCCGAACCAGTGTGTAGTTTGGGTCCCCCTTGACCAGTTGACTCCAGACAAACACCATTGCCGTGCAGGGAGCGACCCCCAACAGGATCATTCCGGCAATATATTCATTGGCACTTTGTGGGTCGACTATGGAGGCGAAGAATACCTTAAAAAACAGCCAGCCAAGTAACGCCATGGTAAAGGGCTTGATTAGCCAATTTATTACTAATGTCAGTGCCAGGCCCTTAGGCTTCTTACCGACATCCTTGATGGCTGAAAAATCGATCTGTACCATCATCGGGAAAATCGGGTATAGGAAGTATAAAGCACCTTTTTGCCCCTTAAGTTAAGAATCTTACCCGAATCCTCTTACTCGTTTACTATATTAAGTCCAACTTTCGCCGACGGACCAGCCCAAATCGCTCTTATTTTGTTCGGCTTAGCGGTAAATTCTCTGGCTGATGATTCGCTGGATGTAAGCCGCCCCACCGCTCCAGGTTGAAAGTTGTCAGTGTTGGCTTTGAAGTCGTCAGTCAAATAGACGACTTTGAGAAGGGTCAAACAGGCTGGGAGTCAGTGGCGGCGCTCGTTCTGGAGGCAGCTCGTGCTGCTTGGTGGCATCCGCCTTTGCCGCTTTCTGCTTAAGATGCTTGAAAATCTGCTCAATGACCTTAGCCCGGAAATCTCATGAAGCACTAACAAAAAACGGGTAATTGTGTTTAAATTTCAGTTGCTTAAGCCAAAAACAAAACACAAAACCCGTTGACCATTATGCTACCAGATTCTTTTACCTTTGCGCCACTTAAACGCCGCCTCGTTGAAGCCGTGTTTTCAGGTGGTCACATCACTTCCGATGCGGGTGTGCTCCTGCTGAGAGAAATAGACTCGCAACAGGGACTAACCCAACAATTATGTGAGCAACTTGATGATCAGCGCCAGGAAGGCAAGGTTAAACACGAACTGATTGATCTACTCAGACAACGCATTTACAGCATCGCCTGTGGTTACGAGGACCTGAATGATCATGACACACTGAAAGATGATTTGTCGTTTCAGACGGCTTTAAACCGGGTGACGCCTCTTGCCAGCAGATCCACTCTCGGACGTTTTGAGCAACAGGCTGACCGGCAGTCGGTTGTGAAGGCCCACCGTGTGATGTGGGAGAGGTTTATCGCGGCTTACCGTAAACCACCGAAACGCATTATCCTCGACTTTGATGCGACGGATATTCCGGTCCATGGGAAACAGGAGGGCCGGTTCTTTCATGGTTACTATGACCACTACTGCTTTCTGCCCCCTGTATGTTTTCAGCGGTCGTCATCCACTGGTCAGTTATCTCCGGCCCAGCAACATTGATGGCGCCAAACACAGCTGGGCGATACTGTCGTTGCTGGTAAAATTTATTCGCCGGCACTGGCCTGACACACAAATCACCATGGGCGCGGACAGTGGTTTCTGCCGTCACAGAATGCTTGACTGGATGGACCGGCACGGAGTGGACTATATCATTGGCATTGCGAAAAACAGTCGTCTGCTTAGTGAAGTCACGCAGGGCATTGATGTCGTTTCTCAGCTTCATGAACTGACCGGTGAAAAGCAGGTGGCGTTTACCCGGTTCATTTAGCGGGCTCATTCATGGAAAGCCATCCGTGTCGTGCTGGCTAAACTGGAAGTGACTGATAACTGATAAGGGCCGCAATCCCCGGTTTATCCTGGCCAGCTTCTGGGAAGACGATAAGCGACACCTGTATTACGATTTATACTGTGCCAGAGGCGACATGGAGAACCGTACCAAGGATCAGCAACTGGACTTATTTGCGGGCCGGACCTCCAGTCCACAGTGGTGGACGAATCAGTGGAGAATGCTGTTATCTGTGTTCGCCTGGATGTTATTTGAGGCACTCATAAAGCGATTAGAGGGCACTGAGCTGGCGAAAGCATCAGTGAATACTCTGCGGTTAAAACTGCTGAAGATTGGTGCCGTAGTACTTCGTAACACGAGACGCATCCGTTTTATGCTGAGTGAGGCTTGCCCATACAAAGAACTCTTTGCCGGTCTGGTACAGCGTTCAAACACCAGCAAAAAAAATCGCGGCTGCCCCGGCCGAAAAACGACGGGGTAATGGGAAAGTTGCGCGTGAAATACAGAATTGATCAAATAATGACCTAAAAATTGACTGCCACTTTGTGTTACTGAACATTGCAGCCTGAGAGACGTTAGATTTGACAACTTACGGACCTTCACGAGAAATGCGGGCTGAGATCTGAAAGCCTGAAGAAGGAAAAAATTATTTAAGGAATTTTGTGGCTCTGCCCGTGATTGTCCAGGGCGGTGTTCAAACCGCGGCCCACGGTATTATCCAAGATCCGGCAGGATCAGCAATTGGAGCCAGAAATTTTAATGGCGGTAATGCTTCAGGAGCGATCTACCAACATTTCAATAATCTTCCAGACCCAGAAGACCATCTGGCATATATACCTGACATGCCACCTGGAGCGTCTGCATTCAACGAATCCAAGGGCGCTGGGCGCAGGATACTTCATTCGCATTCACCATTTCTTCGCGGCTCTCCGGCCAATGGTATTTGCCGGGGCGAGGCACTCGCGTCATTGGTAAATACTTACATTAACGCATTTTTGGTGAGCGCAGAAAGAAGTCAAGACTTAGGAAATGATGCTCAGTTGCTGAATCTGGTTCCCATATCAGCGTCGCTGTACGCTAACTCTTTTGCTGCGCGACACCCTGGATGGAAGGTATCACATTTGGATCAAACCTACACGATTACTGCGATCCAAATGGCCTCTGCTGTGGCGGCACACAGGTCACTTAATGTCCCAAAGCTCTGTCTTTACTACTACGATTCAGAGGTTTGTAAAACTGCTGAAAAAATTTTTACTTTTTTTGCAATCGACTAGCAGAAAAGTAACTTGTAGCTGAGAGTCCACGCCATGCCGTCTAAACCAACTCTCAGTATCGTAAGTCATAATGATACCGGCGCTTTTCAGCCTTAAGCAGATCTCATTATATGCGTCTACAACCCCATACTACTAAATCCTCACAATGATCAGCTGCCGCTTATCTAACAGTGACTAACGCTGCTTGCTCAAATTGCCCTGATATTTCGTGAGTGCAGGCAATGCGCACAATGAACGCAATAAAAATACCAATAAATTATTGCTGCGATCGTCCTTCCTTATAATTCGTACTGCTTGATATTTTTGACCTTTTCCAGAAACAACGTCACTCTGGAATCCCCGGTTATTGTTGCTGTCGATCCGGCTATTAAAGTAAATCGGCTTTTCAACAGCTATATCAGGCAGAAGGGTTCCGTTGAAAAAAGTGTCAGATCAAGACAGGCTGATCAATACGACGGTGGGCTTCAGGTCCATTAAAACAGCCTATACCATTCTGCAAGGATTTGAGGTTATGCACATGTGCAGAAAAGGCCAGCTTTCAACAGGGCTACAGGTGCCCGGAGTTGCAGGTGAATCACGTCTGACAAAACAATAAATCGTCGCCGACAGCAGTCCACTCGCCATTGCCGGAAAAATTCAGCCCGTATTCATTGCCCGCTGTGCCATTGCCAACAGCGGTAACTTCAATCAGGCCAAATCCATTGGCCCCACAACAGGGTCAGGCTGTGCCAAAAAAAAACCAGTTGTCGAATAGCTTGTCACCCGACGAAATCGAAGCGCCGTCGAACAGATTCACAATGGCAATGGCATTCGCGTTGACTGCGGTAAAAGCTATCACCAATTCGCAGAGGTATTTAGTAATCTTCTTCATGATTGACCTTCCTTTTCACCACCCACATCTGCCAAGCCATGCCCATGGCCTTGGGGTGTGCATCAATGGGTTTGCATCCCGGGGTGTTGGCAGAAATCTGTATGCTATTGGTTTCTGCATTTCGTTCACTTTGAGACATGCATTTTGGCTGGACCCACCAAATTATTCCCTGTATCCAGGTAAACTTCATAACGTCCCTGTTGCCAGGCTTTCGATTTTTCGTTCATATCAATCTGCAGAGTAATAGTCTCGCCGACAACCATTTCGCCAGAAAACTGATGGCTTGAAACAGGTATCACAATGGGTTGCTGATCTACCGCCAAAACAATGATATTGCCTTGCCATGGGGTTGCGCCAGCAGCTTCCACTTGCGCTTTAAAAGTCAGTGGTTTGGGGCCATCAGAATTTGTTGTGGCAGCGACGTTAAGATATGAACCTGTTGTACTTATCCTGGGTTGCGATAAAACCGGCTCATTCCCTGGGTTATTGTTGCTTTCTAAAGCAAAGCGCACTGGGTTTGATTTCAGATCAAAATAAAGTGCAGTTAGTCTGTAGTAATCTGTTAACAGATTGTCCGAAAAGAAATCCAGCAGATTCAGCCGGTGAATGGCTGCATACCAACTGTTCGCTTCCAAGGCCGAAGGGGCGTGCCCATGAGCTGAAACAGGCTGAGTTTCACCGCGTCTCTGGTTTAACAGCGGCTTTGCCAGAAAAATCTGGCCAGTACGCTGTTGGTGTAAGACCAGGTAAATATTCGTTGCAGGATAAACTTCCCATTCTCTTTGCCCGTGATAAACCAGACTCATCAGAATATTAGCCTTACCCTCAAGCAAAGACAGTTTCCCCGGAGCACCTAAATGCAGACTTAAGGGCGGCGGACCTTCATCGCTGTCTACCAAATCAGCCAACTTCAGTTTCAGGTCGGTTAGTTCATCATCACTCAATTCGGCATATTGATCATCAGCCAAAGCTAACAGAGAATTTATTGCGTCGTATGATTCAGCCATCGCTGTCTCCTGATTATTTTGATCTGCAGCACTCACGCATCCCATTGGTAATAAGACCCAAATCAGCAGCCCGGCGGCTTTCCAGTACTTTGCCTGCGAAAGTAATTTCATTCGGGTTATACCGTTGTCATATCCTGTACCAACACATGGGGATGGCAAACCGGGCAATAGCGATTAAGTGCCGCAGGTTGCGGACCGCTTTCATACATCAGGCAGCTCTTGTTCTGATAATTACAATGGGAACCCTGGCGATCGTATTGCAATGGGTGGGCTGGTATCCCTGCCGGATGAACTTTGGCGACCTGTTTAAAACAATGCCCCAGTTCATGATTGATCGTATTGATAAAATCCTGGACATCATTGGGAGTGTAACTGTTTACTATGCCGTCCGCGTACGATGTGCCAAGAAAGCTGGCAGCCCCACGAACCACTAAATGCTGCACTTTGATACGGGTTCTGCCCGCCATAACCAGGCTGGCTGGTTTTTTAATGCGCAGACCCCGCGGGTGGTTGCGACCAGGATCAAGGGTGAGATCTGCCGCGCTCAGGTTGATAGTACGCTGATTTGTCCAGCCACCGGCACCAGAATTAGCCGCAGGGTCCCAGTCCTGGGCTACAATCCGGCCACCTTTAAATAAGGTGCCGCCTTGCAGGGGCGGATCCAGCAGCTTCTTGTCCATAACCGTATCTAAAGGGAAACCCGCTTCGGTCCACGGAATTTGTTTGGGAGCGGAATCGCCATCAGCAATCCAGAGTCCGTTAGCATTTAGCATCGGCACCATCACAGGACGTAAATCTGATGCCACGGCAAGGTTGAAAAAGTCGGATTCTTTGGCATCACCCACCATCAGACCATCGCCGTTATCATTAGGGAAATTATTTTTGTAGGCCCCTGCAGCACTATCATAATAATAGCTCAGCATGTGTTTGGGGTAGATCACCTTTGGACTTAACCCATCAGCCGTCGCACGCGGCATTTCTTTGACTGGTGCCGCCACCATGACTACCTTCACGTCTTCGTAGCAATCCGCCGCGTTTCCAAAGCCAGCAACATTAATACCCGTGACTTTGATTTCCTGATACCAGAATTTGCGCCAGACATTGACCGGATCGGTTGCCATGACCGGTTTACGTTTGCCGAGGGTGGCGTGGTCGTGGATATATTTGGCCAGGTGCGGATCTTGTTCAATGTAGGCGGCCAAATAAAATTTATCGCCGCCGACACGGGAGAGGGTCACCTCCTTACTGACTTCGCCGTTAGCATCTGTTTTTGCCGATACATGCAGCAAATCTTTGCGATCCGCTTTATCGAGGTGTTTTACCGCGGCAGCAATATCTTTCCATTTCCAGACGTGAACTGCAGGGTCATTGGGCAGATCCACTCCCCAGTTAGCACTTTTCCGATTGTTTTTGTCTTCCACCAGCATGAAATGGACAACGATATCCTTCAGCGCTTTGCCAAGTTTTGCCTTGATTTTAATCTTGCGACCATCGGTACCTGTTTTCAGGTTAATAAAAAAGCGTTTGTTGGCGCTGTCCCAGGCGGCGGGTTTGCCAGCAGGCGCAGTATAGTCAAGTTTGACTTCGTTGATTTTGACCACGGTGAAGCGTCCCCAGTCGCCATTGGCTTTGGGTTTTTTGGTCATACCCCCCGGTGCCCGATCTACCCCGAAATAAAGCCGTGCTTCCCGCTCTTTGCTCGTTTCTCCACCGCCTTCGACCCAGTAGGTTTTGTCGGCGCTGAAATCTCTTTTTTTAATCTTTAAAGGGATATTGACTTCGCTACCATCAAATTCTGCATCAAATAGTTTCAAACCGCCGCTTTTGTGATCCTTGTTAATTACTAAGTCATAATCATCACAACCCGCCGGAAAATGGCTGGCTTCCGGCTTTTTCAGAATTAACTTTGAGCGTCCGAAATGGTTACCATTTTGCGCATGTAACAGACGCCCCAGTTTGACTTTGTTTTCATCGGTCAATTTAACCTGGTCCGGAATTGCTTTATTATCTAAGGCGGCATGGTAAGCACTGACTGGATCGGTGTCCGGATCTATCTGAAGGGCGGCAACAGCACCCACATCGTGTTGGTAAGACTCCAGCTTCAGGGCGATAACTCCAAGCTCCAGCTCAGCATCTGGCTGCAGAATAAAGTCGCCATTTGAGGAGAGTTCAGGTTTTAGTGTCAGGGTCAATTTGCCGACAGTCTTACCACGTACCCATATTTTCAGTTTACTGCCCCCGGTGATTTTTTCTGGCGGCACCACATCGCTTGAATCCAGTGCCACAGTCATGGCTTCATCAGCGAAACACTCAATTGCACCGGGCCCGGTAATAGAAATTCTGGCCCCTTCATCATAGACCGGTGAAGGTTTGTCTTGCTCCAACCAGATTTCAATGGCAGTAGGGTCTGCAATGATTTTGTCTTCGCTGGGGTCCTGATGGTCACAAAGCTTTGGTTCCAGCAATACCACTTTATATTCGGCGTCAAGCTTAGGGAAAATTTTGATCTGAGCTTCCAGTGGACATTTTTCTTCACCTGCCGCTTCTTTGGGGACGGGTGCGTTGGACTTTCTATTTATCGCCTTGGATTGCGAATCGAGATTCTTTTTTTTCTTTTTACTCATCTGGTCCTCCGGCTTCAGTGCGGCCCTGCAGTGCAATATCGACGTACTGCATTGCTTTACCGTAAAGTACCTGAACTTTCTGCTCAGACTTCGAATATGTCGAATCACTCAAGGTGGTTTTGATCCAGGGATAAAGTGGATCCTGATAAACCTCACTGCCCAAAAAGAACATTAATAATGTTAATAAAGCAATGCCTTTACCGGTATCAAGGTGAAATGTTTGTGCAACTTTGGCGGCATGTTTCATGACCTGGTTAAGATTTGCCTCTCCCTGATAAGCATATTTTTCGGGATAAATGCGCTGCAGCAAGGTAAGCAGGCCTGAGCCAGATTGGTCTGGTAAAGATTCAAGTCCTGCTGTCCGGGCTCGCTGCAGGGCGGCCACCAGAATCTCATTATCCTCTCCAGCAACATCCCGGGAATACGCCAGAACAGTTGTCCAGAGGTTTTCTATTCGGGTAAGAGGGGCAACCTCCAGGTTCTTAACCAGACCATAAACCCAAGGCAGCTGCGGATCTTTAGCAAAAGCGCAACCTAGCATGCAACTGATACTGAGATAATAAAATACTTCTTTTTGACCACGAAAGCCGGATGCCGCGGCGTTTCTTATAACCAACTGACAAACCTCAAAGGTTTGGCTATCGCCCAACTCCCGGTATTCTCTTATAAAGTACTTTTTTACGTAATCCCGCAGCTCTGTTTCGAAGCGTGTTCTTGGCAGGTTGTTAAGGATTTCATAGGGTTCATGGCGTAATTTAAGCATGCAGAGCCTTGAGGGATTGGTGGATTCATTATTCAATACGCTGGCAGAAAACCATTTCTGCTTCGAAACGGAAAACAGAATTTTGGGCATCAGCTGCTATTTTTTCCAGGTGACAGTTTGTAAGCGATATTTGTTTCTGTTTATAGTCAACCCTATGGCAAGCAAGCTGATGTTTGCTGAATGACTGTGTTTCATTTCAGAAGTCGCTTAATTTGATAGCTGCATAGCTGCTGGTATTTCACCGCAGTATTTGTTGCTGGTAGTTCTATAAACTTTTTCTGTTTATTAACTACAATGCTGGTTGACTATTATAGTTTGGATACTATTAGTTCGCTATGCTTGGATACTATGTGTTCGCTGCGCCTGGAAAAGCTGGTAACTGATAAAGATAAATAAAACCGGAATAGAAAGCACTACAAGCAAAGCCACAGGTGGACTTAATAGCGCCGTGTTAATAACGGAATCTGGTAATGCAAAACCAAAAAACTTATGACGATCTGGTGATATGTCCACCCGCGGCAAGCTCTCAGGCCGCTATTTCTTTTTTAAATAATTATGACGGTGCACTTGCTTTTCTCCAGAGCTGTCCACCTTCTCGCGGCATGCAGCGGGATATGGCGATGGCGCTCGCCCATGATGTTTGTTCAGCCGCCAAGTATTCCCGCCGGGATATGCTGCAGGCTTTAGCGCAGCGGCTTGCCGACGGCCGGTTAATTATCATGGACCGTTTTGCTAACCCGGGGACCCACCATAATTTTAAGCGGAAACCGAAACTTGCACTGCAATCTGTCCCTGCAACGACATCTCCGCCACCGAAGGCTCCTCCGCCAGCAGCAGAACCAGACGCTCCACCTGAAATTGACGAAGCGGCACAGGCGCAAACACTGAAGTCGGCCGCTGATAATGGTAAGCCTTTTTGTGATATCTGCGAAAAAGCAAAGGCTGAGCGAGCCCGCAAAGAAGCGGCAGGATAAATTCTGGCAAATTCCTATGCTGGTTAACAATAGCGACACTTGAAATGAATGAAGCGATTGCAAAAAAATTAATAAAGACATTGTGGCCAGCGGGCTCAGGTCCTGCTACAGATACGGTTTATGGCGTAGTCGATTGCGCCCGCGACCCCCAAATTTGGCCGATGGTAAAAGCGACTGACTTATTTAAGGCTTGTTTGTTTGCCGGTAACGTGTCTGCAGCCATGCTGGCAGCCGCTCCACAAGTAATTAAGTTAACTCCGGCTGCGCCCTTTACCCAACAATTAATGGAATCTGGGTGGGGGAATAGTTGGGGTATTTTTGTCACTGCAGCACGACCTGCGGGTATTGAAGATGTACGCAAACATTTACGTCAGTTCTTGCTGGTAAAGAGCCCGAATGGGAAAAAATTATTATTCCGTTATTATGATCCTCGGGTAATGCGGGTGTATCTGCCGACCTGTAATGAAGAAGAATGCAATACGCTTTTCAATCCGATCGTAAAATATGTAATGGAAAGTGCCAATGGGGAGAGCATCCTTGAATTCGACAAACCAAGTGTACTCGAAAGTCAGAGGACCTATCCAGCTTCCTGACTGGCCAGAAATCTGAATACCATGTCAAACCACCAGGTAATGCGATTGCGTTGACCAATGCGTTCAAAAAACCTTCTACCTTCCAAAAAATTAATGGTTCCGGATTTATCCTCATTTTTTGAACGTAAGGGCATACCCCCGCCTGGAGGTGTCCACGTTTTCCAGTGGGTATAGGAAATATAAAGCACCTTTTTGCCCCTTAAGTTAAGAATCTTACCCGAAATCCTCTTACTCGTTTACTGTTTAAGTCCAACTTTCGCCGACGGACCAG
>JGI12048J13642_10467682_pt1 | contig 11850 bp, 9 predicted proteins | sample ElkSlonscriptome_16_FD_13642 | JGI IMG/M metagenome (IMG submission 13642) | reverse complement strand
ACCTGGTCTTCACCTGGAACAGATCCGGAAGATCCTCGCAGCTTTTATCGCCGGATGCCTGGTCGGGTCCATGGCCACAGTGCTTGCACTTCTGAATATCATCGAGGTGGACATGAGCGACTACAGGAACGCATCACTCTTTATCAGCCATATCCGTTTTTCTCTGATGATCGTACTGTCGATCTTCTTTGCGGCCTATATGCTGTTCCGGCGTCCCGCATCAGAACATGGTTTTATAAAATACCTATCCCTGGTCGCACTGGTCTGGTTACCGGTGTTCATGGTGATCCTGCGGTCATTGTCAGGATTGGTGATCATCGGTGTTGTGTTCTTCATCATCACCCTGCTGCTTGTTCGTACCGTCCGCGACCGTGCCGGCCGGTTCATGCTCCTTGTGATGCTCATCACTGTGCCGCTCTTTGCGATCATCTATATCGGGAATTCCATCAACCGCTTTTACTCTTTCGAGCAGGTCGATCCCGATGAACTGGATTCTACGACCATTGAAGGGAACAGGTATATCCACCATGTCAATAACATGGAGACCGAGAACGGGAACTTTGTCTGGTTGTATGTATCCCCAAAAGAGCTGGAACGTGAATGGGGAAAGGTCAGCGAGATACCATATAAAGGCAAAGCAGAAAACGGTGATTTCATCAGGTTCACGTTGATCAGGTATCTCACCTCAAAGGGTCTGCGCAAGGATGCAGTTGGGGTCAGGCAGCTCGACAGCATCGATATTGAAGCGATCGAAAACGGGATCGCCAACCACATTTACCTGAACAGGTTTGCGCTCTACCCACGCATTTACGAGGTGATCTGGGAGTTTGACCGCTACAGGCTGGGATTTAGTCCGAACGACAAATCCCTCGTTCAGCGATACTATTACCTGAAAGCCGGTCTGTATATCGCCTCGGAAAACCTGTTGTACGGGGTGGGGACCGGGGATGTCAGACAGTCTTTTATCAACTATTACGAGCAGAGTGATTCCCCCCTCCGGCTCGAGCGCCGCCGCAGGGCGCACAACCAGTATCTTACGCTGCTGATCGCTTTCGGGATCCCAGGAGCGCTGATCTGCCTGGCTGCATTACTTTTGCCTGTTTTCATGAGGAATTTGTGGAGCTCCTACATGGTGATCATATTTATTCTGACCATGATGATCTCCATGCTCGATGAAGACACCCTGGAGAATACGCCGGGTGCGGTGATGTTCGGATTGTTCTATGCCCTGTTCATATTTGGCCCCTCCTGGAAATGGAGGGCATATGGAAAACAGGATTGAATATTTTCCCGCAAATCATTTACCAATCTTTATCTTTGCAGTAAAATCAACCTGGTATGCAGAAGGAATATCTAAGCAGGGCCGTTGAACTGGCCAGTGAGAATATCGATCAGGGAGGAGGACCCTTCGGTGCAGTGATCGTAAGGAAAGGTGAGGTCATTGCCGAAGCCGCGAACAGGGTGACCCTGGACAATGACCCGACAGCCCACGCAGAGGTGGAGGCCATTCGTAAAGCGGGACGGGCGATCGGTAATTTCGACCTGTCGGATTGCGAGATCTATGCCTCCTGTGAGCCATGCCCCATGTGCCTTGGTGCGATCTATTGGGCCAGGATCCCGGTGGTCTATTATGCTTCAAACCGCAACGAAGCAGAACAGGCCGGGTTCGATGACAGCCTGATTTACGATGAACTGGCAAAGCTGCCGGAGCAACGGACCATAAACATGGAGCGGATCAGGGAAGAAAGTGCTGAAGCCCTTTTCAGCAAGTGGAAGGAGAAAACCGATAAGACCGCTTACTGATGTCTGTTGATCGATTGCCGGCAGATTTTTATATGCAGGATGTGCTCACCGTGGCCCCGGCGCTCCTCGGAAAGACCCTGGTGCGCGTCTTGCCCTCGGGAGAGATATCCAGACATGTGATCTCCGAAACCGAAGCATACAGGGGAGGCGAAGACCTTGCCTGTCATGCCAGCAAGGGGAAGACCCCGCGGACCTCCGTAATGTTTGAACCAGGTGGACGCCTTTATATGTACCTGATATATGGGATGTACTGGATGCTCAATGTTGTCACAGCCAGTGAGGATGTCCCACAGGCAGTGCTTGTCAGGGGACTGAGAGATGTAAGCGGACCGGGCAGGCTCACAAGGAAACTGGAGCTGGACGGTTCTTTTAACCGGGAAAACCTGGTTAGTTCCCCAAGGATTTACCTGGCGGGCAAGGCTCCGATCCCCGAATATACCACGCACCCGCGGATCGGAATCGATTATGCAGGTGAGACATGGAAAAACAAACCCTGGCGGTTTGTAATGAAATCATGAAACTTTCATTTCACGTTTTTTAAGGAATTGAACCTCAAGAGGTCCTTTACATTCAATATATACTTTTATCTTTGTCACGTTCCAAAAAAGAGACCATGAAGAATTTCAGATTCTATAACCTGTTGACCGGCTGGCTTGTATTCCTGGTTGCCGCGATCACCTATATGCTGACCATCGAACCGACCACTTCATTCTGGGACTGTGGCGAATTTATCGCGACTGCCTATAAACTTGAGGTCGGGCATCCACCTGGGGCACCGTTCTTCAATATACTGGGGCGTTTTTTCACGCTTTTTGCAGGTGGAAATGAGCTGGCCGTTGCGAAGACAATGAATGTGCTGTCGGGAATGGCAAGCGCATTTACGATCCTGTTCCTGTTCTGGACCATCACCCACCTGGTACGGAAATTTTATGGGCACAAGGAAAAGTATGATCTCTATGAACTGGTGACCATCCTCGGCGCAGGTGCACTTGGCGCACTGGCCTATACATGGTCCGACACCTTCTGGTTTTCGGCGGTTGAGGCGGAAGTATACGCGTTGTCGTCCCTGTTCACGGCCTTTGTTTTCTGGGCGATGCTGAAATGGGAGAACATCGCTGATGAGCCTTATGCAAATCGCTGGCTGATCCTTATCGCTTTCCTGATGGGAATATCGATCGGTACACACCTGCTGAACCTGCTGGCTATCCCGGCGCTGGTGTTCATCTACTATTTCAGGAAATATAAATTCAGTGTCAACGGCTTCCTGGCTTCGCTGGGTGTGTCCATCCTGTTGCTGGCCTTTATGCTGGAGATCGTCATTGCCGGGGTGCCATTCTTCGCCTCGAAATTTGAACTACTGTTTGTAAACTCATTCGGACTGCCATATTTTACGGGAGTGGCCTTTTACATGGCGCTGCTGTTCGGACTGTTGATCTTCGGGATTATTTATACGCGGAAGAAGCTTGCCGTGATATGGAACACGGTATGGCTGGCCCTTTTCGTGATCATGATCGGGTATTCGTCGTACGCGATGATCGTGATCAGGTCTGTTGCGAACACACCGCTCGATGAGAGCAACCCGGAGACGATATTTTTACTGAAGAGCTACCTGAACCGTGAGCAGTACGGTGACCGGCCGCTGTTCAAGGGAGCCTATTTCAATGCGCGACCTTCGAGCGTTGAAAAGGGCAACCCCACTTATTACCAGGATGAGGGGGAATACAAGGAGCTGGTTAAGGACCGGAAATATGTATATCCCGATGATTTCACCGGACTTTTTCCGCGGATGTGGAGCAGCCAGGCGCAGCATGCACCGGAGTATATGTACTGGGGCAAGTTGAAGGAGTCTGACCTCTACCAGGTGCGTACCGATGCCAACGGTCAGCCCATCGTCGGACGGATGGGGGAGATGCAGTTTGACCGGAATACGCCCAAGGCACCGCCCTCATTTGGTTCCAACATGCATTTCTTCTTCCGCTACCAGGTAGGGTATATGTACCTGCGGTATTTCATGTGGAATTTTGCCGGACGGCAGAACGATATACAGGGCCATGGTGAACTGAACAAGGGGAACTGGCTCAGCGGGATCAATTTTATCGATGAAGCCAGGCTTGGACCACAGGAGAACCTGCCAGATTCGATCAAGGACAACAAGGCCTACAACAGGTATTATATGCTGCCGTTGATATTCGGACTGATCGGGATGATCTTTCATTTCAGGCGGAAACTGGAGGATGCATGGCTTGTTGGCCTGTTGTTCCTGCTCACCGGGTTGGCGATCGTGGTCTACCTGAACCAGTACCCGTTGCAGCCGCGTGAACGGGATTATGCATATGCAGGATCGTTCTATGCCTTTGCCATCTGGATCGGACTCGGCGTGGTGGCCATCATCGAGGAGATCAGGAAGCGGACACGGTCGGTGGTCCTGCCAATTGCGGTCGTACTGATCTCGCTGATTGCTGTGCCCGGATTGATGGCTTCGGAGAACTGGGACGACCATGACCGTTCGGACCGCTATACGGCACGTGCTTTTGCACGGAATTACCTGAACTCATGTGATGAGAATGCCATCATCTTCACCAACGGGGACAACGATACCTTCCCGCTCTGGTACATCCAGGAAGTGGAAGGCTTCCGGACCGATGTGCGGGTGGTGAACCTGAGCTACCTGACGGCAGACTGGTACATCGAACAGATGACCTACAAGTTCTACGAATCGGACCCTCTGCCGCTGAGTCTGACCAAAGACCAGTACCGACAGGGGACACGCGATTATGCCTACCTGGTACAAACAGCAACGGCGCTGATCCGTCAGAAGTACAAGGCCAACGAAGAGAAATACCGGGAAGAGGTATACAGACTGTACGCTGCAGCCGAGGTGCTGGTTGGCAGTTCAAGTCTGCCTGAAAGCCATCCGAAAGATTACCGCTCGTTCACGGACCTGGCGGACAATATGGATCCATTCCGACTCTATTCATACCTGCGCGCATTCATCAACGATGACGTGGCAGAGCGAATCGGGATCGACAAGGAGGCAACACAGGCTTTGATCGGTGACCTGGAAAGTCTCATCCGGACCATCGATGGCGATTATGTAAATCTGGATGACGCCATCGAATTCCTGGCGACCGATGATCCGCGTTTCAGGGACAACAGGTTTTTTATTCCGGCAAGTAAGTTCATCCTGCCGGTTGATTCAGCAAAGCTTGGTGAAAAGGTGATGACCGACCTGGTAAAGGAGAATCTTGTGGATGAGTTGCGGTTCCGGGTAGGTGAGGATGTGATCTATAAAAACTCCATTGCCCAGCTGGACATGATTGCGCATAATGAATGGGAACGACCCATCTATTTTTCCAATACCGTGTCGAATGACAACTTCCTGAATCTCGAGGATGCATTTGTGCAGGAGGGACTGGCCTACAGGATCGCACCGGTGAATGTGAAGGACCCGGTCTCCTTCGGCATGGTTGACACCGAGCGCATGTACCAGCGCCTCGTGGAGGAGTTTGAATGGGGTGGACTGGACAGCCCGGAGATCTACATGGACGAGAACAATGTCAGGATGACCATTAAGTACCGCTACTCCTTTGCTGTACTGGCACGGGCATTCTCCGACGAGGGAAACAATGAGAAGGCGGTCGAAGTGCTGGATTACTGCATGGCGCACATGCCCCATGAGCTGATCCCGTTCAATTTCTCTGTCGTACCGCTGATCCAGGGGTACTATATTGCCAACGCAATGGACAAGGCGGTGGCGTACACGGAGGAGATGGAAGAGATCACGCGTCGAGAGCTCAATTACCTCACCGGGGTGATTCGTGCGAAGCCGGAGAAGGCTGCGAAAATGCAGAACGACTTCCTCCAGCTGATACGTGACATGAACACACTGGCAAGTGTTGCGGCAGATTATGGTGAGGATGAGCTGGCTGGCCGACTCCAGGCACTCGTGGATGAAAATATTCCTGTATTTGAGCAATTCTTCCGTCCCTGATGATCATTGCAAGGATACCACGGATCCTGAGCCGGGCCTTTCGTTCGCTTACGTGGGAGTTGCCGGCTTCAGGGAACCAGGTATACCTGACCTTTGATGATGGCCCCACTCCCGAAGTGACCGGGTGGGTGCTGGACCTGCTGTCTGCCAGGGGAATCAAGGCGACCTTTTTCTGCCTGGGAAACAACGTGGAACAGCACACTGAGATCTTTGGGCGGATCCTGGAGGAGGGGCATGCTGTCGGCAACCACTCCTATTCCCATAAAAAAGGATTCAGGTGCAGTGTTTCGGGGTACGTGGAAGATGTGGAGAGGGCGGCCGGACTGATCGACTCCAAACTGTTTCGTCCGCCATACGGACGTATTCTGCCTGCGCAGGTGCGGGCGATCAAAAAACGTTTCAGGATCATCATGTGGACCGTGCTGAGTGTGGATTACAATGCCTCATTGCCAGGCGAAAAGGTGGTAAAGAACGTGACCGCCAATGTACGGCCGGGATCGATCATCGTGTTCCATGATTCGGTCAAGGCGAGTAAAAACCTTTACTACGCACTTCCGAAGGTCGTGGATTTCCTGCTTGAGAACGGTTATTCCCCGGTTGCGATTCCTAGTTAACTGATTTAACTGGTTCAAAAAAGGAATGGCTCCAGGTGGATCCAGGCGATCAGCAGCAGCCAGATCCAGATCATCAGGTTGTGGACCCAGTGGTTTCTTCTCCTGTGAAAGAAGTTGGAGAATAGAAAGGAGAGCGGTATTGCCAGCATGATCATCATTTCCGACCGAAACCCCGATGCAAATACATAAAAGAGCAGGCAGTAGACAAACAGCACGAACATTACCTGGTAAAGTTTCCGGATGATGATCTTCCTGAACTGAAACCGGCTCAGCAGGTAGCCACTTGAAATGAGCACCAGGAACAGCAGGTAGCCGAACATGACCATCAATGGCAGTTCAGGTATTGTGAATTCCCTCAGGGAGAAGGTCCAGTTGTTCTGCAATGTCGTCATCATCAGCTCCAGATCGTCCAGGAATACCCAATACCATGTAAACAGGAACAATGCCATCATCATCAGTACAAGCACCGGGTTGATGATGCCTCTCCATTTGAGCGGACGGATCATAGACGCCGTGATCCAGAGGAACGGTATGAAAAGCAATGTCTTCAGGTAGAATAGGCTGCCCAGTGCCAGCAGGAGGGAGGCATTGAAAAGCGCCATCGGTTCTGCCCGGTGTTCCTCCCCGCGGATCAGGATCAGCAGAGCTGCCACCAGGGCCAGGCTGGCAATAAGAAGGGGGCTGACCTGCAGGGCAGGGGGGTAGGCCGCAGCGATCATGAAAAAGAAAGCGGCAGGCATGTAGGATCGGTCCTCCAGCAGGAAATGAACCACATTGAGCCTGACCAGCAGGAACATGACCATGGTGAAAAGGAGCATGCTGACCAGCAGTCTGGGTATCGGCAGTCCGGCCAATCCACCAAAAACCAGGTCGTACAGCGGCATTCCTTCCTGAAGAGGTTGTTCCGGCAAGCTGATAAAAGACGGCAACCATACCAGGACCATGAGGATTCCTGTGAAAATGACGCCCGGGGCGCGGTTATTTTTAAGCAGCTGCAGCATAAAGGTCAACTAGAGGTCGAACCCGATATCTTTCCGGTAATTTTTATTTTCGAAATCGATCTTTTCGGCGTTGGCGTATGATTTTTTGAGGGCATCTTTCATATTGCTGCCGAAGGAGCTTACTGCGATCACGCGACCACCGCTGGTGACCACATCACTGTCCGACAGCTTCGTGCCGGCATGAAAAGCGATGCTTTCATCTACATCTTCCAGGCCGGTGATCTTTTTACCCTTCTCGTAGCTCCCCGGGTAACCGCCGGAGACAAGCATCACGGTGGTGGCAGTGCGCTCGTCGATCTCGATCTTTACATCTTTCAGCCGCTCTTCTGCGACAGCTTCAAGCAGTTCAACAAAATCGGTTTTGATACGCGGAAGTACCACTTCAGCTTCAGGGTCACCCATCCTTACGTTATACTCGATCACATAGGGGTCACCACCCACATTGATCAGCCCGAAAAAGATAAATCCCTTGTAGAGAATGTCCTGTCGGTTCAAACCATTGATCGTTGGTTTGATGATCCGTGATTCCACCTTTTTCATGAATGCCACGTCGGCAAAGGGAACCGGGGATACAGCGCCCATTCCGCCCGTGTTGAGGCCCGTGTCGCCTTCACCGATACGTTTGTAATCCTTGGCTTCAGGCAGGATGACATATCCCTCTCCGTCGGTGAGGACGAAGACTGATAATTCAACACCATCGAGGAACTCTTCCACAACCACCTTGCTGGAAGCAGCGCCGAACTTCCCGCCGATCATGTTTGCAAGTTCCTGCTTTGCTTCATCGAGGTTGTCGAGGATCAGCACTCCTTTACCGGCTGCCAGTCCGTCTGCCTTTAGTACATAAGGCGGTTTCACTTTTTCCAGGTATTTCTGTCCTTCCGAGAGGGTATAATCGAAGAAGGTGCGGAATTCTGCAGTGGGAATCTCGAACCGTTGCATAAATATTTTCGCAAAGTCCTTGCTCCCTTCCAGTTGTGCACCCGCTTTTGTGGGTCCGATCACAGGGATATTCTTCAGCCCGGGATCCTGCAGGAAGAAGTCATGCACACCTGCCACGAGTGGAGCCTCAGGTCCGACCAGCACCATTTTGATATCATTTTCCAGCACTGCTTTTTTGACTGCGTCGAAGTCTTCGGCGGAGATGGGGAGGTTGGTGCCGAGGGTGGCGGTGCCTGCGTTTCCTGGTGCAATAAAGAGTTTGTCGCATTTTGGGCTTTGTGCGATCTTCCATGCCAGGGCGTGCTCACGGCCGCCTGCTCCGAGGATAAGGATGTTCATGATGGTGGACTTTAGGTTACAGGTGCGAAGATAGGAAAAATATAGGCGTTAGGTATCACGTATTAGGCGTCAGGGGTGGGAGGTATCAGGTATCAGGTGTTAGGTATCAGGAAAATTACGTTAGATAATCAGTATCTGAGATAAAACATTGTTGAGTTGATACCAGTACCATCCAGGATACTGATAATATAGAGTCCGTCTGCCAGGTGCTCCGGATGAATTTGTCCTTTTGAAATTAAAAGCAAGCGGCTGTAATGATTTAAATTCCTGTTCAGAATTTGTAGTAAACAGAATCTATACACCAGTCATGACTTGTTCATCTGAAAGGAGCTATAAATATTCCGTTCACTTGTTTCCAGGACCACGAAATAACTTCTTGTAGACATTCAAATGACGGCGAATCCAGGCGGAAGAGGATAGTTTCCTAATCATTTCTTTCCGGGCATTTTTATTTATAATTGTTTTCGCAATCTTTGGGAGATAGACCCCAAAAATGAGTCGAACAACTTTGTAAATGAAGCTGAAGAACCTGGTCTTGTAATTCAATTTTGCCCGAAGAAGAAATAACTTGCTGGAATCTTTCATGATTGCCGGAGTACACAGACGCTCTATATCCAGGGTCTTCCCGGTGAGATGCAAATAAGATGCAAAGGAATTCTGCCTACCCGGCAAGGTTTGCAATGCTTCATCGGGATCAACGTGTTGACTGATCAGTGCCACATCATACATATACCTCAGAAATGTGTGAGCCATAAAATGGGCATGGTGTTCCAGCTGAACATGTATGAAAGTGTGTTGCAGTGCATGTTGCCATGACATAGTTCGGAACAGACCGTTCGGGGAGTATATGGTATTAGTTGCGACCTGATCAGTATTCAAAAGATGCCGGAACCCGGGTTTTACCGGTTCCCAGTGTAATTCAAAGGAAATCAGCGAGCCAGGCTTAAATATTCTCGGGAAATGTTTCAGGTCAGGAATCTTTTCCTGGTCGAGCTCTTTAAGGTGAGTATACCCCTTTTCGCTGAGCAATTGAACTGCCGGCCTGAGTTGATCGAAATGCACCAGCAGGTCCGCATCAGCCATGAGCCTGTCACCCGTATCTTTATACATGTTCTGTAAAAGGGATCCGATTCCCTTCGTGAAGATCGGTTCGATCCCTCCGTTTTTCAGGATCGAATTTATCTCCCCGCAGAGGTGCATCATTTCTTCATTTCGACTATAATTCAGCAGATAGATCTTTTCCAGTTCAGCTGATACTTCACCGGGAATATGACCGAGCAGATCATGATCACGGTAGATCCTGAAAATTGTCTGCAGCACCAGGTGACTGCTGGCCATCATCAGGAACTTCTTCCAGGGGATCCTTCCAGAATCCAGTTCAGCAACCAGTGACTTTTTCCTGTCCGGATGAAAATCAAGGGCAAGGGAGTTGCAGAGGAACCGATACAATTGGAGCCTTTTCATTCCCCACAAAGCTAAGGATTCTCACGGAATAGTGTTTCGACCCTTGTCATAGCCTTGTTGGTATCTGAGTAGATCAGTTCGTAATATTCAAGATCAGTGAACCAGTCAAAGAAATCACGGGCCGCTTCGGCGGTTCCTTTCATCCATGCATTCTGATGAAATCTTCGGAATGCTTCAAAGTCGGATAGTTCCCGGATGGATAATTCTGTCTCTTTTTCATAGCGAATAAAGATAAGATACTTTGCCTGAACAGGTTTTTGAGGCTCATTTGTTTCATGCAAAGGCGGAATAAATGCCATTCTGCGCTTCCCGATTTGATGAAGATACTTTTTTTGAATATCTGGTGTGTTAAGCATATCTGCCACTGTTTTCAATGCTCCTTTCTTTATCGAAAGAGCCGTGGGAACAGGGTAGATCTTCAAAGAATTGTGTTCCAGGAAGACCATGTCATCTGCAAGGGTCCGGAAGCTCCTGCTTTGCAATACAGCAGCGATCGTGCTTTTGCCTGATCCGCTGGGAGATGTGAATATCGCTGCCTTTCCTTCTTTTTCGACAGCGGAGCCATGAATCCAGGTGAGCCATTTATCTGGATTTACTCGATGTACAATCTGCATCAAGCAGGTAATGAACCCATGTTTCAGTTCCGCAATCGTATTATAATAAATAGGCTCCACATCATTTTGGATCAAAAAGAATCCCTCTTTCGAGGCGCATAGTTTAATACCAGCTTCTACATTATCGATATCGGCGGAATCCTCGAGATGCGCAATAGGCGGGTGGAAATAGGATTCCAGCTTCGGGTGGAGGAAACTGACCCGGATCGACCTTTTTTTTATTTTGTAATTCCGTATGCGAGGTTCTCCAATGCAATCAAAATATTTTGGTGAGGAATCCTTTTGATCATAAGGTTGGGTAAGCTGATCGACCCATTCTGCAACCTCGTTGATAAAGCGCTTTGCCTCTGCGGCTGACAGGCCGTATTTTTTCTCAATTCTGCTTCGTATCTTTTTCTTGCTTTTTCCTTTCTCCCGCCACTTGAAGACTTTGTATGCAGGTTTTTCAAAGGCGACCCATTGGTTGGTCCCTTCGAACCAGACCACATGTTTGCCGGAGAGGCGCCGATCCAGTCTGTTTTGCGAGGTCATGATTCTTCTACCTGGTATTTGGTTTCGGAGAATGGAGAGTATAAATAAAAAAAACAGGGAAACATGGAGATATGTATCCCTGTAAAATATGTCAGTTCAAGGCCAGTCTTACCATTCCCATTCGGGAGGTAAACTTGGATCCTGGGCTTTTGCTGGGTTGCTTAAAAGGAACATCATCGATCCTGCGGTAAAGGCACCCATTCCCAATTTCTTCAATGCGGCCTTGCGGCTCATCTTGTCCTTCTCACTAATTTTGTTGGTTTCCTTTTTCATCATCAAATAGCTAAGTCCGTTTCTGTTATTATTTGAGCAGGAATTTTTCAGAGTGGAACTGTGTACCATCTTCCAGCCTGATAATATAGATTCCGTCTTTCAGATACTGTAGGTTGATTTCATATTCTGTTCCGGGGTCAAGCTGCACTTTAGTGTGCATTTTACCCATCAGGTCGTAGACAGCAGCAGTGCCGGAATGTTCGATCAATCCTCTCAGGTATACCACCTTATCTTTTGCAAAGATATTAAAATTACTCAGATCAGTCAATTCAACGCCCACA
>JGI12048J13642_10146307_pt1 | contig 11870 bp, 10 predicted proteins | sample ElkSlonscriptome_16_FD_13642 | JGI IMG/M metagenome (IMG submission 13642) | reverse complement strand
GGGGGAGGGGGGGGGGTTACGCAAAAAGTCCATATCAACCCCATGCACAGTAGATTTTGGTGTACGGTAACCCGCTCAAACGGTGCGGCCGGTTTCGGCACTGTTTCGCAGGGTACGATTTCTGTCAGTGCGCGTTGGTATTAGCCGGCCGCGGGCAACTCCAGCTCGGCACGAACGCCGCCGAGCGGGGATGGGGTCAGGTAGAGCCCTCCCTGGTAGAGTTCGGCGATATCCTGGACGATATGGAGGCCTAGACCACTTCCCGGAACAGTCTCGTCGAGCCGGCGGCCCCGTTTCAGCACGTCATTCATTTGATCTTCCGGAATGCCCGGGCCGTCGTCTTCGACGGCAATCAACAATTGTTCTCCAGATTTCTCGCCGGTGACGACGACCTGGCCGCGGGCCCACTTGCAGGCGTTATCCATCAGGTTACCCATCATCTCCTCGAGATCTTCGGCGTCGCCTTTGAACCACAGCCCGGCCATCGGACCAACGCGGATATCAAGCGCGCGGTCTCCGTAAAGACGCTGCATGGAAAAGCGGAGATCCTCCGCCGTTTTTTCCACTGACGCCCGCGTTCCAAGAACGGAACCGGAGCCGGCGATTCTGGCTTGAGACAAATGGCGCTCCACCAGCCCGGTCAGGACCGATACCTGGTCCCGCAACACCTTTCCGCTATCGCCCTTGACCTCCCGCGCTTCATTGCGGATGACGGTCAGCGGATTCCTGAGCCCGTGCGCCAGGTTTCCCGCCTGCGTTCGGAAGCGCCCCAGCACGGCGGCATTGTGATCGAGAACAGCATTCAATTCGTGCGCCACGGGCTGGACCTCGTCGGGAAATCCCGTGGGCAAGCGATCGCGGCCGCCGGTACGGATGTCCGAAAGCGCCTTTTGCATGGCACGCAACGGCCTGAGACCGAAGCGCACTTGTGCCAGCACCGCGCCCACCAAGCAGAGGCCGAGAACGCCGAGGGTGATTACCAGTTTCGAGGTGAACTCACGAACGTCGCCCGCGATGTCGGTGACCGGTCCGGCGACGACAAAGGTGAACGGCGTTTCAGCCTCGGGAAGGGTGATGTTCTGCACCAGCCCGCGAACCTCCTCGCCTCCGGGACCGGCAAAGCGCTGAATCGCCGGGCTGCCGTCGCGGTTGGGCTCGGCAATCCCGAGCCCGCGGCGCCATACTGACGCCGACTCGGCCACCACCTCGTTACCTCGCAGAATCTGCCAGTACCAGCCGGAATGGGGTCGGTTGAAGCGGGGGTCGGAGGGCACCCACGTCAGTTCCAACGTTCCCCGCAGCGATATCTCGCTCGCGGCTACCAATTCTTCCAGGTGATCGTAGAGTTGTGCGTCGAAGCGCCGTTCAATGTGGTCGCGGAAGAGAAGAACCAGCAGAAATCCGGCTGCCACCAGAGATCCGGCGACCCACACGATCGAACTCGCGATCAGCCGGAACGAAAGTGTGCTACGAGGTATTTGGGGGCGCATTGAGCTGATATCCCTGTCCTCGATGAGTCTTGATCAGCGAGGCGCCAAGCTTCTTTCTCAGCCGATTGACCAGCACTTCGATGACGTTGGAATCACGATCGAAATCTTGATCGTAGATGTGTTCCGTGAGCTCCGTCTTGGAAACGACCTTGCCTTGGTGATGCATCAGGTAGGAGAGCGTGCCGAACTCGAGAGCGGTCAGCTCGACGAGATCGCCTTTCAGCGTGACCCGGCTGGTGGATGTGTCGAGCTTGACCGGACCACACTCGAAGACCGCGCTGGCGTGCCCCGACGCACGACGGATCATCGCCTCGATGCGCGCCAGCAGTTCCTCCATCTCGAAAGGCTTGGCCAAGTAGTCGTCGGCGCCGGCACGCAAGCCCGTCACCTTTTCACGCCAACTGCCGCGCGCCGTCAGGATCAGGACGGGCATGCGGCGTCCAGCCTCGCGCCAGCGTCCGAGCACGGTGAGACCGTCCGCGATGGGAAGGCCGAGGTCCAGGATGACGGCATCGTAAGGCTCGGTGTCGCCCAGGAACTGGCCTTCCTCGCCATCGCGGGCGACATCGGCCGCATAGCCGTTCTTGCGCAGCGTCCTCTCGATCTGACGAGCAACGTGCTGGTCGTCTTCGACGACGAGAATCCTCATGCCGATCGCCTCAATCTACTCGTACTCGTGATCTCCGCCGCGCCGATGGCGCCGTTTCCGTCCCTGTCGTCCCTTCCAGTCCAGGAGCTCCAGCGTCTTGGCGTCATAGTCCAATTTTAGCACATGGCCGTGGGATGTCAGGAGCTTGGCCTCGTAGACCCAGATCCGGCCGCCCGGGCGCCATTCCTGTTCGATTTCCACCTCGAGGATGCGGCCGTTGAAATCCTCGCGGATCCGGGCAAGGAGTGCTTGCAGAGGGGCAACCTCACCGGCCCTCGGCGCCCGATCGTCGTCTCGGGCCGGTTCGTCCGCGCGTGTCCATGAGCTTGCCACCGGTGCGCTCAGCATAAGGGAAAGGGCGACGATAGTCCCCACCTTTCGAAGCGTATCAAGCGGGCCTCGCGGGCTCATTGGGTGGTGACCGATCTCATGATTGCGCGATACCCGCAATTTCTTGCGGAGCCATCCTCCGAAGGGGTCCGACACAGAGGTTCAAAAACATACTGGAGCCTATCCGATGGAAGCTGAAGCGAACCTTAAACGCGTTCTCAGCGTGGCTTCAGCCTCTCCCCTTTATGGTCTTCGCCAGCATTATCCCACTTTCGCAAATAAGGAGACCGCCATGAGCATTAGCCGCAGGACAGGAAACACTGCACGGACCGCCGCCGCCGTCGGCGTCATGACCGCGCTCAGCTTGATCGCGGGCATCGCCGGCTCGGCAATGGCCGCGGAGCAAGGCCAACTTGGCCAGCCAACGGCGCCAAACGAGATCGCCGGCCCCGGGCAATACCTGTCCATGGAACAAGTCGTCGCCCGACTCAAGGAACAGGGTTTCGAGGACATCTACGAGATCGAGCGCGAACACGGTGCCTACGAGGTCAAGGCCCGCACCCCTCGGGGCGGCACCGTCGAGTTCTATGTGGATCCTCGGACCGGCGACGTGCTTCGCCACTCGTTCGACGACTGAGGCGAGCGCGCTTATGGCCCGCCTTCAGGCCACACTCTAACAGAAAGGAAAAGAAAACCATGCGTACACATTTGTTGGCGACAACGGCACTCGCGCTCGCACTGCTGGTTCCCGCCGCCGCGAGCGCGCAATCGACGGGCGCCGATCAACCGACGATCTACGGAAGCCAGCTCATGACCCAGCAGGAGCGCCAGGAATACCGGCAGCGCATGCGCGGCGCGACTTCCACGGACGAGAAAGCGCAAATCCGCGCTGATCACCACCAGCGCATGCAGCAGCGGGCGCAACAAATGGGCAAGACCCTGCCCGACGAGCCGCCCGCTCGCGGCATGGGCGCGGGCCAGGGTCGCGGCCAGGGAAGCCAGGGAATGGGTCAAGGAATGGGCCCCGGCCAGGGGCGCGGCTCCGGCGGATGAGTGTCAGCGGTGCGCGGCGGCAAGATGCCGCCGCTTTCCGGTTAACCAAGGAGAAATATCATGCAGTCCGTTCCCGTTTGGGACTTTCCCACGCGCGTGTTCCATTGGGCGCTCGCCGTCGCCGTCATCGCCAGCTATCTGACCGGCGAAGAGGAAGGCATCTGGTTCGTCGTTCACACGGTCTCGGGATACACCGTGGCCTTGCTGCTGGTGTTCCGGCTCGTCTGGGGCTTCGCCGGCAGCGTCCATTCGCGTTTTTCCGACTTCACCTATTCGCCTGGCTCGGTGAAGACGTACGCGAAACAACTTCTCCGGTTCAATCCGCCGCGGTTCGTCGGCCACAATCCCCTGGGCGGCTGGATGGTATTCCTCATGCTAGTTGCCCTCGCGGGCACCGTCGTGACCGGATTGTTCTCCGGCGAAGACGACGGCGGCGCCGGTATCCTTTTGCCGTTGATCGCCGCTCCAGGCGGCGAAGGCCTGGCCGAGGTTCATGAGTTTTTCGCCAACGCCGTTGTTGCGCTGGCAGGGATCCACGTGCTTGCCGTGTTCTTGGACTGGTTCCTGACCAAGGAAAATCTGGTCAAGGCGATGATCACCGGCCGTAAGGATCTCGACGATACGGAAGTCGGCAATCAAAAGCCGTTGGTGGGCCGTTGGCGAGGCGTGGTTGCCGCATTTATCGTCGCTGCCCTTGGGGCCGTCCTGATTCAACAGACGGATTTCGCCGCCATAGCCAGCGGGGGCGCGGAGTCCGAGCACCATTCCGAGCGGGATGAACCCAACGACGATTGAATGGACGATCACGACACAGGCGACGGCGGCGTACGGGTGAAGGGGCTTATAACCGCCGTATTCGGCATGGCCGTGACCCGGTCTGGAAACGCCGGACCCCGAGGGGCGAATTCAACGCCCCTCTTTTGTTATTCAGGTCTATGCGGAGTGATTATATGTATGAGTGTCGCATAATCGCGTATCCTCGGGGAGGCAGCACTTGACGGATGTCTTTGTTTCCTATGCTGAGCCGGACAGACCGCTTGCCGAGGAATTGGCGCGAAGGCTAGAGCAGCTTGGCCTCTCCGTGTTCGATAGCACAAAGATTGAGCCCGGCGGCAATTGGGAATCTACGATCGAGCAAGCGTTCCGAGACGCACGGTTGGTCGTAGTCCTGTGCACAGAGAATGGGGCTGCCTCGCAGTGGGTGAAAACCGAAACCCAGCGTGCGGTTCGCGCCTGGTCCGATGACCGGCTGTTCCTCGTGAGACTGGACGACGCGCCGCTGCCGACGGGGTTAGGCGGGCTCCAAGCCGTCGAGGTCGCAACGACCGGTGGCAGCCTGTCAGCCGATGACTGCGACGCGATCGTCACCACGATCTCGCAAAAAACGACGCGGGCGCCGGCGCTGCCCTCGCCGGTGGGGGCCAAATCACGTCGAACGTGGGTCACGGCCCTGATGAGCGGTCTTGTCGTTCTCGCGGCCGGATCGATGGTGTGGTTGTTTATGGAAGGCACGCCGCCGCCGGACCGCAACCTCGGGACTCCGGCGCCGGGGTTTGAATGGTCGGACACAGCGCTCGCTATCGCCCTTGGCGCCGTGGCCGTTCTCATCTCCTTTATTGTGCTGATCCGTCAGCACCTTGGGAAATCTCGGCCGGGCCAGATTGGGACTCGCCACGCCGAGGCCAATTCGTCGCCAGAGACCCGTTTTCCGTCGAAGGCGGTTGCAAAATTGGACGACATCGACCTATTCGTTTCTTACAGCCGCGCCGATGGTCGGTCCATCGATCCCTTGATCGAGCATATCCGTGAGCACGGGCTGAACATCTGGATCGATACCCAGCACCAGGACGGCGATGTGCGCTACGCAGGGCAGATCGTGCGAGCGATCCGCACCTGCCGGTCGGTCCTGATCATGTGCTCGGAGAATGCGTACCGCTCGGACCATGTGGTTAGGGAGGTCTATGTATCCGGCGACCATAAGAAGCCGTTCATCGTGGTCCAATTGGACGACGCGGAATTTCCCGATGACTTCCAGTATTTCCTGTCCGGTTTTCCGCGCATTCGATTGGAAGAGGTCGGCCCCGATCAATTCGCCGACAAAGTAACGGCGTTAATGCCGGCGTGACGAGCGTGTTACTGGCCCACGATCAAGACGCTTTTCGTATCGCCATTCTTCAAGCGGAAACACCCCCATCTTCGTTTCGGCGCGATAGGTCGTGACGCCAGACTTGGTCCATCCCGATTTCTCATAAAAGTGCGCGGCGCGTGTGTTTCCGATGACGCAACCGAGCCATGCGGTTCGTATCCCGCTCTTCGCCAGCCGTTGTTCACCATCCGACAAGAGTGCGACGGCAACGCCGGATCCGCGCGCGGATCCGGCGACAAAGAGATGCATCAGCTCACCTTCGCGGATGGTGCAAAAGCCGGCGGGTTCCCCCTTTGCTCCGCACACCATCGTATGCTCAAGCATTGCCTCAAGACGGTTCTGAAAGTCATCCAATGTGCGCAGGCGCTGAAGACCGGTGGGAACGTAAGCCGCATGCGCCTCGTGCCATCCGTGGTGCCAAAGCCGCGCAAGAGCTCCTAGGTCTCGTTGAACCGGCGGACGGAGTTCGATCATTCCAGACAAAAGCGAACCGTACGTCTTGAAGGCAACGGAACGATCTTAGGATTGCCCTACGATTATCCCGCGACTTCGAAGTGGTCTTCGCGAAGTTTCATCTTTCCGTCGTTCTGTTGGACCCAGAGTTCCCGGGTGATGACGCCATGAGCGTTGTTCATGGTCCAATCGCTGGTCAGAACAACGGATTTCGCATCCTCCGCGGTCAACGTGGGGGATATGTAAGTAACGTCCGCGAAGCCGTCGGCGATGATCTTTTGCCAGAACGCAAGGATCGCGTCCCGTCCGACGAATTCGCCGAAAGGCTTTGCGACCATGACGGCATTGTCCTCATAGCAGGACGCGCACCCAGCCGCATCTCCAGCGTTGAAGAATGATTGCCACCTTTCACTGGCGGCCTTGGCCGCATCCACAATCATCGTCGACATGGTCTCTGCTCCTGGTTCAAAGTTTCCGGTCGATTGATGAGCGGCCCATGGGTTCGCACTTGCATTCACGTAATCGAAAGCATCGAGGTCGTCGGAAGCCGTATGTTCGAGAAGTTGTTTTCCGATTGCCATGACACTGCCGATCTTCAGGTCCGGATTGCCGCCAGTGAGAAACCGGTGTTGCAGATCCTCCACGGATCGAATGAATTCGCCGTGATCCGCTGCATGGTGTTGAGCTTTGGGATAACCATGCGCCGCCAGAAGCTGCTCCTCTGCTTGGCAGTGCTCTTTGATCTTGTCGGTGAGAAGAACGACAATGTAAGCGGGTCGCACCGGACTTTGGTTGGCGACACATTCGTCGACAAGCTGGTTATAGATGATGATCAGGTCTTTATGCTGCTCATCAATCTCCTCGATCCCCCCGGTAAATTGGTCGTCCCACTCAATATGCATTACACGCCGTCTTCAGATCGCTACCCCGGAAAATCAAGTCCAACTCAATTATGACCCAATTTCAATTTTGTTTCCACAATGACCTCAGGGATATACGGCGTTCCAACAGATGGGCGGTAAGCAAGCGGTTTGACCATGATCGCCGTTACGCAAACATCGCCACCACGGCGTTGCGATCCAGCTTTCCCGCGCCCGTCAGCGGGAGTTCGGACACGGGGCGGATCTGCTTCGGCACTTTGTAATTGGCCAGATGGTCGGTGCACGCCGCTTTCAATTCGTCTTCGGAGAGGCTCTGGCCGGCATGGAAGATCACCAGCGCCACCGGCGCCTGGCCCCATTTCGGATCGGGAATGCCGGCGCAAACGGCTCCGGCGACGGCGGGGTGTTTCATCAGCGCCTGTTCGATCTCCTCCGGTGAAATGTTCTCTCCGCCGGAAACGAACATGTTGTCGGCGCGACCCTTGATGCAGATCAGGCCATCCGCGTCCTCGACGGCCAGGTCGCCGGTATAGATCCAACCTTCCGTGTCGATGACCTTATCGGTGCGTTCCGTGTCGTTCAGATAGCCATCGAAATTATGCGGGCTGCGCATGCAGAGAACGCCCACCTCGCCGGGTTGCACCGGTTGTCCCGTTTCTTGATGGACGATCTTGGAATCGCAGTGGAACATAGACGTGCCGATGCTGGCCGCGTTGGTGAGCAGCTCTTCCATGGACTCGGTGCGCGGTATGTAAGCGAAGTTCGACGGGCCGGCCTCGGTCATTCCATAGGTCTGGCTGATGGGAATGCCCTTATCCAGGAACACTTGCATCACCGCTTTCGAGCACGGCGCGGCGGCGGTGGTGATAGCCTTCACGTTGGAAAAATCGGTCTCGGCAAATTTGGGATGGGCGATGAGGAACTGCAGCATGGCCTCCACCGCGCCGAAATTCTCGACCCTTCCTTCGTGGATCAGCTCGAGCACCAGTCCGGGATTGAATTCCCGCATCAGCACGCCGGTAACGCCGGCATGACACAGCGGCGTGAAGGTGTTCCATCCGCCGATGTGAAAGAACGGAAAGGTGATGAGCACGTTAGCGAAGGGTCCAACAATCCCGGTCGCCAGAATGTCGAAGGAATTCCATGCCATCTGGCGATGGGTGACGATGCAGATCTTGGGCACGGCGGTGGTGCCGCCGGTATGCACATAGAGGCAGGTGTCACTCATCGCCAGCGGGACGTTCGCGTCTCTCGGGTCCGTTTGCAGCACAACCGTCTCGAATGTCATCTCATCGCCGTCGATGTCGATCACGGCTTCCACGGAGCCGGGAACCGACAGGCTGGAGACCAGTTCGGCGAAAACAGTCTCGTGGACCAGGACCCGGGGCTTGAGGCGGGCCAGCAGGTCGTCCAGCTCCGCCTTTTTCAGTCGCTGGCTCAAGGGCGCGAGAATGACGCCCAGCTTGCCGCAGGCGAGATAGATGTCGATGGCTTCCATCCGGTTGCGGCAAATCAGGCTAAGAACGTCGCCCTTGCGCAGACCCAGCACGCCGGCGAGGTAGGTTGCCACCCGGTTCGCGCGATCGTTCATCCGGCGATAAGTGTGAGTCTCTTGAGTGAATGAATCGTAGATCGCGGTCCGCTCAGGCGTCATCGCGGCGCGGCGCCCCGCCCAGTCTCCCACCCAGTTCATGGGCAGCTCGTCATAATTTTTGATGGACATGCAAGGACCCTCCCTCGACCACGCGCACAAAACAAGCAACCCCCGGCCCGATCCGGCGCTCACGGATAGCGATCCGACCATGCTGCTAGGCTTCGATGCCATTGGCAACTCGTAATGTAATCCTCGTAATATAATCCGGCGGAAGGCTTCAGCCGTGCCCGCCGGTGCGAAACAAAATGGCCCCAAGCCGGTTTGGGATAAATGGTTCCATGAACGATTGTTTGTCGGATAAACAGTTCGCTGAACGAGCAAGTTTGGGGGAGGAAGAGCGATGGAGCCGACATCAATCGTTGCGGCATTTCCATTATCTTTGGCGATCGCTTTCATCTTCGGTCTTGGTGCCCGGCTGATCGGATTACCGCCAATGGTCGGATTTCTGGTGGCGGGTTTCCTGCTGCATGCGCTCGGGGTTCGATCCGATGAGGTGATTCGAGAGATTGCCGATTTCGGTGTCGTGCTGCTGCTGTTCACCATTGGCCTGAAATTGAAAGTGAAGGGTTTGGTCAGGCCAGAGGTATGGGCCGGCGCTTCCGTTCACATGCTCATCACGGTCGGAGCCTTCGGGCTCGGATTATATGCTCTCGCGCTCACCGGCTTCTCAGTGTTTGCCGGGCTCGATGTCGAGACCGCCTTGCTGATTGCCTTCGCGCTCAGCTTTTCCAGCACCGTATTCGCCGTCAAGGTGCTGGAGGAAAAGGGTGAGATGGACTCGATGCACGGCCGCACCGCGATCGGTATCCTGATCATGCAGGACATCTTCGCCGTAGTCTTTCTCACCATTTCTAGCGGCAAGGTGCCATCGCCATGGGCGATTGCGTTGCTCGGGCTCATCCCGTTGCGCCCCGTTTTGTATTACCTGCTCGACAAGGTCGGCCACGGCGAGTTGCTGCCGCTGTTCGGCCTGTTCGCGGCGCTCGCGCTCGGCGTCGCCACCTTCGAAATGGTGGGGATGAAGCCGGATCTGGGGGCGTTGCTGTTGGGAATGCTGCTCGCCCATCACAAGCGGGCCTCCGAGGTCGCCGACTCGCTTTTCAGCTTCAAGGAAATCTTCCTTGTCGGCTTTTTCCTCAACATCGGACTTTCCGGCGCGCCGACCCTCGAAGGCTTTGGGATCGCGATCCTTCTTGTGCTGCTGATACCCCTCAAGGGCGGATTGTTCTTCTATCTGCTCACCCGGTTCCGTCTGCGGGCGCGGTCGTCGCTTCTTTCCTCGCTCAGCTTGGCCAACTACAGCGAGTTTGGCCTGATCGTCGGTGCCGTTGGCATGGAAAAAGGCTGGATCGGCGGCGAGTGGCTGGTGATTGTCGCTATCGCGCTTTCCATCTCGTTCATCATCGCCGCTCCCCTAAACCGGGCGGCCCATGATCTGTATGCCCGATTTCGCGAGAGCATGGTTCCGTTCGAGACTGAAACCCGCCATCCGGAGGACCAGCCGCTAGATACGGGCAACGCGGATATCGCCATATTCGGCATGGGGCGCATGGGCACCGGCGCCTACGACTACATTGAAGACCGAATTGGCGTGCCTCAGATCGGCATCGACAGCGACGCCGAAAAGGTGGAGGCGCACCAGACAGCCGGCCGCAACGTAATCCAGGGCGACGCGACGGATTCGGATTTTTGGGAACGGGTGCAAAGCGACCGCAACAACGTCCGGCTGATCATGCTGGCGATGCCCGAGCATCACGCCAACATGTATGCCTTGAAACAGATCATGGCGGCGGGCTTCGACGGCTATGTGGCGGCTCTCGCCCACTATCCCGATCACGCCGCCGCCCTTGAAGAAGCCGGAGCCCACATCGCGTTCAATGTCTTTGACGAGGCGGGAGCCGGGTTTGCCGCGCACGTGGAAAGCAAGATCGAGAAGCTGACCGGCACCCATGCCAGCACTCCAGCGGAATAGCGGACGCGGAACGCCGGCGGACGAGGCTCAGCCTGGGATCACCTTGCCGGGGTTCATGATGTTGTTGGGGTCGAGGGCTTGCTTGACAGTACGCATGACGTCGAGCGCCGGGCCGTGTTCGGCCGCCATGTGGTCGAGCTTGCCGAGGCCGATGCCGTGCTCGCCGGTGCACGTGCCCTCCATGGTCAACGCGCGCTCCACTAGGCGCTCGTTGAGGCTCCGCGCTTCGGCGATTTCGGCCTGGTCGTTGGGGTCGATCATGATGGCCAAGTGGAAGTTGCCGTCGCCGACATGGCCGACGATGGGCGCGAACAGCGTCCCGGCGGCGATATCCCGCCGCGTTTCGGCAATGCATTCGGTCAGTCGGCTGATGGGCACACAGACGTCGGTGGCCCAGAATTGGCGGCCGGGCTTAATGGCCTTTACCGCATAGACCACCATGTGCCGCGCATTCCATAGGCGGTCCCGTTCCTCCGGTCTCAGCGTCCAGCTGAAATCACTTCCACCGTGATCTTTGCAGATTTCCCGAATGGTTTCGGCCTGTTCCTGAACGCCGGCTTCGGTGCCGTGAAATTCGAGAAACAGGGTGGGCTCAACCGGATATTTCAGGTTCGAATAGCGGTTGACGGCATCCATGGTGACAGAGTCCAGCAGCTCCATCCGCGCCATGGGAACGGCGGACTGGATAGTTTCCACCACCGTATCTACGGCGCCCCCGACATCTTCGAAAGACACCACAGCCGCGGCGATGGCCTCGGGAATGGGGTGGAGCCGCAAGGTGACTTCGGTGATCACCCCGAGCGTGCCCTCGGAGCCCACGAATAGCCGCGTCAGATCATAGCCGGCCGACGACTTGCGGGCGCGGCGCGCGGTGCGGATCACTTGGCCATCGGCGAGGACCACGGTGAGCGCCACCACGTTGTCGCGCATGGTGCCGTAGCGCACTGCATTGGTGCCCGATGCACGGGTCGCCGCCATGCCGCCCAGCGACGCGTCGGCGCCGGGATCGATGGGAAAGAAAAGCCCGGTGTCGCGGAGGTATTCGTTTAGGGTATTGCGGGTCACGCCGGCTTCCACCGTGACATCCATGTCCTCGGCGTGGACGGCGACAATGCGGTCCATGCGGCTCAGATCGACGGAAACGCCGCCCTCCACCGCCGCGATGTGGCCTTCCACCGAGGTGCCGGTCCCGAACGGAATGACCGGCGCGCCATGGCGGGCGCAGGCGGCCACCACGGCGGC
>JGI12048J13642_10546738_pt1 | contig 11881 bp, 13 predicted proteins | sample ElkSlonscriptome_16_FD_13642 | JGI IMG/M metagenome (IMG submission 13642) | reverse complement strand
GCATGATTGAGGAACATGCCGCGAATCCGCAGGGCGCTGTCCCACACCTCCTCCCACCGCAGATGGCGGGCGTCCTTGCGGTTCAGCTCCAAAAGAATGCGCTCCCGCAAACCGGCCCCGGCGATGAAAGCCTCATAGGCGGAAGCCGTCACGCACAGGCCGTCCGGCACCCGAAATCCACCGCGCATAAGATTCGCCAGGGAGACCGCCTTGCCGCCGACACGGGGGAGATCCTCGGGGCGGATGTTTTGGAGAGGGATGATGGTTTGCATGAGGTTTCTCCGAAATTGATGGGCTGATTGTGTAATTTGATCCATGCGAGAGGTGAAAGAGATCCAACATTTTGTGGGTCCGAGCATATCAAAAAAAAGCATCGGAACAAACGGAAAAGGCACCGCCCAGATTGCTGTTGAAATGCATGTTGACGGTTATCCCGGCAGGTTCTACATTGAATATCGACCGTAAAAAAATGGAGGGTTTCCATGAAAACAGAAGTCATCCGGGCGTGGGTGCCGGAAGAATTGAAGCGGGATTTCGAGGCCGCCGCGGCCGCGCGAGGCTGGGACATGAATCATGCCATCCGTCAACTGATGGAACAGTATGTGGCATACCAAAAAGAGATAGACCTCCGGCGAATAGAGACGATCGAAGCCCTGGAAGATATCGATGCCGGGCATGTCGTGGATGGAGATCGGGTGCTGGATTGGCTGTCAAGTTGGGGTGCCAACGATGAATCCGTCCCGCCTCAATAATGCTGATTTTTTCCCGGCCGGCGGTAAATGACCTTGTTCGTTTGAGGAAATTCATCGCGGAAAACAATCCTGAAGCCGCCCAACGGGTTGCGGGTGCACTGGTGGAGTCCATCCACAAGCTGATCGAAGCGCCGCGAATCGGAAGGCCGGTTGTCGATATTCCCGGTGAAGTCAGAGAATTGGTCGTCGGTAAATACGTGGTTCGTTACGAAGTCCGTAAAACGGTATTGTACATTCTCCGAATATGGCACGGCAAAGAAAACCGGTGATTTTCTGAAAAAAGGTGTTCCATGTGGCCAAGAACACCCAAACCGCTATCCTGGGAAGAAATCTTCATGGTTCGCTTGGTCGTGACTGCTTAATACGGCCTATCCATTCAACTGAACCAGTGCCGCCGTGACACGGGGGAGATCCTCGGGGCGGATGTTTTGGGGATGATGGTTTGCATGGAATCCTCCGCCTTTCTATTCAGGCGATTTTTGTGTTTGAAAGGACCGGACATCTTCAAAGAATTGGCGACCTTGCGTACAGATATTTTCAATATGAGTTATATTGCTTGAAATCATCCCCGCGCATTTTCGATAGCGCACCACCTGCTTTTTGATCGTTCCCGATTTCCGGGCGGTCCATTTGCCGTATTTTTTCAGGGAAAGCAGATACGCGGGGCTATTCAATGCCGGTTTCGGGCATTCGTAATCTTTTCGACCGCAACAGGCATCGTCCGGGAACAATGCGGCGAATATCCAGTGCTCGATGTCCTGGGCCGTAATCGTTAGAATGACTTTGTGCGTAAGCGGGTCGGATTTCAGCCAAGCGGCGATCAGTCGACGCAGACCATCCGCTGAATCCTCCACCGGCGGGCAGGGGTTCCGAACCGCAAACGGCGCCGGTTCATTGTCATCGAACAGATCTGTCTCTTTCGCTATATCGGCGTCCATTTGAATGACGAGAAGTTCTATTTCAGGGCCGGTGTCGCCGGATAGAAATTTTTCGAGCCCCCCGGCTTCTCGACGCCATGTGTCTCTGCACCATCTTCGAACCCCTTTCCATCCGGTGCCGATTTCGCCGAAGGTATCCATCGGCTGAAGCGGAAAGAAACGGTGCCGGCCCGGGATCAAACGGCTGAGGATTGATTCCAGTATGACGCGGTCGGTGGGGCCTTCCACAACGGTTCCGATATTCATTGATCGCCCTAAAACAGGTCCGGGACACCGCCCAACCGACCCATAACCCAAAGGTTGGAAAGGGAAAGCCCCTTTTGCGTGGCATTCAGAACGTCTTCCGAGACTTCAACGCGATACACCTCTGTGACGCCCTGTCGATTTCGTTCCACCGCGAACAGGCGAATTCGATCATCCGTCAGATCAAGTCCGTCCAGGACGAGAGGGTTGTGGGTCGTCAAAAAGGCTTGACGCGACGGGGTGGATGTCAGCAGAGAATGGCAGAATAAGCGAGTGGTCGCCCGCGCCAATCGAGGGTGCATGGCTTGATCGAAATTGTCGATGGCGAACAGTGGAGGCGATAAGGGATGCATTGCAAGAACCAATGAAAACAATACGTACAGCGCGCCCTCGCTGGCGTCATATGCTGAAAACCGATTGCGACCGGGGCGCATCCAGCGGTCGGTGAATCGTATAATACTCCGGGTGGTGGGCACATTCGCATCGATGAGGTCCCGAGAGGGCGGCACCACCGCGATATCTTCCACCCAGTCCAGAAGCTCAAAAAGTTCTTCTATCGGTAAATCCCCGAACTGGCCTTTTTCCACGTCTAACAGCTCCTCCACCGCCTCCGCTAAACGACCCCCCGCGATTCCGACAGGTCTCCTTTGGGATATATCCGGCATTACCCCGCGCAGGACCGGGGTGATGGGTGAGAAAATAGCGTAGGATGAATAGTTGAAAAAGTGGTCGTTGGTTTTCAGGGTGTCGGGTTCATATTCAAGGACAGGTTTGAAGGTTTCAGCGGAGCGAAGTTGAAATTTTACTTTCATTTTTTGGTCCGAGGCGGCTTCGATACGGATTTCTTCAGCCTTTTCGTCCTCGGCAAAAGCGGAAAAATACATTTTCGGCACGGCCGGCCTGATTCCCGCACTTAGAAGGTATTGGGAACCGCTGTACCATTCGGAATCCGCCACTTTGTTATTGTGGATATTCAGCCCAACTTTGAGAAGTCCCAGCGCTTCCAGAAGATTGGTTTTCCCGCTGCCGTTGGCCCCGACCAATACGTTGATCCGACCCGGTTCAAGCTCGACATTCGAAAGGGATTTAAAACCCTTTATTTTAAGCGTGTTCAGCATGATAGCCGTCCTTTCGGATGAATCCGCCCGCCCGCTTTTACAAATAGACATCCGGCTTGCATTTTCAGTGATCGGATGCGGAATGACCGTTTTTGTGAACTCCTCCGATCTCAATGGCTGATATGCAGCTCCACCACATTCTGAAACCGGCTCACCAGGTAATAGCAGTCGACCTTGATCCGCACCAGGGCGCAGGTGGGGGCGGTGACGAAATCGATCAGGTGGGGATGTTTTTGAAGATACTGCTCCTGCAACACGTTCCGTTCGTCCTCGGGGACTTCCTCGGCGGTCCCGGTGGCGGTGACCGCGGCCGCTTCGTGGAAATCGGCGGTGCTGTTGGTGCGGCTGTCGATGAGCATCGCCACATAGGGTTTGGCGGTCAGGTTCCCGAATTTCCGGGTGGATCGGGCGGTGGCGAAGAGCAATCCTTTGAGATCGTCGGCGGCCGTAAACGCCACCAGACTGGCATAGGCTTTGCCGTCGTTGTGGGTGGAGAGAACGGCGAGCTGCTGTGTTTCAAAAAGATCGCGAAGGCGTTTTCGGGTTTGGTCGGTTTCGGTCATACGGGTGCTCCCGGCTTTTAGAGATGAATCGGATGTAGGTGCGCGCCTGAAAAGAGTATAGCAGAAAATGAGGGGCGATGCTATGCAGGAAATAGCTTGTAAATTGACGACTTAAAAAGAATGTTCTATTTTTTGTGCTTATAGATAACGAAGAAAGAAGATCAGAAAACCAAAACAGTGTTGAAGACGGGAACAGGGAACCATGCAGACCGTATCGCTGAAAAAAACCGCGCTCATTCTGTTGACGATCACAATGTTCATCGCCTGCAGCGAATCCCCCACCGGCCGCAATCAGTTGACCCTGATCCCCGACGGGCGAATGGCGGCCCTGGGGGAGAATGCCTTTGATGAGATGAAGCGGTCGAAACCGGTGGTGGACGATCCCCGCATCAACCGGTACGTGCAGTGCATCACCGACAAGTTGATTTCGCAGCTGCCGGGGGAGCAGCCGGGGTGGGAGGTGACGGTGTTTCAGGATGCCACACCCAATGCCTTTGCCCTGCCCGGGGGGAATATCGGGGTGCATACCGGCATGCTTCAGATCGCACAGACCCCGGACCAGCTCGCCGCGGTGATCGGCCATGAGATCGGGCATGTACTGGCCGACCACGGCAACGAGCGTCTCACCCAGCAATTGGGGGTCAGCGTGGTCTTTTTTCTGGTGAATCTTTTCTTTGATGAGCCGGGTTCCATCGAACAGGAGGTGCTTCTGCGGACCCTGGGTATCGGCACCCAGGTGGGGGTTTTGCTCCCCTTCAGCCGGGCCCATGAGCGGGAAGCCGATATCCTCGGGCTGGAGCTGATGTCCCGGGTCGGCTTCGATCCGGCGGAAAGCGTTCGGTTGTGGCAAAACATGGCGCAAAGGAGCCGGGGGCAGCCCATGGAGTTTCTGTCCACCCATCCGTCCCACGAATCCCGCATCGAAAAACTGTCGGAGGAGGTCGACTATTATGACAAGCTTTACCAAAAGGCTCTGGACGAGGGGCGCAACCCTCAATGCGGCTGATCCGTATTTTCAGGTAGGGAAACCCGCGAATTTCCTTTTGCATTTGACAGCCGGGGTTCAACCGGTATAAACCATTTAAAAAAAAGATGATCCGGATCGCCGAACCCGAAACCGCCCTTCACCCGAAACCGCCTTCAAAGGATCTGCTGTGGAACCGATTATCCATGTCGAGGATCTGGTTAAAAATTTTAAAACGGTCACCGCCGTCGACGGCATCACCTTTTCCGTCTATCCGGGGGAGTTTTTCGGTCTGCTGGGCCCTAACGGCGCCGGAAAAACCAGCACCATTCGAATGTTGTACGGGTTTTCGCCGCCGACCTCGGGCACCCTCGAGGTCTTCGGCATGGACATTCGAAAAGACTGGCGGAAGATCAAATCCCGCATCGGGGTCTGCCAGCAGGAGAACACCCTCGATCCGGATCTGACCGTCTCCCAGAACCTGGCCCTTTACGCCGGATATTTCGATGTGCCTCCGCAGGAGGCCCTGAAGCGCTCCGGAGAGCTGCTTCAGTTCTTTGCCCTTTCCAACCGGAGCGAAGACAAGGTGGCCGACCTCTCGGGCGGGCTGGCCCGGCGGCTGATCCTGGCCCGGTCCCTGATCAGCCGTCCCGACATTCTGGTCCTCGACGAACCCACCACCGGTCTCGATCCCCAGTCGCGATATCAGATGTGGGATCGGCTCGACGCCCTCAAAGACGGCGGGCTGACCGCCCTCATCACCACCCACTATATGGAAGAGGCTGAAAACCTCTGTGATCGGCTGGTCATTATCGACCACGGCCAAATCCTGGTGGAAGGAAACCCTCGGGATTTGATCGCCGAACACGCCGGCGGCAATGTCATCGAAATCACCGGGCATGAGGAGGCGGTGATCGAGTTCGTGAAGGAGCGGAACATCCGTCACGATGACCTCAAAGACCGCCTGATCGTCTACATCCCCAAGGAGGAGACCGAACTCTACAACACCATCATGGACCGGTTCTGCGTCGAAAAATGTACCTACCGCAACAGTACGCTGGAGGATGTCTTCCTCCGCCTGACCGGAAGGGAGCTGAGGGAATGATTCGATTGGATGCGTTTTCGTGGCGGTTTCTGAAGGTCTGGAAGCGGAACCTGATCACCTACCAGAAAATCTGGAAGGTCAGTTTTCTGACTCCGCTCTTTGAACCGATGCTCTATATTTTCGCCTTCGGGCTGGGGTTGGGGGTGATGGTCGGCCAGGTCCGCTACGGCGGCCAGACGCTGACCTACATTCAGTTTATCGTGCCGGCCCTGATCGGCATTGCGGTGATGCAGAACGCCTTTTTCGAGACCACCTACACCTCCTTCGTTCGAATGTATTACCAGCGAACCTTCGACGGAATGCTCGCCACCCCGCTCTCTCTGGAGGAGATCATTTTGGCCGAAATCGTCTGGGCCGCCACCAAATCCACGGCGGCCGGGGCAATCATGCTAGGGGTCTTGGGGGTCTTCGGCTACGTCGATTTTCCCATGGGCCTGGTGATGATTCCGGTGGCCTTTCTGGGCGGCCTCGCATTCGCCGCCATCGGCATGGTGTTTACCGGCATCATCCCCACCATCGATCTCTTCAATCTGCCTATTTTCCTGTTCATCACCCCCATGTTCCTCTTCAGCGGTACCTTTTTTCCCCTCGGCAACCTTCCCGAATGGGGCCGGACCCTGGCCAAGGTGTTTCCTCTGCATCATCTGGTGGAGCTCTCCCGCCGGTTCTGTATCGGGGTCCATGAAACCGATGTGTGGTTGAGCCTGGGATACCTGACCGGTTTTACCCTGGTGTTCATCCTGCTGGGATTGATTTCGATGAAGCGGCGGCTGATTCAGTAGGAAGACTCCTCGGTTACAAATCCAGATAGCCCTCCGGCGCCGGACTGGTCGCCAGCATGACCCGGTTGATGTCCAGGTGGTCCTTCCAGGTAGCGGTCTCCCGATGGGCGGGATTAAGCCGGAACGGCTCAACGGCCTCGGTCAGCGGTTGGTATTTCGAAAGATAAGTCAAACCGTGTGCCGGGAGCCGCTCGGCTGGTGACGGCTATAATCGCATCCTGCAAAGGAGGAGAAAATATGTTGGAAAACGGCGCATTGACCGGAGTCAAGGTGCTGGACCTGTCGCGTCTGCTGCCGGGGCCTTTCTGCTCCATGATTCTGGCGGATCACGGGGCCGAGGTGATCGCCATTGAAGACAAACGGTTTCAGGCCGACGGGCTGTTTCTGACGCCGGTCAACCGGAACAAAAAGCATATGTCCCTCAATTTGAAGACGGACGCGGGCCGGGAGATCTTCTTCAGGCTGGCAAAGGAGGCGGATGTGGTTTTGGAGGGATTCCGGGCCGGGGTGGTGGACCGGCTCGGCATCGGCTACGAGGCGGTTCGACGTATCAATGATCGGATCATCTACTGTGCCGTCACCGGGTACGGTCAGACCGGCCCGCTGCGGGACCGGGCCGGGCACGACGTCAACTACCTGGCCCTGGCCGGGGTGCTGGACCAGATCGGGGAGAAGGACCGGTCCCCGGTCATCCCCGGGGTGCAGCTGGCGGATATCGCCGGCGGGGGCATGTACGGCGCCATCGGCATTCTGCTGGCGCTCCTGGCCCGGGAGCGGACCGGCAAAGGCCAGTACATCGACATCTCCATGACCGACGGCATGGTGAGCCTGTTGCCGGTCCCGCTTTTTTTCAAGCAGCTGCTGGGGCGGTTTCCCGAGCGATCGAATGCCATGCTCAGCCACCGGTATGCCTGCTACAATACCTATGAAACCGCGGATGGACGCCATGTCTCGGTGGGGGCGGTGGAAAACCGGTTTTGGGCCCGCATTTGCACCCACTTCGGTGTTCCCGAGTTTATCCCCCTGCAATATGATGATGAGCGCCGGGAGGAGATCCTCGCCTTTTTTCGAACCGCTTTTCGGAAAAAGACCTTGGCGGAGTGGAAAGTGGAACTGGCGGATTTGGACGCCTGCTGCGAACCCGTTCTGACCCCCGAGGAGGCCATGGAGGCGGACCTTTTCAGGGAACGGGAAATGGTGATGGACGCCCCGCCCAGGGGCGGCAAACCGGCGGCGACCCTGGGGGTTCCCGTCAAATTGAGCGAAACCCCCGGTTCGGTGCGAACACCGGCCCCGGGTTTCGGGGAAAGCACCCGGGACATCCTGAAAGATCTCGGGTACTCCGATACCCAGATCGATTCTTTTTCGGAAAACGGGGTGATGTAAGCGCATACCTTTTCCGGGTCCTCGGCCTTGACATCGCGCAGATGAGAATAATATTAAAGCTACTTGAAAAATCGAGATCAAATGGTGATCTCGAAGGTCAAAATCGGGAATGTGAAACCGCAGGGTTTCATTTCCAATGAACCATTTCCAAATTGACGAAACGGAGAATTTTCATCATGAAAATCGCTTTTCCTTGTCAGGAAGACAACGGCCTCGAAAGCCCGGTCTTCAACCATTTCGGTTCGGCGCCCTTTTTTGTGGTGGTGGACCCTGAAACCGGCGATACCGAGGCGATCGCCAATAAAGACCTTCACCATGCCCACGGCAATTGCCAGCCCCTGCTCGCGCTGGGCGGCAGACCGGTGGACGCGGTGGTGGTCGGGGGCATCGGCAGAGGCGCTCTTTTTAAGCTCAACAACTCCGGCGTGACCGCCTATCGCGCGGTCGAAGGCACGGTTTCCGAAAACCTGGCGCTGATCCGATCGGGCAAACTGCCCCAATTTACCGCGGATCATACCTGCTCCGGGCATGACGGCGGCCAAGAATGCATACATTAAGGACCTATAATATAACATGAAAGGGGTATACCATGCCGCTTTTTGATTTTCTTTGTGCCGACTGCGGTGAGAAAAGCGAAATTCTGGTCACCGGTTCCGGCGTCCAAATGAAATGCACCTCATGCGGAAGCCTCAACTTGAAAAAGCTTCTTTCGGCGCCCTCTTCTCTGTCCGGGGCGGCCCATTCCAGTTTGCCCGGCCCCGGTGACACCGGCTGCTGCGGCGCTTCGCCGAGTCAATCCGGATGCGCCGGTCCCGGCAGTTGCTGCGGAAAAACGCCTTACTGAACCTGAAGCGCCGGTCATCGCTCGCCCAATATGTTCGATCCGCGTTGAAAAATGGAGGGGATGCCGACTTGGGGCATCCCCTCTATCGAACACCGCCCGCCCCTTTGCCTTCACCTGATTTTGTATCATCGCCCGTAAGATTTGAGCCATCCCGAGGGCTTTAAGGTCTTCCGAAAAAAGGATTGACACATTCGGGAAACCTGGTATCCTGTCTCATAATTCCGGAGTAAGTTCCACCTGCCCGATGCGCTTGCACGAGACCTTTCATTTCCCGCTGCCTTCTGAATTTCCTTCGACGACACGCCACTGCTTCGCTTTTCACCCTTATAGTCCCTCAATATTTTTACCGAAAGGAGGAATCATGCCGATCATCATTATTTCCAGAGGGTCCTACAGCCACGGCGGAGAGGTGGCGGAAAAAGTGGCTGAGCGACTGGGGTATGAATGCGTTTCCCGGGAAGTCCTGCTGGAGGTTTCCAGATACCTGGGATTGCCGATTGTACGATCTGGTCATCAAAATCGACAAGATCGGGATTGCGGATGCGGTGGACCTCATCTGCGACACCATTCGGCGGCCGGCGTTTCAGACCACCCCCGAGTCTCAGCGGCAGATTCAGCAGCGATGGGAGGAGGCCCGGCAAAAAATGGAAGAGATCGCCAAAGGCGGCGCCCCCTTTCTGGAGCCGATGCGCAGTTTTCCCTGGAGCAGATAGGGCTCAGTCGTTCCGGTTGCCGATATCGAAATAGGGTTTGAGAAGGCCGCGGGTTTATGCTACAAAACAGGTAATGATCTTGATGGGTTGCGGTAATATTCACCTTTTTGCACAGGAGATGATCTTGATGAGCGGAACCGATTCGAACCCGGGCATGCTGCTGGAGATGTCCGGCTATTACTGGAAAACCTGCACGCTCCATGCCGGGGTCAAGCTGGATGTTTTTACCCTCATCGGCGAAGCGTCCCTGGCCGGAGAGGCGGTGGCCCGAAAACTGAAGGGGGATGCAGACGGCGTCACCCGGCTGCTCAACGCCCTGGCCGCCTTGGGATTTTTAGATAAATCCGAGGGGCGGTTTTCAAATACACCCCTCAGCAGCACCTTTCTGTCCAAGGAATCCCCCCAGTACATCGGGTTCATGATCATGCACCATTACCACCTGGTGGAATCCTGGCATCGGCTGGATGAGGCGGTCCTGAGCGGCAAGGCGATTCGAGGCCGAATGTCTTTCAGCGACCCGGAATACCGGGAAAGCTTTTTGATGGGGATGTTCAATCTGGCCATGGGGCTCGCGCCGAAGCTGGTACCGAAGATCGACCTGACCGGAAAACGTCGCCTGCTGGACTTAGGCGGCGGCCCCGGCACTTATGCAATTCACTTCTGCAAGCAAAACCCCGAGTTAAAGGCGGTCGTCTTTGATCTGCCCACCACCCGGCCCTTTGCCGAAAAAACCATTGCGCGGTTCGACCTCTCCGACCGCATCGAATTTATCGGCGGCGATTTTCTCGAAGACGACCTTCCCGGCACCTATGATGCGGTGTGGCTCTCCCACATTCTTCATGGAGAAGGCCCGAAGGACTGTCGAAAATTGATGAAAAAGGCGGCCTCGGTGCTGAACCCGGGCGGCCTCATCCTCATTCACGAATTTATTCTGAACAACAACCGGGACGGACCCGCTTTTTCCGCGATTTTTTCCCTGAACATGCTTCTGGGCACTGAACAGGGCCGGGCCTATTCGGAACAGGAACTCTCGGACATGATGACCGAAGCGGGCGCCGGGAACATTCACAGGGTTCCCGTGGATACCCCCAACGATTCCGGCATTCTCATAGGCGAACTATAAAAGATGCTGTAAAAGCACACAAACAATTAAAGGAGAATTTCATGAAAACCAATCCCGTAGGGTATTCGCTCGTCATTTTGATGGTCCTTTTGATTCCGATTTTTTCATATGCCCAAGAGGCCACACCGGAGGACATTATCCAAAAAGTGCGGGCGGGCGTGGAACTGCTCAAGGAAGAGGGGGCCGCCGGTCTGGATAAGATCAACAACCCCGATCTCGACGACAATCCCTGGGTATTCAAAGGCACCAATGTCTTCGTCTATGAGTGCGACAAGGGGTTCATGGTGGGCACCGCCTTTTTCCCCAAACTTCGCACCAAAGATCTTCGAACCATGAAAGACATCAAGGGCAATATGGTCTACCTTCAGCTATGCGAAGCCGCCTCCCGGCCCGACGGCGGATGGGTGGAATACTGGTGGCCCAAACCGGGCGGCAAAACCCCGGAGCGAAAGGTCGCTTACATGCTTCAGGCCCCCGGTACGCCGTATCAGGTCGGGGCCGGAATTTATGATGATGATGCGACCATCGAAGCCTTGGAAGGGTATCTGGACTGAACCGCACATACCGTAAGCATCTCCGCCTCTATTTCAATCGAAGCCCCTGCCTTCTCCCCATTGCCGCGCCCTGAACTGATTCGAGAAATGCGCCCTTTATATCGGGAAAACGAGAATGGAATTCACAGATCCGATTTGATTTCCATAGACACCCCCTTATATTAAGAAGCTCAGGCGCGGCCGATCCATTCGAATCCCCGTTGCGGGAGGCAACATCGGCGGCCGCGCTGTAAGCAAAAACCCCATTCCGAAAACCGATAGAACACATTCAGAGATTGCCATGATTATCGATATGCACAATCATACCGTCATTTCTTCGACGTGCAGTCTGCTTTCTCCGGAAGAATTGATCGAAATCGCCCGACTGCGGGGGCTGGACGGCATCTGTGTGACCGAACACAATGAAATAAAAGGGGCCGACTTTGCGCGGGATGTCGTCAATCGAAACGGATTTCCGGTGTTTCGCGGAATCGAGGCCCGAACCGATCTGGGGGATGTTCTGGTCTACGGCTACTACCGGGATATTCCCGGGGGCATCCCCCTGGAAACCCTCTGCCGAACCGTCCATGAAGCCGGCGGGGTGTTGTTTTCGGCCCATCCCTTTCATCTGACCGGGGGCTGGAATCTGTACACCGCCATGCAGGACCGGGGAATGAACCTGGAGACCGACTGGGACCGCCTGGCGGTGCTTCGCGATCTCGACGGCATCGAGGTGATCAACGGAAACGTCTCCGCCGAAAACAACGCCAAGGCACAGGAGCTGGCGGATCGGCTGAAAATCGGCGGCATCGGCGGC
>JGI12048J13642_10067266_pt1 | contig 11884 bp, 6 predicted proteins | sample ElkSlonscriptome_16_FD_13642 | JGI IMG/M metagenome (IMG submission 13642) | reverse complement strand
CACATCAGGACGCGCCTGGTGAATTTGAGAATGGATCGCGAACGCGGCTCCATTCACGGGGCGATCGCCTTCAATCACCTCACCTTTGTGATTGACCAGCAACAGGTCTGACACTCGAATGTGACCAAAATACATGCCAAACGGGTTCACCCAAAAGCAGTCTGAAAACTCAGGGTCGCGGACAGTGATATGTCCTGCTACTCCCTCATCAAATCCGTAGTGAGCAAACAATCGAAAGGCAGCGGCTAATCTTCTTTGGCGATGACGGCGCTCATCCTCGACTGTTTCAAAGGTGGGCGGGGTGGGGAAGCTGAGGCTGGGCATGGTTCATTACTCAACTCTAGAGGTCATAGCGAACGCTGAAGTAAATGCCGTTATCTTGAATGTTTTCGCCTCGGTCGTCTAGATCGACGAGCGGTAGCGCGAAGTCAAGGCGAATATTGAAATCAGGCAGCATTTCCCACAGCAGTCCTGCGCCGATGCCAGCGAGGAAGGTTTGGTCGGGTAGATCGGTATTGTCAGAGTCGTTCCAGACGGTTCCTAGATCGAGGAACGGAGCAACTTGAAACGTCGGGGAACCTGCTTCATCGCGCACGAGGGTAATGCGGTCTTCGAGAGAAAAGCGGAGGCCGCTGTCTCCGGCGCGGGCATTTTGCCGAAAGCCTCGTAGGGATTGACCGCCACCGATGACAAACTGTTCTGAAGACAGCAGCGCATCGGGAGTGAGTTGCAAGTCGAGCTGGGCGATGAGGAGATGGTCGTTGCCCAAGCGCTGGACTCGCTGAGCCTGCCCCAGCCAACCGAGGAAGCGACCGTCGGGCAGGTCTTCGTTGACGGTGGCGTTGAGCAGATCAACCCCAAGGCTAAACTGCGATCGCAACGACCAGGCTCCCGCCACATCTCGCCTCACATAGTCTTGCCCAAAGCGAAAAACGCTGGTGCGGGTGACGCCCTGTTCATTGGCTCCAACACTAAGGGGAATGCGGTCAAAGGCCAGCACCTGCCCGTCGCGGTAGGCAAACCCAACGGAAAGGGCAAACTCTTCGCGGGGCGATCGCACCAGGGGTTGGCGATAGCTGACCTCGTAGCGCTCTGATTCGCCTTCGATGTCAAACACGTCGAAGGGTTCTTGCACGACTTCGTTGCGATCGATGACCGTGCGAAGCTGCACGGTGCCATTCATCGGATTGACGGGAGCCCGATAGTTGAGGTCGATGATCTGGGAGCCGCCCTGAGCGGTGCGGGTGTAGGAGGCAATGAGAGAATCACCGATGCCTGTGAGGTTGCGATGGCCAAAGTCAAGTCCGATGCGCTCAGACCCAACGCTAGGAGGTGAGTAGTTGTCGGTGCGAATGGTGCCAATGAAGGCGTTGGCTTCTTCGACTCGTACTACGAGGGTACTTTCGCCCAGTTCGTCGCCTGCTCTGAGGCTGGCTTCTACGTTGTCGAGTAGAGGGTCGGCTCTGAGTAACCGCAGCTGGTCTTCGAGGCGATCGGTTCGCAAGGGAACACCTGCTCCCAACCGAACTCGTCGTCGAATATAGGTTTGACTCAGCCGCTCTGTCCCTTCAATCTCGATGTCACCAATGCGGCCTTCTACGATTTGAATGGCAACGATGCCGTCTTCAATCACCTGATCAACAAGGATGGCGCGACTGGTGAGATAGCCTTCGTTGAGATAAAGCTGAGTGACGGCATCCGCAACGGCCTGCAGTTCGCTGAGCGTTGCCGATCGCCCTTCCACTTCAGCAGTAATCGGGGCAAAGTCTTCTTGATCAAAGACGGTGCTGCCGATGACATTTACCGTTGTGATGGGAAACTGAACCGCATCAAGCTCTGTGGGTTCGGTTTGTGGTTCCGGTTCTGGGGGTTCGGGGAGAGGTTCAGACTCGCTTTCGGTGTCGGGCGGCAGAGGCTCAAGCGTGGGCTGCAAAAAGCGATCTTCGTTGGGGTCGGGCTGCTGGGCTAGCTCCACTGGGGTCTGATCTGCCCAGGTTTGATCTAAAGGTTGAGGGCGTTCTGGACGAACAATCTCAGGAGAGGCGATGTCCAAAGGTAGTGTTTCAGCTATATTTATGCCGAGCAATTTCGAGCTAGAAGCAGCAGCCAGAGCTTGAGTGCCTTTCATCAACTCCAGGCTTGGTAAGTCAAGAGAACTGGCGATCGCCTGCCTGGGCGTAGCCCGTATCGCCTCTGAAGAGTCAGCCACGGCATAAGCAGGGCTAGCACATAACACAAGACCCAACGTTGACCCCGGCAACCATCTCAGCAGATTGATGTTCATCATTCAATTTTCCGCCTCACACATCACGCACGTCACCCAGCATCCATGTAGCAAATGCCCTACCTCTCAGCGTGCGATCGCACGCCATGTAATCAACAGCAAACTCACATCATCAGCCCATCTGCGGACATGTTACGGATTAAACACTGGAGCAAAGAATTAATCCAACGCTATCTTACTGATTTCGACAGAAAACTCCAACACGATGCACTTTGGCAGAAACATTGCTTTGGAATTCTCAACCTTTCAGCGCAAGTTTCTTACCAGGGACTGCCAATCATCGTAAAGGCTGACCAGTAATAAGGATGCGTCAACTGGTCAGGCGAAACATCAGAGAAGATGTCTGACAGATCAATTCCCGAAGTTTCTGCGTCATCTTGAATGGTATCGATCCAACGATTCTCACCATTGAGCAAATCAAGCTGCGCCTGACGCAAAGCCTCCGCCTTGATCGGTGTATCTTGCAGCTCATCATAAAACTGGGTCATCACCGCCAACGTTCCTGTATCGCTGACATACCAGAGGCTAGCCAAAACTGACTTAGCTCCCGCCTGGACGGCAATTCCGGCAAATCCAAGCTCTGCTTCTTGGTCGCCTAATGCAGTTCGACAGGCGCTCAGCACCATCAGCTCTACCGGAGGATCGCTAAGGCTGAGGTCACGCAGCTCAGTCAATCGAAGGCGCTGCTGCCCAAACTGAATGTAGGAATTGCTCGGATCTCCGGGCTGAAATTCACCGTGAGTGGCCAGGTGAACAATCCCGTAGGGGGTATCGCGCCGCTGACCCACCAGATTAGGGACACTAAATCCATCATCAACAAACGAAACCCCTTGCCAAATATCTTCGGTGATGGCAGCTAGTTCTATAGGTACAGCGGGCAACGGTGGCAACTCTGAAAACTGAGCTGCTCCCATGGCCAACACGTCCATCGCTCGAACATCTGCATAGCTCGTGTCCGTCAGGCTCAAAGTGGGCATGAGACCGATGCTATAGTTCTGAATGATGAACTCTTCGCCATCGTGGAGCGCCGCCACAGGGAGCGATCGCAGTCCGGCGTCCATCACAAACGCAATATTGTTGACTTCCTGCAATTCCAGCTCTTCTTCAAGAGGGGCCACGAGCCAGTTATACAGCCGCTGCGACGAAGGTAAGTAGCGATTTGAGCGAATTGGACTGGTGATCTGCGATCGCAGCCGATCGGCCTCCCCCTGCACCTGGGCTCGGGTTGCTGTGCTGAGGCGACGACGAACGACGCGATCGCTCGTCACCAAAATTAGCTCTAGTTCATCCGTCTCTTGAGGCTCCCTTTCTAAGAAGGCTTGAGCCACTAAATTATCAATCTGTTCAGGATCGATAGAGCCATCTCCCAACAGCGGAATCCAGATATCGGCGGCAGGAGTGGCCTCGCTAGGAGGCACACTAGCAATCAAATATTCTGGCTCTGCACCAGCTTCGCCTGGAATCACCGTCACCTGCTGAGAGGGTTGAGAGTCAGATGATGCATCTGGGGCAATGGGTTCAACCCCTTCCAGCGACACTGGAGCAGGCACGAAGAAAGCATACAGAATGGCAGGCTTGATACCCGTATCTTGTTCAATCTCAATGAGACCGCCTTGCGCCTCGTCAATTGTGATCGGGACAGGCGGATCGGGCAGACTCCAATATTCTGCAAATTCCTCGGTTGCTGCCGTCTCTATCGCCTCGTAGCTGTAGGTTGTGGGAACCAGCGTTACCAGAGGAGTATCGATGTCGATGTCAATGCCAGAGTCTTCTGGCGGATTGTTAAGGTCTGTATCTATTTCTGGGGGCTGCTCCAGTTGGGGCGGTTCTGGCGGCGGCTCGACTGGGTCACCTGCGGTGATGATGCTGATGTTGCCGAGAACATAGGTAAACGGGAACGACTCAAACGGCTCAATGCTAAACTCGCCGCTGGTAATCGCGCCTGCTGTGCCGTTGACGCGGCCATCGCCGACATCAAAGGGCGTTTCTCCATTGCCGCCATGACGAATGGTGATGTCGCCGCCCCCCGCGCCGCCGATGGTCGAAATGCTGGCCTCTTGTCTGTTGCGGTCTAAAAACACATCCCGCGCCCGGAAAAAGCTGCCTGTCGTAATATCTACGGTGCCGCCAACGCCCTCAGCACCACCCTCAGCATTGATAAACGCCACCTCAATGTCACCGGGAGGGTCGAGCAAGACACTACCGCCATCGCCAATGTTGCCGCTAGAGTTGATTTGCCCAGTGGTAATCGCAACCGCCGATCGCACGATGATGTTGCCTCCGACTTCGCCTGAGCTATTCAAATCGCCAACGGTAATGGGGCCATCGGGAGAGAGCAGGCGAAGGGTGCCCCCCGTTCCGGAACTATCGCTGCTATCGAGAATGACGTTATCGACTTCGATGAAGGACTGTCCTCGCATTCTCAAGGTGCCGCCCAGGGTTGCAATGCGCACAGGCGCGTCGCCCAAGCCATTGATGTTCAGCCCTCCGAGAGAGTTGATCGAAAATCGACGACCGCTTGTAGAAAGGGTGGGGTCAGCGAGAGAACTGCCGTCACTCAGAGTCAGTGGCGTCAGGTTGAGGGTGACGCCCGTTGCTCCCCGGAGGGAAATGCGTCCGCCTGCGCGATCGCCCACTCCATCATTCGCAACGTCGGCATTAATCGTCAGAGCCCCGTTGCCGCTATTGACTCTCACTCCGCCTCCGGCTGCACCTGCATTGGCGCTGGAGTCAAAGTTTTCTAAATTAATATCGCCATTATCGGCAGTAATCCGGATTCTGCCGCCATTTCCGGAGATGTCACTACCGGAGCCGGTAGACGAATCCAGCGTGCCTGTCACATCAATGTTGCGTTCAGCCGCCAGTCGAATCGTGCCGCCGCTGCCCGCAACATTACCCGCCCGACTCGATGAATTCGCTCCAGCATCGAGCTGAAGATTGCGCCCAGCCCGTAGCTCGATGCGTCCACCATCGCTGGAGTTGCCCGTGCCTGCTTCCGTTGTAGAAGAAATTGGGGCTGAGGAATCCAGGCTGTTGCCCGCTTCGGCTTGAATGAAGCCGCCCCTGCCAGAATTATTGCCTCCCCTCGCCTCTGCTTCCACCGCCGCCTGAATTCGGATATTTTCGCCAGCGCTGAGTTCAATTGGCCCGCCGTTTCCAGAATTACCTGTCTCTGATAGGGATGATGTAGAGAGGCGATCGCCCACTCCCAAACTAGCTCCAGCCTCGACAAAGATAGACCCACCACTATCTGTGTTTCCATTATCGGCCTGAGACTCGGCCTCTACTGCGGCTCGAATTTCGACGTTGTTGCCTGCAACAAATACAACCTGACCGCCGTTACCGGAATTCCCGTTAGCCGAGATTGAAGAGGCTGAAACAGTGTCCTCAACAACAATGTCGTTCCTGGCTTCAACGCTGATGGTACCTCCACCTAACGCAAGTCCATCGCCAGTAGAGTTGGCCTCAAGCGTTCCCTGGAGAATCACATCACGCCCCGCAGAAATGTTGACCGTGCCCCCATCTTCAAACTCATCAAAATCTTCGAACGCTGCAATAACATCTTCCGCTACAACATTTACAGCCACATCCCCAGTGACAACATCCAAATCTGCATCCAGAGTAACCTCACCACCAGCAACATTTAGCTCTCCAGGGGTGGTATCAATCGAGCCGCTATTGCTCGTGACCGACAATATCCCTCCTGGAGCAGCGATATCTCCCGTGATGATATCCAAATCTGCATTTAGGATCACTTCACCACCAACCGCATTCAGATCTTCGTTGGAAGTGTCAATCGAGCCATTGTTGCTCGTGACCGACAGCGCTCCCCCCGGAGTCGAAAGGCCTCCCGTGGTGATGTCCTGGTTCGCTAATAGGTCAAGAGAGTCACCATCAGCAACAGACAAACTCCCCCCTGTCGTGTCAATAGAACCTGCTCCATCAGGCGATCGCACCAAGGTCGAGTCTTGAAATGCAACATCACCATCAACCGTGATTTCCCCACTGCCATTGACTCGACCGATGATGACTTGCTCAAAGCCATCGACGATTGAATCCAAATCTTGGTTGCTTAAAGTGAGGCGATCGTCATCCGTAGCGTCTCTTTCCCCATCCTCTAAAACACCCCCAATCTGAATATCAGTGTCGGGTGTCAGGGGCTGAATTACGAGATTTCCTCCACCTTCAACTTGAGAGTTATCAAAATCAATCTCATCGGCAGTGAGGGCAACACGACTGTTAGCACCTCCATTAATTTGACTGTCGATTGCAAAAATCCCAAAGCCTTCTATGGCCTCGCCCCGAACAAGAATTTCACCATTATTAGCGGCATTAAAGGTAGTTCCGCTAAGGGCAACAGCAACATCGGCGGGAGACTGAACCGTCCCGGAAATACGGAGAGTTCCATTAGCTACTTCCGCAGAACTTTGCTCAAACAAGACCCCAGCATTGCCCACATTGCCGGGGCCAGGTTCTTCGAGAGAGATCACGTTGGAGTTGCCAATGATCTCAACATCCCCGTTTCCGATGTTAGATATTTCGCTGTCAAAATTGACGAATACGGCAAGGCCATCATTGACGTCAGCTGCCTCACCAGGATTTCGGGTGCCAACAATACGGACTGCGCCTCCCTGTCCTTCAATGGTTGCCCCGAGTAGCTGAACTCCAGACGTAAAGCCAGCCGGAGTCTCTGGATCTTGAGGGAAAGCCTCTGGTTCAGGGCCAGTATAAGTGCCGATGATCGATACATTCTCACCTCTAACAGTGGCAGTGTTCAGTAGCACACCATCGACTACACCCTCTCCAGAGCTAGCAAAACCTGTAATAGACACGTCACCGTTTTCAGCAGCCAGAGTTGAAGCCGTTACAAAAACTTGTCCGAGTTGCTCTCCTCCGAAGTTGCCAACCTCAATGTCGATATCACCGTTTATCGTGGCAATTTCAACGCCCTCTGCAAGAAATTGTGCTAGCCCACCGCCTCTCGTCGCTAGATCAGCACCTTCGTCATTAATGGTTGCGCTAAAGCTGCCGCCATTGAGAGTAATGTTGTCGAGAATTTCAATATTGCGTCCGGCTTGGAGCGTTAAGGTGTCAACAGAGTTAGAGTCGATTTCGGCGTTGACAAAGATATCTTGATTGGCTTGAAGAATGACATCGCCCACGGAAGCGTTGATGGCTCCTGCTTCAACGAATGCTTCATCAGGAGCGTCGCCAAAGAGCAAATCAGGAACCGCATTACCCTCTGCTTCAACAATAGTGATGGTGGTTGGGTCGAGTAGTATGGTGCCATTTTCACCGTTGGGGGCGGCAGCTCTAGCCAAGCCTGTAAAGGCCAGGTTTTCTCGTCCAGAGATTTCAATCAGGCCGCCATCGCCGCCTTCATTACCAGCTCTGGCCGTTGCCCTGCCTGCAAACTGAGTCGTACCGTCTGACCAAATGATGACTTCTCCGCCTTCGGCCACTCCCCCTAATCCATTGGCTCTGAGGCGAGACGCTTCATCGACAACGGTGAACTCGCTGTTGGGAATGGTGCCCTCACCCGCAGTGCCCACTCCCTGAAAATTGCCCCCCACGCGAATCAGACCGCCACTGTTTACACTCGACGCATTCAGCCTTCCGTCTAAAACTGCGACGCGATCGCCCACCACGGCAATTTGCGGCAGGGAATTAGAAGCCTCTTCTGAGCGAACCGTCAAACGACCAGAGGCGATCGCCGTTCCTGTTTCTGTCGGAATCGAGACGCCTGAACCACTCAGGCTTATCGTGCCATCCTCATTCACCGTAATGCCCGTAGCGTTTTCGGCATTGCTGCCCGTGAGCATGTCAGGCAGACTCAGCGGCGTGAAGGGTAATGCTGCACCTGCCGCACTCGGATTTGCCGCTAAGGATTCCACCTCCAGGTTGAGCACCATGCCCTCGTGGCTGATGCGCACCAGATTCTCTCCTGGCACTGCTGCAATGGTGATGCTGCCGCCTGGAGCAGCGAGAGTTCCGGTATTAACAACCGTGCCGCCTAGCAAAGTGAGGGAATGCCCTGCATCGACTGTCAGATTCCCAGCATTGGCGATCGCCCCTGGATTGGCTGTGGCAAATCGAAATCCGGTGGGATCTCCTACCAACGTTTCATAGGAATTACCATCGCCAAAGGCATCAAACCATCCATCCTCAAATCCAATGCCTGTAGCACTCGTGGCGGTGAAGTCACCAGATACATCCAACCGCGCATTTGCACCAAAAATGACCCCTGCTGGATTAATCAAAAACAGATTGGAGTCCCCCCCAGCCACTTCGACCAGACCATCAATAAATGAAGCTTCTCCACCCACAACCCGGCTGAGGATGTTTTGAATTTCGGGATTAGACATGAAGGTGGCAATTTCCTCTGCCGACAGCCCAAACTCTTCCAAGCTATGAAACAAGTTTTGTCCGTCTACAGAGCGAGTGCCGCCATCAATCGTGAAGCGATCGCCATCTTGCGTGACGCGAGTACCTGTGCCATCGTTAGCCGGACGAACATCAGCGTCGGCTCGCAAGGGAAAACTCAACACTGTGATGATGCCTAGCAGATAAGCGATCGTTCGATACCGCTTCCCACATGCACCTGCGTACCCTGCAGTCATAATGATTTTCCTCAGAAAATTTAGCCTGGTTGGATTTAGAAGAGTCACCCTGTTGAGCAGTCGACAGAGGATGCCCCACTGCTGCCATAAAGTTCGAGATTGAAAGAGGAGGGTTGCTTAAAACGGAACAATGATTGAAAGAGAGTCTCTAAGAGGATGTTTGAGAAGTTGTTGTTGCTACTTCTGATCCCCCCTTGTCCCATAAAAAAGGGAACTTACCTTCAAAGTCCTTTTCTGAGCGTTAGCGACGCGGCGCGTGGGGATTTAGGGAGATCGCAAAACTCCGGAGTGCCATCTGATACTTTTCAACCATCCCTAAACGAGAAAAACAAAGCTCTCTAAAAAGATTCAGAGATGAAGTCGCGATCGCTTTTCTTCAACGTTTTTTGATGTAGCTAAGCACGAATAGTTCTGGATTTCCCCCAACTTAGCCTCGTAGATTCATGGAAAAAGATGCACTAGATGCACTATCTGGTATAACTGATGGCCTACGGCAATGACTACGAGTAGACACATTTGTGCACAAGCCTATGTTAAATAAGATCATTTAAATACAAAAATTCACAGAAGTTTTTCTCGTCACAACAGGGTTTAGTGACGGGACTCAAATCCCTCGCAAAAGGATTGATTTCCCTGAGCCAAGAAGATTCAGCCTTAAATAGTGGATCAGAGCTTGAAGCGATCGCCCTCAGAACCCCAACAAAGCTCGCAATACTTTGTCACATAGCAATGCGCAGATAGGTTAGGACAGATATTGATGGAGAAGCCGCGCAGTGCGCGGCTTCTCCATCAACTATTGGTTTTATATCAGCGCGTAGCACTATAGTATTGACACTTCGTCGAAAAACGGTAACAATGAATACAGAAACGAAATCGTTCATCCTTTAGTCCAGTTCAGGAAAGATGTAAAGCGAACGTCACGAGCATCAACTCTGAACGAAAAGGACGGAAGTAGGAGAAGTGACTCTCCGAAGGAACGCGCCTCATTTGTACTGTCACAGAAAGACACTTAACTTATAGAGGCGACTCTCATGAAACTGACATACCGTGGTACTAGCTACAACTACAATCCTCCCACCGTTCAGTATGGTGATCCCATCGCGACCGGAACGTATCGAGGACTAGACATCCGTTTTCGCAATCCCAAGAAAGCTTTGGTGTTACCTTCCACCCTACATCTGAAGTATCGCGGAGCATCTGTGAATTCCGCGACTCAGCAAGTTGACCAGACTACATCTGTTCCCACTCCTGCCGCAACAGCAGTTGCAGCCGTAGCTTCTTCTGTCGATAACTTGGCGCGATCGCTCATGCTCAACGAAACGCGTCAAATCAAGCAGCGTCAGCAAGACATGCTGAGCCGCCTAGCGACTGAAGTTGGTGTGAGTGCTGATGATGTAGCTCAACACTGGAGCCGAGTTCAAGGCAAGCTCCATCCTTCTTTCAGAAGCAACTATGACCGTAGCAGCGCGGCTATGAGCTAATGAATTTGGGTTTCTCCGCTTCATATTTCTGATCTCGTCCGCGTTGATGCGTGTCTGAGCTCACCTTTGCACCTCTACCTATTCGGTAGGGGTGCTTTTTTTAAGGCATATTTTTGCAGGCGAAAGTCTTGAGGATCGTTAATCACGGTTGAATAACAATGCCTTACCCTGATTACCGCTATCCAGTCTTACAAGAAGTTCCGTTCTGGAAATTTCGTACCCTATGATGGGGTAATCATCAGATGAGGGCTTCAGTCCTTCCTCATCGTGTCAGTATGATTTGCCAGATACGATTCTGAGTCGCACGCTTTCAAGCCCCTTATCGCGCTATTACTCAAATGCTACAGCTCGCCGTTGTCATGCTGGTCGTGATTTTGGGGTCAGCCTTATGTTCGGGGTCAGAAACAGCTTTGCTTTCCATGCCGATCTTACGGGTTCGGCAACTCGCACAATCGGAGGAGCGATCGGCGATTGTCTTGCTACAAGTTCGTGAGCAAATTAATCGTCCGATTGCAACCATCGTCATCCTCAACAATATTTTCAACATTGTTGGGAGTATTTTGGTTGGACAAGTCACCGCCGCAGCTCTAGGTGAAGCGTGGTTAGGGGCTGTTTCGGGAGTGTTGACGTTTCTGATCATCGTCTTCGCCGAAATTTTGCCCAAAACCGTGGGTGAACAGTTCTCAGAGCCAATTTCGCTGGCGATCGCCCGCCCCATTCAGCTTTTGACACTGTTTATGTCACCGCTGGTCTGGATTGTTGAGCGAGCCACTGCCCCCATCACCCAAACCCGCAAAATTCCGATTACAAACGAGGCAGAAATCCGATTTTTAACCAAGCTTGGGCGTCAAGAAGGCATCATTGAAGACGATGAAGCCGAAATGATTCAGCGCGTATTTCGGTTAAATGATGTGACTGCAAGCGATCTCATGACCCCCCGCGTCGCCATGACTTATTTGGCAGGCGATCGCACATTGGACGACGCTCGCCAAGAAATCATTTATTCTCAACACAGCCGCATTGTGGTCATTGGTGAGTCGATCGATCAAGTGGCAGGAATCGTACTCAAAGACGAACTGTTGATCGCAATGATTGACGATCACTCCGGCATCAAAATCGATAGCTTGGTACGACAGGCGCGCTTCGTCCCTGAGAGTATTCGAGCTGACAAGCTGCTGAAATCTTTTCAAGATTATCGAGAACATCTTGTTGTTGTGCTGGACGAATATGGTGGGGTCTCTGGAGTTGTCACTCTAGAAGACGTTGTAGAAGTGCTGACTGATGAAATCGTCGATGAAACCGATCGTATTGTTGATTTGCAGTTGATTGCCCGTCGCAAACGCTCTGCTCTTTTGCGATCAATGGGCATTGATGCATCAGAAGACGGCTCACAGTCATAGGGCATCAAAAGCGGTTCTCTGAACCGGAGAATGGAGTGGAAAACCGCTTCCCTAAACCACCCATCAACAGCGGATATAGCAATGCGCAGATAGATTAGG
>JGI12048J13642_10045506_pt1 | contig 11884 bp, 10 predicted proteins | sample ElkSlonscriptome_16_FD_13642 | JGI IMG/M metagenome (IMG submission 13642) | reverse complement strand
GCCCGCTGATAGAAGCGGATCGCCCCCGTCAGGATGCGTCGGACCACAACTCCTCCAGGGCTTCGTGCACTTCCTCGGCCAGCACTACGAAGTCGGCCTCGTAGGCCTTCCATCGAGCACGGAGGAGGATGTCCATGGATACGTCCGCGGCATGCAGGGCCGGGAGTATCCGGCGTCGCCCGATCTCACGCAGCCTGCGCTTCACCTTGTTGCGGGCGACGATGCTCCGGCCATGCTTGGGCACGATGAGCCCGAGCCGGGAACGCGAAACGGGGGAAGGCGCGAAGAAGATGTCCAGGTGGCCCATCCTCTTCCGTTTCCCCCGTTCCAGGAGCGACTGGATGTCGCCGCTACGCCGGATCCGGGCGACGCGGGGAAGAGACTCCCCACCGCCCTTCGGCGCAGCCGGGATTACTTCCCGCCGACGGACACCACGAGACGCTTGCGACCCCGCCTCCGGCGCCGGTTCAGCGTCTTCCGTCCGCCCTTCGTCTTCATGCGGGCACGAAATCCGTGCTTGTTCTTGCGCTTCCGATTCCGCGGATTGTATGTCGGCTTCATGGGTGACCCGTCTTCTTGGATTCGCTCTTTTCGAGTCGAGCTTGGAAAGATAGCCCTCGCCCGGGAAGGTGGTCAACGCCCTACCCCCTTCGAACGTGGAAAACCCCTCATACCACAGGGCCTACGGGGCCTGATTGACTTTTCCACAGGGCGTCTCTAGCTTCGGCGCCCGCCCCGATCCACCGGGCGCTTCCCGTCCTCTCCTCTCGCTCCGCACCGCCCCCGTCCGGATGCCCCGACCCGTCCCGCCCGTTCCCTCCCCCCCTCGGTCTGTCGCGGTACCCGCCGCCCGGGGGAGCCTCCCTTGGAGCTGACGGCGGACGAACTCTGGACGAGGATCCAGGAGATCGCCAGGGGCTCCATTCCGGAGCAGAGCTTCCGCACCTGGCTCGCGGTGGCCCAGGCTGCCACGCTCTCCTCCGACGAACTGGTCCTGGAGGTGCCGTCGCGCTTCCACGTGGAATGGATCGAGGACAAGTACGCCACTCTGCTCGCCGGTGCCGCCGAGCGTGTCCTGGGGCGGCCGCTGGATGTGTCGGTGACCAGCGCGGCGGAGACCAGCCCCATCCCCATGCCCACCCTGGAGCTGGCGGAGGCACCCGCCCCGTCCGCATCGGATGGGGATTCTTCGACGGCGTCGAGGAGACCTGCACCGGACCATCGCTCCCTCTCCCCGGCGCCCCCGCCCCGCCTGAACGAGCGCTACACCTTCGAGCGATTCGTGGTGGGATCCAACAGCCGCCTCGCCAACGCCGCCTGCCGCGCCGTGGCGGAGCAACCAGCCAAGGCCTACAACCCCCTCTTCCTCTACGGGGGCGTCGGGCTGGGCAAGACCCACCTCATGCACGCCATCGGCCACCGGCTCCTGGAGGAGGACCCCAGGCGCCGCATCGCCTACCTCTCCTCCGAGCAGTTCACCAACGAGCTCGTCACCTCCATCCAGTCGGGCTCCATGGCGGCCTTCCGTCGGAAGTACCGCGACATGGACCTCCTTCTGGTGGACGACGTGCACTTCCTCGAGGGGAAGGAGCGGACCCAGGAGGAGTTCTTCCACACCTTCAACGCCCTCTACGACGCGCACCGGCAGATCATCCTCACCTCGGATCGCCCGCCGAAGGACATCCCCGGGCTGGAGGCGCGGCTCATCTCCCGCTTCGAGTGGGGGCTGGTCGCGGACATCAAGGCCCCGGACTACGAGACCCGGATGGCCATCCTCCGGAAGAAAGCCGCCGACGACGGGCTCACCCTCAGCGACGAGGTCATCGACTTCATCGCCCACCACTGCACCGCCTCCGTGCGCGAGCTCGAGGGCGCGGTCATCAAGCTCCTGGCCTACTCCTCCCTCACCCACCAGGAGCTCACCCCCCAGCTCGCGGAGACCGCCCTCAAGGGCGTCCTGGGTCGGGAGGTGAAGGGTCCGGTGCTCTCTCCGGAGCGCATCCGCGAGGTGGTGGCGGACAGGTGGCGGGTCCGGCCGGACGCCCTGGCCTCCAAGCGCCGGACCAAGGACATCACCGTGCCACGCCAGGTGGCCATGTACCTCATCCGGGAGGCTCTGGACACGTCACTCGTCCGCATCGGCAAGTTCTTCGGCGGCCGGGACCATTCCACCGTCATCCACAGCATCAACCGGGTGGAGGAGGAGATGGAGAAGGACCCGGACTTCCGTCGACAGGTGGAGGCCGCCCGCGAGGAGTTGAAGGGTCGGCCGCAGTGAGGACCTCCGCCTCCGGACCTCGACCCCGCAGAGGCCACGTGGAGAGGTCGTGGAAAGCGATGGGGAGTACCGGGGAGTTTCCCACACTCGTCCACATCGGACGGCACCGAGCTGGGACGACCGGGCATTCCCGCTCCCCTTTCCCACGGACCCTCCACACACCTCCGAAGCCCGGAAGCCCCTGCCATGGAAGGGATGGGTGGCTGTTCGGCTCGCGCTCTCCACAGATCCACAGCCTCTACTATTACTAGTGTTTTTTAAATACCTACAAGAGTAGTTTCCAGGCATGTGGGAAACGGCCCCTCGGCCGACGTCCCGACGCTTCGTCCAGCCCCGGCATCCCAGCCAGGAGTCGCAGCTCCATGAACTTCCAGATCACCAGGCAGAATCTTCACTCCGGCCTGGCGGCCGTCTCCGCGAGCATCCCCTCCAAGACGACGCTCCCGGTCCTCTCCAACATCCTCTTCGAGGCCAAGGACGATGGTGTGTGGATGAGTGGAACGGACCTGGACGTGGCGGTTCGGGTGAAGGTGCCGGCGGAGGTGAAGGAGCCGGGCAACCTGACGGCGCCGGGAAAGAAGCTCCAGGAGATCACCCGCGAGCTCCCGGAGCAGCCGGTGGAGATCACCACCCGGGGCGATCAGATCGAGCTGGAGTGCGGACGCAGCCGGTTCAAGCTCAACGGGCTCCCCGCCGACGAGTTCCCCTCGCTCCCGGAGATCGACTTCGCGGACGGCTGGGAAGTGGAGGGCACGGCACTCCACCGGTTGATCCGCCACACCTCCTTCGCCGTCTCCACCGAGGAGAGCCGGCCCATCCTGAACGGCGTCCTCTGGGAGCTGCGGGACGGTGCCATGACCATGGTGGCCACGAACGGCCACCGTCTGGCCCGCATGACCCTCCCGGCCGAGGCATCGGAATCCCCCTCGGCAGACTTCATCGTCCCGCCTGCAGCGCTCTCGCAAGTGCAGCGGCTCTTCAAGGAGGGCGATGACCTGCGGGTGGCCAAGAACGGCAACCACCTTGGCTTCCGTGCGGAGAGCACCGAGGTCTTCACCCGGCTCATCGAGGGGAGCTACCCGAACTACGAGCAGGTCATCCCCAAGGACAACGACCGCATCGCGGTGGTGGAGAAGAAGTCGTTGGAGTCGGCGGTGCGCCGGATGGCGGTGGTGGCTTCCGACCAGACCCACCGCATCCGGATGACCTTCGAAGACGACCGGGTCCACCTCAACGTCCTCACCCCGGATCTGGGGGAGGGCCACGACGAGCTGGAGCTCAGCTACCAGGGCGGTGAGCTGGAGATCGGCTTCAACGCCAACTACCTCCTGGAAGTGCTGCGCTACATGCCCACGGAGGAGGTGAAGCTGGCCTTCAAGGCGCCGGAGCGCGCCGCCACCCTCGAGCCGGTGCCCGCCGAGGGCGAAACGCTGGACTACCTCTGCCTGGTGATGCCGCTGCGTCTCCTGGACTGAGCTCGCCTCAGCCTGGCGAACCTCCGGCGGCCTCCAGGAGTTCGGAGCCGGTGAAGAGGGCCACGAGTACGATCCCCGCCTCGGCCAGGCGCCGGCGGCCTCCCTCCTCCCGGTCCACCAGCGTCAGGACGGTCTCCACGGTGGCTCCAGCGCCGCGGAGAACCTCCACGGCCTGGAGGGCGGAACCGCCGGTGGTCATGGAATCCTCCACGACCAGGCACCGGGCCTCGTCGGGGAGTCCACCTTCGATCCGCTGGCCCGTGCCGTGCTCCTTCGCTTTCTTACGAACGCTGAAGGCATCCAGCGGCCGTCCCTCGAGCCAGCTCCGGTGGGCCACGGCGTAGGACACGGGGTCCGCTCCCATGGTCAACCCACCCACGTGGGTCACGTCGAGGTCGTGCTCGAGAACCGCCTGGAATCCCAGCCGACCCACCAGCATCTGCCCTTCGGCGCACATGGCGGTGCGGCGGGCATCGACGTAGTAGGACGAACGTGCCCCGCTGGCGAGGGTAAAATCCCCGAGTCGCACGGAACGCTCCACCAGGAGCTCTTTGAGTCGCTTTCGATGATCCATGGCCGCCAGAGTGCCCGCCCGACCTCGCCGATGCAAGGCAGGGTCCGGCGGGCCACCCCCGGATTGCTCCGACGCCTCGCCTGGGGCGTGGCCGCCCTCGTGGGCCTCCTGGGTACGGCGGCCTGCTCCGAGGACGGCGGCACCCAGCCGGGCACCCTCCGCTTCGGGCAGATCGGGAGCCTGGAGGCGGTGGTCGAGGTGCCTCTCCGTCAGGGGGAAGGCACGCTGGAACAGCGGCTGGAATGGCGGTCGTCCGGCTACTGGACCTTCACCGAGCGGATCTTCTACCAGGGCCTGATCGGCGACGAGGCGGTCCGGGACACGCACGGCGATCCCTCCCCCTTCGTGGTGGCGTACGCCTCCCTCGTTACGGCGGTGAATGGGGCGTCCGGGCTGGATCTGTTCATCGACTCCCTGCCCCAGACGCTGGATCCGGAGTGCGAGGCCATCCAGTCCCGGGTCCGATTCGAGATCCGGGACGAGCCGTCGGGCGACACCGCGTCCTGGACCCGTTGTGCGAGCGGCTCGCTGGGGAACCTCACCACCCGGACGGCCGGGCCCGAAACCGCCGCCTCGCGCGTGGTGGCCGCCATCCTCCAGACCCGCGACGGCACGGTGGGCTCGGACTTCGTCTCCACCTACGCAGGCAGCGTCCCCTTCGGCACGCTGGACCGGGGTCAGGACAGCCAGGCGGGTCTGAGCCAGCCCACGGTTTTCGTCGAGGAGGAGGCCTGGGCAGCCTTCTGGTCGAGCCATGCGCCCGGGGAGGAGCGGCCCTCGGTGGACTTCCCGGAGGAGGTCGTGGTGGTGGCGGCGGTAGGCGTGCGCGACGAGTCCGGGGACAGCGTGGAGGTCCGCCGGGTCCTCCAGGTGAACGACGGCAGCCTGGTGGAGGTCTGGGAGCGCGTGCCCGGCGACTTCTGCACGCCGGCGGAGCGGATCCACGTGCCGTACCACATCGTGGTGGCGCCACGGATCCCCGAACCCATCCGCTTCGCCGAGATCCGCGTGGAGACGGTTCCCTGCGGGGGCTGATCCGGTCGTGTCGCTCCGCACCCTCTTCATCGCCGTCTTCGTCGCCTTCGCCGCCGTGGCCTCGGCGGGAGGCGGCTATCTGGCCTGGCGCGAAGCGAGCCAGGCGGTGGAGGAGGAGCTGGATCGTCGGGCCACCTGGATCGCCGGGGCGGCGGCGGAGACGGGACTCCAGGCCTCCCTGCTGGTGGGGCTCGAGCCCGGCTTCGAGGACGAGATGGCCTGGACGCTCACCCGGAATCGCCTCCTCCGGCTCCGGCGCTACGTCCCGGAAGCCTATATCGTCCGGGAGGACAACTCCTCGTTGGTGAGCACCCACCCGGCGGACTCGGTGCCCATCGGCACCCCCCTCCGGTTCCTGGACGCTTTCCGGGCGGAGCTGGACACGGCCCGGGCGGTGGGGAACGCCACCACTCCGGCCTTCGAGGGCACCGACGGCCAGCTCTACAAGTGGGGGTTCGCCCAGCTCGAGCAGTCGGACCTCACGTTGGCGGTCCTCATGCCCGCCGACTACCTGGCACCCCTGGCGAGTCTGCGGCGCAACCTCTTCCTGGGTTCGGCGCTGGCCGCGGTGCTCGCGGCCCTCCTGGGAGCCGTACTGGCCAGCCTGGTGGTGGAGCCGCTGGAGCGGTTGAGCCGGGTGGCCCTCCGCATCCAGCGGGGCAAGATGGAGCAGCCCGTGGCGGAGGAGGTGGGCACCGAGCTGGGCCGTCTTTCCCGGGCCATGGAGCGCATGCGGAAGGGGATCCTGGAACGCGACGAGCAGCTCCGCCTGATGCTCGCCCAGGTGGCCCACGAGATCCGGAACCCGCTGGGAGGCGTGGAGCTCTTCGCTTCCGCGGCCTCCGACACGGAGGAGGCCACCGAGCGGCGTCGGCTCCTGGACCGGGTCCGGGCCGAGGTGCGGGCGCTCAACGCCATCATCGACGACTTCCTGACCTTCGCCCGCCCCACCAGCCCCTCGGACTCCTGCGAGGATCTCCGGCTCCCGCTGGAGGCGGCGGCGGAGCTGGTCCGGGCCGAGCTGGAGGAGCGGAACGGCCGCCTGGAGGCGGTGCTGCCGGAGGTGGCGCTCCCCGCGCCCATCGGGGCCGGCCAGGTGAAGCGCATCACCCTGAACCTCCTCCGCAACGCCGCCCAGGTGTCGGACGTGGTGCGGCTCTCGGCACGGACGGAGAACGGGGAGGTGATGGTCTCGGTGGCCGACGAAGGTCCCGGGGTCTCGCCGGAGCTGCGGGAGCGCATCTTCGACCCGTTCGTCAGCGACAAGGAGCAGGGAGCTGGCCTCGGTCTGGCCATCGTCCGGAAGGTCTCCGAGGCCCACGGAGGCCGCGTCGAACTCGTGGATTCTCGCGGGGAGGACGACCCCGGGTCCGGTGGGAGGGGGGCGGAGTTCCGCCTATATTTCCCGAGCCTCGCGGATTCCGGGACGGACCATGGCTGAGATCCTCATCATCGACGACCACGACTCCATGCGGGAGGGGCTCGAGCTCCTCCTGCGGCGACGAGGTCATCGGACCCGCTCTGCCGAGTCGGGGGCCCGGGGGATGGAGCTCCTGGAGGACGAGGACGCCGACCTGGTCATCACCGATCTCAAGATGGCCCACATGGACGGGATGGAGGTCCTCACCCGGGTGAAGGAGGTGAAGCCCGAGACCGAGGTGATGGTCATCACGGCCCACGGCACCATCGAGAAGGTGGTGGAGGCCATGAAGCTCGGCGCCGTGGACTTCATCACGAAGCCGTTCAGCTCCGAGGAGTTCGGGGTGAAGGTGGACCGGCTCCTCACCGACCGGGAGGAGCGGGCGAGGCTTCGCCGGGAGAACCAGGCCCTCCGGGTGGAGAACACCTACTTGAAGGAGGAGGCCCAGGCCCGCTACGGCGAGATCGTCGGCGAGTCGGAGCCCATGCAGGAGGTCTTCCGCTGGATCGACCGGGTGGCCCGCTCCGACTCCACGGTCATGGTCTACGGGGAATCCGGCACCGGGAAGGAGCTGGTGGCCCGCGCCATCCACGCCGGATCGCCCCGGCGGGAGGGGCCCTTCGTCCGGGTGAACTGCGGCGCCCTCAACGAGAGCCTCCTGGACTCCGAGCTCTTCGGCCACGAGAAGGGGGCCTTCACGGGGGCCGAGAAGCAGCGTCGGGGGCGCTTCGAGCTGGCCCACGGCGGCACCCTCTTCCTGGACGAGATCGCCACGGTGCCCGGCACCACGCAGGTCCGCCTCCTCCGGGTGCTCCAGGAGCGGGAGCTGGAGCGGGTGGGCGGCGAGGAGACCATCGAGGTGGACGTGCGGATCATCGCCGCCACCAACGCGGCGCCGGACGACCTCAAGGGCGACGGGACCTTCCGGGAGGACCTCTTCTACCGGCTGCACGTGGTGCCCCTCCTCATCCCCCCGCTCCGGGAGCGGCGGGAGGACATCCCCCTCCTGGTCTCCCACTTCATCGAGAAGTTGCGGGACCGCACCGCCTCCTCGGTGGAGAGCGCCACCGACGAGGCCCTCCGTCAGTTGGCGGCCCACGACTGGCCCGGCAACGTCCGGGAGCTGGAGAACGTCATCGAGCGGGCCCTGGTCATGGCCGAAGGCGACGAACTGGACGCCGAGAACGTCCCGGACCTGTCCGGAGGAATGAGCGCCATGGCCACCGGCGACGAGGAGCGGAGCCTCCCCGCCAACGGCATGGACCTCAACTCGGCGGTGGAGGGGCTCGAGGAGCGTCTCCTCCGGCAGGCGCTGGAGAACGCCGAAGGTGTGAAGGCCGAGGCGGCGCGCCTTCTGGGGCTCAAGCCCAGCGCCCTCTATTACAAGCTCGAGAAGTACGGGATCGAGACATGACGCGCCGGAGGTGCCGGCGTCGCGACGTCGGCGTGCGAGTCGTGGGGGTCGTCATGGCCATGGGCCTGGCTCTGACCTCCGCGGTGGCGGCTCCTGAGCTGTCCGCCCAGGCCACCGAGTCGGTCCTGGCGGAGCGGCGTCTGGAGTACCGCGCCGCCCGCGATGCCTGGGAGGCCGCCCGCAGTGCCTTCAGCGTGGTGGAGCGGCAGTTCTCGGCGGCGCTGGAGCAGGTGGGCCGAGCCCGTCGAAGCGGAGACGACGACGCCCTGGAGGACGCCTTCGCGTTGGCCCAGGACCGCAGCGTCCCGTACCGGGCGCAGGAGGCGCGGGTGGAGGACGCCCGGGAGCGGCTGGACGAGGCTCGCCAGGCGCTCATCAACGTCATCACCGTCCGCCTCGGAGAGCTTCTGGCCCAGCTCGACGAGGCCTCCAGCGCGGCGGAACGGGCCCAGCTCGACGCCCGATGGCAGGACCTCCGGAACGAGCAGCAGGAGCTGGAGACCCAGGACGGGGACGACGACCTCCAGGTCATGCCGGTCATCCTCCCCGAGATCACCTTCGACCCCCGGGACGGCCCGGACGAGCTGGAGGCCAAGGCCCAGATCCTGGAGCGGCTGGCCGCCGTCGCCGACACCGTCGTGGAGAACCTGGACCAGGAGCGGGAGACCCTCACCACCCGGCTCCGGATCGAGCGTCAGCGTCAGGACTTCCTGGCGGGCACCGACCGCTTCGACGACATCCGTGTGCCGGTGGTGACCAACCCTGCCTCCGGGGAGCGGCCCGCCGCCGCCGACTCCACCATGGCCAGCCGTCCCCTCACGCTGGAGGAACGGCTGGAGGCCCTGGAACGGTACCGCGAGCAGTTGGTCTCGTACCGGGACCAGCTCCTCATCCGCGCCCGTCAGTTCCGCGAACGCGTGCGGAGGATGCCGTGAGGGCGCGGGGCGTGGTTCGGGCGGTGGGGCTCGCGGTGATGGTGGCCTCGATCCTTCTCCTGGGGTCGGACCAGGCGGCTGGCCAGAGCCACATGCGGGACCTGGTCATCACGCTGGGTGGTTCGGTGGAGAGCTACTCCGGCAACTTCTCGGCGGTGACGGTCCCGGTGGTGGACAGCACGGACGAGGCCACGGCCGCGGTGGGCGAGGTGGGGGTGCGGGGGCTCCTGGCGCTGGTGGAAAACGGCCGGAGGGCGGTGGAGCTCTCCTTCGACGGCGGGCTGCGTCAGGCTGCCGCCCTGGGGTTCACGGTGCGGGACTACGCGCCCCGGGAGTGGGCCGGGAGCGCCACCCTCCGCTACGAGGAGACGCTGGGGGAATGGGGACGGCTCACCAGCCGGCTGGGCTACCGGGGTCGGGCGGTGCGCGACCGTCCGCCCATGCCGCTCTTCCTGCAACCGGGCTACTCGACCGTCACCGGCGGGCTCGGGCTCGTCACCCGCTCCTTCGACGGGGTCAGCTTCGACCTCCAGGTGGAGGGCGAGGAAGCCGACTACCGGGCGTTGGAGTTCCTTCCGGAGCTGAACCTCCTGGACCGCCGCAGCGTGGGGCTCCAGGCCGGGGTCCGGTGGGGGATGGCCTCCACCGTCCGCTTCTTCTCCGGGGTGCGGTGGAGCGAATATCCGGAGCAGGGCAGCTTCGACCCCACCGACCCCTTCCGCCGGGACCACACGGTGAACGTGGGCTTCGAATGGACCTGGTTCGGCGACCGCATCTTCGCCCAGGCCGGTCTGGAGGGGACGCTCAACCGCTCCAACTCCAACCGCCCCGAGTACGATGCGCTGAGCTTCCAGGCCCTGTTCAACACCCCCCTTCCCTGGGAGATGTCGTTGAACGTCCGCACCGTCATCACCGGGAAGAGCTACGTCCGCGAGACCGAGTTCCCCCTCCTGGTCCCCGGGGAGGAGGCGGACAACGCCTCCATCGCCTACCTCCAGCTCACCCGGCCTCTGGCCGCCAATCTGGACGGTGCCGTCCGCTTCGGCTGGACCCGGGCCGAGACCGACATCGGCGACGCCTACTACGACCGGTTCGGGGGCTCGGTGCAGTTCAACTACCGCCCGAGCTTCTTCTAGCGGGTTTCGGAGGTCGGGGGGGAGGGCGGCAGGAGCACCGACCACCCCAGGTGTCCCCCGTCGTGGGTGAAGCTCACCGAGGCTGGGTGGCGGATCCCCTGGTGCTCCAGGTGGGGCGGTCGTCGACCGGCGACGCCCGGGGCGCAGACCACGGCCAGCTCCCCTTCGTCGATCTCCAGGAGCGCCGAGGCCAGCCTCCGGACGCCGAGTCGGGCCCAGGCCGACGCAGGCGCGTGGACGGCGTCCCATTCGGTGTCGGTGAAGCGGGGACGGAGCTCCGCCTCGTCCTGGCCCCAACGACCCCCCGCGTCCTTCGTGGGAAGGGTCTCCGCCACCAGGAGGTGACCCGCGGGAAGCGAGGGGGTGGGGAGACGGAGTCCGTCGTCGGAGAGGGGGACCACGCCCGGCTCCGTGCCGGGGCCCGCAGGGTCCCCGTCCCCGGCGGCCACCGCCTGGACCGTCTCTCTCTGTTGGGTGACCGCCACGCGGCAGCCTCCGCCCTCCCAGGCCACCACGACGATGCCGTGGCTCCCAGGCTCATGGGGCGGGGCCCCGTGGACCCGGTAGTCGGCGTGCACGAAGGTCGGGGGCGAACCCCGGAGCTGGGTGTGCACCTTGAAGGCGGCCTCCTTGGCGGCCCAGAACGCCCAGAGCACCCGGTCGGCGCCCTTCGGGTCGGCGCCGGCCACCCGGGCCCGCTCGGTTTCGGTGAGGACCCGCCGGAGGAGCCGGACGTCCCCCGCCCGATCCCGGGCGCGGGGTCGGGTGAGATCGACGAGGTCGTGGCCTACCGCCGTGACCCCGCGCGGGCCGTCGGCCGGGTCCACCTCCGAGACCTCAGGCGCCTTCGGGCACGATGCGCCAGATCCGGCCGCGGACGCTGTCACTGACGTAGAGGGAGCCGTCGGGCCCCACCGCCAGACCCACCGGGCGGGCGTTGTCCGAAGCCCCGGGGTCGTCCGGGTTCCGGAAGCCGTCGGCGAAGGTGTCCCACTCGGTGCCGAAGCCGGTGCCGTCGGCCGGCACGAAGACCACCCGGAAGCCCTCCTGCGGGTTCGGGGCCCGGTTCCAGGAGCCGTGGAAGGCGATGAAGGCCCCGCCCCGGTAGCGCGCCGGGAAGGAGGAGCCGGTGTAGAAGGCCAGGTCGTTGGGGGCCCAGTGCGCCGGGAAGGCGATGATGGGCATGTCCTTGTCGGCGCAGCGACCCACCTCCGTCCCGTCGCCGCCGTACTCCGGCGCCAGCAGCTTCTGGCCGGTGGCGGGATCGTGGTAGCAGTAGGGCCACCCGACGTCGGTCCCCTCGTCCAGGCGCACGAACTCCTCGGAGGGCTTCTCGGTGTTCTCGGCGACGGTGTAGCGGTCCGGGAACATGCCGTGGAGCTGGTCCCGACCGTGGATCACCCCGTAGAGGGCGCCGTCGGGTGCGGTGGCCAGGGCCACGGCGTTGCGGACGCCGGTGGCCCAGAGGGCGCCGTCGGAGGGGCCCTGCCCCGTGGCGTCGGCGTCGAAGCGCCAGATGCCCGCCCGGGTCCGGAGCTCCGGGCAGGGGTCCATCCCAGGTGATCCGGGGGTGCGGGACTCCTGCATGCAGGCATTGGACGGCGAGCCGATGTTCAC
>JGI12048J13642_10074368_pt1 | contig 11888 bp, 9 predicted proteins | sample ElkSlonscriptome_16_FD_13642 | JGI IMG/M metagenome (IMG submission 13642) | reverse complement strand
GAGAGTCTTTTCCCTGTGCTCTCATAGTATTTCAATCCCTCTTCAAACTGTCTGAGATCTGATTGTAAAGCCCGGTATTTAGATGCCAGTTGGATTTTATAATCATCGCTTTCCGCTTCCAGAATAGAAACACCGGTTTTGGCCGCTGCTATTTTTGATTTTTGGGTTCCAAACCAGATGGGTATAGAGACTCCTACGTGAAATCCAAAAAAGTTTTGAGTACCCTCACCGTTGTTAGACCCTTGAAAAACGGTAGCGTTTAAATCAGGTAAGAAGTTTTGTTTTTCAAGCTTCATCTGTTGATTTGACAGTTCAACTGCAGTGCTGTAATAGCTCAGAGCCGGATGGTTTAGCGTGTCTAGCGGTGCGAGCTCAACGCGCTCAAAATCATCGCTACTCACATCATAGGCCGTGTCTGTTTGGAGCCATTGATTTAAGCGGATATACGACTTGCTAATGCTTTCTCTTATTTGATTGAGTTTTATAGACACTTCCTTTCCTTTGGTTTCTGCAGTCAGTTTTTCCAAATAATTGGTTTCACCCTGTTCGTATCGTCTATCCGCTGCCTTCTGGAAATCAGCGTATAAACTATCCAGAAAGATGTAATTCTGAAGCATTTGCTCCCAATACACCGTTTCGTAATAAATCTTGGAAACTTCTTTAACTAATAACCGCCTATCTAGCGCGTACTGATCTTTCGTCAGTTGCGATTTTCCCTTCATTACTTTTTTCTGGGCTCCATAAACCGTTGGAAACTTAATAGATTGACTAATGCCCCATGTGTTAAGCGGTAAATTATTGGGCGCAATGTTGGCGGCGTCTTCGCTGTACCAGACTTCAGTTTTATCAATATTTACGGCACTGTTTATAAGCTGCTCGCTTTGATCAATCCGTTGAGCGGATGCCTTCAACCCCAGGTTATTTTGAATGGCAATTTCTATGGCTTCATCCATATTTATTTTCTGAACCTGGCCAAAGCTTACCGCAGGTAAAATCAAAATGGCAAGAAGAGACACAGAATTCTTGGGCAGCTTGATTTCCGGAAAGTGTCCTTTTCTATCGAATAGCGCATAAAGCACCGGAAGAACGATTAGGGTTAACAAGGTGGCTGAAATAAGCCCACCAATAACAACAGTTGCCAGCGGACGCTGCACTTCCGCTCCCGCCGATGTGGAAATGGCCATAGGCAAAAAACCAAGAGCAGCTGCCGAGGCGGTTAGTAAAACTGGTCTTAACCTATTCCTGGTACCCGTTTGTATACGTTTGTTTATATCGTGCATACCTTTTGATTTAAGATCTTTAAACTCTTCAATTAGAACTATTCCATTGAGTACCGCGATACCAAAAAGCGCAATAAAACCAACTCCGGCAGAGATGCTAAATGGCATATCGCGGATGTAGAGAAGGATTACCCCTCCTACAGCCGATAAGGGGATGGCGCTGTAAATAATCAGGGCTTCCTTTACCGAGTCAAATGCAAAGTAGAGTAAAATGAAAATCAACAGCAGTGCGATGGGGACTGCTATCATAAGTCGCTCCCTGGCAGTTCTCAGATTTTCAAACTGGCCACCGTACTCAATGGTATAACCGGTAGGCAGATCTATGGAGCTACGGATAATATCCTGGGCATCCTTCACAACAGATTCCAGGTCCCTACCCCTTACATTCACGCCTACCACTATTCTCCTTTTGGTATTATCACGGGAAATTTTTGCGGGGCCTTTGGTATACTTTATCGTTGCAAATTCGCTGAGTGGAAGTTGGCTTCCATTTGGCAATTGAACGGTTGCCATTTCAATATCGCTAATATCGCTGCGGTGGTCCTTATCAAAACGGACCACCATATCAAATTGCTTCTCACCTTCAAAAATGGTTCCCGCTGTCTTTCCCGCAAAGCCCATGGTAATGATATCGTTCAGATCCTGAACATTCAGGCCGTATTTGGCAATTTTCTGCCGGTCGTATTTTACAGACATTTGAGGAAGACCGGCCACCTTTTCAACGATGATATCAGCTGCTCCTTCAATGTTTTCAATGGCTTTTTCAACTTCCAGAGCTTTTGAGTAAAGAATATCCAGGTCTTCTCCGAATATCTTGATGGCCAGATCTGCACGCACCCCGGTAATGAGCTCATTAAACCGCATTTCAATTGGCTGGGTAAATTCAAAATCTACTCCGGGAATTTGGTTGGATAATGCCGCTTTAAATTCATTTGCCAGTTCGTCCTTGCTTTCGGCAGAGACCCATTCATCTTTGGGCCTTAGCTTGATAATGATGTCGCTTTCTTCCATAGACATGGGATCGGTTGGAACTTCTGCCGCTCCAATCCTACTCACCGCTTGTTCAACTTCCGGAAATTCCAGGAGTATTTTTTCCATATGGGTGGTAGCTTCTACCGTATTGCTTAAAGATGTTCCGGTTTTTAATACCGGCTGAATAACAAAGTCTCCCTCATCCAGCGTCGGTACAAACTCTCCTCCCATTCGGGTAAAAAGAAATCCCACTCCCACCAAAATAACCAGGGCTATAGTGAGCACAAGCTTTTTCCTTCCCAGTGCCCAGGATATTGTTGGCTCGTACTTATCTTCTAAAAAACTAACCAAGCGCTTGGATATAGTTTTTTTGTTGGGGTCAGTAGGTTTTATAAAAAGTGAAGCCATTACAGGAACGTAGGTAAAACAGAAGAGCATGGCTCCGATGAGAGCGAAGCAGAAAACTAAAGCCATAGGCCTAAACATTTTACCTTCTACTCCTACCAAAGAAAGAATGGGAATAAAAACGATGATGATAATGATCTGCCCAAATACGGCCGAATGCATCATTTTGCTCGCTCCGCTGTGGGTAATATTGTCAATGCGAGTTTGACGTTCCTTCCTGGATATATTAATGAGCTCTGAACGTTGAGAACTGATCTTAAATGCAATGTACTCAACGATAATTACCGCTCCGTCAATGATAATCCCAAAGTCTATGGCGCCAAGACTCATCAAATTGGCATCTACCCCAAAGATGTACATGAGCGATAAAGCGAACAAGAGGCATAAGGGGATGACGGATGCCACGACCAGACCTGACCGGAAATTACCAAGTAAGAGAACCACCACAAAAATGACGATCAAACATCCCAGGATCAGGTTTTCAGCAATGGTAAAGGTGGTTCTGCCTATTAATTCACTTCGCTCCAGAAATGGATTGATGTAAATTCCGGGGGGCAAAGTCGGTGATATTTCGGCCACACGCTCTTTGACCGCTTCAATCACGGCCTTGGAGTTTGCTCCTTTCAACATCATGACCTGTCCCAGTACTTTTTCACCGTCCCCGTTACCCGTTATCGCACCAAAACGAGTAGCATGCCCAAAACCTACGTTGGCGATATCCCGGATAAAAATGGGTATGCCATTGCGGTTTTCAACAACAATATTCTCAATGTCTTTGAGCGAGCCAGCTAATCCTTCCCCGCGGATAAAATAGGCCTGATTGGTTTTCTCAATATATCCTCCCCCAGCGACACTATTATTTTTTTCCAAAGTCGTAAATACTTCAGAAACAGAGATATTAAGACTCCTGAGTTTTTCCGGATTCAGTGCCACCTCGTATTGCTTAAGATAGCCTCCCCAGGTATTTATTTCTACTACTCCCGGTATTCCGGAAAGCTGCCTTCGTACAAGCCAGTCTTGGATTGTCCGGATATCTGTGAGTGAATAATCACCTCTATGGGCGGAATCAACCTCAACGGTATACTGATAAATTTCTCCCAGACCTGTTGTTACAGGCCCCATGAATGGCCGACCAAAATTGGCGGGTATTCTCTCCTCAGCCGCCTTAATTTTCTCGGCAATTAACTGACGTGGCAAATAGGTGCCAATCTTATCATTAAAAACAACAGTTACTACCGATAGCCCGAATTTAGAAACGGATCTGATTTCTTTTACGTCGGGTAAATTAGCCATCTCCAACTCTACCGGATACGTGAGGTATTTCTCCACATCTTCGGTAGACAGATTGCGCGAAGTGGTGATGATTTGAACCTGGTTGTTTGTTATATCTGGAACAGCACCAATGGGAATTTCGGTGAGAGAGTATAGTCCAAAACCTACTATTCCGATGGAGAATAGCAGTACGATGAGTTTGTGATGAATACTGTATTGGATAATACGATCTAACATGGATGTCAGTTAATGGAATTGTGAACTAAAAAGATGCCCTTCCCACACGAACGGATTCGCAGGGTTGTGAGAAATACGCCTATAATCAGCTTATTCCGTATGGAAAATTTTATGATTTCTTCAATCATGGGGTAATTCTTGATAAATGAGATTTTATCATTCCCTGGCGAAATGGATTTCCCTAAAGCGGGAAGATTTGAATAGCTGTAGTCTTAAAAGAAGACTGGATTATCAAGAAATGGTGGGAGGTCCCCGTTGGGGGATGTAGCGGGTGAGAAGCCTTCGAAAAAGGGGTTCAACCCTCGGGACATAATACTGCAGTTCAGGTTCTGGCAGGGGAATAAAAGACAGGATTACCGCAGCTAGCTGAGCCTTTTGAAATACTTTCTGGCTATTTAAATTCGGGTTGTTCGTTTCTATTTTGGCATCGTCGTCGGGATTATCCAGATCTGTTAAAAAACAGAGAATCAGATCTAACAAACTATCATCACCTTGCTTGCCTTCACCCTTATTTGAAGAATCTTTGTCTTGATAGCCGTAATGATGATGCTCTTCATTACCAATTCCATCCTGCCAATCGTGCGAATGCGGAAGCAGCCCCTGCGCGAAACTCAATGAGTAAGTGCAGAGCAGCAAGAGAGATATGACGATACGTTTTACTTCCACAAGTATCAAAATTACGAAAGAATTGAATACGGTGCTAGAATAGAGTGTGCTGAGCCCGACATTCGCCCTGTGTGTTGCGAATTTCTGATGAATTTATAAAAGTCAATCGATAGAATCGTGCAATAGCCGATATCAGAACTTCCAAAAACTATATAATACGATATCGCGCGAATGTTTCGCGTGATAACATATAAAGACGATTTATTATTTTAGAGATAAAGTAAGTGGGATGTCAAGAGCATATAAATTCCGAAATCCAGATCGGCTTTATTTCGTCAGTTTTGCTGTTGTGCGGTGGTTACCCGTTTTATAATCAGATGATTACAAAGATGTCGTTATAGAAAGTCTTAGATTTTGTCAAAAAAAGAAAAAGTTAGAAATAATAGCTTGGTGCATTATGCCTAGCCATGTTCATTTAGTGTACAGAACGGTAGGAGAAAAACCAGAAAAAGTCCTGGGCAGTTTAAAGCGATACACGAGTTCTGGAATAAGAAAAATGCTAGAATCTGAATGCACTCATTTAAGTAGAAGTTACCTCACAGTATTTCAGGAAAAAGGCAAGAGTAAATCCAATACAGATGCATTCCAATTCTGGCAACACGAAAATATGCCAATAGAACTTTGGAGCAATAAATTTATTTCTCAGAAGGTGAGATATACTCATCAAAACCCGGTTGAAGCCGGTATAGTGAGTCGAGCTGCTGACTATAAATTCAGCAGCGCCAGAGATTACGAAGGAGAGCCTGGGTTGATTGATAATATCGTCGTTGCGAATATCTGAGTACCAGTCACGCGATCGGAGTCGCGCGACAACTTGTTCCGAACTCCAATTAGGGGTTATATCTTAATCTACCTAATACGATATCGCGCGATTGTTTCGCGTGATACCTAACCCCGCAGTTGCGGGACTGCTGATTACCATTTTTTACTTTCCGGTTCTAATAGTCAAAAGCTGAATGTCTACTTCGTTTCTTCAAGGTCACGCGATCGGACCGCCGTCGGTCACCCTTGTGCCACTTGACGCTTTTGTGCTCGCGTTTATGCTTTAGCTCAAGAGTAGCGAAGGCGCATACCTTTGGCGTTGAACGAGTCGTGCGACAACTTGTTCCGAACTTCAATTTGGGTTGAATTTTAATCTAATTAACGATATCGCGCGATTGTATCGAGTAATACCTATGCTATTGTCCTTGAAAGTATCCAATCCCGGGTAAACTACTCCTTCGCATCCGCATAAGTAACCGGTGAACACTGCGAAAAAGCTGTATTGGGTTTAGCCGGGAATTCTGATTTCTTTACGAATTTTTCCAGGTGTTTCTGAAAATCGGTAGCCATTTCATCGGTTATCTCTCCCGGTCTGAAATTGTATAGAAAGTAGTCAACCCTCCCTTCTTTGTTGAAGTAAATTTTATTGAAACACCATCTAGGTCGTTCCCATTTGAAGCCTTTTTTAGAAAGATATTCTCCCAACTCGTCCAAGTATTCACGATAATAAGAAATGTATTGTTGCGTGTCAATACCAAAAATAATTACACTTGCCGAATCGGAATCTAAAGGACTGGGATAATCTACATCCAAATCTTTCATCTCAACACCTGCTTCTTCAGCATCCTGAAAAGTCATTGCTTGCTGGCTAAAGGCCATTGTTACCGCATGAAAGAACACCAAAATGGAAATTGATCGCTTCATATCTTTGATTTCTTATACACCACAAATGAACTTATTTTTTGGTAAAAGTGGATGATGATGCTACTGCGCTCTTCCCGCCAGAACTTTTTCAATATCGCTTATACGATATCCTTTAGCTTGCAATAAAAGCAAGTAGTGGAACATCAGATCAGCTCCTTCATTTAGAAAAAGCTTATCGTTATTATCCTTGGCTTCGATAATAAGCTCTACGGCTTCTTCGCCCACCTTCTGAGCGACCTTATTGATTCCCTGTGCTGTTAGTGCTCGTGTATAGGATTCGGGATCATCTCCTTTTAACCGGCTCTCGATCTTACTTTCTAAAGCGTAAATAAACCCTTTATCACCTGTTTCACCGAAACAAGATTCGGTACCCTTGTGGCAAGTCGGTCCGTCAGGTAAAACCTTAATTAAAAGGGTATCCTGATCGCAGTCTTCAGCGATTTCTTTTACATGCAGGTAATTTCCCGATGTTTCGCCCTTGGTCCAGAGTCGTTCTTTTGAGCGACTAAAAAAAGTAACCACGCTTTCATTGCGCGTTTTCTCCAGGGCTTCTTTATTCATATAGCCGAGCATCAATACCTGCATTGTATCTGCGTGTTGAATAATGGCCGGAATCAGGCCGTTTCCTTTTTTAAAATCTAATTGCATCTGACCGGAATTTGATTTTCATTTAAATAATTTTTGAGATCGGGTATGGGGATGGTCCCAAAGTGAAATACACTGGCGGCGAGCGCAGCGCTCGCTTTTGTCTGTGTAAAAACATCCACAAAGTCATCCAACTGACCTGCACCACCCGAGGCAATGATGGGAATATTCACCAGCGGAGTCATTTCATTGAGCAGATCAATGGCAAAGCCTTCCTTGGTACCGTCGTGATCCATGGAGGTAAGCATTATCTCCCCCGCTCCCCGCTTTTCGGCTTCTACTATCCATTCGCGGGTTTTAATCGAAGTCATCTTTCTTCCTCCGTGAATGGCAACAAACCAATCGCCATCTATCCATTTTGTATCTACCGCCAAAACCAAACATTGACTGCCGTAGCGCTCAGCAATCTGATTGAGCAAATTGGGATTGTGAACTGCGGCTGAGTTGACCGTAATCTTATCCGCACCCGCTTTGATGAGGGCATCCACATCATCAATTTCTTTGATTCCTCCGCCTACAGTAAACGGAATGTGCACTTCTCTCGATATTCTCTCAACGAGTGGCACCAGGGTTTTGCGTTTTTCTACGGTTGCCGTAATGTCCAAAAACACCAGCTCATCAGCTCCTTCTTCGGCGTAGCGAGCAGCCAATTGAACCGGATCGCCGGCATCGCGAATTTCCGCGAAATTCACCCCTTTTACGGTGCGGCCATCCTGAATATCCAGGCAGGGAATGATTCTCTTTTTCAGCATCGTTCAGCGAGTTTTTCGAGATCAATCGCTCCTTCGTAAATGGCCTTGCCAACTATCGCAGCTGAACAACCGATTTTCTCCAATTCATCCAGGTCATCCATGGAATGGATTCCCCCACTGGCTACCAGGTCTACTTCCGCTTTCAGCATAATTTCTGAGTACAGCTCAAGTGAAGGCCCCTGCAACATTCCATCTTTATCTATATCGGTGCATATAACGTGTTTCACGCCTTTCTGGAAATAATCACTAATAAAGTCAACGACTTCAATGTTCGTATCCTCCGTCCAGCCCTGGGTTTTTACTTTCCCGCCCTTTGCATCGGCACCGAGCACGATTTTGTTACTCCCGTACTGATCAAGCCAGGTAAAAAATAGCGCCGGATTATTGACTGCCAGACTGCCTATTACAGCCTGGTTTATTCCGGCATTAAAGACATTCTCTATATCCTTCTCTGATTTTATACCGCCACCCAAATCAATTTTCAGGTCCGTGCGACTGGCTATACGTTCTACAACATTCAGGTTGACCAGACCCTTAGCTTTTGCTCCATCCAGATCAACGATATGGAGATGAGTGAATCCCAGCCCTTCAAATTCAAGAGCCAGTTCCAGGGGGTCTTCGGCGTAAACCTTTTTGGTATTGTATTCACCTTTAGTTAGTCGGACGCATTTGCCGTCAATGATATCTATGGCGGGTATGATCATCATAGGGCTAAGAAGTTTTTGAGAACGATTGAACCAACTTCAGCAGATTTCTCCGGATGGAATTGGGTGGCGTAAAAATTATCCTTTTGCATAGCTGCACTAAAGGGCAAGATGTAATCACATTCAGCAATAGTTTCTTTACTCATCTCGCAGAAAAAGCTGTGGACAAAATAAAAGTCGGCCGAATCGGGCACATTTTTAAATAAAGCACCCTTCGGATTAATCAGATTATTCCAGCCCATATGGGGCACGATATCTTTTGGTGGGAATTTGCGAACAAGAGCATCAAAAATTCCCAGGCATTCCGCATCACCTTCTTCTGAATACGCACACATGAGCTGTTGCCCCAGGCAAATTCCCAAAACAGGCTGTTTCAGTTCTTTTATCAGCTTATCCAGACCTCGCTCCTGAAGATAGGTCATGGCCGAACTGGCTTCCCCCACACCCGGGAAAATTACCCTTTTCGCTTCTTTTAGTTCGGCGGGGTCATCTGTTATGACCGATGAATGGCCTAGGCCATCTAGCGCATTCTGTACCGACTTGACATTGCCGGCATTGTATTTCACAATAGCGATCATAAGCTTCCTTTGGTGCTGGGTATTTCGAAATTTTCTGTTTTGCTCACAGCCATCTGAATGGCTTTGGAAAAGGCTTTAAAAATCGACTCGATCTTGTGATGTTCATTCTCACCTTCAGCCTTAATATTGAGATTACAAGCAGCCGCATCGGAAAAGGATTTAAAAAAGTGCATAAACATTTCGGTGGGCATCTCTCCCACTTTTTCTCTGTTGAAATCAGCGTCCCAAACCAGCCAGGGTCTTCCACCGAAATCGATAGCCACTTGTGCCAGACAATCGTCCATAGGCAGCAAAAAGCCATAGCGCTCAATTCCTTTTTTGGAACCCAGTGCTTCCTTAAACGCCTGCCCCAGGGTCAGGGCCACATCTTCTATGGTGTGGTGTTCGTCGATTTCCAGGTCGCCCTGAACTGAGATTTCCAAATCCAGGTTTCCGTGACGAGCAATTTGCTCAAGCATATGATCAAAGAAGCCAATTCCTGTTTCGATATTGGCTTTGCCCAAACCATCCAGGTTTATAGTCACCGTGATCTGTGTTTCCCTGGTGATTCTTTCAATGGTCTTTTTTCGCGACTGGCCTTTGAGAAAAAAGTATATGCCCTCCCAGTTTTTGGCATTTAAAACCGCTCTGGGGTCTTCTTTACCCAGAATAATCCCTCTGGATCCTAGGTTCAAAGCGAGTTGAATATCACTTGAACGATCGCCCACTACCACTGAATTCTCCAGATCGTAATTTCCATGGATATACTTGCCCAGCATGCCCGTCCCCGGTTTACGCGTGGGGAGGTTGTCTTCTTCTCTACTGCGATCAATAAAAATATCTTCAAATACAATTCCTTCATTTTCAAAAGCTTGAACAATCTTGTTCTGAACGGGCCAGAATGCATCTTCCGGAAAGGAGTCCGTACCCATTCCATCTTGATTCGTAACCATAACAAAGGTGTAATCCAACTCTCTCTTAATTCGGGAGAGCCATTGGAATACTCCCGGAAAAAATTCCAGCTTTTCCAGGCTATCTACCTGCTCATCGGTCTCAGGTTCTATGACCAGCACGCCATCTCTATCGAGAAACAATATTTTTTTCATCATCTATTTTATTTAATGCTTTTAGTAAAACTTGATTTTCATCTGGTGTACCCACAGTAATTCTAAGGCAGCCGGGAACTTCCGATGCCCGTTTGCGGATGACAATACCTTCCTTCAAGAGAAATTCAAAAACCCGGTCTGAATTTTTAAACTCAACCAGTAAAAAATTGGCCTGCGAAGGGTAAATCTTCTCCACTATTTCCAGCTTTTGTAGGGATGCTTCGAGCGTTTCCTTTTCCTGACGGATAAGTTCAATTCTCTTCTCAAAGGCATTCTTATGGGATAGGGTATTTAGCGCTTCAATCTGATTAGCTGTCGAAACATTGTACGGTGGCTTGATTTTATTTAAGTATCCAATCAAAACTGGATCGGCAATGGCAATTCCCAGGCGGAGCCCCGCCAATGCCCATGACTTGCTCAGGGTTTGCATAACGACCAGATTAGATTTCTTTTTCGTCATCCAGGAATCTTCGTCGCTAAAATCAATATAGGCTTCATCAACAACCACAATACCTTTGAAACGATCTAAAACTCTTTGAATGGAGTCGCCCGGAATGGCATTGCCTGTTGGATTATTGGGACTACAGATAAAGGCTATTTTGATATCAGGATCTACAGGAAAATCTTTCGGCAGGTCGAATTCTTTTATCAGTGGAATTTCGATTGTTTCAACGGCATTGATCGCTGCGCTCACCTTATACATTCCATAAGTTGGGGCGAAGGTTAAGATTTTGTCTTTTCCCGGTTCACAGAATAGACGGATAAGCAGATCAATAATTTCATCGCTCCCATTACCGATAAAGAGCCTATCTGCATCTACTCCTTTAATTTCAGCTAGTCTGCTCTTGAGTTCAGATTGAAAGGGATCGGGGTAGCGATTATAAGTTCCAAAGGGATTCTCATTGGCATCCAGCAACAGTCCTTCGGAGTTTTCGTGACGCGCACTGGTATAGGGCTTTATTCCGGCAATATGCGGTCTAAGTATGGACTCTATTTTCATGATTCCAATGATTTAAGTCGGATACTCACTGCATTTTTGTGGGCTTCCAATTGCTCTGCTTCGGCTAGTATTTCCACTGCCAGTCCGATATTCTGAATACCCTGGGACGAGATTTCCTGGAAGGTGACTTTCTTCATAAAAGAGTCAAGCGATACACCCGAGTAGTTCCGAGCATAGCCATTTGTGGGAAGGGTGTGATTGGTGCCACTGGCATAATCGCCCAGGCTCTCGCATGAATAAGGTCCGAGAAATACGGAGCCGGCGTGCTCTACTTTTTCAGCTAATTCCCGATCAGCTGTGGTCTGGATGATCAGATGTTCCGGTGCGTAAAGATTCGAGAAATTCATGCAGGTCTCCAGATCTTCAAATACTGCAGCAAATGAATTTTCAAGAGCTTTTTTAGCGATGTCTTTTCTGGGAATGTTTTCTAGTTGGCTTTCCACTTCCTTTAAAACCGAATTCACTAAATCTTCATCATCGGAGACCAAAACCACCTGGCTGTCGGCACCGTGTTCGGCCTGCGAAAGAAGGTCAGCAGCTACAAAAGCCGGATTAGCCGATTTATCTGCTATGACCAGTAATTCGCTAGGGCCTGCTGGCATATCG
>JGI12048J13642_10188567_pt1 | contig 11902 bp, 8 predicted proteins | sample ElkSlonscriptome_16_FD_13642 | JGI IMG/M metagenome (IMG submission 13642) | reverse complement strand
TACCTAGGTTGGCTTCGCCCAATGTCGCTCCGCTCTCCGAGCGGAATGCGCCCGCCGATCAGCTCCGGTCAGTACTCGCATTGGCCGGTCAGTACTCGCATTGGATCGTGAAGACGTTTTCCGCTCGGAGAGCAGAACAACAATAATCTCCGCTCCGAGAGCAGAACGGCAATAATAGCCCATCGAGGGCAAACATCGAAGGCGCTACCATATTGCGAAAATAGGCAATTTGGGAAGTTTTCCATTGAATGTCGATACTTGGCTAGTAGACTTCGTCTGGTAACTGGTTCTCCGGAACCGATTCCATTTAACAGAACAACAACGGCAATGATCGAATTTCATTGCAAAAATCACTCTTTCCAGGGTTAACGACATGCGAATTCACCGTTCTCTCACGCTTGCAGCTACTTCGCTGATGGTCTTGTCTTTGACGCTGTCTGCACAAGCGTCCAGTCCTGCCGACGCAAAAACCGAGGTCGTCGAGTCGGAATCGAACTTCAATTTGGCCACGATCGTGTTAGAGATGAAAGAATTCTCAGCCGACGAATCGATTGCTTGCGAAGTAAAAATGGCTCGCATCGATTCGGCCATCGCCCAACTGGACGAGATGCTCGATGCGGAACCGGAAAACCAAGCCGATATTTTGGTCGCCCGCGATCAGCTACTTGAGATTCGTCGATCGCTCAAATGCACTGCCCATCAATTGGCAAATTGTGCGGATTGTATGGGAGCTGCGATGATGGCCCCTCCAGCGATGGATATGGGGATGATGAATGTTGGCGGGGCGGAGTCCAGTTTCGCACCCATGATGAGCGGCAGCAGCGGCGGATTCATTAGCAGTGGCGGTGGTGGAGCGATTGCGGGCGGTGGCCCACGATTGGGACTTCTTGCTGGCCTTGGTGCGGCGATTGCAATTCCGTTGGCGGTCTCCGGTGATGACGACGATCCAGGTACACCGGCATCCCCATCGATGGCCCCTTAGTCGTTGCGAGAATGACGCTAAACCCTAGGGCGAGTCACTCAAAAGGCGAGTCACAGAAACAGAAAAGCTCATTCCGAGTCTTCGGAGTGAGCTTTTTTTCGTTGAATCGGTTTCGCTGCAATCCAACGGGAATCGACTTCGCGACGATTCAAGAAGATTCAAACCATCGTTCTGCATTTTATTGCATCAACCCGCCATCTCATCTATTCTTTAGCTGTTAGGGCAACAACCGCTTACATCTTATAGTCACATCCATGAAAACCAGCCCCCTCCAGTCCGCCTATCGGCTATTCATTTTTTCCACTTTCGCATTGCATTTCATCTTTGCCGATCAAGTCGTTGCGGTTGATGACAAGCCAGCGACTCCTGTGTTTAAGGATGGTCAAGCACAAGTCGTCGAAGGATTTAAAGATTCTGATTATTGGATTCGTCACGATTTATGGGTCGAGACCGAGTTCGATTCGGATGGCGATGGAAAGCTTGATCGGATGCACGTCGCCGTGACGCGTCCTCGTCAAACCGAGACCGACGGATTGAAGTTGCCGGTTGTCTATAACAGCAGTCCTTACTTTGCAGGAACGGGCGATGACGAACCGGAGCATTTCTGGAACGTGCGACAAGAACTTGGCGAGAAACCGACGGAGCGTAAACATTTTCCTGCGACGAAGCGGACGGGGATGCGGCCGATCATCTCCAAGAGACACATCGATGATTGGGTTCCGCGTGGTTACATTGTCGTGCATTCCTCGTCACCGGGTACCGGCCTTTCTGAAGGCTGCCCAACGGTGGGTGGTGACAATGAATCGTTAGCTCCCAAAGCGGTGATCGATTGGCTTTGTGGGCGAGGCAAAGGCTATACGACGCCCGATGGAGATCAACCGGTTACGGCTTATTGGTGTACCGGTAAAGTTGGCATGACGGGAACGTCTTATAATGGCACCATTCCATTAGCTGCCGCAACAACCGGTGTCGATGGGCTCGAAGCCATTATTCCCGTCGCTCCCAATACATCGTACTACCACTACTACCGATCGAATGGATTAGTTCGGCATCCCTATGGTTATCTAGGCGAGGATATCGATTTCTTGTACGACTACATTCACAGCAGCAGCGGACCACGGCGTAACTATTGCGATTGTAATGTTCGCGATCATGAGATGCTTGAGCAGTTCGATCGTGAGAACGGTGATTACAACGAGTTCTGGGCTGGTCGCGATTACCTGAACGATATTGAGCCTTTGAAGGCGGCACTCTTAATGTCTCATGGCTTCAACGACTGGAACGTGGTTCCTGAGCATAGTCTACGAATTTACGAAGCGGTCAAAGCAAAGGGCGTACCGGCACAAATCTATTATCACCAAGGTGGCCATGGTGGACCGCCGCCGATGAAAATTATGAATCGTTGGTTCACTCGCTATTTGCATGGCATTAAAAACGACGTCGAAAAGGATCCGCGTGCTTGGATTGTTCGCGAACAGGATAAGCAGGATAAACCGACCGCATACGACGACTATCCGAACCCCGCAGCATCGCCAGTCACATTCCATTTGGGAAGCGGTGCACCCCAACAAGGTTCGTTGTCGACCACAGAGCCAGACGATCAAGGCACCGAAACCATCGTCGACAACTTTTCGTTTAGCGGTGCCTCGTTGGCCAAAGCCGAGTTCACCGAGCATCGTTTGTTGTTCGTCACACCGACGTTGACCAAGCCAGTCCATTTGTCGGGAACCCCGAAGGTCACGATCAAATTAGCGTGTGATCGGCCAGCCGCCAACTTATCGGTTTGGTTGGTCTCACTGCCGTGGAATGATGGGAAAGACGCCAGGATTACCGACAACATCATTACGCGAGGATGGGCGGATCCACAAAACTATCGTTCGTTAACCGAAAGTGAACCGCTCGAACCAGGCCGGTTTTACGAACTGACGTTTCCGCTACAGCCTGATGATCAAATGATTGCAGCAGGCCAACAAATCGGGCTAATGATCTTTTCGAGTGATAAAGACTTCACACTCCATCCCAATCCAGGCACTAAGTTAACAATCGACCTCGACGCCACGACGATCACGCTACCGATCGTCGGCGGTTCGGAAGCGTTCAACGATTCGCTATGACTTCAACAGGCTCTCAAGAGCCGAGCGACAGGGTAGCTCCGCCGACTTACACCAACTCTTGCCGTTTCTTGGCGATCAAACGAAGCAATGCCTGTTGCGGCTTGATGAATTTGTCGACGCCTTCGGCCATTAAGAATTCGTGCATTGCCGTCACATCAAGTTTTTGATCAATCTCTTCTTGAACCGACTGGCTGGGCAACTGATCGAGCGTGTGCGTAAACGTGATTCCGCTTGCTTGCACTGCTTCGTTTAGTTCGGGTGGATTCGTTTGAATATCGCTGCCCGCAATGGCTTCCACGTATTTTGTCGGAGGATCGTTGGGGTCTTTCGTCCCCGTACTGGCAAAGATTAATTCTTGCTGCAGCGGCAATCCCTGATCGGCCCAAAACGACTGGTTCATTTTCCAGATTCGTTTTGCGTTCAGCAGCCCGACTTGACCTTGCGCCTCGTTTGACAATGACTTGAGGTGTTTGCTCGTGTAGACATCGATGCGTGAAATAAAAATACTGTAGACGCTCTTGAAGGATGTTAGGTCCGAACGTTTTTGAGCCCCTCGCCAAATTGCGTCACGTGACCGAGTGTACTGATCTTCGGTAAACATGAGTGTCACGTTCAGCGTCACGCCTGCGGCCGCGAGTTCTTCTAAAGCACCGATACCCGCATCGGTTGCCGGCACTTTGATCATCCGGTTGGTGTGACCTTTGGCCCAATGCTTACCGAGTTCGATATATTTGGTGGTTCGCTCGGCTGTCGACAGCGGCCCCTGTGGATCTTCCAGGATGGGATCGAGTTCGAAACTGACCCAGCCTTCATTACCAGCGGTTTGTTTGTGAATTGGCAAGAATTTTTCTTCGGCTTCGCTGACGAGTTGATCGGTCAACTGCCATGCAATGGCTTCATCGTCGAGTCCACTTTTTAGCAAGCTCTCGACTTCGTCATTTCGGCTACCCGAATCGATGATTGCGCTAATAATGGCCGGGTTGCTGGTCGCGCCGGTCGCTCCCCACGCCAAACTCTTGTCAACCTCTGACGGCTCGACGGAATCGAGGAACAATTTGGTGCCGGTTTTGAGTAGCGTTTCGAGTGGTGACATGTCGCGTTTCGGGAAAGAGAAAGTAGGCCGTTAACGAACTATAGCTTACCCGAAACAACAACTCAGCCCCACTACCAGTTGCGTCGATTTGGAATTTGCTTAGAATTTTGACGTTCGGACGGTTGGTCGAGTCTGGTTTAAGGCACCGGTTTTGAAAACCGGCGTGCGCGAAAGCGTACCGGGGGTTCGAATCCCTCACCGTCCGCCTTTAGTTCATCGCGTTTCCCTCCTCAAGCTCTTGACTTGAACATGAACACGTCGCCTCAGCAATCGAATCATGGGGGCCATGGTTGTTTTTTTCCTCGCCCCTGCCGATGGCTGTGTCGATGGCCAACCATCGTCATCGTGCTTGTCCTTTTTTCCAGCGGCTGCGATAAGAAGGAACCCGCTGCAAAATTGGCCGATGGTGGCAAAGCGGCAAGCGAAACGGTGCCCCCTGTCGACCAAGTCGTTAACGACAATCCTGACGATGTCGCAGCTCTGCTTGAAGCAGGGTATCTTCTACAAACCAATGATGCTGGCAATGTCACCGAATTGACGATTGCCACCAATGAAAGTGTGGCGGAATCGCTGCCGCATTTGTCGGGGCTGACCAATGTGGAGGTGGCTCGCTTTACCGGACCAGGCATGTCGGATGAAGGCATGTCGGTGATTGCAGAGTGGAAAAAAATCAGACGGCTCGATTTGAGCGAATCAGCGATCACGGATGAAACCCTCGCGTCGGTCGGCCAACTCGAATCGCTTGAAGTATTAAATCTGCGGCGCACGGCAGTCAGCCAAGCAGGGCTGGCCAAATTAAGCAAATTGCAACAATTACGAGCAATCGATCTGCGAAATACAAACGTGGAAGACGAAGCGATGGCTGAAATTGCAAAACTGAAGTCACTCGCCGATGTCCAATTGGAAAAATCGAAAATTACCGACAAGGGCGTTGTGAAGTTGGCAGGCTTGCCACTGAAGTCGTTCAATGCAAATGCATGCACGCCCTTGAGCAATAAAACACTCGAAGTCCTCGGCGGGATGGAGCGTCTCGAGTCGATTCAGCTCGACACCACCAGGATCGATGATGATGGGATGCCCTATCTGAAAAACCTTTCGAAGCTGAAACGACTTCGGATTCGCAATACCGACGTCACCGGAGCTGGCTTTAAGGCGATCGCAGGGCTCAACCATTTGCAGCGATTCGAACTGCGAGACAGCTCCGCGGATGACGAGGCGGTCGAAGTCATCTCGGCGCTGCCCAAGGTCACCTATCTCGACCTGTCCGAATGCCGCCTGATCAGCGCCGCAGGATTGAAACAGATCGGAAAATTGGATAACCTTGAGTATCTCGGACTTTGGAGCACGGATACCGATGACGAGGTGATTGCTGAATTCAGCGAGCTGACCAATCTAATAACGCTCGACTTGAAGAGTACGAAAATCAGCGACGTAGCGATCGACACGCTACTCAAGCTACAATCTCTTGAAAATCTGAATGTCGCCGGGACCCGATTGACCGACGACGGATTCCGCAAACTTGCGGCACTCCCCAACTTAAAGGTTCTAAACGTCGCAAATACATCGATTGGTTTTGATGTAATCGATGATCTCGTCGAAAAGTATCCCAATTTGGAAGTTGCCGAATCGGACCTTTAGGACCTCATTTAAGGTGCCAACCACCACGTGGCGATGCCTAGCCAGAGCGGAACGAGAACCAAACCCGCTAAGGAGGTTGGCAGCACGACACGCAGCGCAGTGGAAGTATCGCGGTTGTAAAGCCGCACCAAGACGATCGGAAAGACGGCAGCAGGCATCGCGGACTCTAACACGATGACGGCTCTCATGTCCTCGGTCATCCACCTCGTCGACCATCCAATTGCGGTTGCAATTCCAACCATCAGAACCGGCAACAAACACTGGCGTACTGCGATGGCTGAAAGGATCACGGATGCTGAGCCTTTCCACCTGCAATCTTTCAGGTAGTCAACCAGAATGGCACCGCTAAGCATCAAACCGATCGGAACCGCGCATAGACTGACCATGTGAAGGGAACCCATCAGCGATTCGGGGATTATCTGAACGGCCCCCAGCGATCGCACCAGTAAAGAAAGGGAGACGGCGATCACAGGTGCCGTCAAAACCGCTTGATGCCAACTCGTTTTGCCACCGATCACATAAATACCGACGCTCCAAAGTGCCATGTCAACGCCCACGTTGTGCAAGATCAGATCGACCATCGCCTCGGGATAGAATTGGGCGGCTAGCGGCAGCGGTATGAAGCCATAATTGCAAATGCCCGCACACAGCGCGAACGTCCGCTGTTTCGCATCGGTATCAAGCCCTACTCTATCACCAAACCGCCTTGCCAATATCCATGACAAAACGAACCCCAAAGTTGTGAAACCAAACCCAAATAGAGGCGGAAACCATGCGGATGCAATCGAGAGCTCGGATTCACCCAATAGAATTCGATCTGCGAACAATGCAGGAATCAGAATTTTCGCAGTCAAATTTGCCAGTGAAACGTCCGCTTCTTCGTTGACCCAGCCCAACAGGCGACAGCTACTGCCTACGCCAATCACGAGAAAAACGCCTAGCAGACTTGCGATGATTGGCCAGAGTTCAGAAAACATAACAACGAATGATTATCAATATCGATTAGAAGTGAGTTGATTCTACTGCCAAAGTAGACCGCGAAATGCCATAGCCGACTAGCACCACTTCAAAGCGTAAGCGAGGAACACTCCCATCGAATCGCAAGAACATTTTCCAGCTACATCATCTCGTTGTTTTGTTTGCTTCCGTCCGCACAACCAGTGTTTTTGCGAATCGATTCCGGAAATCCAAAACAAAACCGACATCATCATTCTGCAACATCGCCGCGAGCGGTTTCACCGTTTCAATACGGCACGTATTGTGAAAGAATCGCTCCAACGGAATCGTTTGATTTGTGAGCACAATGTCGATTTGGCCAAGCATCTTGATTCGCTTGCACTTTCAACGAGAGCGGGGATTCTATATCCGAGCGACGATGCGCGAATGCTTGACGATCTGACGTCCTGTGAGCGTCCCGATCAATTGGTCATCCTAGACGGCACTTGGCATCATGCGAAAACGATGATGCGAGACATTCCGCGATTGAGAACCCTGCCGCGATATCGCTTAGCTCCGTCATCGCCAGGCCGCTATCGGATCCGCCGCGAACCGAATGCGTTTGCCCTTTCGACACTCGAAGCGATCCTATTGGCTTTACAAGCTCTTGAGCCCGAACTGCAACGACTCGATCAATTGATGACGGTATTCGACCAAATGGTGGATCGCCAAATTCAGTACACTCAATCCAACAACCAAATGGATTGGCGACGAAATCAAAAACGACGGGTCGGTTCGCCGAACGTACCGAGGATCTTGGCGGACGACTTGAATAACGTCGTCGTCGCCTATGGGGAACAAGAGCGTGGTGAAAAGCTTCGCGGACGGGCCAGGCGGCGTCAAAAGCCGAGACCCGTCTTTTGGACCGCTCAGCGTTGCGTATCGGGCGAACGGTTTCAGGTCGCGATCAAATCGAGTTGTCTATCAGAAGTCGATTTTGCCGAACGCTTAGGTTTAAGCCGAGAGCAACTTGACAACGCAGTGCCGCTCGAAACCTTCGTCTCGATGTGGCAATCTTTCTTGCGTCCCACGGACAAAGTGGCCGTCTATCACCCCTCAACGGCAAAGCTGTTGCGAAACGCGAGCCGCGACTTGGCAGCTGATTACATCTTAAAGTCAATTGATCTAACGGATCGTGTCGCCGGAGGAACGCTGGACGACTTCATTGCCGCCCACCGATTACCAACACATCCACACGATACGAGCCGGGCATCGAAACGACTTGCCAACCTCGTCACCTTTGCCGAGTATCTGTCGAACCAACGGGGTGGATGACTTTCATCGCGACGTCAACTCGACTGTCCCACCAACGGCGTCAAAACAACCTCTTTCGCAGCTGCCCCACCTCTCGAGAATCAATCATGCACCTGCGTATCTTGTTTGCCGTCACCATGTTCGGCATTGCATGTGGATCGTCCCATGCCGTGGATTCATCGATCATTACACTACTGCGCCCGGCGTTATCCGACGACGCCCGCGTGGGTCATGAAGCGATGCTCAGCCGCGGCTACACGCCGCTGTTCAACGGTCAAGATTTATCGGGCTGGCGAAATCCCTATCCTCACGGCACCGCGAAGGTAGTAGACGGCGAAATACATTTGACGGACGTTTACCGCGATGGGATCGGAACGGACCCTAGCAGCGTTCATGCCAATTTTTTCCCGCTCGCGTTTGAGATTGTCCCGGCGGATCAAGTTACGGGGATCGTCGATTGGCTTTCGAAACAGCCGATGCGATGCTCGGTTTATGCCGCTCAGTATTTCCTCGACGCCCTGTTCATACACGGTGCCGATCAAAAAGCGATTGACTTGATCTTGGCTCCAGTTCTCCCTTGCGTGGCCAACCTGTCGTACGCCAGAGGGAAAATCCCAACACCGCTTGGCCCCATTGAGGTTGACTAGAATAACGGTTTAGCATTTCAACTCGATCGGAGCCTACCCCTAGGAATCGAAGCGGATCTCGAAGTTCCTGCACCGGAAAGTTCGACGCGCGTGCTCGTCAATGGCAAACAGGTGGAAGCATCCCGAAAAAACGACCGCTGGGTTTGGAAAGAAGCTGTCACCGGGAACGCTCAAGTGGACGTCGAGTAATACAGCATCGCCCCCTCCCAGCGGGGAACCGGGGGGACATGCTTGTTTCGGCACGAATCCGATTCAGGTGGATCGTGTTTTTTGCAATCGCTGGTTAAAATGCTCGCATGAACCAAAAAGAACCAGGTAAACGTAAAAAGGCTTCCACGAAACGTCCGAAAACGACGGCGAAGAACGTCCGTGGGAAAGTAACACCGACGAAACTGCGAGTCATCGGTGGTGACATGCGTGGACGACCGATTGTTTATCACGGCGAGGATTTCACTCGTCCGATGAAAGATAACATTCGCGAAAATCTCTTCAATATCCTCGGCCGCGCCGTCCGCGGAGCCATTTGTTTCGACATGTTCGCGGGCACCGGAGCGTTGGCGATTGAGTCACTTAGTCGCGGAGCGATTTCAGCGGTTGCGATCGAGCAATCCAACCGAGCGGCAAGCTACATCCGCAAGACGACCGAATCGCTGTCGATTGAAGCGAAAGTCAAGATACTCGTGGGCGATGCGTTTCGCTGGAGTGAACAGGTGCTGATTCCGCCAGCCGACCCGGATGACCCGTCGATCGGGGTTCCTTGGATCGTGTTTCTCTGCCCGCCCTATATTCTCTGGGAAGAAGAATTGGAAAAACTCAATCAGATCATCGATCGCGTCTTGACGCACGCTCCGCCCGGAAGCGTGCTGGTGGTCGAGACCGAAAAGAAGTTTGATATGGAAACCCTTCCCAAAGGCGATTGGGACGTCAGGGTCTACGGAAACACACAATTGGGGTTTATCGAGCCCGCAATGACCTGCGGCTTGCGGCTGTAGGTCGACCGGATTTAGGGCTTCGAAAAAACGGCTTCCGCTACGCTTCGGGAGAGCGAAACAAGGACGTATCGGGAATGGACTGCTTGGAGGTTCCCGGCCCAGACCACTTCAGATTCAACGTTGGCTCGTCTTCGGCGGTTCGATAGTAAAGCGTGAATGGATGCAGTCCCGCTTTGAGCAGAATCGATCCGCTCGCTTCGGATCCGTCGTGATTGAAGTCGTCATCAATCACTTGAGACTCATGAATGCGGAGGTGCATCCCGGCGTCCGATGTGGTGTAGAACTCCCATTGCCCATCACTGGGGATTTTCAAATAGCCACGGTAACAGAGGCCAGCGGCACGGGGGCGTGAAAGATCGCTTGTCACATCGATCGTCGCAACCTGTTTCGTGCTGAGCGGTTGAAGATTATCGAATTGTGGAACCCAAGGCCAGTCGCCTTGATAAGCGTCGACCTGAATACCCCTGACGACATCAAGGTTGACCGGAGGAACGAGTTCATCATCGTAAGGACGAGACTGCACTTTGTCGCTGCCAGGATCGAATGGATCATCTTTTTCAATTTGACGCACACGAAGAACACGGTCCTTCATCCGCTGTTGAAGCTCAGCAAAGTAAGCGGATCGGTCATTGTTTTGTTTTAGAAACAGATTGTTTGCTTCGGCTAAGTCTTTGGAAACATCGTAGATTTGGAAGTCGTCTGCGTGCGAGCGAATGCCATTGCGAATGCCTTTATAGCCATCCATGAAGATCACTTGTTGGTTCCCGCGTGGGTCTCCGGCGTGATGAGTAAATTCGGGGTACTCCGGAGCACGACCGTTGTGATTAAATTCGACGTAGACGATCCCGTCGCGTTTGGTTCCGTTACCCGTCAGGATCGGCAGCAAGGATACACCATCACTTCGCGCCGGTGTCGTTTGCTGAGCCAAATCGCAGAAGGTCGCCATCCAGTCTTGGAATTGCGAAGGTGTGTTGTCGGTTTGGCCCGATGCAATGGTCTTCGGCCACCAAGCGAGTGTTGGTTGTCTTATCCCACCCTCGTAACAATCGCGTTTGATACCCTCAAAGGGTCCAAACGAATCGAATGCATTGGGCTGGTACTTGCCTTTGGAAATGTAGCTTTCGGCATGTGGACCGTTGTCGGCGGTAAGAACGACGAGCGTCTTATCGTCGATCTGCAGATCTTCAAGGGTGGCCAACAGGTCACCAACGCAATCGTCCATGCGACGAACCAGGGTAGCGAAACGTACTTCTTCATCGGTCCAACCCTTACCGACATAATCAGGATGTCGCCACGAATCGACTTTTCCTTGGGCGGTATTGATCATGCCACCCGGCTTACCGATCCACTGGACGCCACCCTTCGTTCCAGTGCCTTGCGGATAGGCGCAAGGCGGTAGTTGCAGAGCTGCGTGTGGCGTGTCGTAGGCAAGAAGAAGGAAAAACGCTTGTTCGGAATTGGCAGCTTGGTGATCAACGATCCATTTCTTGGCTCGTGCTGTAAACAAATCAGGCGTAAAGCACTTGTCAAGATCGGCTGATATCTCTCGGTCATTTTCGTAAACTTCTTTGGGAGTTCGATGGTTCTTCGAATCGCCAAGTGGCCATGAGTTGGCGGGGTAGTGTTGATGCCCATCGGCGTGACGAACGTAACCATGAAAGAAATCGAAACCGCGTTTGGTTGGATAAGCCGACCACGTGGAAGGAGATTCACCCGAGCCTTGCATGCCGTACTTGCCGATCAATGCCGTTGCATATCCAGCCTGTCCGAGAGTCGTCGCCAAAGTGTGGTTGTGCCCAAGTGCATCATCGAAATCGGTGTTGCGAATGGTGCAGTGACCCTGGTGGACTCCGCTCAGCAAGGAGCCACGCGCCGGGGCACAAACGGGTGCCCCCGTGTAGTGCTGGTTGAGAACCATCCCTTCGCGGGCCATTCGATCGAAGTTTGGTGTAACAAATTTCTTGTTTCCGGAGACCGAATTTTGCCAAAGGACGCCCAGGTCGCCATATCCGAGATCGTCTGCCAAGATAAAAACAATGTTCGGACGATCCGGTCGCGACTTGGCCTCTTTCTCTGCGGCGACTGCGGGCCGAGCGAAACAAGCGCCGACACCGCTAAATGCGAGGACAAGCGTCATGGATAAAACAGCAGGTAGTCGTTTGGCGTTTCGCGGGCTCATCGTTCTT
>JGI12048J13642_10023806_pt1 | contig 11906 bp, 12 predicted proteins | sample ElkSlonscriptome_16_FD_13642 | JGI IMG/M metagenome (IMG submission 13642) | reverse complement strand
CGATCGGTACACCAGTGCCAGCGCCAACGCCGACGCCGACCGGAATGGCAATCTGACCCATCGAAAAGCGGCCTGAGGCGAGCGCAACGATGCCGCCTGCAAGCGACAAGACGGTAATGATCTTACCGCCCGAACCCTCGAGGAAGTTCGTGAACGTGGTCAGCGCTGTATCGAAGGTGGTGTCGGTGCCGGCCATGGCGGCATCCACGCCCAGGACGCTCATTCCAGCGACCGCGGCTGCGGCCACGGCCAGAGTCGAGCCGGCCTTCTTCAATTCCGGTTTTTTCAAAGCAAGTGCTTTCATTGTCTTTCCCTTCTGGTTTGACGAGAGACGCGGATGGCGTCGCAATCAAAAGGGCGACTTCGGCGGCCTTTTCTCAAGTTGTTGATCGCAGCAGCTTAGAATTAACTTGCCCGAATCACTGCTTTTGGACCCGGCTGGCACTAAAATCCCAACCAGGTGGCTTCACCGGCGTAGCCAAGTGGTGTCGTATTCAGACCCGGGCGGTCATGATTATCGATCCATGTGGCTAATATTTCTGGCCGCGTGGTTTGCAGGCATAACCAGGCCGAAAATTTTCCGAGTCGTAAGGCTCGACCAGTGATGGGGTTAGTGCGACAGACGCTTCGGAAAGAACGATAAGACTGGAGGAACTCGCCAATGGCCGCCGAGCCGAGCGTCAATCACAAGCTGATGGTCAGCAGAGAGGGTCTCGAGGTCATGGCGGAAGCCGTAAAAGTTCTGACCCTGCGAGAAGAGCGCTTTCAAAGGCTTAGCGACGTCATTACGACCGCTCTGGAAACAGTCGAACCCAAGAAAGCAACGCTGCCTGAAGGCTTTGGGGAAGACCCGCCACTGGGTGGCCCAATCCCTATCAATCTGAGACTAGCCAAGCCTCTCAACGACGAGCTTGACATGTTTCGAGCCAGCTTGTGCCAGCGCGCGGGAGACCATTGCGGCGTGCGAGAAACGGTCATCTATTGTTCGATGCAGATCGCAAAAGGGTAAATTTTTCCTTGCCAAATCCCTCAAGAGTTATCCACAGTATGCATGTGCATAGGCTGTGTATAAGGAAGGATCATGTATCAGGGGTCAGGGAGTGTTGAAGAGAAATCGTGCGCTCAGGTGCACCTTGAAAACGCCATTCTCATAAAGCTTCAAATGAAAAAGCAGGGAGTGAGCATTAGATGTCTCGTGAGTGAAGGTATCGTGAAGACCAGCCACCGCCATCGATTCTATGAGCGCATCGAGCAAGGCAAATTGGAATTCGACGAAATCGTCAAGCTACGGCAAAGGCTCAAAATCGACCCGGTCCGCGCTGAGATCGCGATGCGTTGCTTTGAAAGCCCGGAATCGTATGAAGATCCATGCTGTGAAACCACGGCCCATGTCGCAACTGCTTTGGCCGTTCAGCTCTTCGAAGTGATGGCGGCTTGTGAGGGCGAATTCGAACCTTTGAAGGAGGGGCTTTGCCAAGGTCTCGCCAAGCGCGCGACCACGGCGATTGCCGAAAATCATGCGCGCATCGAAGCTCAACGCCACGCGATAGGTGACACAGACCGCGCATTTGGGTGACTGCCTGATCCTGCAGAATCGCAAACCCGAGAATAGCCGCAAACCTTGAAAGCGATCGGATGTCGCTCGCGAAACTCAATGGCGACAAGGTCGGCAGATTGCGTTAGCCTCCGCCTATGAAGCACGAAGCCCTGATCGCCTGGACCTCGCTCTACATAGCCGTCGGTATCATGGGGCTCATATGTGCGGTGCTGTCCATATTCATCACCGCAAATGATTGGCGCTCTGGCCGGTTGCGCCTTACCCTTGGAACCTGCCGTGACAAAGCCCTGCTACTGCCCAAAATTTGGCTACATTGGCAAGTGAACTACCTCCGCGGCGCTCCGGTGATCCTCGCGATCGCGATTTATTATGCCGCCCATGTCGGTTTCACTGTCTTCTGGGATTTGTAATTAGTCCGAAACTGGGCCGATTGCGGACTGTCTGCTGTTAGCGAGCACGGCACGGAATGCCGTCGTTTCGTCTCAGAATCTGCTGCCAGCCTTAGTCCTTCTGTTGGAGATTCATCTTTCGTCGCTGCGCACTTCGGTTTGTCGTTGGCAGTTACTACATTAAGGCTCAGGATCAGGGTCTGTTGTGGTCGTTTGATCTCAATTGCGGCTCGCAAGGTGCCATAGCAACGTGAGTGCGGAGACGGGCTGTTCGCAGGAACAGAGCAAAGCGTGGTTTCGCTTGCCCGCTAGGCTAGGGCAACTCGACAGTTGGACCACAAGCCTCATTCCCCGTTTTGCGCAGACGACGCTTGATGGCAGCAGGGGTGAGGTAGAAAGTGCCAAGGTCATCTTTTTCGACTTGCCGGAGCAAGACCTTACCTCGACCACCCCAATGCTGTAGGTAAAAGGCGGTTTCTCGTCCGTCGCAGATAGGGAATATCATCCCTGCCTTGCGCTGCCTAACAATGCGGTGCCAATTGCGAACATCGATGGACGAAGGCGATAGAGAAAACCCGGGATGGCTGTGCCATTCGCCAATCCAATCCATCTTTCCGCCAGATTTCCGCCACCGCCTAAGCGCAGCTAATCTGTGCCCCTTAGGCGAGCGCTGGAAGCGCGTCGAACTCTGTCGATCCCATGGCAATGGACGGGTGATTTCAGTCACATGAAGGTAGGAACCCTTGCGCAGCCCGATGACCAGTCCCCCAGCTTCTAGAGGGCGATGCTGCCGCGTACATTCTAACATGTTCTCCGCCGCTACGTGATCGACCAGAATGCCTTCGATCACGACCCATCCCTCGAAAGGCAGGATGGGCACGTTTTGTGAGCTGAAGGAGACGTTGGCTTACGCTCGATGCCGCGCTCGTGGTCGAGTACGATCGTGCGAAGCCGCGCCCCTGGCTTATCGTTGGCCCAACCTATCGCCATGTCGCAAGCTAATCCGGCAGCGGTGGCAGGCGCAGCAACGGAATAAGGAATATAGTTCCCATCTCCGCAGGTCGCAGGGGCCATGTTCGCTTCGACCCCTGGTTTCAGAGCTGGGAAACGCGGTCCTGCGTCCATAGACGGCCTCAGACAGCGAAAGCAGCAATCATCGCCGCGGACATTCAGAAAAGCCTGAACAGCTGCCCCGTTACCGCTTATCCAGCAATGCAGAATGGCTTCAGCCGATATGTCGTCCTCATAAAAAAGTTCATTCAGCGCATATTGCGTGTTCCAATCACCTGTCGCGTCGACGAGCAGATCGGAATCAGCCAGCACTGCCTTTTGAGCTAGCGCATCGCCAACCGTGGCTCGGATATCGCATTGAGGGTGAAAAGACCTTAGCTCCTCAGCCAGTGCGCTCGCCTTCGTTTCGCCTATCCGCGAATGACCGAGATAATGACGCCCAATATTGCCAGCGGAGAGCACCTGGCCATCGATCAGCGTCAGGCGTGCACCGGCGCCCGCGCCACTTTGGATAAGGAACTTGGCCAGATGGCTTCCGAGTGTGCCGCAACCTACAAGAGCAATGGCCTTCCCATCCAATGTTTTAATCCCGTGCAAGTTACGCTGGGCAATCTCAGCCAATCCCGTCCAATATCCACCGGAGCGCTTTATATCGAGTTTAGTCTTCTGCTTGGCCAACAGTGGCTGCAATTTCGAAGATCGCATTTTCTTTGTGCGGACTGCCATTGCAATGTTGGCTGGCAGCTCAATTCTGACGCCGAGAGTGCAATTGTTTGCTGCGAGGCATACAAATTTCCCGGAGAGAAGCGCTCTTTCACATTCTCTCCAGCGATCAGCAACCACAGTCGTTTGCGCACGAAACCATTGCTCAAGAGACAAGAAGTTGTTCGGTACCACTCGATCAGCGGTCGGTCCCAACTCGGCATCCAAATGGAATATAACGGCGCCAGACAAGCGAGTAGCCTCGTGGTCATGTAGACTGATTATATCAGCGATCGCAAAAAACGGACTTCCCGTTGCAGGCTTGAAGACCGCGTATTGCAAGCCGGATTGTCGCTCCGTCGTACCATCCCGGCTCACTAGAACTCGGAAATTCGGCTCCTCTTCTATCCAATATTCCTGGTACTCGGCCGCCACTTCGGCGCCGCCTTGCCCGGCAAAACTCTTCTCCAGCGAAAGTTCGGTCTGTCTGAGCACGCGCAAAACGGATCCGCCTGGGTCGTGAAAGTCGAGTGGCAGGCCTGTTGCGGGGGCAAAGCAAACTACAGAGCCTTCAATGTCGTCACGGCTTATATGTCCGAAAGCGCCAGCGGGGAGTTGCTTGTGATCGACAAGCCGAACAATTGGTAGCTCCACAAACTTTGAATCGGGAATGACCAGCTCAATATCGACCGCACGGCCATGGACGTTTATCGATCCGCGAAATTCTGGCGATGCGCCTTGCTGTTCGGTGAAGCCCTTATTCGCAAGCGTAGCTGCAATTGCACGCCACCGATCGGCTAGCGACATCATCCGGAATCGGAACTAGTGATGTGCGGTGTGGCCACGGTCGCCGCCGGAGCGGCACGCACGGCCGCAGCCGTGTCGCTCTCAATCGTAATTACATCTGGCCGATAGGGAATGCGCCGTCCGAAGGCATCGCGCAGATGCTCGATCACCCGATCGGCGTTGCCGGTGCGCTCGAGCGCAGCCTCCATCGTCTCGGTAAGGGCTCTCGTTTCCGCCAGAATAGCTCCCCGCTCTTCCTCGCTCCAGCTGTTCAAACAGCTCGCCTTGACCACCGGATTTTTGATTTCGCCTGAAAGAATCTGCGGGAGCAGTCGCGCGACATCGAGTATCGTCTTATCATCGCGGTTATCTGCGCTCTGACCGAGTTCGAGCAAAGCCGCGTCAATCGCACACATCAGACAAATTGAGGATAGTGGACTGTTGGCCCAAACATGATCGCGCCAGCCCTTAAAGAAGCGGCTCATTCGACGGAATGACGGGCCGTGGCGATCGACTCGGCTCTCAACCCAGTCATGAAGCTGCTTGGGATCCGATTGAACCCACTCTCCACTGCGCTGGGCCAGCATCACGCGGTCGCTTGGAATTGCAGGAACGCTGTCAAAAGTGAGTTTGCGCGCGCTGAAGGTGGCTTCCTCAATCGCCGCCTTCATGACTCTGAAGCGCTCTTCCGGAACGGAATAGATCGGGATATCGATATGCGCACCGCGCCAGAGTCTGATCCGCACGCACGTGCTCTTGCTTGAGTCGAGCGACCACCCGTTTGCCCGGCAAACCGGGCGAAGCACCTCTTCAACGAAGGTAAACAGGGCGCCGGCCGCCAGCGCGGGATGATTGTCGCTCAAAAAACGGACCGGAACGTACATGCCATCGTCAAGATCGATCTCCTGCAAAGCCGGCTGCGCTGGAGCATTCAGCGTCTTATACGCGAAGCTGCCTTGCGTCATAAACTTGACCTTCACATCGTCTTGAATGCGATTGGCAGTCTCGATCAGATAATCACGCCGCCAAAAGCTCTTGTCCGATTCGAGGCGATGCGTTGCATTGCGAAGGGCCGTACGGATGGTTTGACGGGCATTTAAGAGGCGCTGCCGCTCGTTATCTTCGATTTCGAGGCTTGCAAGATAGCTCGGGTTCTTTTGCAGCCCGACAAACAGGGCATGCGCGTTAGCTAAAGTCATGGCGGCACTCCAAATTCATTCAGGCCTTTCCTACACAGATGCGGCAGGTTACAGCGAAATCAAGAGGCGAACAAACAATGTACAGAATTTTCCCGGTTAAAGCGCTGATCTACGCTGCAGCCCTCTTGGCAGTGGGCGTTTTCCTAGCGATTGAACTCGCTACGTCCGCATTCGATATCGAAGTTCGAAGGCTGGCCATACCAAGCATCGTTTGGGCAATCTGTGTTGCCCTTACATGGAACCCGATCTGGCGATGGGTTTGGGCGGTGAGTAAAAGAGTTAGCTGGTTGCCCGATCTTGGGCACCACGTGTTCCCGGATCTCAACGGTAAGTGGGCTATGACGCTTCGCAGCAATTGGTCGCGTCAGATGCAGTTGCTTGATGCGGCCGCTGATCGGCGGCGCAGTTTCGACCCTCGAATTTGCGAAGCGGACGAGCTTACCGAGTTGCTGCCTGTCTCACTGGTCGCCGAGATCAAACAATCGTGGTGGTCCATCAAAATCTCAGTGACCAATCCGCGCGCCGATACTCCGATTAAGGAGTCGACAAGCTATATCGTCATGCCGCGCAAGCGTTCGGAAACTGAGCGGCCCTCGCTTTGCTATTTCTATAACCAGCAAAACGACACCGATAACCAAGCGGATGATCTCAGTTTCGATGCAGCAGCCTGCCTGTTCTACGATAATGATAAGGATCAGCTTGAGGGAACATTCTGGACAGCGCGGCAATGGCGACGCGCAATCAACACTGCTGGAACACTCACACTCGACCGCCTCCCTAATCAAACGGCTGAGGCACACGCGCTCGAAGCGTAGAAGTCATCAAAATTCACTCGGGCTAAGAGCTATCCACTGAACTCTTCGCTGTCGGATTGCCAAGAAAGAATCCGAAGTTCTTTGACGAGAAATCACGATCATAGCTTAGCAACCCCATCTCCGCGAAGCCACCCGCGTCCAGCCACCTAGCGAATGTCCGTTCTTGGGAGCCAAAACCTCGGGTGCTTACGTCTTGGACTGGGGCGCAAGGCAGCCAAACCGAAAATCCAGGCCAATATCAGCGTACTCAATTTGGTCGCCTGAAAGTAGACAGTCGCAAAGCCACTTCATCTTTGGTTATCAGATCCAAGCGGAATGGAACAAAATAGCACTCAATGCCCGGCGCCAATTCAGTCATCGCGGGCTGAGTCTACGCTATAATGCGCGCGGTCGCGCCTCTCGCCACTGTTCCCGGTCGGCACTTATTGCAAACACTTGGGGCAGTCGCTCAACGAGGATCTGGATTTCGCCTTGCTGACGAAGCAACGAACAGGAACCGAGGCGCCGAGCCTACGATATTGTGCTTGCTAGTAATTACTCGCTGGCTCATCCATGACCGCAGCAAGCTGGCTCATATGGCTAAAAAACAGGCTCACAGTTCCAGAGCCTTTTTCTCGTAGACATCCGCGATTGTAGCGCCGTCCCATACGTAGCAAAGATGCCGTTCCTGTCGGCAATTCGAAAGCAGTCGTGGCCGAAACACCGCTGCGCACTCTCCGTCTTGGTGACGCACACTGTCATAGGCAATGCCGTTGCTGCCCGCTGCTCTTAGCTTGGTGGCAAAATCCTGCGAGTGAGCATAGGAGCCAGGATCGTGCAGCGCCGCATACTCTGCCTTTGCGCCTCGAATATCGTGCAGTTCGTTTGCCAGATCGACCGCATAGACTCGCATGTCGATTTCCTGTGCGGACTCGCTTGTACGCGCCATGAAGCGAGCGCGGTGATATCGTGTCTCGGCAATCGCTGTGTCGAGACCATGGGCTACATAAAAGACACCATAGGAGCCATCGGTGAAGCGATCGCCTTCGGGGTTAAGGTGAGTGAACGCGGCCATGATGGCGCTCGTGCCCAGTCCTGAAACCCTGTCTTCGTCCGGAACGAGCTTGAGATCGCCCACCTCCTCGCGCAGGCGGTCATTGGTGAGCGCCTCGATTGCGAACACAGCTTCCAGGTCAGCCGGATCGGCGACCTCTTCAAACAGAGAAATGGGAGGAAAGCGGCTCGGGATGATCCGGTAGCACGGTGTCCATTCGATTGGCTCGACCGGAGGCTCGGGCGATGCCGCCATAGCGGGCGTCCTTCCGGCGCTCAGCCGCGCATCGCGTCGACATATTGCCGCGTGACGTAGAGATCAGCAACATTGCCGCTTGCCATCCGATCAATCGCGGGACGCCCGCCAAAAGCGTTCGCGCTGTTGGGCCTACGGATCCATTCATCGGCGCTCTGAGGCAAGAGGATGTGAAGCCCCTTGTAGATGCCCAGAATATACGAGATGCGCTCCAAGGCATCCTTGGAGATCGCATTCACTTTGCCGCGCTTCCAGCTCTGAAGCGTCGAGCGGCTATCGAGGCCAAGAATGCTCATCTGCTCGGCTTCGCTCAGGCCCCACTTGTCGGCGATATTGAAGAACGTGCGCAAGGCAGGACCGGTCAGATCCTTACGCGCAAGTGCTTTGTCAGGTGCAAGAGTGACCATGTCATCCTCCTGAGCTCTAATGTGCACATAATACACAAAATGTCAAGAATGACTAGAAATTGAGCCACAACGTAAAGCTCGACCCCAATCTCAGGCCTTCACAGAACTTATCGCCAGAAACCGTCGTTCCGTTGGCCATAGCGGTTATCGTAATCCTCGCGCCGATTGTAGGCGCTCTTGCGGATTCCAACTTCGACACGCTCTCCGCCCACGCTGCGGATATGCAGATCGCGCAGATCAACCCTGTTACGGTGCGCCCAGTCTTTAGCCTCGCGTTCGCTTCCGAACGTGCCGGCGTCTTCGTAGTCGAATGCCATCATTGTCTCCTTGTTCGCAGTGGGGGTGAGGGCTGCTGGAAATACGAAGCGCTGGTCGACACCGCACAATCAATAGCCTTTGGCATTGATGGTCCAGCAGCGGCGTTGCAAGCTTGGCCATGAGCTTTGCCAGGCCAACAATTAGCGATCCGACCAGCACGACCGCGAGGGTCGCAAGACCCAGTGCAACCAAGTCAGTCGCAAAATACTGGTGAACCAGAAGAAGATCGAGGCCGAGATCGATTGGTGTCCGTTCGCTGGTTGGATGCGGGTCGTGACTCATTCGAAACCTCCTATCGGCTGCGTTCGATGTTGCGTTCGGGCAGATCTATCTGCGGCACAGCACGCAAGCTGTCGCGATCGACATTTGGAAGCGGCGGCAGCGTGTCGTCACCGCTGCGCAAGTGATCGGGCATTTTTGGAGTGAACTCGCGCGCCGCCCCGTCACCCCTGCGAATGTCGACCTGCTTCTCGCCGAGCGTTTCAAGCGCGCTGGTCTTGTCGCCTGGATTGCGCCCGATCTGGGCGAGCAATCGATCCTTGTCATCGGTGACGATCGTAATGTCGTCGCGCACGCGGGTCATCATCACCAGCGCTAGCCGTTCATTCGATAGGTAACGCGCGGAAGAATACATCTCGCCAATCGCCATATCGCGCGTATCGCCCTGCGCCTGATGCATGTTGAGCGCGTAGGCGAGCCCCATGCGTTCGAGCATCTTATCGTCCTGCTTCAACTCGACGATGTCGCCATTTCGATTTTCAACGGTAACGACACCGTCCTTGATCGCGAGCACTTTGGCTTCTTCGGACTTCATCAGCTTTCGAGCGTCGTCCTTCTCGGTCCAACGCACCTTGTCGCCCTCGAAGATCATCTCTTCATGCTTTTCGGACAGGCGCAGAGCATCGCGCTTGTCGGCAGGATCGATCCTCGACGGGTCAAACCTTTGCAGGTTTCCATTCTCGTCGCGCAGCAGCACTCTTCCCTGTCCGTCAACGCCTTCGACATCGTATCGTCCTCGCAGGAGATCACCCGGAGCGTTATGGCGCATGACCTCCAGGAGCTGCCCCTCTCGGTAAGTTGCGGGATAGCGCAGCTCTTCGCGGGTGGCGTGAGCTGGGAGAAGCGTGGTCAGTCTCAGCCCCTCACCGGTGACCTTGCCTTCTGCCCTAAGCCCGTCCTGCACCATCCGATTCAGCAGTGACCGCGCTTCGCGCCCGGAGGAATAGATAGCAGTGCGTTCGCGGTCGACAGCTGAAAGGTCGAGCCATGTTTTGGCCGTCATCTGCAAGTGGTCTTTGCCCGCCTCGACAACCCTCTCTCCAAGCCTCTCGAAGCTGTCCTTGAAATTGCCCGCCCGAGCGAGCCCGGCCGCGTCCTTCATATGCTCCGTGCGCTGCCTCAGGCTTGTATCGAGGCGCGCCATCGCCGGACTATCCGCTTGGATGAGCGAGAATGATTTGCCCGCCTCGATCGGCTGCAGCTGGGCTCTGTCGCCGATCATGATGAGCTTTTCGACGCCGAGCTTGTTGGCGATGGTGAGGAGATCATTCATCGGTTTGTTGGCGACGAGCGAGGCTTCATCGAGGACGAGTATCTTGCCCTCCAACGCGTCGCGCGAGGCTTCGTATCGTGGTCCTGACCCGTGGAGCGCACCGCGCAAATGCTGGTTGATGAAGGACGAAACGGTCTTCGCTTCGATGCCGCCCTCGACGACCGCGCCTCCTTGCTTGCGGATTTCGGTTTCGCTGCGAAGGTCGTTGACCATCTTGTTGGCAAAGGAGAGGCCAATTACCGCCCTGCCCTCTTGATGCGCGACACTTGCAACGGCCGAGATCAGCGTCGTCTTACCGGCTCCGGCGACGCCCTGAATGACGACGGTGCGGTCATCGCTTGACAGCGCAAGCGTGCCGGCCGCTATTTGCTCGGCGTTGAGTTCGCGGCCCCCGGACACTTCCTTGAGCCGCCCCGGAGCTTCGGACGCCTCGATCATCCCGGGGCTGGCATGTTTGCCGGCCGCGACATTCTTGAGAGTCGCGCGCTCGATCATTTGGTGTTCAGGCGTGGTGTATTTCTCAATCTGCTTGTCGAGCCGCGTGGTGGCACCCTCGAGCATCTTGCCTTCGTGAATGAGGCTGCCCATGCGCGCCTCGACACCGTCTGCGGTGACACCTTTGAGGCCCACGTCGAGCGCCGTCTTGACCAGGTCGCCTCTGGTCCAGGAGGTCTCACGCTCCCCGATGATCCGAACGGCAGATGCTGTCGCCATTTCGGTTCGCAGCTGTGTGGGGGTGAGCAGCGTCCTCTTAAGGCCGTTGGTTGTCAGCGCGTCCGCTGGACGGGTGTATATCTTCGCTGTCTCGCGGATTGTTTTGATAAGGGTCTGGACGTTCGCGGGTGAACCTAGCGGTCTCTCGCTCGCAGTGGGTGCTCTGGCCATGGCTGCCGCTACATGCTCTTTTGCATTGAAGCCCAGCGCTTCTGCGCGCTCTTTCCATTCGGTGCGCAACAGCTGCTTGTCGTCGGCGTTAAGCTTGGGGTCGCGCGTCATTTTTGTGATTCTTCGAAGCGCCTCTGGTTCGTTCTTCCCTTTCCCCTGTTTCTCAGCTTCGGCGAGAATGTCCTGGCGTCGCTGACTAAAGGCTTCGATGACCTCACGCGAGACGCCTTCGATTTCGAACTGGCCGTGTTTCCCGGTGATCTCGGTCTGGTATCCCAGCCTTTCCAAATTGGTCCTGAGAGCGGCGTTGTAGATCGATCCGAGAACGGAATTGTTCTTCCAGATCTCTGTGTTCCAAAGCGCCTTCCAGCTGCCCTCTTTGTCTTGCGTCATCGCCGCGATCACGGCGTGGGTGTGGTTCTGGGGATCGAGCTTGCGGCTCGTATCGTGCTGAAAAAGAGCGTAGAGCAACTTGCCGGTCCCAACCGGCTCGCCTTTCGGATTGCGCGAATAGTCTCTCGCTTCTGCAAAGTGCTTTTCGAGGTAGCTCATCACGGATTTAACAGCCGCGTGCTGGGCTCCCAGCACCCTCTTGTCGCCGCCCAGTTGAGCCATGAGGCTCGCTGACTTGGGCATTGAGAATGTCAGGTCGATCCCCGCGCGCCGTTTTTCACTTGCGTTGACAATCGTGCCGTCAGGAAGCTTTCCGTCGAGGACCTTCTCGAAGTCTTCCTTCGATACCTGTCCGGAAAGACCAAGCGCCTCGGCGCCCTTCCCACCCCACTCGCTGAGCTCTGCCGGTCCATCGCCAACGTAGTAATCGTCCTTGGCGAAATAGTTCGCCGCGCCGCCGGCAGATGACACGGAGGCAATCGATAGCATTTCAAGCCACCTTGGCTTCATCGTGCGCGAACATGGGGCGTGAGACATTGCCCAAGAGAAGCCACGCCGCGTCGAGAGCAAAATCGTCGCACAGTCGCTTCAGGATGCTGCTAG
>JGI12048J13642_10429616_pt1 | contig 11919 bp, 11 predicted proteins | sample ElkSlonscriptome_16_FD_13642 | JGI IMG/M metagenome (IMG submission 13642) | reverse complement strand
CCGATTGCTTGAAGGAGCTGATCCCCTGGCGCAAGGGGCCACTGACTCTGGGCGGTGTGGCCATCGACACCGAGTGGCGATCCGACTGGAAATGGGCGCGAGTCGCCCCACACGTCGACCTGCGCGGCGACCACGTACTCGATGTCGGCGCTGGCAACGGCTACTTCGGCTGGGCCATGCTCGATGCAGGTGCCGCCAGCGTGATCGGCTGCGATCCGACCCAGCTCTTTATCCACCAGCACAACGCCATCAGTCACTTTGCCGGGCCGGCACCCCACTTGCTGCTGGCCTCGACCTTGGAGGATCTTAATCCGGCGCTCGACGGATTCGACACGGTGTGTTCCTTCGGCGTGCTTTACCACCGTCGCGATCATCTCGATCATCTCAGTCAACTGGCTCAGCGCCTCAAGCCTGGCGGACGCTTGATTCTCGACACTCTGATCCTCCCAGGCGACGAGGACGACCAACTCGATTCACCCAAACGCTATGCCAGGATGCGGAACGTCCATGCCCTGCCGACCGAGCGTCGATTGTTGCAGTGGATGGAACAGGCTGGCTATCAAAACTGTCGCTGTGTGGATATCACGGCCACCACGACCGAAGAACAGCGATCGACCGACTGGATGCCCTTCCAGTCATTGCCAGAAGCGCTCGACCCAGAGGATTCAACGCGGACCATTGAAGGCCTGCCCGCGCCCCTGCGAGCGGTCGTCATCGCCCGCCGGAGTAATCCCCGATCCGGGTCGTAGGGCTTGGACCGTGACCCGTTGACTCAAATAATGCCCATGAGGCTTGCCAGGACCACGAGGATCAGGGCCGGGGTGACCACGCGGGTCAGCCACAGCCAGGACGTGTAGGCCCAGTTCGGCATCTTCTCGCCCAGTTCCTCGCGGGTGATTTTGCCGGAGAGGACCCAGCCGGCAAAGATCGCCGTCAGCAGACCACCCAGGGGCAGCATGATGTCGTTGGCCACGTACTCGATCGCGCCCATGATGCTGCGCCCGCCGATGGTGACTTCTGACCAGAGGTTGAAGGAGAGCACGGAAGCCAGGCCCAGCGTCCAGGCCAGGCCTGCCACGCACAGGGCCGCAGTCCGTCGGCTCAGGTTGGTTGATTCGACGAGATAGGCCGTGGCCGGCTCCATCAGGGAAATACCGCTGGTCCAGGCGGCCACCGATAGCAGCAGGAAAAAGGCCATGCCGTAGAGAATGCCGAAGGGCATCTCGGCGAAGGCCAGCGGCAGGGAGGTAAAGATCAGGCCCGGGCCACCGCCGGCAGGATCGATTCCGAAGGAAATGACGATCGGGAAAATCGCCAGTCCGGCGACCAGGGCCACCAGGGTGTCGGCAATGACCACGGTCACGCCCACTCTGGGAACGCTGACATCCGAGGGCAGATAGGCCCCGTAGGTCATGATCGCGCACATGCCCAGGCTCAGGGTAAAGAAGGCTTGACCCATGGCCGTCACGATCATGCCGCCGGAGACCATCGACCAGTCCGGCGTAAACATAAAGCCGACGGCTTCCTGAAAATTGCCGGTGTTCATGCCATAGCCCAGCAAGATGAGAAGCAGGATGAAAAGGATCGGCATCAATACGCTGACCGCCCGTTCCAGGCCCTTCTCGACGCCCAGGGCAACGACGCTGACGGTCATGACCATGAACAGACCGTGCCAGAACGTCATCTCACCGGCGCTGGACAGCAGGCCGCTGAAATTCGCGCCAGGATCGGTCACGCCCACGCCGCCGAATAGCTCCTTGGCGTAGAGAAAGCCGTAGTGCAGGGTCCAGCCGGCGACGACCGAGTAAAAGGACAGGACCAGAAAGCCGGCGATGACGCCGAGAATCCCCAGACCCATCCAACCCTTGCTCGCTCCAGCGTCGACCGAAAGCTCGCGCAGGGAATTGATCGGGCTCATTCGTCCACGACGACCGATGATGATTTCGGAAAACATGATCGGCATGCCAACCGCGAGAATGCAGAGCAGGTAGATCAGCACAAAAGCGCCGCCGCCATTTTCAGAAGTGATGTAGGGGAAGCGCCAAATGTTGCCCAGGCCGACGGCGGATCCGGTAGCCGCAAGAATGAACGCCAGGCGAGAGGACCACATGCCGTGGATTGAAGTTGATTGCATGGTCAAGAGAAGCCCTGAGGATGACGGTTACTAGCGCGACATTGTGCGCCAAGTCCCAATTTCATTCAAATAAAGCGCAAGCGACCGAGATGCGACAGTCCGACCAGAATTCCGCAGGCCAGGATGGCCAGTCCGATCCACGGGCTGGAGAAATGCAGCGGCGTAAGGATGAGTACGCTCATGCCGATCAGGCCAGCCAAGCCGGTCAGCGTAGGCCAGACCTGTTTGCCCCTGACCCCGCTAAGCAAGGTCGCGCTGATCATCATCGCCCAGGCGAGTCCGAGCAGCGCCCATTCAAGCCACAGCAGCTTCTGCCAGAGGCCCATTTCCCAGTAGCGCCGATTCAGCCACAGGGCGGGGAATGACAGGAAAAGCAGCATAACCATGGCACAATGCAGAGCGCAGCTAATGGCGACCACCATGCCGAGGCGGTCCGTCCAGCGACGTGGTTGGCGGCGTATTGACATTGTTATAATATAACATCTGGATTGATGAATCTGGAGTGACTCTTGTGATTCGATTATTGTTTTTGTTTTTGTTCGCGAGCCTGCCTGCGTCGCTGGCGGCACAGTTCGACGAGCCAATGCGCCAGCATGATGCCCACGTGCACGGTGAGGCCAGCGGTCACCTGGCGCTGGATGACTCAGTCCTGCGAATAGAGCTGGAAATACCCGCCTACAACCTGATCGGCTTCGAGCATGCGCCAGTCAACGCTGACCAGCAAGCGTTGCTCGATAACACCGTCGAGGCGCTCGAAAAGCTCGACTGGTTGAGCTTGGATAGGCGCGGCCAGTGCGAGCAAAGTGCGGTCAATGTCCACACTCATGGCATGGAGGCTGAGCATCATCACGATGGCGATGCGACTGTGGATCATGCGGACCATAACGACCACGACCACGACCATGACCACGACCATGACCACGACAATCACGACCATGATCACCGCCCGACAGACGACCACGACCATAAGCACGGATCGTTCCACGCCGTGGTCGAACTGAGCTGTTCTCAAGCCCAGTCGCTAGGCTGGTTGGCGATCGATCTGTTCACGGACTACCCAGCGAATCAAACGATGCGCCTGGATGTACTGACAGAGTCCCTGGTCAAGCAGGTCGACCTTCGCCCGGGTCGGTTTCGCGTCGACCTGACGCCCTGACTCAGGGATCAACGGATGGCGCTTCTCGATCTGCAGCAGCTCGAATTCACCTGGCCCGGACAGGCGCAAGCTGTTCTGATGATTGACGAGTTTCAGATTCAGGCGGGAGAACGCCTGTTCCTGCGCGGGCCCAGCGGCTCGGGCAAATCCAGCCTGCTGGCCCTGATCGGCGGCCTGGTTCAGCCTGACCGAGGCATCCTGTCCTGTCTAGGCCATGAGCTGACCGCGATGAGCGGTCCGAAGCGCGACCGCTTTCGCGCCGACCATCTCGGCGTGATCTTCCAGCAGTTCAATCTGCTGCCCTGGCTGGATCTTCGCTCCAACGTGATTCTTCCCTGCCGCTTCTCCAGGCGTCGCGCTCAGCGCGCCGGGGACGTGAACCAGGCGGCAGAGGGTCTTCTCGAGTCCATGGGTCTGGCGTCCGAGCTCTGGTCTCGTCGCGCTGATCAGCTCAGCGTGGGGCAGCAGCAGCGCGTTGCCGCCGCCCGTGCGCTGATCGGCCAGCCCGAACTGGTGCTGGCCGACGAACCGACCTCGGCGCTCGATAGCGACCGCCGTGATGATTTTCTGAGTCTGCTGTTTACCCAGTGCAAGCAGGCCGGCAGCGCGCTGCTGTTTGTCAGCCACGATCGGGATCTGGCGCCGCACTTTGACCGCCAGCTCGATCTGGCAACGATTAATCGCGCAGGAGCGGCGGTATGACCCTGCCGGGTCTCGCCATTCGCTCATTGCTCAATCGCCGTTTCGCGATCGGTCTGACGGTCTTGACCATCGCACTGTCGATCGGTCTTCTGGTGCTCGTCGAGCAGCTCCGAGGTGAAGTACGCGAGAGTTTCTACCGATCCGTCTCTGGCACAGACCTGATCGTCGGCGCGCGCACTTCGCCGGTGCAGCTGCTGCTGTATTCGGTTTTCGGTCTCGGCGAACCCACCAACAACGTGTCCTGGGAAACCTACACGTCCCTGGCCGGGACGGCCGAGGTGGCCTGGGCAGTGCCGATCTCCCTGGGTGACGCCCATCAGGGCTATCGCGTCGTGGGCACGCAGGCCCAGTTCTTCGATCACTACCGCTACGCCGATCGACAGCCGCTGGCGTTTGCAAGGGGCGATCGCTTCGAGGATCTGTTCGAGGTGGTTCTCGGCCATCAGGTGGCGCGAAACCTGGGCTATGTGCTCGATGACGAAATCGTGCTGGCTCACGGCACGGCCAACGTCAGCCTCCAGAATCACGACAATCTGCCGTTTCGGATTGCCGGCATACTTGCCCCGACCGGCACGCCGATCGATCAACAGCTCTATATTTCGCTCACGGCACACGAGGCGCTGCATCTAGGCTGGCAGAACGGCATGCCCCGGCCCGGTGCCAATCCGACCGATGAGCAGGCCCGCGCGATGGCCGAGCGCCTGACGCCGGATTCGGTCACCGCCATCCTGCTTGGCCTGACGACCCGAGCGGCGGTGTTTGGCCTGCAGCGTCGCGTCAACGACTACCGTCAGGAGGCCCTCAGCGCCGTGCTGCCGGGGATCGCCTTGCAGCAGCTCTGGCGAATCACCGGCCTGGCCGAACAGATTCTCCGCGTAGTCGCCGGGCTGGTCGTACTATCTGGACTGCTCGGCATGCTGACCGTACTGCTGACAACCTTGAACGAACGTCGTCGCGAAATGGCCATCCTGCGCGCCAACGGTGCCAGACCGCTGCACATTGCCGGGCTGCTGATCTTCGAGGCGGCTCTGCTCGCCGCGGCCGGCATTGCGCTGGGGCTGATCCTGGCTGTCGTGGTTCAGGCGATCGCCGCGCCCTGGCTACTGAGCACGGTGGGCGTCAACCTGGCGGTCGGCTGGCCATCGGCGGTATTGTGGAAGATTCTTGGCGGTATCTGGCTGGCCGGCGTTGTGGTGGGCGCTGTCCCTGCCCTGATGGCCTATCGACGCACGCTAGCTGACGGCATGCAGGTGCGGATGTAGGGAGCCGCGAGGCCCCTGCGAAACTGCAGGCCATGGCTGCGGTCTCAGAACACTGGACACGGACTTCGTCTACGAACAACGGAATTGGGAACGACATGATTAAGAGAATAGGGACGGTCACGACACTGGCACTGATGCTGAGCCTGGCCGGCGCGCTCGCCGCCAATGAAACCCGCGTACTGGAGTGGATCGAACTCATGCCGCAGGAGGAAGCCGACTCGTGGCTGAACGATTCGGCCGGCGTCGACCATTCCGGCTTCGACGCGCCAGAGCCGTTCCAGTCCTTCTCCACCGTGCCCGAACTCGACGGCGAGACGGTTCGCATTCCGGGCTTTGTCGTACCGATCGAGACCGACGGTGAGGGCAACCTGCTCGAGTTCTTCCTGGTGCCCTACTTCGGTGCCTGCATCCACGTTCCGCCGCCGCCGGCCAACCAGCTGATCTATGGCCGGCTGGACGAGGCGATTCCCATGGTCAACATCTGGGATGCGTTCTGGATGGAGGGTCAGCTGAATATCGAGGATATCGAAAACGAAACTGCCGCTTCAGCCTACACCATGGACGTGGCCTCGCTGGAGCTGTATTAGACGAGGCGAAAGGCGAAACCAAGGCTGATAGCAGAATTTAGCCTTTACGGAAACCGGAAACCGGAAACCGGAAACCGGAAACCGGAAACCCCCTATGCAACGCTGAACAAGAAAAAAGGATGAACATGAACAAGTGGGTAGTGATTCTGAGTCTGCTTCTGATGCCGGCTCTGGCATCGGCCGACGACGATAATGAGAACGATCGACGTCTTTCGGTCGAGAAGCTCTGGCAGATGGATCGCGTCGGCTCGCCGGTGATCGCCCCGGCTGGCGATCACGTCGTGGTGCCGGTGACGGAATGGAAGGTTGAAGAAGACGAGTCGGAAACCCGGCTCTGGCTCCTTTCAGGCGAGGGTGGCGTGCAGCGACCGTTGACCTCGGCGGGGCAGTCGGCGTCCAGCCCGGTGTTTTCCCCGGACGGATCGACGCTAGCGTTCGTCAGCAGGCGCGGTGACGACGAGGCGGGTCAGATCTACCTCCTGTCCATGGACAGTCCGGGGGAGGCCCGCCGATTGACTGAGGTGCCGACCGGTGTTTCGAGCGTCAAATGGGTGGGCGAGCACATCTACTTCATCAGCTCGATCTGGCCCGGTATGAGCTGGGAGGAAATGGCCGAAAAGATAGAGTCCGAGAAGGAAAGCCACGTCTCGGCGATGCAGTGGAACGCGCTGCCCTATTCGAGCTGGGACCGCTATCTGGAAGAGGGGCGCCAGGCCCAGCTCTATCGCGTGCCCGCTACCGGCGGTGAAATCGAGCCGTTAACGAGCGAATGGGACCTGCAGCTGCCTCGTTCCGGCACGGGCACGGGCTCTTATGACGTGCATCCGGCCGAATCCCACCTGGTCGTGGCGGTTGATAGTGATCCGACCGCCGTCGACCCCAAGACCGAACTGCTCCTGGTCGACCTTTCTGAAGAAGCGATCACGAATATCTCGGCCGATAACCCGGCCAGCGACGGGTCGCCGATGTTCAGCCCCGATGGCGAGACGCTGGCCTACGCGCGCCAGTCGATCCCCGGTTTCTACGCCGACAATGCGCGTCTGATCCTGCGTGATCTCGACACGGGCAACGAGCGTAATCTGACCGCCGACTGGGACCGCAGCATGTCCGGCATGATCTGGGCACCCGATAGCTCTGGCCTGTTTGCCTCGATTGCCGATGCCGGCACCGTTCGGGTCTACTTCGTCGACGCCGCAGGCGGCCAGCCGAGTGCGATCACCGGGGAGACGAGCTACGGCGGCCTGAGCATCGCCAGCGACGGCACTCTGGTCGCCCAGAACCACAGCTTTCTCTATCCGCCGCGGGTTCAGAAGATCGACACGGAATCGGGCCAGACCACGCGCCTGGACGCCTTCAACGACCAAATCCTGGAAAGCGTCGACCTGGGCACCTACGAGTCGGTGACCTACACCGGCCACGACGGTCAGGAGATCCAGATGTGGGTCCACTACCCGGCCGGCTTTGACCCGGATCAAGAGTACCCGCTGTTTTTGCTGATCCACGGCGGCCCGCATAACGCCATACCGGACGGCTTCCATTTTCGCTGGAACGCCCAGACCTTTGCTTCCTGGGGCTATGTCACCGCCTGGCACAATTTCCACGGTTCGAACAGTTTCGGTCAGGACTTCGCCGACGCGATCAATCCGGACTGGATCACGGCACCCTATAACGACACGATCGCCGCGGCAGAGTGGTTTGCCAACAAGGACTGGATCGATGATGACCGCATGGTCGCCGGCGGCGGAAGCTACGGCGGCTACCTGTCCTCCATCCTGCTTGGCAAGGATCACCCTTTCAATGCCCTAATGATCCACGCGCCGGTCTACAACATGTATTCACAGATGGCCGCCGATTTTGCCGTGCATTCAACCCGCTTTGGCGATTTCTGGGACGCGCCGGAAATCTATCAGGAAATATCGCCGCACTACTACGCTGGCGAGTTCGATACGCCGGCCCTGATCATCCATGGTCAGAACGACCTGCGCGTACCGGTCGGTCAAGCCTTCGAGTTGTTCCGGACGCTCCAGGCACGGGGGATCGAATCGCGGCTGATCTATTATCCGGACGAGAACCATTGGATTCTCAAGCCGAACAACTCGATTTACTGGTACCACGAGGTTCGCAAATGGATGGAGCAGTTCGCGGAACCCGGCCCTCGCTAGCCAGTTCAAAGTGGGCGTCGAGATCGAACGCAAATTCCTCCTCGCCGATTCCAGCTGGAAGCAGAATGCGCGTGGATTGCGGATGCGCCAGGCCTACCTGTCCACCGACCCAGACCGCACGGTCCGGGTTCGGGTAGCTGGAGGCGCGGCCTGGCTGACCATCAAGGGCCGATCGCTAGGTCCCGTGCGCGCGGAATACGAATATCCCATCCCGGTCGAAGATGCTCAGTCCATGATTCAGGATCTGTCCCCGAAACCGGCGATCGATAAGCTTCGCTACCGCGTTTGGTATCAGGATCAACTTTGGGAAATCGACGAATTCAAGGGAGAGAATACCGGCTTGGTCGTGGCTGAGATCGAGCTTGATTCCGTCGATCAGACCATCCACCGTCCCGACTGGTTAGGCCAGGAGGTCACCGATGACCCCCGCTACACCAATGCACGACTGAGCCAGTGCCCGTTCAGTCGATGGCCGGAGCAGGCAACATCTCCTGGACAATGAAGCAATTGCCGCTGAAGACGCCAGAATAAAAATGCGAAAAGCGCTGTGGATCGCAATTTATGGTTTGTTTTTTCTAGCAGCCGCCAACGCTCTCCTCAAGCATCGTTTTTTTGCGTTCAATACCGACGACGTTTTCGAGATGAATCAATCCGGCTTCTTGAGCGTCTACGTGCGCTCAGCGCGAAAATACTACGAACCAGATGAGGCCGATAAGGAAGCGATTATTCGTAGCATTGTCCGCATGGAGAAGCGATCGATTGGTTCTTGGATCGGTTGGACGGGAGAAAAAAGGTCTCACTATTGTTCTGTGGATCTGATATCCGATCGCGAGGACGGAATTTTTCGAGTCAGCCTATCTTCGCGAGAGTCAACGGGTGGTCAGGTTCGTGCAGAGATGCGTAGAGTCTTTGACAACACCACGTATTTCTACGGCGATTACGCTGCAGACGAACTCGCAGAAATGCTGGATGAAATTCTGAAATCCAATCCAGCGTCAAGAAGCGATATGCCTACTCGCTGTGCCCCTGAACACCAGGGAAATTAGCTCGGAGCACGTTGGAGGAACTTAGAACATCACTTCAGGGGCTGCTTAGTTTGACCACACAGGATCCGCAAGCGGGACTATTTATGTCAGGCGGCTTTTCAACGACTCACTCCATCGCACAACGCGCGATCAAGATCTTTTTCTAGATCCATCTCATTTTCAATCCCAACGGATAAGCGCATCACGCGCGTATCGATCCCCAGGCGCTTGCGCTCTGAAGCACTGAGCTTGGCGTGAGACGTATGGCGAGGCTGAGAGATCATGGACTCGACCCCGGCCAGGCTGACGGCCGGCTGGATCAGATTCAGCGCATCCAGAAAGGCGTCCGGGTCGACCTGCTCGGCCAATCGAAAGCTGAGCATGCCGCCGAAATCACGCATCTGCCGCGCGGCGATGCCATGGCCGGGATGATGCTTCAGTCCTGGATAGAACACCTCTGCAACACGGGGATGCGCATCCAGCCAGTGGGCCAGGTTGCCGGCATTGGCCGATTGTCGCTCGACCCGAATGGCGAGGGTCTTGATCGACCGTTCCAGTAGATACAGATCCTGTCCATTCAGGCTGCTCCCCAGGCGAATGATGTTGGGTCGCAGTTGCTCAATCATGGCCCGTGATCCGATGACGGCGCCGGCGAGCAGATCCGAATGACCACCGAAATACTTCGTCGCTGAGTGCATCACCAGATCAAAACCCAGCGCGAGCGGCTGCTGCAGAATGGGCGTGGCGAAAGTGCTGTCCACAACGCTGGTCAGCTCATTAGCCGTGGCGAACTCTGCAATCGCTTTCAGGTCGACCACGTTCAGCATGGGATTAGTCGGGGATTCCACGTGGATCAGTCGCGTGGTGCTGCGTAATTGGCCGTGGAGCGTGGCCGGATCGCCGTCCCAGATCGAGAACTCGAGCCCGAGCGGCTTGAGCAGGCCATCGATCAAATCCAAGGTGCCTCCGTAGAGTCCGTCGAGCAAGATTGCGTGGTCGCCGGGCTTCATCAGTGAGAAGAAGATTGCGCTGATGGCCCCCAACCCGCTGGCCGTGATCATCGCGTCCTCTCCGCCTTCAAGGGCGGCGAATCGCCGTGCGACGACCTCGTGATTCAGGCCGTTGTGATAGCGCGGATAGCGGACGACCCCGCCGCGATAGTCGAAGGCCGAGCTGGTAATGATCGGCGTGTTCAGGCCGAAGGATTCCGGGAGCGCTTCGGCGCCAGCGTGGATGCAATCGGTTTCAGGATGGTTGCTGGCAGGCTTCGAGGACATGAGCTTTGCTTCGATTGTGGACCCGAGCACTATAGCGCGACTGAGGCGCCTGACTGATGAGAACCTAGAGACAGGTCAAGGGTTTATCGATAGAGAAAAATAGCGGAACGGCGGGTTAACGCCGCTTGAAGGTAGCTGGAATAAGGTGTCTGCCCCGCTTATACTTTTGCAGCTTACACAACGACGACAACCCAATCTCATGCAGTACCTCGATTATGATCGACTGGATGCCATCGACGCTAAGTCTTTTCAGCAAACGCGCCCCTATCCGTGGATCAACCCGGCCGGGCTGCTGACCGATGAAGCTTACCAACGGTTGCTCAAGGGTCTCCCGACCATTGAACAGATGACGCCCAGCTTTGGCAAGCAGCGCTCTCATGGCCAGAAGTCACACGATCGCTATGCGCTAGAGTACGACGAGAAGCTGGACATCGACTCGGCCTGGCATGAATTCGTCGCCGAATTGAAGGGCAGTCGCTATTACGCTTTCGCCAAGCGCACCTTTGGGCGCGGTCGATTCAAGTTCGATTTCCACTGGCACTATGCGCCCCGAGGAAGCTCCGTCTCGCCCCATTGCGACGCCAACCGTAAGCTTGGCTCGCATATTTTCTACTTTAGTACGCCGGATAATTGGGACCCCAGCTGGGGTGGCGATACGGTAATCCTGGATGACCACGGGCGTTTTCCGCGGGAATCGGCACCGGAATTCGACGACTTTGACAAATCCTATTCTGGCAAAAGCATTGGCAATTACAGCCTGCTGTTCCAGCGCCAAGAGCGCTCCTGGCATGGGGTGCGCGAAATAACCTGCCCGGAAGGGCTGTATCGCAAGGTGTTTATCGTGGTGATCAACGACTGGCTGCGCGCCCGCGTGCGCCGCGCGGTCGGCACACTCAAGGGTGAGGGAGATCAATACAACTTGTGAGCACCGGCTCGTCGCGCCGCTTTCGATTCAATCGGCTGAATCACTTCACCGACGGCCTACGACGAAGACTTTTAACGTTCGCGTGCGCCCCCCTCACCGTCACCGCTAACGATCAGGCCTTGCGGCGCAGCTGAATGATCGCCACCCCGCCGAGCAGTACGAACAACAAAACCAGTGGACCCAGGCCCAGAACAGGCACTGGGCGCATTGTCGGAATATCGGCTACTCGGACCAGTGACAACTGATCGTGATATCCGGCAGCGTCCTGGGTCCCAAAAGAGCCGACCTTCAAAGCGATGGTTACCGTATCCGACTGCGCGGTGAAGGTATCCCCGAAAGATTCCCACTGGAATTGAAAGACCTGGCCATCGTCTACGTTCCCGGCCTCGCGCTTTGCAATTAAGAAGTCCGACGCGCCAGGCGCCTGATCAATGACTGCGTCGGTGACGGCACCGTCATAGGCGACCACTTCCCACCACGTCGCGTTGGAGTTAGTGCTTCCGGATACGCCGCCGCTCCACCAGCCCTCGAGCCGATATTCGGCTCCCGCGACCACCGCGATTTGCTGATAGAGGCCGCCGAATGCGTTCGGTGCACCGCCCCCCTTTTTCTGCGCATGCGAAATTGAGCCTTCGTAAGGACAACCGTTGGTAGGAACCCAGATATCGCAGTCGTTGGAGTGGATCCAG
>JGI12048J13642_11230081_pt1 | contig 11922 bp, 10 predicted proteins | sample ElkSlonscriptome_16_FD_13642 | JGI IMG/M metagenome (IMG submission 13642) | reverse complement strand
GGGGCGGGCTGCGCCCGCCTCTCCTCTCACAAATCATTTGAGATTGCGATACAGAGAAAACAAAGGCATATCTAACATTAAATGCTACGTTTTGATGAATAAAGAGGTCTAGCCGAAACGTAAAGACTTGAAATGGGAATCTCTAAAACTGACTTACACTAAGAAGACCCGTCGTTCTTGACCTGGTTATGGCTCTGGCTGTTTCTCAACATGACCTGTTTTCATCGTCGCCGTCGCTGTTGTCAGCGTCTGTCGCTGAGCCGTCGTCAGATTATGCGCCACTCGCAGCATCACCAGCTTGGGTGGAAGCACTGGTGGATTGTCCAGGAGCCCAAGGACTGTATACCTACGCTATTCCGCCGGATGAATCTGTTGCTCCGGGCGATATTCTCAGCGTGCCGTTTGGGGCTCAGCAGGTGGGGGCGATCGCCATTCGTCTTCTTGTGTTTCCCCCTGAGGAGATTGATACTCATTCCATCAAAGCTATTGAAGGAGTGATGAGTCGGGGCTTTTTCCCGCCTCGGTATTGGGAACTTTTGCAGCGGATTGCGGATTATTACTGCACACCGCTGATTCAGGTGATTCGGATGGCGCTGCCGCCGGGGCTACTGCGGCGATCGCAGCGACGTATCCGACTGCTACCCGACGCGATTCCTGCTGGGGCAGTAGAATTCCTAACGGCTCCAGCTCGACAGTTGATTGAGACCCTTCAGAATCAACCTCAGGGTGACTACACCTGGGTCTACTTACAGCGGCAGGTGCGCGGAGCCTATCGAGGGCTGCGTGATTTGTTACAGCGTGGCTGGGTTGAGAGCTATCTCGCGCCGCCGACTCCTGTGCGACCTAAGCGACAGCGAGCGGTAACGCTAATCGACGGCACTCCAATAGCTGCAAAACTTAGTCCTCGCCAACAAGAAGTCTTGGACTTACTACGGCGGCAGGGGGGCGATGCGTGGCTCCAGGATTTGCTTCAGTTGGCACGCACTAGCTCTTCCGTTGTGCAGGCGCTGGAGCAAAAGGGCTGCGTCGTCGTGCAAGATCGAGAAGTGCTGAGACGCGATCGCCCCAGTCCAGGACTTCAAACCGATCAGCCACAGCGACTAACCCCTGATCAAGAACAAGCCGTAGCGGCGATCGCCAATCTCAGTGGTGCCGCTCAACTGCTGCTACATGGGGTGACGGGGTCAGGAAAAACCGAAGTGTATCTGCAGGCGATCGCCCCTATTCTGGCTCAAGGAAAATCGGCGCTGGTGCTCGTCCCAGAAATTGGCCTGACGCCTCAGCTCACCGATCGGTTTCGGGCGAGGTTTGGCGATCGGGTTTTGGTTTACCACAGCGGATTGTCCGAGGGCGAGCGCTACGATACCTGGCGACAAATGTTGGTAGGAACACCCCAGGTTGTAATCGGAACCCGATCGGCAATTTTTGCGCCTCTGCCTCAGATTGGGCTGATAGTCCTAGACGAAGAACATGACAGTAGCTTCAAGCAAGATCAGCCTGCCCCTTGCTACCACGCTCGCACTGTTGCCCAGTGGCGAACTGAACTGAGTGACTGTCCGCTGATTTTAGGCACGGCGACTCCCTCACTCGAATCTTGGCAGATGGTTCAAGAAGCGAAGTCAGAACCCATACCCACCCAATATTGCTCTTTACCTCAACGGGTTCATGCTCGACCCCTACCCCCCATCGAGGTCGTGGACATGCGCCACGAGTTTCGCTGCGGCAATCGTTCTATTTTCAGCCGCTCCTTGCACGACGCTCTTGAGACTCTCAAGGAAAAGCAGCAACAGGGAATTTTATTTATTCATCGACGAGGACACAGCACCTTCGTGTCCTGTCGCAGTTGTGGAGAGGCGATGAATTGCCCCCACTGTGACGTGTCTCTCACCTTTCACCAAGCCCATGAACAGGCCGCCCCAACCCTGCGCTGTCACTACTGCGGTTTTGGGCGATCGCACCCGCCTCAATGTCCCCACTGCGATTCTCCATACCTGAAACATTTTGGCAGTGGCACTCAGCGAGTCATGCAAGAGCTGAGTCGTGAGTTTCCGCAACTCCGCTGTCTCCGGTTTGACCGCGATACCACTCGCACCAAGGGAGCCCATCGTGCCTTGCTCACCCGATTTGTTCAGGGCGACGCCGATCTACTCATCGGGACACAGATGCTGGCAAAGGGGCTAGACATTCCTCAAGTCACGCTGATTGGGATTGTGGCGGCAGATGGACTATTGAATCTGGCTGACTTTCGAGCCGGGGAACGCGCTTACCAAATTCTGACTCAAGTGTCTGGACGAGCAGGGCGAGGCGAGGAACCGGGTCACGTCATCCTGCAAACCTACGCTCCAGAGCATCCGGTGATTCAGGCCGTCCAGCGGCAAGATTACGAAGCCTTTGTCGCCACTGAACTGGGCGATCGCGCAGCGCTCCACTATCCTCCCTATGGTCAGCTCATTGTGTTGCGGCTCAGCAGTCCCGATGAATCTGCTGTGCAGCAAGCAGCGGAACAGATTGCTGAAGCGATTCGTCTTTCAAATCCAGAAGACCTGGCTTACACTCTCCTTGGGCCTGCGCCTGCTGCTGTGATGAGAGTGGCTCGTCGCTATCGCTGGCAGATTCTACTCAAATGCCCTTCCAATACCGCACAACAGGTCATTCAAATTTTAGACTTAGTGAAGTGGCGATCGCGCATCTCAAACGCAGTTAGCCTAACAATTGATGTCGATCCGCTACAGTTGCTCTAATGGGCTCAAAACCCTTCCCGACCTACACTCTTCTTGAAATACGCCCATGGTGACTCATCGATCCCTCCGTCAGCAGACCGCACAACGCAAGCAATCTATGGCTTCTAGACTCCGACAGAGTAGGTGCAGATTGAATGGGATGAAATGGCTTGGGCTTCTTGGAAGCTTGGGGGCGATCGCCACGTCACTGTCTGCAGGATGGACTTTTCCGCCTGCTCAAGCGTTTGGATTTGCCCCGGTCTCAATTCAACTCACCGTAAACCGAGTCTGGGGTAATCCGACTGTTGATCTGCCGCCCCAACGACAGCGCCCCGATCTATACGCTGAAATCGATATTCTTAATCAGAGTTTGACCACTCCCACCGAGGCCACTCCCCGCATCAACGAAGCGGTTTATCCGGATTGGTTCATGAGTGCGGTATCTGAGATTACCTGGCTTGAGCGAGGCAATTACATTCCCGTCTCGCTTCGAATCTATGATGAAGATGAAGGAGTAGACGACAAAGTGCTGTTTAGCACTCTCGATTTCGATCCGTTTGCCTGTGAAGTCAATGTCGGGAACGAGACCATCGAAGGCGTTTGGATCAATAGCCGCTCCACTTGTGTTGTCTCTATTCCTGACTTGCAAAGCGAAACTGGCTCCGCAGCCCTCACGCTCAGCGCTCAATGGATCGGTGCAAGTCCTGGTCGCTAAGTTCGCATCAAATCAAGTTTACGAATAGAAGTGCTACGCAAGAAGCCGAGACTTATCGTGTAGCGCTAGATAGATCGAGCTTGCCCACGTTAGTCGTAAGTGCAATGTTCAGCATTTCAAGGGCTCCAATCAGCCATCCAACACTTTCGCGGTTATGAGACTCATAGTGACCAAACAAAATGGAGACGCGTCTTTCCAGGTAAGGATGAACCTTTCGACACAGCAAAACAATCCGCAATAAGATACCCATTGTTGAGATTGGGCCGAGATTCATATTGAGATCGACAAATATATAGTGTTGAGCATCCCGAGCACTGTCCACTACTAAGAAATTCAGCAGCTGACTACACGTTCTGACAATGAGAAAATCATTGACTACGTTGCTCTCGCTTTCAGGCAAAATCAGCTGTAGCTGACCATAAAGCTGATTGTTGAAACGACGTTTTCCATACTCCACATCGACTCCAGATACAATGTATTGGTATAAATCATCTTTGAATGCTCCAAAAGACTGAGCCTGCGTACTCTGAGTGATGAAGCTTCGGGCCAGATCCTGATAGCTACGCTTGCCATCGATTCGACCGGCATAGTGCTTAATCGCGTGGTTCAACAGGCTATCACTTAATAAAGTGGGATTGTTGACTGGCACGATCAGCCGCTGCGCATCTTGAGGCCCTCGTTGTTGAAGTAGGCGAGATCGTCGTAGCTGAGCTGAAACATATTTTGTTAGATCAACCTCAAACTGACGCTGAACCTCGAACTGTAGCGAACGAACTGTAAACTGCTGTTCACGAGTATTGTCATCGCTCAACAAGCAATGCTGGTATAAGTATGGATAGCGTCGAATGAGCGTCCCCAAAGGACGACTTCCGTCGCTTGTCTCAGCCGCTCGACTGAGAACGCGAGCGAGCCGCTGCAAAACCAGGTATTGCTCGGTTGTGCGGAAACTTCTGACTAAATCGCAGAGTCGTCGATTGGTGCGATATTGGTAATGACCGAGAGACGATACCTCAGAAACATTCTCGAATAGATGAATGAGTTTGGGAATTTCTAAGCGATGCTGTGGATGGGATTGCCAGCGATTAATCAGAATGTGGCAACAGCGGTTGAGAACGTAGCGAAATTCTTTCTTCGCATGTCGAGACGATAGAACTGCATGTAGAGCGGCAGCAATATCTTCCTCAGGGTAGCGAGAACCGTCGATAAAGAGATGACGAAAGCGCTCGAGCATTTGCTCAGGCGTTTCCGAGTTAACTCGGTTGAGCAAATGACTGTAAATCATTTGCTCCTCTTGAGAAATTTGACGACTGTATCTCGCCATAGCAGTTCCCACTGGTTCTACTCCAAAGTGCTGGTGGATAGGATACTGAAAGTCTTTGCTTCCTCTTGCTCCTTTGAACCATAAAGCTTCGACGCATGGCACTTAACTATGGTCTGAATTAGCATTGGGCTACTGATGTCTGCGTCGCGATCGCAAGCGAAATATCGATCTGTGTTTGGAGATTTGAGATTTTTAACAATGTGTTAATTTCTAACTCCATCTGTTTCTATGCAGAGTCAGACTCGCAGTAGTGCGTTTGACCTCAGGCAAGCAGGCGAACGGAGAAAACTGACTGAAGCCCCGATAGGCATTCACAACATTACAAAGACGATGGAATACACTAATAATTCTACATCTCCTGTATCTATTATTACTTTAACCGGAAAGTAATGCCTTGAAAGTTTCTCGCTCAACGTTTAAAGTTTCAATGAAGAATGTTCGGAGTGTCACGAAGTATTTAAATACTTCACTCAGTATTTACACTGAAACAGACAGGCGAAATGTACCGTGAAATACATTATTGCGTTTTGCGATGTTTTCTGATGGCATCGCCGTATTCAATAGCATTCATTTGATTCTTCAGAGGTTTTTTCTTCGAACATCATTCAAAACGCTAGTTGGTGACCTCAAGACAAGCTGACGTGTTTTTTGTCGGCTTTCGAGCGATCAAGCAGCATCATACCTCAATACAAGACCCTTAAAGATTGGATTGAGCCTTCGTAAGATGACCTTGGCACAGTTTTATCGTTACGATTTGAAGAATTGAATAGTCCTAACCTGTTTCATCTTGAGGCTTTCGCAAGAGCTGGTGAATATGCCCAAACTCGACGGTAGGAATAACAGATACTTCGCCACCGTAACAGTTTCCCTTTGAGTGCAATCATCCTGTTCACGAAGGAATGAACTATGAATAGACGTTCAGCATTATGTATATGATGGTTGGGTTCACGTCGATGTTGCGCGCTAATTTGGACACTTATGGCACTGCATACTTCATTGAGGCAACTCGTCGAGGTTTTACAGCCACTTCAAAGTGAAGCGTTCAGTCTATCTGATGCCGCTGGGGCGATCGCCATTTCTGGAGTGGAAACTGATAGTCGAACGGTGTGTCCAGGTGAAATTTTTCTAGCTCTCAAGGGAGAAACCTTCGACGGACATGCCTTCGTTAGCAAGGCTTTTAAGCGCGGAGCGATCGCCGCTATCGTCAATCAAGATAGTGATGTTGCGCGTGAAGCTGACCGTTTTGATCAGCCTATCTTGCCTGTACTCGACACATTGCAAGCATATCAAGCGATCGCTCGCTGGTGGCGACATCAGTGTTCAGCCAAAATTATTGCCGTCACGGGATCGGTAGGCAAGACAACAACCAAAGAGTTAATTGCCGCTGTGCTGGCTCAGCACGGTTCTGTTCTCAAAACTCAAGCCAACTACAACAACGAAATTGGGGTACCAAAGACCCTCCTGCAGCTAGAGCCGACCCATCACTTTGCAGTAGTCGAAATGGGAATGCGAGCAGCGGGAGAAATTGCAGAACTTACCCAGATTGCTCAACCGGATGTCGCTGTCATTACGAATGTCGGAACGGCGCATATTGGGCGATTGGGGTCAGAGGAAGCGATCGCCCTTGCAAAGTGCGAGTTGTTGGCCGATCTGAGTACAGACAGCATCGCCGTTTTGAACGGAGACGACGAGCGACTAATGCGAGTCGCGAAGGCGGTATGGACTGGAACCTGTATCACGTTTGGTGTAGAAAACGGAACGATGACTGGACAGCTTCTCTCTCCAGATTCTCTCACTGTTGAAAATACCGAGTTTCTTTTGCCATTGCCGGGTCGTCATAATGCACTCAACTTTATGGCTGCGTTAGCTGTGGCTCGTGCTCTGGAACTGGACTGGACAAAAGCCTCTAAAAATTTATCCATTCAGCTTCCTACGGGTCGGGCTCAGCGACATTGGCTGACACCCGACATCTTGGCATTGGACGAAACATACAATGCTGGAGTAGAGTCGATGACCGCAGCTCTGCACCTTCTCAAAGAAACGCCCGGAACGCGTCATGTTGCTGTGCTAGGTACGATGAAAGAATTGGGCGATCGCTCGATAGAACTACATCATCGAGTTGGCATGGTCATTCAGTCTTTGAACTTAGATTGTCTGTTCGTTTTGGCTGACCCGTCAGAAAGCGAGGCTATGGCTGATGGTGCAGGATCAGTTCCGGTTGAATGCTTTACACAGCCAGAGCGTTTGGCAGAACGTTTGGCAGCATGGGTGCAATCAGGCGATCGCCTGCTGTTCAAAGCCTCTCGAGCTGTAGGTCTAGAGCAGGTCATTGAGCAGATTAAAACTGCGTTGTCACCCGAAAATTCAGAATCCCCAGTTCCATAAATGAAGCGCCCTGGTCAAAAGCTGAGACGCTCAGCACAAACATGTTCATAGAAACCGAGGGTAAAGAATCAAGTTCAGATCCTTCACCCTCGGTTGATAATATTCCGAAACTCAGCAAATACATGTCACCGAGTTTCCGTTGTCAATAGGTATCGTTAGACAGCAGAACCGACGCCTGCGTAAGCGCCGTAGAAAAACAAACCAACGACAGCAATTACACCAAGTCCTGCAATAGTTGCAACAACCCAGAGTGGGATTCTTCCGCCTTGAGTCACGGGATTTTCTCCTAAAGACTAAATGACTAGTTACGTTGCTAAGGCAATGCGCAGTCTAAGACCAGACTACACGATGACAGGATGCGACGTAAAACATCGATCCCTTTCTGTTACTAACTCGTCATAAAACTCAGCCGATTTGAAAATATTTCTTCTGCTGAGTCTTACCGTTGCTCTCTTGCGAGAACAAGGAAACGAGCGTGAAATATTCCCTAGTTGAAAAAGTAGCTAGAGAATAAAACACCCAACACAAAAACGAGGAGCAATCCTAAATATAAGGATGTTCTGTTCAGCTCTACTGGCTGCTTATTGGGATTCTTTTGACGTTCCAGAGCCATTGTACTCTTACCTCACAAAATTATCGTTGGATAAACTGCATTGCAGCGATCGCTCCCAAAAAGAAGACACTCGGTACTGCAAGAGCATGTACTGAGAGCCATCTAACAGTAAAAATTGGATACGATACGGGCTGATTTGGATTATTGCCAGTCATGATCTATCAAACTTCCTTCTCATGAATTTTCGCAAACAGACTTAAAGCAAATCGTTTAACAGCGAACTGTTAAAACTAATTTGAATTAAACTCGTCGATCTGCTGCTTCGCTTCATAGCGATCGGTCAGAATCGGCAATTCTTGTCGCTCTTGGGTGTAGTACTCATTTGGACGAGGAGTACCAAATGCGTCATAAGCCAAACCTGTGCTGACAAAAAGCCATCCTGCAATAAACAGTGCAGGAATTGTGATGCTATGAATCACCCAGTAACGGATGCTTGTAATAATGTCTGAAAATGGACGTTCACCTGTAGTACCAGCCATCGTAACTATTCCTCCCAAAGCTGACTAACTGAAAACAAAAAAGACTCCGTTTATATCATAGAGGAGTAAGCAAAACGCAACAAGGAACCTATTAACAAATCCAGTTCGATGCTTACCCTTTCCTAGAAATATCATTGCCCTATGACGTTGCAACAGGAGACCAAAAATTTATGCAGACTCCGAAGTTCCATTGAACTTGAGAAGAGTATCACCTTGACCCAGAACAAATCCTTGATTTGGAGACAGGAATACAATCTCGTAAAGATTAGAAGGCACGCCTTCAATCGCCCGATCTTTTTCCCAGGTCTCTCCTCCATCAGTGCTGCGCAACAAATTGCCGCTACCTCCAGCCACCCAAATTTCTGCCGGGGTTCTGTAGGCCATATCCAAAAGACCCCAGCTCGTGGCAAGTTCAGGGGCAACTTGCTCATTCCAGTCTTCCAAAGTTCCTGGCTCGCTGAATTGTACCACTCCGCCTCTTGCCAAAATCCATAGGCGATCGTCGGCACCGAAGCCCATATTTTGCAAACGCCTAGAGCTTGTCCGATTGTGCTGTTGCCACGCACGCTGTCCGGGTTCCCATGTTGAATAAAAGTTACCTCGAGCAGACACAGTTACGTAACGACCTTCGGGCGATCGCTCAATATTTCGGAAAATGCCTACGGCCTCTTCAACTAGAGCCCGCCAGGTTTTTCCCTCGTCTTCCGTGCGATAAATCGCACCCACATCAGTCACCAATTCGGCAGATTTGTCTCCTGTTGCAGTGATGAGCCGAGTGGTACCAGGCAATTTCTCACTCAGAGGAATACGCTCCCAGCTGTCGCCGCCATCTTTGGTATGGAGCATGATGCTGGGTTCACCGACAACCCAGCCCTCTTGCCCCGAAAAACTTATGGAGTCTAGGTTGTAAACTTTGTCGTCATCGAAATCCAGCTTTCGAACAGCCCAGGTTGCGCCACCGTCTTTAGTCTCAAGAAGAGTAGAGTGCTTCCCGACTAACCAACCGTGAGACGTGTTTTCAACAAATCCGATATCGAGTACTGTTTCCTCAATCGGCAAGGAGACAACCTCCCAAGGATTGGGTTCAACTGAAGAGAGGTATGCAGTTGAACAGCTCGTGCATAGTAAAACTGCGACGGCTAAACCAACAAGCTGCTTAAAACGGTTCAAAAGTGAATGCATGGGTTGAGAAATTGCACTAAAAGAAAACGCAACTGTTAAATAAACTGACCACTGCAGCAACAAAAAACGGAGAAGTAAAGAGCATTGCTAAAGCCATATAGCCTCAGCATTACAGTCTAAACTCTTCAAATTCGACTGAATGACAAACACTTGATACACTCAGAAAAATTTTGCTTTTGCTCGCAAAAAAATACGTCGATCTCGACAAAAACGTTGACTCAAATCGTTAATTTAAGCCATACAAGCTCATAAAGAAGATAAAACCTATAACCAGTGCACCAAAGATCAGAATGTTTTTCTGACCAGGTGTTAGTGTGTTCACTCCCATGCCATAGCTCAGATTTTCTTTGAATCCTGAAGGGCTACCGACAGGGCCAACATTTCTAAACTGACGCTTAGGAGCGCTGCAAACTGGACACCGCCACGAACTCGGGATCTCTTTGAACGGAGTCTCCGCAGAAATCTTGAGACCGTCTCCCTTTACTGGCTCATAAATGTATCCGCAAGAGTCACATTCATAGCGATCGAGAGTTTTAGGGTCGGTCTCTTGAGGATCTTCCGCGCTGTCCTGTTCGGAATGCGCAGAACTATTGGCAGACTCGGGGGAGGGTTCTGATGCTGACGCCGTAGAAATACGATCATCGGAGGAATCAGAACCTTGAGGGTTAGAATCAGTAGCCTCTGTACTCATGGTGTAAGCACCGGGATGACAACGGGCAGAATACCGAAGCAAAGCTTAAAATATCCTTGATTATTATGACATACTGTGTCGAATTCTTTTCGGCAAAACCTGTGAAAGGCCTTCTCATTAGTGACTTAGATGGCTTTATGAGAAAAAGAAGCTCGGCCTCTACCTTGGAGCGATCGCTCTCATATAGCGCTATCAGTGTGAGTTAGAGGCACATACAGACCGAGAGCATGAATTTGCGGACAACGATACAGCTAAGCAATTGGCTCAAGAGATTAGATGGCAAGTGAAACTATAGTTGGCTGCAGAACAAATTAGAGCGCTATCTAAATGTTCGCTCTCGGCAGAGGTGTCATGGATCAATTCCAGTTTAAGCTTTTCGCTGCACTGCTCATGGTGATTGACCATGTCGGCTATGTTTTTTTCCCAGGAGAGCCAATATGGCGCATTTTGGGGCGTTTGAGCTTTCCGCTGTTTGCCTGGTTGTTGGTAAAGGGGGAACGACATACACGCAATATCGTGCGCTACCTAAGCCGATTGTTAGTCATGGCGGTCATTACTCAGCCTTTCTACATGGCACTTTTCGAAGTCGCTCAGCTCAACGTTTTGGTGACTTTGGCCATTGGGCTATCAGTGATTCGGCTGGCTCGAAAATATCCTGCTCACCGCATTCTCATCGGGGCGGCGGGAGTGGCGATCGCCCTCGTTGTGCCGATGGATGCAGGAGCATATGGCATCTGCGTCATTCTGTTGATGGGAATATGGCAGCCATCAGCGCCCTTACGACAAACCCTCATTTGGTGGGTGCTGTGGCTAGTACTGCACGGAGCCTATGTTTTGACCCTTGGTCCGAGTGTTCGGGTTCAGCTTTGGGCATTGGTAACGCCACTGCTCCTCTATGGGGCGAACGGGAAGCAAGGGGCAAAAGGCCGCTGGTTTTACTGGTTTTACCCAGGACATCTGATACTGTTGTGGGTCATCAAAGCATTAGTCAATCGCTGATTTCGTTTGCGACTGCCTCTTTGCTCGTTTAGCTCAAATTTGGTCTAACTCAGTTGGCTTCAGATGGCTGATGTCATTAAACCGTCGAATTTGCCAAAGAGCAGTGTTGTGGTTATGTTGATTTCTCGAAGCATCCCGAGCCCAGCGATCGCCGTCTAGCCAAAATTCAAATCGCGCCGTGTTGGCAATTGACATTCCCCACGTGCGATCGCATCTCAGCAGAGCCGCAATCAGATGCTGCAAAATGCCGCTGTGACTCACAATCCAGACAACAGAAGAAGAGTCCGGATCGAATTCTTCTGACTCCGGATCGAATTGGCGAAACAGACCCTCCCAAAACTGGCAAGCACGATGAAATCCAGCATCCGGCAGTTCGCTTCCAGGGATAGGAATCAGATCCAGATTCTGTTCTAGCTGAAGGCATAGGTCAGGATATTGGGTTTTCGCTTGCGACCAAGTCAATCCTTCAAAAATTCCCCCACTCAACTCTTTGAGATGGTCACAAAGTCGGATGGGGGAGATACTTTGGACAATCCCAAGCTCGGCATTTGAGCGCTGGAACGTCGATTGCTTCGAAATGCCGATCGTCTCTCGCAAATTCTCGTTGGCAAACGCGGTCAACAAAATCTGAGCCGTCTGCACAGCTCGCCGTTGAGGACTGCAATACACCAGTGTCGGGCGATCGCCCTCTCGGACTAATTGCTCAGCAAGTCGTTGAGATTCTGCAATACCAGTCGTCGCCAGTTCGTCATCTAGCTGCCCCATCATGCGGAGTTCTTGATTTCCCAAAGAAGTTCCATGACGAATCAGTATGAAC
>JGI12048J13642_10654398_pt1 | contig 11928 bp, 3 predicted proteins | sample ElkSlonscriptome_16_FD_13642 | JGI IMG/M metagenome (IMG submission 13642) | reverse complement strand
GACATCGTCGAATTCGTCAGGCGGGAGGGCATGCTGGACAATCACGGCGGCGGAGGCGTTTGACTCCGGCCGCGCTCGATGAATTGAGCCTGGCCGTGCTGACGGGGAGCACTTTGCTTTGGTCTAATTTGCCCTTTTTCTTTAGTCTTTTTTGGGTGGGGACCTGGATGCGATCAGGCGCCGAGGCGTCCCAGCGTCACGTCAAGTCCACGCGCAAAACCCTGCTATCCCAATGACAAGCGCTGCTGCTAGGGCTCAATTTAATGGCGCTGTGGGTTATCCCAGGCGATCTCGACCGTAGTATCATGGGCTGAACTGTTTTGTTCCGATCTGGCCGGGAACGGCCAACATCGGTTGCTGCTGTTGGGCAGGACGATCCTTTGTAGCTGCACAAGACACCCTGGGCCAGCCCCTTTCGAGCCGGCAGCGGCTCCTACCGAAGACGGAGAAAAATCATGTACAAAGCAATGTCGAGCATGTTCACCGACCTACCCGACATCGGCACGAGTTGGTGGCGGTATTACGTGGCGATGATGCGAGCGACCAATCGGGAGATCATGGAGTTTGCCGATAGCAATCTGATCGCGGCACAGATTGCATTGCAGGCCGCGAAGGAAAATCCAATGAGTGCGGGCGAGGCGCTGGAGGTATTGGAGCACAATGCGGCGATCATGCGAAAAGGAACCTTAGGCGCGCAGGAAAAGCTGCTTGGTTTTATGAAAGATACCACCCGCGAGGGCATGCAGGCCTATTTCAATACCCTGGCGTCGCGTGAGGGTGAAACCATATCCGGTTTTGTCAAGCGCGAGGCCGAGATCATGGAGTCGGTGGCCAACTTTAACGAGCAGATCGAAAAGATAAAAGACGATTTCGGTTTCCATTTCAATACGCCCTACTACAAACTCGTGCACGAAACCGATGCCTTTGAACTCTACCAGGTATTGCCCGTCAAGCCTGACGTCAAAGTGCGCGACGATCTGCCACCCGTCTTGTTGATCCCGCCCTATATGCTTGGCGTCCATATCCTCTCGTTCCTACCTTTTGAGGGGAAAAGCTATTCGCATGCATTCGCCAACGAAGGGATTCCAACCTACGTGCGGGTCGTCAAGGACATCATGACCAACGAGGCGGTGCAGAATACGACCCCGGAGGGCGATTGCGACCAAACCCTCGAACTCTGCACAAAGATCAAAGAGATTCATGGCAAAAAGGTCACCCTGAATGGCACCTGTCAAGGTGGTTACATTGCTCTAATGAACATCCTGTCGGGACGACTGACGGAGGTATGCGACGCCCTCATTACCAACGTGGCACCGATTGATGGCACCTTCAGCGAGGCGATCAGCGGTATGCCCACCATGCACCACGACTTCGTCACCACGACCTTGCCAAGCGGCAACAAGGTAGCAAATGGCTATCTGCTGAGCCTGGGCATGCGCTTCGTGGCGATTGACCGGGAAACGCCGCTGGTGAAAGTGCTTGATCAGGTCTCGCTGCACCGCGCAACGGAAATGAACCCTGGCAAGACCCCCGCCGCACTGTTTCGCTGGTTATTGAAGGAGCGGGTGCATCTGCCGCTCGCCATCGCCAACGCCAGCTCCAAGACCTTCCACGAGCCGATCGCCGAGGATGGCACGCTGCCCGTCGGCCTCTATGGCGAATCCCTCAACGTCAAGACCCTGGCGGACCTCGATGTGCCCTGGTACCAGGACTATGCAATCAAAGACGACCTGGTCACGCCGCCCTGTGCGACAGCGGCCAACCGGCACCTCGAAGGCACCGGAATCGTCGAATCGGTCGCATTTCACGGCGGGCATGTCGCAATCCTGACCAGCCCACACAGCAAGCGCGCCCCGGTCAACGGCGAGTTCAAGGACGCAAATGGCGCGATGGTTCGTGGACCGGTCAAATTCCATCTGGACAGGAGCCTCAGCGTTAGCGCCTGACGCCGGCTCGCCTTGGTGCTTGATCTCGCTCAACCCAGCCTAGACGGATCAGCCTAGAGGGATTGCTTGCACCATCTCCCCGGGGTAGGAGCCCCGCCCCCGGGGCGAACGCCGCGACCAACGGCGCCAGCATTTGCGCCCCCGTCGCGGCGAGGCGCCGCTCCTACCCCCAGCGCGTCCCCAAGCCGTTGTTAGCCGAGATAACAGGCACCAGAACTTCGCAGCGACCGATTACGAGATGAACCGATGACCGAACTTGAACAGATCGAGGACCGCGTTCTCAAACTCAGTCCGGAGGATTTCGAAAAGTTCCGGAAATGGTTTCGAGAGCAAGAATGGGTTGAAGGGGCCGGCAGATCGAGGGTGACTCTGCCTCGGGCAAATTCAAGGCCCTAACTGAAAGAGTGCTAGCCGACCATGCCGCCGGGCGGACTAATCCTATTTGAACCATTTCACTCATCCCGATTTTTGGGCTTGTTACCGCAAACTACCGCGGGACATCCCGACGAGCTGATGCCGCTTACGCTCTGCTGCGAGACAATCCACGCCATCCGTCGCTCCACTTCAAGAGAGTTGGCGCGCTGTGGTCAGCCCGCTGGAGACCTGTCGGGCGGTGTCCGCATCAACGGTCCGAATGAATGAACTGAGACCACGAAAATCGGTGTCGATAGTGGCGGTGTAATGTGAATTTTCGTCGAACCAACCTACACACCTAGAGTGGCTTGAATCTCCCATCCGTTATCCATCCGTGGCGCAACGCCACGGCACTTGGCGTCAATGCTTCTGAATCCATCGCGGAGTAATCGCTATGTCGACTCCAATCCGACTCTTGCCTCTTGGCCTGCTCGTTGTGCTCAGCGCAGAACCCATCCCGTCCTTTGCCGGTTGCGCAGATGCTAACGGTGTCATAACCTGCAGCGGAGATCTTGGAGACGGCGTCTCGTTTTCCGGGAACGTCACCGCGGTGAGCGTGTCCGGCCTGACCGCCAACATTACCCCTGGGTTCGGTCAGTCGGGAGTTGCTCTCAGCAATTTTGCGCCAACCGGAACACCCGCCTTGGATCAGAAGGTATCCTTTGCCGGCGTGCCTTTCAGCATCACTGGTGGCGGTGGCGGTATCGGCGTGAGCTCATTTGGCGCCAGCGGCGGCGGTGGCGAGGCCGGGGGTAACGGCGGCACAGCCACGATCGAGTTTCTAAACGGCTCGGTGACGACCACCGGCATCGAGGTCAACGTACTGAGCGCGTTGAGCGCTGCTGGTGCCGGCGGCAACGGCAGTGAAAACCGCGGCCCTGGTAACCGGACTGGTCAGGCCGGCGGAAATGGCGGTGCTGGCTCCGCGGCCACCATTGACGTCACCGAAGGTAGTTTGGCGCAGCAGGGGGGCGGCTTTGGCGGGGTTGTTGCGGTGAGTTCGGGCGCTGACGGGGGTGCCGGCGGTGAAGGCTGGACGATAACGGGCGCTGGGGGCGGCGGCGCGGGCGGTCGCGGCGGCACGGGCGGCACTTCAACCATCGGCCTTGGCGCCGTCAGCATCGACATGACCGAAGGAAGCGGGCCAGCGGTCCTCGCCCGCAGTGTCGGCGGAGCGGGCAATACAGGCGGCGAAGGCACCTCTGATATCGCCGATGCCGTTGGCGGCGTCGGCGGTGCCGGCGGCGACGGTGGCGCCGTGACAATCAGCTCCGGTACCTCGTCGTATCCGGGGCAGCTTCAGATTACCACCAGTCAGGCGAGTCAACACGGGGTTCGGGCGGACAGCGTCGCCGGGGCTGGTGGGACCGGGGGCTATGGCAGAGCCACGGGCCTTGACGCGGGGAAGGGCCAGGGCGGAACCGGCGGCCAAGGCGGAACCGGCGGGGATGTCACAGTCACCCTCATCGATGCTGACATCAAGACGTCTGGACAGCAGGCGCTGGGCGTTTTTGCGCGCAGCTACGGTGGCGCCGGCGGTGATGGAGGCGAGGGAACCGGCATCAAAGGGCGCGGCGGCGCGGGCGCCGGCAGTGGGCCGGGTGGCGACGTGGCCGCGGGCTTCTCCGGCACGCTCTCTACAGGTGGTGAAAACGCGCGAGGCATTTTTGCGCAGAGCGTGGGCGGATTCAGCGGCAATGGCGGTGTCGCTGACGGATTTGTGGCCTATGGCGCAGGTTCCCAGAGCGCCGGCGCCGGGGGTAACGTTGCGCTCGCACCCAGCGGCATCACGTCGAGCCTGATAACCACGGGCGACTGGGCAAGCGGACTTGTCGCACAAAGCGTCGGCGGGGGCGGCGGCACAGGCTCCAGCGGGGCCGGAATCGTTGCCCTCGGTGGAACCGGGGCCGGCGGCGGTGATGGCGGTGAAGTAACCGTCACCAACGGCATCAAGGTGAATACCGGCGGGAAGGGCGCCCGTGCCATCTCCGCCGGCAGTCATGGCGGCGGCGGCGGCGACGGTGGTGGGGCGGGTGGTCTGGTATCTGTTGGCGGCCAGTCCGGCAGCGGCGGCGCTGGTGGCCAGGTCCAGGTCAGCAACAGCGGCAGCCTGACGACCAGCGGCGAGCAGGCCGATGGCATCTACAGCGGCAGCATCGGCGGGGGCGGCGGCTCGGGACATTCCACCGATGGACTGGTCGCCATCGGCGGCAGCGGCGGGGATGGCGGCGGCGGTGGCGCCGCAAGCGTACAAAACACCGGCAGTGTCTCGACCGGCGGCGCGGACGCCGACGCGGTCTTCGTCCACAGCGTGGGTGGTGGCGGCGGCGACGCCTCCAACGCGATCGGGGTCTCGGCCCTGTTCAGCCTCGCCATCGGCGGCAAGGGCGGCGGTGGCGGCGACGCGCTGGCGGCAAGCTACGCCGACGGCGGCGCCGGCGGCTACAACATCGCCACTGCCGGGGAGCGTGCACGTGGAATCTTTGTGCAGAGCGTCGGTGGTGGCGGCGGCGACGGCGGCAATGCGATCTCCGCCAGCGGCTCGCCGATCTGGGATATCGCGATCGGCGCCAGCGGGTCCGGCGGACCCGGCGGAAGCGGCGGCAACGCGAGCGCTAGCGCGGCCGGCGGCGTCAATACAGCGGGTTCGAATGCAACGGCGATCAGCGTGCAGTCGATCGGCGGCGGCGGTGGCTCGGCGGGCACCACGGTCGCCTCCGCCAACGGCTCAAGCCTTGCGGTCGATGTGGCCGTCGGCGGCTCCGGCGGAGCCGGTGGCAGTGGTGGCAAGGTAGATGCGGCGGCGACCGGCACCGTCGAGACCAAGGGCGACATCTCCCACGGCGTCTTCGCCCACTCGGTCGGCGGTGGTGGCGGTCATTCGGGCGTGACCGCCGCCGGCAGTGCGGTCTCGACGCTGGCGGTCAATGCAGCCGTCGGCGGCAGCGGCGGAAATGGCGGTGCCGGTGCCGACGTCACCGCCGCCTCGAGCGGTACGCTGAGCACCGCGGGCAACCACGCCTATGGCATCAATGCCGCCAGTATCGGCGGCGGCGGGGGCGCCGCCTATTTCACCGGCGGCTTCAGCGGTGTGAGCGGCGGTGCCCTGTCCGCAACCATTGGTGGCAGTGGCGGCAGCGGGGGCAATGCCGGGACCGTCGGGGTCACCGCGGGGGGCAGCATCACCACCGGCGGCCTGCTGGCGCCAGGCATCGCGGCGGCAAGCATCGGCGGCGGCGGTGGCGATGGTGGCACGGCCCTGACTGCCGACACGGTGTCTGCCTTTGGCAATATCGGTGTCACCGTGGGTGGCGGCGGAGGTGTCGCCGGCACGGGGGCGGCCGTGACCGTCAACAGCGCGGCCGACGTCAAGACCGCGGGGGCGCTCAGCGAGGGCATCCGCGCCCATTCGGTAGGTGGCGGCGGTGGCAACTCGGGCACCGTCGTGACCGCGAGCGGCGTTACCCAAGGCAACATCCTGGTGGCGGTCGGTCGGGATGGCGGCACGGGCGGTGCGAGCGGTCCGGTTGCCGTGACCAACTCCGGGACGGTGACGACGGCTGGGGCCTTTGCTTCGGCCATTGACGCCAAGTCCATCGCCGGCAGCGGCGGCAACGCCAAGGGCGCGATTACCGCCTCGGCGCTGTCGATGGGCAATCTGACGGCGACGGTCGGCGGCACGGGCGGCGGCGGCGGGAGCGCCGGTACGGTCAGGGTCTCCAGCAGCGCGCCGGTCGCGACCGGCGGCGATTTCGCTTACGGCATCATCGCCCAAAGCCTTGGTGGCGGCGGGGGTGAGGGCGGCTACGCGGTCGAGGCGAGCCTGACCGCCGGCGAGGTCTCGGGCTCGCTGAACGTCGCCATCGGCGGCGGCGGCGGTAACGGCGGACTTGCCAACACGGTCGACGTGACGACCACCGCGCCGGGCACGATCAGTACCAGCGGCTTCAAGTCCCATGGCGTGGTGGCGCAAGCCGTCGGCGGCAATGGCGGCATCGGCGGCAGCGTCTACAGCGGCAATCTGTCGTTCAGCTCAGAGGGCTCGGTACAGGTCAACCTGGACCTCGGCGGCAATGGGGGCGCCGGCGGTCTCGGCGGCAACGTCAAGGTCACCAGTGCGGCCGACATCGCCACCGCGGGCTACTTCTCCTCAGGCATTCTCGCCCAGTCCATCGGCGGCAGCGGCGGCAGCGGCGGCAACGTCTACACGGTGGTCGGGACGGTGACGCCCACCTCGTCGGTGACGATCGGCGCCGACGTGGGCGGTGCCGGCGGGGGCGGCCGGGAAGCGGGCAAAGCCGAGGTCGACAACCAGGGCAGCATCAGGACGCACAAGGGTGAAGCCACGGCAATCTATGCGTCGAGTATCGGCGGCGGCGGCGGCCACGCCGGCAATGCGGCCAACATCAACCTCGATCTTGCCGGCGGAGGCTCCGGCTCCAAGTTCAACGGCGCCTTGAACATCGACGTGGGCGGCGCCGGCGGATCGGCCGGCGACGGCAACGTCGTCAGGGTGAACAACTCAGGCGCGCTCTCGACCGCGGGCGCGAGCGCAAAAGGCATCTTCGCCCAAAGTGTCGGCGGCGGTGGCGGCGACGGCGGCACGGCCTCGAGCACCTCATTCAGTTTGAACGGGCTTTGCAAACTCTACACCGGTGGCAACAAGTATTTGTGCTCCACGGAGGATTCTCCGGCCAGCGAGACCGAGGTCACCGCATCCCTGACCATCGCGATCGGCGGCAAGGGCGGCGCGGCTGGAGATGGTGCGGCCGTCAACGTCGCCAACTCGGCACCGATCACGACCACGGGTGCACTCGGGCATGCCATTGTCGCCCACTCCATCGGCGGCGGTGGCGGGGTCGGCGGAGAGGGGTCTCTGGGCGTCGACGCATGGACAACGAACGCATTGGTGCAGGCCCTGGCCGATCTGCCCAGCGACTTTCCGACGTCGCTCAGTGACTTCACCAGCATCGGCATCGGCGTCGGTGGCTCGGGCGGTGCCTCTGGAACCGGCGGGGCCGTGACGGTCACCAACACGCAGCACCTCTCCACGTCCGGCGACCATGCCTTCGGCATCCATGCGCAGTCCGTCGGCGGCGGCGGCGGCAATGGCGGGGCAGGCAGTACGGGGTTGACGACCAACATCACCGTCGGCGGTGCCGGCAGCGGCGGCGGGGCGGGTGGCAATGTCACGGTCTCTACTCCCATTGCCGCGATCTCCACCTCCGGCAAAGGCGCCATCGGCATCTTCGCCCAGTCCGTCGGCGGCGGCGGCGGTACCGCGGGGGATGTGGAGATGGGACTGACCACCGAGGACCTGAACATCGGCGTTGGCGTCGGTGTGCAGCAATCCGCCGGCGGCGGGGGCGATGGTGGTGCGGTCTCGGTGGCACCCGGCCCCATCACGACCACCGGGGAGGCCGCACACGGCATCTTTGCTCAGTCGGTTGGCGGGTCCGGCGGGGTCGCCGGCATCTCCGGGCTCTTCGCGGGCGGCTTGGCCAGTTTCGTCGGCAGTGTCGGCGATTCCGGCGACGGCGGTGCCGTCGATATCGATATGTCAGGGTGGGGCCGAGGTCCGATCAAGGTCTCGGGGCAAGACGCCCATGGCGTGTTTGTCCAATCCGTGTCTGGCACGCAGACCGGCGATGCGAGCGGTGACGTGACGCTCAACGTGGATTGGAGCATAGCCGCCACAGGTGACGGCGGGCGAGCGATCCTGGCGCAAAGCGCGAGTGCGGGCAACGCGAACAATGGCGACATCACCCTTTCCGTCTTTGCCCCCTACGGAGTGGCCACGAGGATCGAGACCGGCTCGACCGGTAAGGAAACCGTCTACTTTTTGGGAGGAGCAAACAACTCGATCGTCAACTACGCGACGATTACGCAGAACAATCCCAACAGCTACGTGATCCGGACCGACGGTATCGGCACGACGACGGTGACCAACTACGGCACGATCAACGGCAGCGTGCTCGGCACCGCAACTGGCGCCGTCGCGGGCGTTGACGCAAGCCGGCTGCTGGCTGGCGGCAATACCAGCAGAGCGGTTTTTCTGGTGCCCTCGGCCATCCGACTGATGAACCAGCCCGGCGGCGTCCTAAATTCAGGCCGCCTGCTCGACCTGTCCCAATTCAGCAACCAGGGCACCCTATCGGTCGGCGGCTCGGGGTTGGTCGGCACCACCCGTATGACCGGCAACCTGACCCAGCACGACAGCGGCACGCTTGCCGTAGACCTGAATCCCAATCCGGCCGGCAGCGACAGCGGGGCCGACCGACTGCATGTCGACGGCCGCGCCGATCTCGACGGACAAGTCGCCATCAACCTGGTCGACGTCTGGCAACCCGACCCTGGGGCGCAGTCGGTGCCCATCCTCACCGCCGACGGCGGCCTGTCCTCTGCCGGTTTGGAGCTGACCCGCTCCGCGGTCGCGCAGTATCAGCTCCAGCAGCCGACGCCCGGCGCGCTGCATGTCAGCTATAGCGTCGATTTTGCCAATCCCGGCATCCTGGCCCAGACCAATGACAACCAGGACAGCATCGCCCGGCATATCCACGGCATCTACCGTGCCCAGGCACTCGACAGCGCCATCGCGCGCGACCTGATCGCCATTGAGGACAGCGCCAGCTACGCCCAGGTGATGAATACCTTCAGTGCGGAGATCGCCGTCGACAACCAGATCGGGAGCCTGCTCTCGGGCATCCACTTCAACGACGCGCTGCTCAGTTGCGCCGAGCGCACCGGCGACTATCGCTTCTTCGACCAGGGCCAATGTGGCTGGCTGCGCCTGCGCGGCCAGCACTTCGAGCAACAGCAAACCAACGACAACCTAGGCTTCGACGAAGACAGCTGGCAACTCGCTGGCGGCGGCCAAGTCGACGTCGGCAACGGCTGGCACCTCGGCGGCGCGCTGTCCTACGAATGGCGCAATCTCAGTGCCGACGACAGCAACACGAGCAGCGACGGCGGTCAGTTCCAAGCTGGTGTATCGGCAAAGCGCCGCTTTGGCGCCACCGAGCTGTCCGGCTCGCTCGCCATTGGCTACGGCGACTTCGATATCGAACGCAACCCCTGGCCCGGCGAGTCACTCGACGGCACCCAAAAGCTCTGGCTCTACTCCGCGCAGGTCCGCGCCGCGTACCTTATCGAGTACGGGCGCTGGAGCCTCAAGCCGCGTCTCGACCTCGGCCTAGACTATCTCACTATGGGCGGCTTCAACGAATCGGGCAATAACGACTTCGGCATTCGTATCGACGGCGACAATCAGACCTTCGTGAACCTGCAACCGGCGATAGACATACAGACCGAGTTTGAGACCAACGACGGTTTGCTGATCCGCCCCAAGCTGACCTTGGGTATCACGCAGTTCCTCGGCAACGCGGCGCCGTCGGTGACGGGTCGCTTCTCCAGTGCCCCGGAAGACGTGGCCCCGTTCACCGCCAGCACAGATCTCGACAAGACCCGTTTCGACGTCGCGGCTGGGGTCGAGGTCTTCACCAGCAGCGATCTGATCGTCCGCGCCGAGCTGTTCGGTAGCTTCTCGGACAATACCGAGAGCTATGGCGGTGGATTGAAGGCGGCGATGCCGTTCTGATGGAGAGCAAGGCCGCCAATCAACTAATGAAAAGCCAATCCTATGAATAACCAGGCTATCCTGAGCTATGTGTCCAATTTCTGGGAGAACGCGATCCTGGAGAGCCTTTCGGCCTATATCGAGATCCCCAACAAGTCGCCCATGTTCGACCCGGATTGGGCCGAACATGGGCACATGCACAAGGCCGTCGCGCATATTGTGGATTGGATCAACCGGCAGGCGATCCCTGGGCTGATCGTAGAGACCCACGAATTGCCCGGCCTCACCCCCACGATCCTGATGGAATTGTCCGGCGAGGTCGACGACACGGTCTTGATCTACGGTCATCTGGACAAGCAACCGGAGTTTACCGGATGGCACGAGGGGCTTGCGCCCTTCAAGGCCGTGCGGCGGGGCGACCGGCTCTACGGCCGTGGCGGCGCCGACGACGGCTACGCCGCCTACGCGACCATCGCGATGCTGAAGGCCCTCGGGCAACAAGGCCTGCCGCTGCCACGCGTCGTGATCCTGATCGAGTGCTCCGAAGAGAGCGGCAGCCCGGACCTACCGCACTATATGGCCGCCCTCAGAGAAAGGATCGGCAAGCCGAGCTTGGTCCTGGCGCTGGATTCCACCTGCGGCAACTACGAGCAGCTTTGGCTCACGACCTCCTTACGCGGCATGCTGATCGGCGAGTTGCGAGTCGATGTCCTGGAAGAAGGGGTACATTCCGGTGTCGCCGGTGGCATCGTCGCCTCCAGCTTCAGGATACTGCGCCAACTGCTATCGCGACTTGAGAACCCGGAGAGTGGTGAGATTACGCCCGCGTTCCTGAATGAACCGATTCCTGATGTACGTCGCGCGGAAGCCGCGGAGGCCGGCGCGGTGCTGGCCGACGAGTTCAATACCATCTTCCCCTACGCGGGCGGCAGCGGACCCCTGTCGGATGACCCGACCGAACTCGTGCTTTGCAACACTTGGCTGGCGTCCCTGGAGATCACCGGCATAGCCGGCATTCCGGACTTGAACAATGCAGGCAACGTCCTGCGCCCCTTCACGACAGCCAAATTCGGGCTCAGGCTGCCACCCACTAGCGATGTGTCCAAGGTGGCAGAGGAGCTCACCACCTTGTTGACCACCGATCCACCGGGTAAGGTCGCGGTGTCCCTGAAGATCGATACTCTGGCCACCGGTTGGCACGCCCCGGTGACCGAGCCATACTTGGAGGAGTCGCTGCGGGCCGCCTCCCAGGAGTTTTTCGGTGCCCCCGCCGTTTCGATTGGCTGCGGCGGCAGCATTCCCTTTATGCAGTTCCTGGCCGACACCGTGCCGCAGGCGCAATTTGTGGTCACCGGTGTGCTCGGCCCGCATTCCAATGCCCACGGTCCGAACGAGTTCCTGCACCTTCCAACGGCGATCAAGCTAACCGCGAGTATGGCCAAGGTCATTTACAATTGGGGCCAACGCTAAGGAACGGTTCACTCATAGCCTGCAGAGCGCGATCTAATGGTGGGCAGAGCGCAATCGGGGTCGCTATCGGAATCGGAATCGAGGCTGCAACTTCTTGCAACGTCACTAGGGAGATTGCAATTGCCCGCGGATGGCCTCGGCCCGGCTTCGAGTCCGCGCCCGCTGCTCGTCGTCTAGCCGGTCGAGGTTGCGCCACTGCATCCAGAGTGCCGACGGGTTTGGCCCCCCGGCAGGCAACAACCGGTGCTGCGCAATGGCGAGCGGCGCTGATACTCCCCGGGGTCCGAGGCCGTGTCGAGCCTGACATTGAGAGCACGGGGAAACCAGGGAGATCCGCGCATCGGTCTGCCGGAGGTGGGCACCGATGAACAAGTGTAAGAGCGAGGACATGGGCAGTGATGCGTGGAAGTCGGAGCCATCCATAGTAGCGTGGAAGCCGGGTCATGCTGGTGGAGCAAAGGGGTGGCGGTTTGAGACAACGCGAGAGCGACACACGGCCCTACGCCGAGAGGACTTAAGACC